>WNGQ01007462.1_pt1 | contig 12233 bp, 9 predicted proteins | sample 5407661 | NCBI WGS metagenome assembly WNGQ01 (sample SAMN13153382, study PRJNA577476) | soil metagenome | isolation source: 60 cm soil or saprolite under Garry oak tree replicate 2 | place: USA:California | collected 2016-06-15
TCTTGATCGACCAGATCGGCGAGGTCTTGAGGCTGCACGACGAGGGCTGCGAGGAAAATCCCGTCAATCTCGATCCCCGCATGGCCAAGCTCGCAGGCGGCGTCCATCGCCTCGACGGCCAGCTCATGGTCGTCCTCGACATCGACCGCGTCCTTGAAATGGCGTCCAAGCCCGCGCTTGCCGCTTAACCCAACTCCCAGCCTCGAAACCGGAGGAGAGCCGAAATGAGAACATGTCTGGTGGTGGATGATTCGAGTGTGGTGCGAAAGATCGCGCGGCGCATCCTGGAAGAAATGGACTTCCAGATCGTCGAGGCCGAAGACGGCGAGAAGGCGCTCGAGGCCTGCAAGCGCGGCCTGCCCGACGCGATCCTGCTCGACTGGAACATGCCGGTCATGGACGGCTACGAGTTCCTCGGCAATCTGCGCCGCATGCCCGGCGGCGACCAGCCCAAGGTGGTGTTCTGCACCACCGAGAACGACATTGATCACATCTCGCGCGCGCTGCATGCCGGCGCCAACGAATACATCATGAAGCCCTTCGACAAGGATATCGTCGCGGCGAAATTTCAGGAAGTTGGACTGATTGACCAGATGGCGCCGGCGTCTGCCTGATCCTTTTTTATCCCTTTTGCGAGAGACCTTCCATGAACCAGCCTGATTATGAATATTTGCGAAAGCTTCTCAGGGACAATTCCGGCCTCGATCTGTCGGCCGACAAGCAATATCTGATCGAAAGCCGTTTGCTGCCGCTGGCGCGCAAATCCGGTCTGTCCAGTATCGCCGATCTCGTGCAGAAGCTGAAAGGCGGCTCCGGCGCCTTCACCACGCAGGTGGTCGAAGCCATGACCACGAACGAGACGTTCTTCTTCCGCGACAAGGTGCCGTTCGACCATTTCCGCGATTCGATCATGCCCGAGATTCTCAAGGCGCGCGCGAGCCGCAAGAGTGTCCGGATCTGGTGCGCCGCCGGCTCGACCGGTCAGGAGCCCTATTCACTGGCGATGTGTCTGAAGGAAATGGGCGCGACACTCAACGGCTGGCGGGTCGAGATTCTGGCGACCGATCTGTCCCAGGAAGTGCTCGAGAAATCCAGGTCCGGAGTCTACAGCCAGTTCGAAGTCCAGCGCGGTCTTCCGATTCAAATGCTGGTCAAGTATTTCAAGCAGACCGGGGATATCTGGCAGCTCAATGCCGACGTCCGCGGCATGGTCCAGCACCGACAGCTCAACCTCCTGCACGATTTTTCGCAGCTCGGCGTGTTCGACGTCATCTTTTGCCGGAATGTGTTGATCTATTTCGACCAGGAGACCAAGGTCAACATCTTCAGCCGACTTGCAAGGGCGATCGAGCCGGATGGCTTTCTGGTGCTCGGTGCAGCCGAAACGGTGGTGGGGCTGACCGACGTCTTCAAACCGTTCCCGGATCGGCGCGGCCTCTACCGGCCCAGCGGTGCCACCGTTGCGCCTGCCAAGGTGTCGTCGGCCGCCTCGACGTGGTCGAAGCTTCCCGCCGCCGCGTCGCTCTAGCAGACGCCGGAGAAGATGCGAACTTCGGAGAAGGGAGTTTAGACGGTGGCTGAGGAAGGCAAAGGCACCGAGCGGGTCACGTTCAGCCGGGGCTATGATGTGTGCATCATGGCGATCGACGGGACCTGGCGCAGGGACTGTCAGCTCAAGGCCATCTCCGACACCGACGCCATGCTGAACCTGGAAGGCTCCATCCAGGGCCTCAATCTCAAGGAATTTTTCCTGCTGCTGTCGTCGACCGGGCTCGCCTATCGACGCTGTGAACTCGTCCGGGTCAACGGCTCGCAGATGGACATCCAGTTCATCAAGGGCAAGAGCAAGAAGAAGAAGCCTGGCTCCTCCGCCTCCTAGTGGATCGATCGTCTGCTTCACCCGCTGTTCCACCCATCCGACGGACCGCCGATTGCGCGTATACCCGCCATGCCGGTCGACCTGCTTGATCCGCGCTGCGCGCGCCGATCGTTCTGCACAAAGGCTGAAGACGGTTCGCCGCTTTTCGGGCGCTCGCTTTACGTCACCGAAGGCGGTTTGCGCTATGTGTAAGACCATTCGAACTTTCGGAGGCCACGATGTCAGCCAGTTTCGCTCCAGCTCCTGCCCGGCCGGGCGCAGCAGACGGCGACGAACGGCGCGCGCTGCAGCTCCTGGTCGTCGATGACGACGCGACCCAGCGAACGCTGATCGCGCAGGCGGCGAAATTCGCAGGCCATCTCGTGACCTTCGCGACAACATGTGAGGAGGCCATCAGGGCAATCCAGAACCGCCGCTTCGACTGCGTCACCGTGGACCTGATGCTCGAAGACGGCGATGGCATCGAGGTCATCAAGGCGATGGCGGAGACAAAATTTGCAGGTTCCGTGATCGTCATCAGCGGAATGGACGCCTCCCGCCGCATTGCCGCACGGTCCTATGCAAGATCGCTGGCGATCGACCTGCAGAGCCTGCCGAAGCCGATAGATCTGGCTGCCTTGCGCATTTGTCTCGCGAATCTGACCAAGACCGCGATGGGATTACCGGTGATGCACATCTGGGGCGGGGTTGCCGCCGAAAGCGTGGCCGAACTGCACCGGCCCTGAAAGGGCGATCGGCCGGCAAAGACCTGCCCCGCCGACCGCCGGGGGCGACGGGCCGGCCGCGAATCCGACGAGTTCCCGGCCCCGCCCTGCGCACCGCTCAACCCTCTTGCCCCCTTGATGCCGGCGTTGCTACTTGTGGTTAAGTCCGCGTTGGGTACAAATAGGGGTGGATCAAATTATTCCGGGCCGTGGTATTATCGACGGGGAATCGCTAAGGAACTATCGAGTCATTCCAGCACTAAAGAGTCATTGCAACAGTATCGGGTGAAGGCACATGGGCGAAAAACCTGCCCCCCGCGGTGAGATTTTCGTGGTGGATGATGATCCCGCGGTCCGCGAAACCCTCTCGGTGGTTTTGTCGGCCGGCGGCTACGAGGTGATTTGCTTTGCCGACGGGGCCGCGCTCTTGGCGGTCGCCCGCAGCAGGGCTCCGGCCGCCATTCTGCTCGACGTTCACATTCCGGGAAAATCTGGTCTCGATATTCTCAAAGAGCTGCGCGGAGAGGATTACCCTGCCCCGATCTTCATGATCTCGGGACAGGGCGACATCACCATGGCGGTCAGCGCGATCAAGAACGGCGCGCTCGACTTCATCGAGAAGCCGTTCCGCGGCGGTGAGATCGTGACCCGGCTGAACGAGGCGATCGGCGCATTCGCGCGCCGGCAGGCGGAAAGCGCCTCGACCAAGATCGGCTCGCTGCATTTTCCCGGACGCGAGCCGCTGACCCGGCGCGAACGCGAGGTGCTCGAGCAATTCGCATCGGGTGCCTCCAACAAGGAGGCCGGCCGCACGCTCGGCATCAGCCCCCGCACCATCGAGGACCATCGCGCCAACATCATGAAGAAGCTGGGCGCCAAGAATGCCGCGGACCTGATCCGGATCGTGATGACGGCCCAGCGGGCGTCCTAGGGCTGATCCGGAAAGGTGCGAAGCGGTTTTCCCTCAGCCCAAACGCCAAAGGCGTTCGCGCCGAGATCGTGCGCAAACAAGAACAGCGCGGGCGATGGCGATTCGACCTGAGGCCATCACGCTCTTCGGAAAATCACGGGCTACTCACGAGCTTGTGATACCGGTGTCCGAATCCTGACATTCGCACCACTCCGATCGGATCGGCGCCGGGGCGCCGACGGCCCCGCCGTCCTCATCCGGCGTGGCGTCCCAGCGGTCCGTCGATCGCCCTGCGGATCATGCGAGCCATCTCCGATTTGCGATAGGGCTTGGCGAGCAAGAGCACGCCGGTGTCGAGCCGGCCGTGGTGAATGATGGTGTTGTCGGTATAGCCGGAGGTGAACAGCACCTTGATGGATGGCCGCACGCGCTTGATCTCGCAGGCGAGCTGACGGCCGTTCATCGCGCCCGGCATGATCATGTCGGTAAAGAGCAGATCGATGTGATCGTTGGCGTCGAGGATGGCGAGCGCTTCCGCGGCATTTGCGGCCTCCAGGGTGGAATAGCCCAGCGCGCGCAATTGCGTCAGTGCATGGTCGCGCACGAGCCGGTCGTCCTCGACGACCAGGATCGTCTCCTCGCCGCCTTCAATCACCGTCGTGGCGAAGATCTCCGGAGCCTGTGAGGCCCCGTTGCCCGGCGGCAGATACATCTTGATCGTCGTGCCGTGACCTTCCTCGCTGTAGATCGCGATGTGGCCCGCGGACTGCTTGATGAATCCATAGACCATGCTCAAGCCTAGTCCGGTGCCCTTGCCGATCCCCTTCGACGTGAAAAACGGATCGAACACCCGATCGAGGATGGAGGCGGGAATGCCGCCTCCGGTGTCGCTCACGGAAATCAGGGCATAGCGGCCGGGGCGGACGTCGTCGTGGGTGCCGGAATAGTTCTCGTCGAGGTAGGTCCAGCTGGTCTCGAGCATCAGCTTGCCGCCGTCCGGCATGGCATCGCGCGAGTTCAGCGCCAGATTGAGTATGGCGGTGATGAGGTGATTCGGGTCGACGCTGGCGAGACAGGTTTCGTCCGCGAACATCGCCTCGATTTCGATCTGCTCCCCGAGCGTCGGTCGCAGCAGCTTTGCGGTGTCCAAGATCAGCGTGTTGATGTCGATTTCCCGCGGCTGCAGCGGCTGCCTGCGCGCGAATGCCAGCAGGTGCTGGGTAAGGTCGGCGCCGCGCGCCGCCGCCTCGTCGATCATCTTGGTGATGGCGGCAAGCTGCGGCTCCTTCTCGACGGCGTTGGCCAAGATCTCGATCGTTCCGGTGATCACGGTGAGGATATTGTTGAAATCGTGGGCGATCCCGCCGGTGAGCTGGCCGACGGCTTCCATCTTCTCGGCATGCCGGATGCGTTCCTCGGCGGCGATCTTGTCGGTCAGATCGCGGAAAAATCCGTTGAACAGGAAGCCGTTGCGCGTCTTCAGCGCGGTCACGCTCATCTCGGCCGTGAACTCCCTTTCGTCGCGCCGGCGCACCACGATCTCGCGGCGCGTTTCGGGGATCTCATCTGTCCCCGATCCCAGGTATCGTTCCAGCGCCGTCTCGATCTCGAGACGATCCGCATCCATGAAGATGAGGCTCGGAAGGTCCTTGCCGAGGATCTCCGCGCGCGGCCAGCCGAAGATCTTTTCCGCTTGCGAGTTCCAGTTCAGGATGCGTCCGGTCTCGTCGGTCTGGACGAAAGCATCGAGTGCGGTCTCGATGATGTTGCGGGCGAGTTGTTCGCTCTCGCGCAGCGTTTCCTGGGCCAGCCTGCTTTCGGTCATGTCGCGGCCGACGAAGAAATACCGCTTGGCCGGCTCGGACCAGGCGCCGAGCCAGGACAGCGTCACGTGCCGACCGTCCTTGTGCGTGCAGCGGGTATCCGAGATCCTGGGACGTTCGCCGCGCCGCGAGGCGCGCATTTCGGTGCGGGACATCGTGAGCTCGTCGGAGTGGATGAATTCGACTCCGCTGCGACCGATCATGTCCTCCGGCCGATATCCCAGGATGGCCTCGCAGCTTGGGCTGACCTGGACCAGAAAGCCCCTGGAATCCATGACCAGGATCAAGTCCTGCGACGTCTCGAAGATGAGGCGGCGTTCCTCCATCTGCTGACGGAGCGCCTGCTCGGTCTTCTTGTTTTCGGTGATGTCGCGGACGATCGTCGATACGCCGACGATCTGTCCCGCCGGGTTCTTGATCGGCGAGACGGAGAGCAACACCTCAAACAGGCCGCCATCCTTGTGCCGCCTGACGGTTTCCTCGTGCTGGAACCGTTCGCCTCGGCTGACCTTGCCCAACATGTCCTCGACCTCGGTCGACCGGTCGGGGGGCACGATCATGTCATTGCCCTTGCCGAGGGCTTCCTCCGCCAAATAGCCGAAGACGCGTTCGGCTGCGGGATTCCAGCCGGTGATGGCGCCGTCGAGGGATTGTGTGACGATGGCGTCGTTGGACCACTCCACGGCCGCGCTATAAAGGCGTTCGCGCTCCGCGAAGTGATCGCGCGCAGCCTCGGTCAGGTAATGCTGCTGGACCTCGCGCTCGAGTTCGGCGGTTTTTGCCTGCACTTCGTCCATCACCCGCGCGAACGCTCTGGCCAGCACCCCCGTCTCGCCGTCAGCGTCGACCGGAATGGCCACCCTGTCGTTAAGGACGACCCCCTCGACCGCGGCCGTCAACTGCTTGATCGGCCGCGTCAGCGATCTCGCCACCAGCACCGCCAGGGCGGCCGCGCACAACATCGCGACCAGGCCGACCAGGATCGTCGTGTTCCTGACCGCATGGGCTGGTGCCATGAGCACGGCATTTGGCACGGTGACGATGACGCCAACCCACTCCTCGCCGGCCAGCACGGCCGGCGCGAGTGCGGCCCCGCCCGGCCATCCAGCTTCGTCAGGGGCGATCTTCGCGACGCTATGCGTGGCTCGCAGCGCGGAAGCGAGGAAAGGAAAATCATCCTGCCACTTGTCCGAGGTGCCGAGCAGAGAACCGAACTCGCGGGACGTATCGGGATGAACGAGATAGTCGCCCCGGGCGTTGACGACATACGTTCGCTCGTCGGGCTGTAGCGATGACCGGACACGCTCGAAGGCGGGACGCATGTTGATCTTGACGCAGAGAATGCCAAAGGGCTTGGTCTCGGATCCGACATAGACCGGGGTTGCGACGCGAATGATCGGGACGTGGGGCTCGCTGATCTTCCCAGTGTCCTGATCCAGACTGAGCGGCGAGACGTAGATTTCCCCGGGCCGCAACTGGATCGTCTCCTTCACGATGTCCAATTGGCCCATCGAGCGCAGCTCGGAGTCCGGGGCGATGCGTGGCGCGCCGCCGGGCCCCCGCCGGTCGATCCGGACGATTTCACGCTGATCATTGTCGGCCCCGATGAAGCGAAACTCGGCATAGGCCGGCTTGGCTTCCACGACAGCGAGGAAGCGGCTGGCGATTCGTTCTCGCCAGATCTTCTCAGGAGTGCCGTCCGAAGGGTCCGCACCGCCCGCGCGCCGCGCACGGATTAATGCGATAACCCCGGGCGCTGCGCGATAGCTCGCAACGTCACCGCCGACGTCGGCGACGTAGGACTCTAACCTGGCCGCCGCGAGCCTTGCGTGGGTCTCGATGCGGTCTAACACGCGTGGCGGGACGACCTGCTCCAGACTGCGATTGCTGAACCAACCGACCGCGAACACGGCGGCCGCGACCAGGAGGATCATCGCAATGGCGAGCCTGGCGGTCAGCGTCATCCCGACGACTGTCTGGACATCCTGCGCCGCCGCACGGCGGGACGGCATCGGCAAGGCCGTTGGAGCATCAGTGGCCAGACGCTGCATCGCGCTTCGGGGCGGCTGTTGTCGACAACTGCTTTGCGGCTTCGAGGCAGCTGGCGACCGTCGCAAGCAGGGTGGCAGGCTTGAACGGCTTCGGCAAGCTGCGGACTGCGCCGAGCTTGGTCGCCATCGCAAGGAAATCCGGTTCATGCCCCAGATCCGGGGTGATCGGACGCCCGGAGATCACGATGATCGGAAGCGCCGGCTTCTTTTGATGGATGAGCCGCATGGTTTCCAGCCCATCCATTCCGGGCATGAAGACATCCAGGAGCAGGAGATCGAATTCTTCGGTCTCGACCTTGGCCAGCCCCTTGCGGCCGTCGTTGGCGACCTCGACGCTATGCCCGCCCCGCTCCAGCAGCAGCTGGATCGTCAACTGAACGGCTGGATCGTCGTCGACTACCAAAATCCTGGCCAAGGCAATTTCTCGATTGAGGCGGAATCGGGACCAACGGCTGGTTGCAGAGCTTGTGCTGAATTCGCTGGCTGCCGCAAGCGATTCTGCGCGTCGGCTCCAGACTATTTCACTGAAGGCCTAAGGATTTGCGTCGAAGATGAACGGTTCCAGATGGGAACTGAAGTGCGGGGCGGTCCCGCCTGCTCTGGCGATGATCTCGCCGGGGCGCATGGGATCTTGGCTGCGCACGCCGTAGTTGTCCGGGGATCATCGTTTATGGCGGGTTAATCTGTGGGTGGAAGGGTAGTTGTGGTGCGTATTGGCGCGCGCAATCTCTTCCATGCCTTGCCAGGCTCCCAGATCACGACGGTCAAATGCCCCTTCCCCGAGGTGGAGTGATGCCGGCTTCAATAATGAATATCGGAATCCGCGGCCGTCTGCTCGGCGGCTTCGCGCTGATCTGCGTGCTGCTGGCGGCCGCCGGCGGATATACGGCCTATACGATGTCCCACATCAACATCCGCATCAAGCGAGTCGTCGACCTGCGCGCGCCGGTCGCCATCACCAGCACCCAGCTCGTCGCCAATCTCTATGCCACCCTGGCGATGCTGCGGGGCTATCTGCTCACCGGCGACGCGGAGTCGAAGCAGGACCGCGCGGCGATGTGGATCGAACTTGACCGAACCGTCCTGGAATTCGATCGGCTGGCAGCTGGCTTTACCGATCCTGCAAACAAGGCGATCTGGACCGAGGCCAAGGCCCTGATCGCCGAATTCCGCCAGGCGCAGGATCGGGCCGAGACGGCGGCGTTTACGCCGAGCGCCTATCCGGCCACCGAACTGCTCTCGGCCGCGGCGGCGCCGCTGATCGCCACGATGTTCGGCGAGGTCACCAAGATGATCAATGAGGAGGAGGGGCTGGAGGCCAGCGACCAGCGCAAGCATCTTCTGAAGACGCTCGCCGACGTTCGCGGCAATCTGGCCGCCGCCGGCTCGCAGCTTCGCCTCTATGTCGCGTCCGGCGACCGCGCCGATCGCGAGAAATTCGCCCCACCCTATTCGAACTTCAAGACTGCGCTGGCGTCGGTATCGGCGCAACGGGGGCTTTTGACCGCGACCCAGAACGTCGCCTATGAGGCGATCGCAAAGGCCAGCGAAGCGTTCGCCCCGCTGCCGGACCGGATCTTTGCAATCCGGCAGTCGCCGCAATGGAACGCCCCTGTGTTTCTCCTGAAGACGGAAGCCGCGCCGCGCGCCGGCAAGATCCTCGATCTGCTCGACGGCAAGAGGGGCGCCGACGGAGCTCGCTCGGGCGGCATCAAGACCAATCAACAGGCGATGCTCGCGGAGGATTCGCGCGACACCGCGAGCGGGGTCGAGACCCTGTTGCTGACGCAGTGGATCCTGCTCGCGATCGGTCTCGGACTGGGAGCCGGCATCGCGATCCTGGTGGCCCGGTCCATCACGCGCCCGATCGCGCAGCTGGTCAGCGATTCCGGGCGGCTGTCGGGCGGCGACACGACGGTGGAGTTTGCGACCGCGCGCCGCCGCGACGAGATCGGTTTGGTCGCCGGCGCGGTTGCAAAATTCCGCGACAACGTGATTGCGCAGCAGGAGGCGACGACGAGCTACGTCCGCGAATTCGAGGCGCGCGAGGCGGCCAACCGGAACATGGACAGCGCCGTCGAGGCGTTCCGTTCGACGTCCAGCGGACTTCTCACGCTGGTCGGCGAGAATGCCGGCATGATGAAACAGACCGCCGAGGCGCTGCGCGGCATCGCCGGCGCAGCGACGCAGCAGGCGGTCTCGGCCGCCACCGCCTCAGAAAAGACCGCGGCCAACGTCCAGACCGTTGCGGCGGCGTCCGAAGAACTCGCGATTTCGATTCGGGAGATCGGCCGGCAGATCGAGCTGTCGAACTCGACCGTGCGCGCCGCGAACGCCACCACGGCGCGCTCCGAGGCCGAGATCGAAGGTCTGGCGCAGGCCGCCCAGAGCATCAGTTCGGTGGTGGACCTGATCCAGGCGATTGCCGAGCAAACCAACCTGCTCGCGCTCAATGCGACGATCGAGGCGGCGCGCGCCGGCGATGCCGGGCGCGGATTCGCCGTCGTCGCCCAGGAGGTCAAGTCGCTGGCGGAACAAACGGCGAAAGCGACGCAGGAGATCACCCAGCATATCCAGGGAATCCAGAGCTCGACGGGGAACGCGGTCGCGTCCGTCAAGGAGGTCGCCAGCGCCGTGCGCCAGATCGACGAGGTGACGACCGCGATCGCGAGCGCAGTCGAGCAGCAGGGCGCCGCGACTCGGGAAATCTCGGAGAATGTCCAGATGGCGGCCTCGGGGACCCAGACACTGGCGTCGAACATCTCGACGGTGAACGGCGCCATCGAGGCGACCAATCGCTCCGCCGGTGATGTCCATGACGCTTCCCGCAGGGTGTCCGGCGCGGCGGAGCAACTTGCCGCCGAGTTTCAGGCCTTTTTCGTCAGGCTGCGCAACGGTCCGCTCGATCGCCGCGGACGCGGCGATCCGAGCTATCGCGGGCCGGAACGGCGCGAACGACGCGTTGGCAACGAAGCCGATCGCGACCGCAGGGCCGGATGAGCCGGTCGTCGCGGCGGTCGTCGCGGCTGGCGATGCCGTCGGGCTCAATCGCTGAGATATTCCGGATGGCGCGCGCGGATCGTCGCGAGGTCGCTGAGCGTCCCCGACAGATGGGTGCGCAGATGCCGCTGCGCCTCGTCCGGCTGACTGGCGCCGATCGCCTCGGCAATCAGCCGATGATGCCGCACGATATCCTGCGCCTTGCCCGGCGAGGGCAGATGCAGCCGGCGTAGCCGGTCGATGTGGCCGCTGCGGCTGCGCACCAAACTCCAGAGATCGCGCTTGTCGGCCGCCGCATAGAGCTCGGCGTGGAAATCGTTGTCGGCCGCCATGAAGCTTTCGAAGTCGCCGGCCTTGGCGAACTGCTGCTGACGCGCGATCATGGCTTCGAGATCCGCGACGAGCGCCTGGTCGCCGGCGAGCGCCAGCAGGCGCACGATCTCGAGCTCCAGCGCTTGGCGAAGGAAATGTGCCTGTTGCGCCCGCCGCACGTCGATCCGGCTGACGACGGTCGCATGCTGCGGGAAGACGTCGACCAGCCCCGCTTCCTCGAGCCGCATCAGCGCGTCGCGGATCGGCGTGGAACTCACGCCGAACTGCGTGGCCAGTGCGGCGCGCGACAGCGGCGCCCCCGGCGGCAGGTCCAGCGCAATGATCATGCCGCGCAGCCGCTCGAACACCTGCGGAGCGGCCTGGCGATCGCGATCCAGCCGCGCGGGGGCGTGCGGACCGGCACGGCGTGGGGCGGCATCGCGGGAGTCCATTCGGAGCGCCGGTTGGAGAAGGACCTTGCATCAAATACACTAATACATTAGTGCATTTGCGGCGTCGCCGTCAATGGCGACCGGTCATGGGAGGGTGCGCGATGAACAGGGTGATGGGGCGGATCGGCGCCGGCCTGGTCGCAGGTTTTGCTGCCTTGATGCCCGCCATGCCGGCGCTGGCCCAGCAGAAGACCGAGATCGCGCTGTCGCGGCAGCCCGGCATCTTCTACATGCCGAGCCACGTCATCGAGAAGCTCAAGCTGATCGAGAAGCACGCCGCCGCGCTCGGCGTATCGGGCGTCACCACCAAATGGATCACGTTCAGCGGCGGCGGCGCGCAGACCGATGCGATGCTCGCCGGCAGTGTCGACATTCTCAACACCGGCACCGGCAATCTGCTGCTGCTGTGGGATCGCACCCGCGGCGGCGTCAAGGGCATCGTCGCCACCTCGGCGCAGCCGATGACCCTGATCAGCCGCGATCCCAACATCAAGTCGCTGAAGGATTTCGGCCCGAGCGACAAGATCGCGGTGCCGACCGTGAAGATCTCGACGCAGGCCATCGTGCTGCAGATCGCGGCCGCCGAGATGTTCGGGGCGGACCAGTGGTCGAAGCTCGATGCCAACACGGTCCAGCTCGGGCATCCCGACGCCTATGCGGCGCTGTCCAATCCGAAGCACGAGGTGCGCAGCCATTTCTCGATCCCGCCCTTCACCTTCCTCGAAATGAAGAACGTGCCCGGCGCGCATGTCGTGTTGTCCTCGCCCGACGTGATGGGCGGGCCGCTGACCCAGGCTCAGTTCTTCACCACCACGAAATTCGCCGAGGCCAATCCGAAGACCATCCAGGCGGTCCGCGACGCCACCAAGGAGGCGCAGGACCTGATCCGCAGCGACACCAGGACCGCAGTCGAGATCTACAAGGAGATCACCGGCGACAAGACCTCTACGGAGGACCTGCTGGCCTGGCTCAAGGAGCCCGGAATGATGGAGTGGAACCTGGAGCCGCAGGGCACCATGAAGTTCGCCACCCATCTGTTCAAGACCGGGACGCTGAAGACGCAGCCGAAGGCATGGACCGACTATTATTTGCCGGTCGCGCA
>WNGQ01005634.1_pt1 | contig 12226 bp, 7 predicted proteins | sample 5407661 | NCBI WGS metagenome assembly WNGQ01 (sample SAMN13153382, study PRJNA577476) | soil metagenome | isolation source: 60 cm soil or saprolite under Garry oak tree replicate 2 | place: USA:California | collected 2016-06-15
CGCTCCGGCTGATCGGTGGTCGCGTTCCACAATCCCCGATACAGCATGCCGGTCAGCGACCAGCCCTCACGCGTCTCGCCCTCGCTGTAGCGCAGCACAGCGTTCACTTTCCGCACATTGTCGGGATGCGTCCACGGCCCGTCATAATGCACGAGCTCGAGACCACCCAGCACACGGCCGCTCATGAAATTCCGTGTCGCCGCGCCGAACAGGCGCTGGTAGCTGAAGCTGCCTCCGGTCGCGGAGACCTGATCGTCGATCTCATCGAGATAGCCGATATGAACGGCGGCCACGGAAGCATAATCGCCCTCGGCGGCGAAATACGGCCCCTTGGTGTAATTGATTCCGGTCGCGAGCTCCGGAATGAAGAAATTCAAATCCGTATAGCCCTGGCCATGCGCGTGCGTGCGCATATTGACGGGCATCCCCTCGATGAAGGTCGCCAGATCGGTGCCGTGATCAAGGTTGAACCCGCGCAGCAAATACTGATTTGCCTTGCCCTCGCCGCTGTGGATGGTGACGACGAGCCCCGGCACCGTTTCCAGCAGCTGGCCGGCCCGGTAGGCGGGTATCTCGAGCAGCTCCTCCTTGAGGATGATCCCCTGGCTGGAGGTGGTGGCCGTCCCCAGGAGCTCGAACCGGGGAGCGGTCACCAGGATCTGCTCGGGAATCGCATCCGCCGCCACGGGCGGCGCCTCAGGAGTCGCGGGCGGGGTTTGGGCTAGAGCCGGGACGGCAAAGCCAAGGGAGGCCGAGCACAAAAACAGACCTCGGAGGCCCGTGCGCAACCTCCGCTTGCACGCTGACTTGCGCAAATGCCTTCCCCCGGCTTCTTGTCGATTAACGCTTCTACGCAAGCCAAGGCGACTTCCCTCGCGCTGGCAGCGGGATAGTGGGGTTTGTTACGGGGCAAGCCGTGATCTGGATCAATCGGACGGCGTGGCGTGAGGGGAAAGGCAGTTCTTAGGGGGCGTCGGGCGCCTCGGGCCTGAAGCTCGCAAGCGCTCCGCCTTTGCGGCCATCCTTGAGAGGATTCACGCGCATGATCAATTTTTCGCCTGGCTTAAGGTAATTCTTGTGCCAGCGGTCGCGCGCGAGCGTGGCTGCCGAAGGAAGCTCGATCAGCCATTCCGAGACGGTACGATCCGGCTCGAGCACTTCGAGCGTGACCCAGCTATGCGGATTGGTCCAATCGAACTTCTTGACGGTGCCTTCGAGCTCAACGGTCTTGCTCACGTCGAACAGCGCGAAGGAGTGGTGAGCCGCCGCCGGCTGGGAGCCGGCCAGAAGGCCAGCCGTAATTCCGGCCATTGCCAAAGTCATTGCACGGAGAGCTTTGCGCATTTGAAAACTCCGCTTAAGCAAATCCCTCGACTTACTCCTAGACTACGCCTTCCTGAATGGCTTTGACATAGCGCAATCCGCCCAAGCCTGCCGGTTTTCGAAGCGATTGCCGACCATTACGCGGCAATTGACTCCTGTTTTCTTTCTCTTATGAAGGCGCTGCATAGATATCGCGTTGGAGGGGTCATGGCAGCGCCGCAATTACTGGTGCACGACAAGAAGGACAGCGTCGGCGTCGTCGTGGTCGAAGGTTTGAAGGCTGGCACCGACATGCTCGCCGTGGTGACCGCGGACAATTCCCAGTTCACGCTGAAGGCCAAGGCGGATGTGCCCATCGGTCACAAGATCGCGCTGGTCGACATCAGAAGCGGGGATACGGTGTGGAAATACGGCCACGACATCGGCAAGGCCGTCGCCGATATCAGCAAGGGCGAGCATGTTCACGTCCACAATCTGAAGACCAAACGGTGGTGAATGCATCGGCGACCGCGCGTCGTCGCCCTTTTCCTATAGGAATCGCAACCTCACCCCATCTGACGGAACAGGGCGTCGGCTATCGTCTTCGCGCGCAGGATTGAGCCTATCCCGTCGCTTGATTACCAATCCGCAATGCCAGCATCGCTAGAATCCACCGACTCCGGCTGTAGATTGCGCTTACCGCGGATATCTCAGGCAGATATGATCGACCGCAATTCACCGAGGGTTCGCCGAATGAGACGCGCACAGCGTGCTTCGCGGGGTGAAGCTTCGTCATACAGATAACAGAGGAGATGCCGGAACTTGGTTTCAAGACGCGCTGGCATGAGGGTTGCGGGACTCGTCCTTGCGATTGAGCCCTCATGAGTGGCTCTGGGGCATCGTTCGGGATTGGACGCTGGCTTTGGCGCCTGCTGGTCGTGCTGGTTGTCGGCGGATTAAGCGTCGGTGTCACCTGGGGTTATCTCGAAGGCCGCAACGAGCGCGCCATCGAGGCTGATCAGGATCGGCCCATCAAAGCCCCTCAGCGAGTTTCGCTCGTCAATGGCGAACCGGTCATCACGCTTGATCTGGCAACGCAACGCAACAGCGGCATCGCGACGATCACTCTCTCCAAAGCTCCACACCAAGCGCAGGTGCAAGCCTATGGAATGGTCATCGACCTGCAGCAGCTGACCGATCTCAGCAATAGCTACGCCAATGCGAAGGCCCAGCTCGGGACTGTGCAAGCAAAGCTCAATGCCTCGCGAGCCGAGTATGAGCGCTCTCAGAAGCTCTACGAGAATCGCCAACTCATCTCTGCCGCCCAACTTCAAACCGCCGAAGCAGCATTCCGCGTCGATGAAGCGAATCTCACAGCTGCCCAATCTCTGGTTCAGACCTTGGCGGCAACCGCGCAACAAACTTGGGGCATCGTTCTTGGACGCGCGGTCGTCGATAGCGCGCCGATGCTCTCGGGTCTGGTCGAACGACGAGACATTTTGATTCAAGTCACGCTGGCGCCGGGCGAATCGGTGAGCGAGCCGCCCATGACGGCCCTCATTCAAGCGGACAATGGATTGCGCACCACCGCACGGTTCGTGTCCCTGGCTCCCAAAACCGATCCGCGAATCCAGGGCGTCAGTTTCCTGTACATCGCGCCCGCGCAGTCGGGATTGCTGCCGGGGATGAATATTCTTGCCTTCCTGTCGTCGGGCAGCATGGTCGATGGTACGACCGTGCCCGCGCCGGCCATTGTGTGGTGGCAGGGGCGCGCGTGGATCTATGTGCGCAACAGCCCGGAGACGTTCGTCCGCCGCGAGATCACCACGGACACGCCGGCACCAACCGGCGGATATGTCGTGAAAGGCTTAACCGCCAATGCCGAGGTGGTGACCCAGGGCGCTCAGATGCTTCTCTCGGAAGAGTTCCGCTCGCAAGTCCAGGTCGAGGAATAAGCCGCCAATGAACGGCCACGGAATCCAAGCGGCGCTCATCCGCTTCGCGATACGTTTCCGCGGCGTGATCATCGCGCTCGCCATCGTTCTTCTCGGCTACGGCGCGTACACACTCCAGCGTGCCAAATATGATGTCTTTCCGGAATTTGCGCCGCCGCAGGTCTCCATCCAGACCGAAGCGCCCGGCCTGGCGGCGGAACAGGTGGAAATCCTCGTTACCCAGCCGCTCGAAAACAGCCTCAACGGCGCTCTTGGAGTCTCCACCATACGATCGTCATCGATCCAGGGACTGTCGGTCATCGTGGCGGTGTTCGACCCCGGAAGCGACATCTACCTGGACCGACAGGTCATCGCCGAGCAGCTCGCCGTCGCGGCGGCGCAGCTTCCACGACAGGTTCGCCCACCTACGATGACGCCTCTGACCTCCTCGACCAGCACGGTGCTGGTCGCAGGTCTCACTTCCGGTCAGCGTTCATTGATGGAAGTGCGAACCGCGGCCGATTGGATAATTCGTCCGCGGCTGCTCGCGGTGCCCGGTGTCGCCAAAGTGTCGGTCTTTGGCGGTGAGGTAAAAACCTTCCAGGTTCAAGTTCATCCCGATCAGCTGATACGTTTCGGCATTGGTCTGAACGATGTGCTGAACATCGCTCAGCGGGCCAGTGGCGTGCGTGGCGCCGGGTTTATCGATACGGCCAATCAAAGATTTACGCTCCAAACCGAAGGCCAGGCGCTCACGCCCGAGGATTTGGCGCATACAATATTGGTCAGCAAAGGCGGCGCGGCGGTCATGCTGGGCGCGGTCGCAACGGTTGCAGCGGCCCCCGAACCACCGATCGGCGGCGCGGCGATCAACGGACAGACGGGCGTCCAACTCGTCATTTCGGAACAATATGGGTCCGACACCGTCGCGGTCACAAAGCGTGTCGAGGCGGCCATCGCCGACCTCAAACCGGCACTGCAGGGAGATGGAATTGACCTTCATGCCGATCTGTTTCGCCCGGCCAACTTCATCGAAACAGCTACCTCAAATGTACAGAGCTCGCTGATTCTCGGCGGCGTCCTCGTCATCATCGTCCTCTTCCTTTTTCTTTTCGACTTCAGAACGGCAGCCATCTCCGCCATATCCATTCCGCTCTCGCTGCTCGCGGCGACCATCGTGCTGCAGCGCTTCGGCGCCACGCTGAACACCATGACTCTGGGTGGGCTCGCCATCGCGATCGGCGTGGTTGTCGACGATGCGGTCATCGATGTCGAAAACATTGCGCGCCGCTTGCGGGAAAACGCGTCTCTGCCGCAACCCCGCCCGGCGGCACAAATTATTCTGGATGCCTGCCTGGAAGTGCGAAGCGCGGTCGTCTATGCGACCTTCGCCGTGATCCTGGTCGTGCTGCCGGTACTCGGTCTTTCGGGGATCGCCGGGCGACTCTTCGCTCCGCTTGGCATCGCCTACATCCTCGCGGTGATGGCTTCGCTCGTGGTAGCGCTCACGGTGACCCCGGCTCTTTCGGCGCTGCTTCTCACGCGCGGCCGGTTGAAGTCCGCCGAGCCGCCGCTCATGCGATGGTCGAAGGCTCGCTACACCAAGCTGCTTGGGAGGATTGGCCGGCGGCCTCGCTCGGTCATGCTCGCTGCCATCGCACTCACGGCAATCGGCTGTGCGGCCCTTCCATTCTTTGGTGGGGCTTTTCTACCCGAGCTCAATGAAGGGCACTTTATCGTCCACATGTCGTCTGTTCCCGGAACGTCGATCGCGGAATCTCTACGGCTCGGCGGATTGGTGACGAAAGCACTACTGGCATTGCCGGAGGTGCGGCTGGTCGCGCAAAGGGTGGGCCGGGCTGAAATATCGGAGGACACCTGGGGCACGCATTACAGCGAAATTGAAGTCGATCTCAAACCGCTCAACGGCCAAGACGCGGAGACTGTCCAATCTGAGATGCGTAACGCCCTGGTCCAATTCCCCGGCGTGAATTTCGCGATCACGCCCTTTCTCACCGAACGCGTGGAGGAAACCCTGTCGGGCTTCACGGCGCCGGTGGCTATCAATGTCTATGGCAATGATCTCGATGTTCTCGACGGCAAGGCGCAGGAAATTGCGCGCGTGCTGGGAGGCGTGCCGGGCGCGACCGAGGTGCAGGTCCAGTCTCCACCGGGCATGCCGCAACTCTCCGTCCGATTGCGGCCGGCAGACGTTCAACGCTGGGGCTTCGATCCGATAGACGTGCTCGATCTCATTCGCACCGCGTATCAAGGGGACATTGTCGGACAGAGTTATGAAGGAAACCGCAGCTTCGACATCACGGTCATGCTCGACCCGCAAAGCCGCCAGAGCGTCACCGCGGTCGAAAATCTGCCGCTGCGAACGGCGGAGGGGACCTATGTGCGGCTCAGGCAGATCGCCGATGTCTTCGAAAAATCCGGCCGATATCAAGTCTTGCATCAGGGCGCTCAGCGACTACAGACGATTACCACGAATGTTGCCGGGCGCGACGTGACCTCATTTGTGCAGGCCGCAAAGGAGGAGATTGCCAGGAAAGTCCCTCTCGCCTCGGGCACGTCTCTTGAGTTTGCCGGGACGGCGGAGGCCGAAGCGCAATCCGAACGCGATCTGCTGCTCAATTCCGCGATTGCAGCATTGGGCATCGTGCTCCTTCTCTCGATTGTCACGCGCAATGCGGCCAATCTTCTGCTGGTACTGGTCAACTTGCCATTTGCTCTGGTCGGGGCGGTGCTTGCCGTCTTCGCCTCGGGCGGTCTTCTCTCGCTGGGCTCCATGGTCGGGTTCGTGACCCTCTTCGGCATCACGCTGCGCAATTCCATTCTGATGATCGCGCATTACGAGCATTTGGTCGAAGTGGAGAAGGAGCCCTGGACTCTCACCACGGCGATACGAGGCGCTGCCGACAGGCTCACTCCCATTCTGATGACGTCGGTCGTCACGGCTCTTGGGGTGCTGCCATTGGCGATTGGCGCAGGCGATCCGGGTCGCGAGGTCGAAGGGCCCATGGCGATCGTGATCTTGGGCGGCCTTCTCACATCGATGGCGCTCAATCTTCTCGTTCTGCCGATACTCGCGCTCCGCTATGGCCGGTTTGAAAGCCAAGGCAAAGAAATCGATATGCTTCAGCCCCGCGGCGCCGGTACCGGAGGATAGCGCGGGGGCGTTCGCGGTCGATCGCGCTCAGGGCAACCCAGGGTCAGGATAACCGGTGGAGACGGCCGGCCCGAGCATTGCGATGTGAAATGGTCTCAGGAATTTGTCGTCGGCACATACTGAGACGGGACGTGAAGAACTATTCATGTCGCTAATATGCTTGTGCATCCATAGGTTACGTTAATCATTTGACACTACTGACAGAACGGCACTACGGCATCGTGCAATGAATATCTCGGAAGTCTTCATACGACGCCCGGTCATGACCATTCTGGTCATGGCCGCCATTCTCATCGCCGGCCTGTTCGGCTATTTCTCGCTGCCGGTCAACGAGCTTCCGCAAGTCGATTTCCCGACCATCGTCGTCCAGGGCGCGCTCCCTGGGGCGGATGCCGATACGATGGCGGCTTCCGTTGCATCTCCTTTAGAGGCTCAGTTCACCCTTATCCCGGGCGTCGACTCCATGAGCTCAGTCAGTGTACTGGGCGCCAGCCAGATCACGCTCCAGTTCCGGCTTGATCGCAGTATCGACGCTGCGGCCCAGGACGTGCAGGCCGCGATTTCGTCGGCGACCCGTTTCTTGCCGACCAACATGCCTTCGCCGCCGACGATACGCAAAGTCAATCCGGCGGAGAGCTCTATCCTGCAGATCACCGCCTATTCGGCGGTTCTCCCTCTCGCCGCCGTCGATGAGTATGTCGAAACCATCCTCATTCGGGGAATCTCAACCATTGATGGTGTGGCCAATGTCGACGTTTTCGGGCAGGCCCGTCCGGCGGTGCGCATTCAGGTCGATCCCAACGCCTTGGCCGCGCGCGGGATCGGCATCGACGAAGTTGCCGCCGCCGTCCGCTCCGCCAACGTCAATCTTGCGACGGGTACACTGGACGGTCCGCAGAGCTCCGCGGTGATCCAGACCGAAGGCCAGCTGACAAAGGCTTCCGATTACTTGCGCCAGATCATCGCCTACCGGAATGGCGCGCCGGTTCGGTTCGCCGACGTCGGTACAGTCGTCGACAGCATCGAGAACCGCTTTCTGTCCAGCAGCTACAACGGCAAGGATGGGATCACCATCGGTGTCAACAGGCAGCCGGGGTCCAATACGATCTCTGTTGTCAACGCGGTCAAGGCGAGGCTGCCGGCCTTAAGGGCTCAACTTCCGCCCTCGATCACGATCGAGATTACGCTCGACCGCAGCGATTCCATCCGCGCGGGAATTCGTGACGTGCAGATGACGCTGCTCTCGGCGGCGCTCCTCGTGGTGGCCGTGATCTTCCTGTTTCTGCGCACGCCCTCGGCGACCTTCATTCCCTCGATCGCGCTTCCCATCACGGTTGTGGGCACCTTTGGCGGAATGGCCGCCTTCGGCTACAGCCTCGACAATCTTTCGCTGATGGCGCTGACGCTCTGTGTCGGCTTTGTCGTCGATGATGCCATCGTCATGCTCGAAAATATCATGCGGCACGTCGAGGCGGGCGAGCGTCCCTATAGCGCCTCGCTGACCGGATCACGCGAGGTCGCGTTCACGATCCTGTCCATGACGGTCTCGCTCATGGCGGTATTCATTCCGGTGCTGTTCATGGGCGGTATCGTCGGCCGGCTTCTGCACGAATTCGCCGTCACCATTGTGGTTGCGATTCTGGTTTCCGGGATCGTCTCAGTGACGCTCACGCCGATGCTGTGCAGCCGCCTGATCAAGCCGGTCGTGCATGGGCAGACCATCCGGCACAATTCGCTCTACCGCTGGAGCGAAGCTGGCTTCAATGCTGTTCAGCGATTCTACGCCAGGACGTTGCACTGGAGCATGTCGCATCGGCGCACAATTTTTGGCCTCTTCGTGATCAGTCTCGTGATTACCGTGACGCTGTTCCGCGCCATGCCGGAGGACTTCCTTCCCAGCGAAGACACCGGTCAACTCTTGGCCTTCACTGAGGGCGCCAATGGCATCTCCTTCGAGGTGATGCAGCGCCATCAGGACGAGGCCGCCAAGATGCTGTGGAGCGATCCTAACCTTCAAGGGACGTTGTCGAGCGTCGGCTATGGCGGTGCGCGCGGCGGCTCGAACCAGGGCTACCTTCGCATCGGGCTCAAACCCCGCTCCGAACGGCCTCCGATCGATGACGTGATTGCCGAGCTTCGGCGCAAACTCGCTGCCATCCCGGGGCTCAACGTCTATCTGCAGAACCGGCCGGTGATCACCATCGGAGGGCTGATAAGCAAGGCTCAATATCAATACACGCTGCAGGATTCGAACACGGTCGAATTGTTCGCCGCGTCCGAGCGTCTCAAGAACGCGCTCGCCAAGACACCCGGCTTTTTGGACGTTACCAGCGACCTCGATCTTTCGACGCCCTCCGTCCATGTCTCTGTCGACCGTGACCGCGCGGCCGCGCTCGGCGTCACGATGAACCAAGTTGAGACCGCGCTCGGTGCATCCTTCGGCGGTCAGCAGATCTCGACCATTAACAGCGCGACGGACCAGTTCAAGGTGATGCTTGAATTGCTGCCGCAGTATCAGCAGGACGCTGCAGCGCTGAACCTGCTCTATCTGGCGACTCCGCGCGCCGCCTCGGTCGCTACGGCCAATGTCGGCTCTGTGGTCCCGCTATCAGCCGTGACGCATATCACCACTGGCGCCTCTCCGCTCGCGATCAACCATTTCGGGCAGCTTCCTGCCGTTACGATTTCCTTCAGCCTGCCGCCCGGCGTCGCGCTTTCCGATGCCGTCACCAATCTCGAGGAGGTTGAGCGGCAGGTTGGAATGCCCGCGTCCGTGCTCACCAGTTTCCAGGGCACCGCGAAAGCGTTTCAGGAATCGATGCAGGGCATGGGCTTCCTGCTGATTGGGGCGATCCTGGTCGTCTATATCGTGCTTGGGATTTTGTACGAGAGTTTCATCCACCCGCTGACAATTCTCTCAGGGCTTCCCGCCGCCGCCGTGGGAGCGCTTCTCACCCTTTATCTTTTCGGAATCCCGCTGACGCTTTACGCCTTCGTTGGCATGATCATGCTGGTCGGCATCGTGAAGAAGAACGCGATCATGATGATCGACTTCGCGCTGGTGCGCCAACGCGAGCATGGCAGCGATGCGCAAACCGCGATCACCGAAGCCGCACTCATCCGCTTCCGTCCGATCATGATGACGACGATGGCAGCCCTTATGGGAAGCCTTCCTATTGCACTCGGACTGGGCCAAGGCGGCACCGGACACCAGCCGCTCGGACTTGCCGTCGTCGGCGGCCTTATCATGTCGCAGGCGCTGACGCTCTACATCACGCCTGTCATCTATTGCTATCTCAACCGTTTCGGAGCGCGGTTGGAACACTCGCTTGCGGGCGATGTTCCGTCACAAGCCGAATAGATCGCAATTCCGCGCGGGATTGACCGGTCCGCGCCGCAGACGCGATGGACTCCTCACGGCTGGCGGCGCGTAGCCGTGCGCCTCCTATGCACCGCGTTTTCCCGAGGAAACAGCTTATCAAGGAACGAATCACCAAGCTTACGGGTTTCAATAGCTGAGTGGAGGCAGAAAGGAACCCCTCCATGTTACGCAGCAAGACGTTGCCCGTGATCCTCGCGTGTGCGGGCATCATCATGGCAGGAAGCCTCACAATCGCAGCAGGCGCGCCGCAGGGCCGCGGCCAAGATCGCGGCGAAAGTGAGGGGCACAAACAGCACCATCACATGAATGGCCACAACGCCCTTGGCGAAAAAATCCATCAAAATGGTAAGCATGCGTTGGGCAAACTTGGTAACCGCACGGTCACGGCGGAAGTCAAGAACAACAAAGTCGTCAACATGGCCGCCGACGATCTGATGGCGAAGAGGGTCAAATCGAAGCAGAAGATGGCGAGCGCGAGTGTCGGAACCGGACTGCAGCAGGTCCAATACGTGCAAACCGACTATTACGGCTATTGCTTCGATGATGGGCTCGATGTGACGTGCTACTGGTATCCGGCGGACGACGTCGATACCAGCGGTTACTGGGAAGACTACATTCCTCCATATTGAGTGTCACAGAAAAGCGAAGATGACGCGGCCCGCAAAGGCCGCGTTCATCTATTGGGAAATACAGATCGCGAAAGCCAATTCGAGCGCCATTGCGGGCGCCTCGCCGATGCTCCAAATGTGATCGCTGATCCGGTGGCCCAGGAAGGTCCGAAATGGGGTTGTGAGTCCCGCATCTTGTAAGGCTGCGCGATTGACTCCTCTTTTCCGTGGCTTATGAAGTTCGACCCAACGGCATCGCGTGAGGAGGGTGTGCGCCATGGCGCAGCAGAACGGCAAAGCAAACGGAAGTTTCCAGGGCTGGCGGCGCGAGAACGGCCGCGTCGGCGTGCGCAACCATGTGGTCATTCTGCCGCTCGATGATCTGTCGAATGCGGCATGCGAATCCGTCGCCAACAACATCAAGGGCACGATGGCCTTGCCCCATGCCTATGGGCGGCTGCAGTTCGGCGAAGATCTGGAAGTCTTCTTCCGCACCCTGATCGGGACCGGCGCCAATCCCAATGTCGCGGCCGTGGTCGTCATCGGCATCGAAGACGGTTGGACCAAGCGCATCGTGGACGGGATCAGGAAAACCGGCAAACCGGTGGAAGGCTTCGGCATCGAAGGCACCGGCGACATCATGACGGTGGCCAAGGCCTCGCGCGCCGCGAAGGATTTCCTGCAATGGGCGTCCGAACGGCCGCGCGAGCAATGCGACATCTCCGAGCTTTGGGTGTCGGCCAAATGCGGCGAGAGCGACACCACGACGGGGCTGGCCTCCTGCCCCACGGTGGGCAACATGTACGACAAGCTGATCCCGCAAGGCATTTACGGCGTGTTCGGCGAGACCTCGGAAATCACCGGCGCGGAGGACCTGGCCAAAGCGCGCGCGGCGACGCCCGAAATCGGCGAGAAATGGTATCGCGTCTGGCAGGCCTATCAGAACGACGTCATCGAAGCGCACAAGACCGACGACCTCTCGGAGTCGCAGCCGACCAAGGGCAATATCGCGGGCGGCCTCACCACCATCGAGGAAAAGGCCCTCGGCAATCTCGAGAAGATCGGGCGCGAGTGCCGCTATATCGACGTGTTGGAACCCGGAGAGGCGCCGACCAAAGGTCCTGGGCTCTATTTCATGGACACTTCATCGGCGGCGGCCGAATGCGTCACGCTGATGGCGGCCGCGGGCTATGTGGTGCATTGCTTCCCGACCGGGCAAGGCAACGTCATCGGCAATCCGATCCTGCCGGTGATCAAGCTGACGGGAAATCCCAAGACCGTGCGCACCATGTCGGAGCATATCGATCTCGATATTTCCGGCATCATCCGGCGCGAGATCACGATTCCCGAGGCGGGCGATAGGATGATCGACATGATTGCGCGCACGGCCAATGGCCGGCTCACCGCTGCCGAAGCGCTAGGCCACCGCGAATTTGTGCTGACCAAGCTTTATCGCAGCGCTTGATCCGCATGAAGGCGTTGTCCCTCGCCGAAGCCGAAGCGCTGGTCGCGGAGGCGCTGCAACGCTGCCGCACAGCTGCCGAGAATGCGCGTGTCGTCGCCCATGCGTTGGTGCTGGCGGAAGCCGACGGGCTGAAGAGCCATGGGCTGCTGCGCGTTCCCATCTATGCCGCGCAAGCGAGGATCGGAAAAGTCGACGGCTTCGCCACACCTTCGGTGGAACGGCCCCGCCCCGCGCTTGTTGCGATCGATGCCCAATATGGCTTCGCCTTTCCGGCGATGAACCGTGCGGTCGCGTTGCTGCCCGATTTGGCGCGCGAATTCGGCATCGCCGCCGCAGGAATCCGCCGCTCCCATCATGCGG
>WNGQ01006631.1_pt1 | contig 12226 bp, 13 predicted proteins | sample 5407661 | NCBI WGS metagenome assembly WNGQ01 (sample SAMN13153382, study PRJNA577476) | soil metagenome | isolation source: 60 cm soil or saprolite under Garry oak tree replicate 2 | place: USA:California | collected 2016-06-15
ATCCAGCGTGTCCAGTAAGATGGCCCGCACCAATCGATGGACCGAGAGGCTCTTCTCCCTGGTATCACGCTGCACCAGCGAATAGGCCCGCAATGCCTCGATAGCTTGATTGAGCAAAAAAGCATCCGCTGCTATGGGAGCGAGCACCGGCCCCAGATGTGCTGCACCTATCGTCAGAATCTCTTCTGCGATAGCATTGGGAGAGAGATACGCACACAGACGCAGCAGTTCTGCGGCAGCTGGGTTTCGATCTTCCACTCGTTGGAAGGATAAGGACCATGTGGTGGACACCGATTCTGGGTGATCGGCCACCAGTCCTCTGCGCTCTCGCAGCAGGGCGGCCCGATGCTGTTGATAGAGGTGCCAGTACCCGTCCAAATCCATCCCAGTCTCTTCCAGATAGGCTCCAACCTGATCCAGGGCCAGTGGCAGTCCATCCAGTTCCTGTGATATCCGCAATGCCAGCTCTCGCTCCTCCCCAGATGCATGCTCTAAGGGCGCAGCAGGATCTAGGACGGCAGCGCGTCGGAGCAGGAACAACGCACCATCCTCCGGCAGGAAGGTTGCGATCTCCAACCGCTGCGCCAGCCGTCCGGTCGCCGTTGCTAGTGTAGTCAAGAGCAGATGCCCTCCCAAAATCGGTGGCAGGAAGCCTGCCAGCAGACCCAGTTCGTCGGCATTATCCAGAATAAGCAGCCAGCCGCGATGGGTCTGTAACCAGGTCTTGACTGCCTGCACAATGGCATCCTGCTCCTCTGCCTCTCGCTCAGGTAACCGCAAAAGTGAAGCGATGGCAATGTAAGAAGAGACTAATGCAGCAGTGCTCTCGGCACGTGCCCATAAGACTACCTGGTAATCCTGGTAATAGCGGTAAGCATATTCTAGAGCGAGTTGAGTCTTGCCGATGCCGCCCAGGCCGCTGATTGCCTGAGGTTGTGCAAGGGCGGTTGCTAGACCCCCTTGTAAGTGGTGACGTATCTGCGCCAGGGCGCCATCGCGTCCCAGAAAGAAGGGATTGCGAGGGTAAGGAATGTTCCAGATTGCTGGCAGAGCTGTGCGAGGAACACTTGCAGAGATCTGTGGTAACTCTTCAACAATCACGCGGCGAATACCAGCAGTGATATCAGCCAGTGCGGTATCTTCGTCCTGCCAGGATGTGAGTGGCTTGGCATCAGACGTTTCATTTCGATACTGTAACAATAGTCAGATGCCAGAAAGTCAGCACTCACCAGCAGCAGAATGACCGAGGCCGTTTCCAGGTGCGTGTCAATGGTCTTGGCCCAGTCAGCACCGGGCATGATCACCCGATCATGCCAGAGAGAGATCAGGCCCTGCTGCTTGAGCACTCGCAAATGGGTTTCTAGCTTTCGTAGCCACTTTTCATCAGCATGTGCATAGGAACAAAAGATTTCAATAGGTATTGGCGCCTGAGCCATGCTTGAACCTCCACTGCATGTTATGCACTCAATGTGGATAAATGAAGTATAACACAATTGGAAGATTCCGCGCTCCTTGCTCAACGCTCTTCGTCGAGATCGCTGGAGGGGGTGTACATGTACGTGGGAGTCGATAGGCGATAGGAGCAAGTTATGGCAAGCTTTAGGATAATATCTGATGCAATAAATGGCGGATCAAGCGAGGAAGCAACTACTCCCTCGCCATTCCACCAAAAGCAGGAATAGTACACTCCTGCATGCTATAGCCAGGCCTGCCTCAGATGATGGGAGAGACCGAGCTTGCTTCTGCTTCCTGTGCCTTTATATACAAGGAAGCGCTTCTTCTTTGAAAAAAGTGCTGAATTTGTCTGGTACATCTGTTGTTTAACAGGGGGAATGGAAATGAAAAATGTTGTAACTCCTGTCCAAGAACAGAAGGTATCTTAGCAGATTGTCTCTTTTCGTAGATATACTGCTCTGGTTGTGCCAGGAAAGCCTTGACTTTTTTCGTCGAGTTCAGCGGGATAATCTTCTCGGGCGAGATTTCACGCAAGTTCTTCTTAAGCCGTCTATCTTCTCGAAATGGGAAAAACAGTACCCACCAGATACGCAGCAGAGTTATTTTATCTGCACATTCCAATGGGATATCACGACGAAAACGCCCACGCTCTGCCCAATGTCGCTTTACTATGCGCCAAAGGCATATTGCTGGATGAATATCTAAAAAAATAATGGTATCTGCTGCGTCTAGACGGGGTTGGGATAAGTCTATATAGGTCCCCTCCATAATCCACCGCTTTTCACTAACAAGTTTTTGCAGGCTATCCATTCTTTCATCTCTAGCTACAGCTTGCCAGCCGCGCTTCCAGAAGATGCGGTCTAAGTGGATAACTTTAATTTTGAGCAGAGAGCCCATTTTTTTTGCAAGAGTTGTTTTACCTGCCCCTGGGGGTCCAATAATGACAATCCTCTCCATCGACAAATCTCGCACTACGTTTATGCCTGTGACACTTTCTTCATCAACAAATCTCGCACTACATTTACTACTATTATAGAAGATGTAAGCAACTAACCAAAGATGGTCATTTATTCAATATAACCTGATCTCTTAGTGTAAAGAGCGTCACCGAAACCAGCGGTTCGGCAGGGCGACCAACGCCCACCTGGGCTAAAGGATAACGTGTTGCAATCTCATCGCGTAGTTCACCTGGCAGATCGTCCTCATCGAGGGGCACTACAACAGACACATCTCCGACATGGTAGTGAATTTTACGGAACAGCGTAAAAACAAAGGGTGTATCGATGCACGTCTCCAGATCGCGCCTGGCAAGTCCTTCTTCCATCTTCTCATGTCGGATGCTTTGAGAGATCACCAGCACAGTGAGCATAGCCGATGAGCTATCGAGTGTCAAGAGGCTAGCGGCCTTTCAGCCTTTTTTCAGTTTGCCTTCTGGTCCCGATGTCATGCTTGCATTCGATTGACCAGACTAAGCATGCTCTATAGAGGAAAAGAGTAACTCTTCAGAAGGGGGGTTTGAACTCCTCAGCGCCGCAGGCGCGCGAACTGGGGGACTGAAGCGTTACGGTAAAAGGGTAGTTTGTACGGGTTAAATGATAGCATTGTCTGAGCCATTTTCGCCAATTAACGGCTATATTGGCTGTAGTAACTTTCCTCTTTGTAAGCTATCCTTTTCTTAGTAGGTTCAGATTGAACAGTGCGCCGAAGGCGGCACCTCACAGAGGGAAGCAAGGTGCGTGGTAGGCTACCTTTTATTGGTCATGTTCACGGATGAGCACACATCATTTCTAGCTGTTGAGAGGCAGGAGGATGTACTGATGGACTTATTCATTATCTTGTATATCGTTATCGCACTGCTTATTCTGGATATCGTGGCACTGCGCTGGGGCGCGGACAGCCGCGATGGCATCGATAGCCCGGAGTGGCGACGGCGACAGGATAGACCCATGTTTCATTAAATTCCCGTAGGTCGTATCTGCAACATAGTTAGATTGGCATCATGAGAGAAAGTCACAGTATCGCGCAAGAAGCACATCGTATTATTCACTCTGTTGAAAATAATCCTGTTAAGAGCGTTACATCATCTACTATAGGCACGAGAGATCGTATAACTATCATCCTGGCTATCCTGGCGCTCTATCTGATCTGGGGTTCGACCTATCTGGGTATGCGCATCGCGGAAGAGAGCTTCCCGGCCTTTCTTATGTCAGGCATACGCTTTGTGGCGGCCGGGAGCATCCTCTATATCGTTCTGCGCCTGCGCCATGTGCCCTCACCCAGCCGTGCGCAGTGGGGTGGGTCGGCCATCGTTGGCCTGCTGCTGGTTGTTGGTGGCAATGGCGCGGTTTCGTTCGCGGAACAATGGGTCGCATCGGGGCTAGCAGCGGTGGCGATCGCTGCTACACCGGTGTGGATATCGCTCATCATGGGATTGATGGGGAGATGGCCGAGACGCATAGAGTGGTTGGGTATTGTGTTGGGCCTGGTTGGTGTGCTGTTATTAAACCTGGGCAATGGCATGTGGGCTAATCCGCTGGGCGCGCTTGTGCTGCTCTTTGCACCTATCTGCTGGTCACTCGGCTCGGCGCTCAGTGGACGACTTCCCCTTCCCAATGGCTTGATGGCCAGCGCTGCCCAGATGATCATCGGCGGCATCGCGTCGTTCTTCATAGCATTGGTGCTCGGTGAGAGGATGCATGGCATTCCCACACTGCGAGCCGATCTGGCCTTACTATACCTGATCCTTTTCGGCTCGATCATCGCCTTCTCCGCCTATGGTTTCCTGCTGCGCCGCGTGCGACCCGCGCTGGCGACCAGCTATGCCTACGTCAATCCGGTGGTGGCGGTGTGCCTGGGCGCGCTGGTGGCCGGCGAACGTATCACTCCACTTGGTGTGGTAGCAATGCTGGTTATTCTTACGGGAGTTGCGTTAGTTACTCTGACGAGGAAGCACGCTTGAGTCTAGTCGTTCGTGAACTGATCTTAAATGATCTCGCTGTTGCCGAAGAGATCGTTAGAACTGCATACAATATGCGACCAGGGCAGAACACTGGCCTGGAGCGTTATCTATCCTTGCAGCCCGATGGTTGGTTATTGGTAGAATCGTGCGGTGTGCCCGTTGCTCTCGGTGGGATCATGCATTATGGCCCCTTTGGCTACATTGGCTTGATGTCAGTTCTCCCTGCTATGCAGCATCGTGGCATCGGACGATTGCTCATGGAGCATCTACTGGCCTGGTTTCAGGTTCGCAATGGCGCAACTATTCTGCTCGATGCAAGTGTGGCCGGCGCGCCTCTGTATCTCAGCATGGGCTTTACTGTGGATGATACGGTTATGGAATTGTGCCGCGATAATGATCGCGAATTTCCTATATCACATCAGCTATCGTCGCACTATCTAGTCGACATATCGGCGCTAGAGGAGACGGATATTCCAGAGCTTGTTGTCTTCGATAGCCCATATCTCGGTGCTCCGCGCCCGACCATCTTCGCCTCTTATCTGGCAGATTGTCAGCAGCGCGCCTTTGTGGCACGTGACAATGCAGGCAAGATCACGGGCTATCTCTTCGCGCAAACAGGTGGCAGGCTCGGCCCCTGGGTGGCAGTTGCACCGGGGAATGCAGAAATGCTGTTAATGCGGGCGCTGCAACTGCCAGCTACAGGCAATGAATATATTGCCCTGGTTCCCTCAGCTAACAGCGAAGCGCAACAACTGCTCTTTCGTTATGGCTTTCGCCAGAGACGTGTGCTACAGCATATGCGCCTCGGCGATCCCGTACAATTGCGGGATCGCACAAAAATTTATGGGCAGGCCAGCTTCGGGCTGGGATAGGTTGGTTTGCACTCACCCTTTACCAACATTGAACCGGAAGTGAGCGATATCGCCATCCTGAATAACGTAATCTTTGCCTTCAAGGCGCTGTAAGCCTTTCTTCGCGGCGGCGGCGAAGGAGCCGCTCTCCATGAAATCCTCGTAGCGTGTCACCTCGGCGCGGATGAAGCCACGTTCGATGTCGGAGTGAATTTTGCCAGCGGCCTCCGGTGCCTTCGCGCCCCTGGTCACGGTCCACGCTCGCACCTCGTCCTCGCCCGCCGTCAGGAAGGTGATCAGGTTGAGCAGGCGATAGCCGACCTGGATCACGCGGTCCGCGCCCAATTGTGGCAGGCCGAGCGACTCCAGATACTCGTGAGCATCCTCTTCGGGCAGTTCTGCCAGCTCTGCTTCCAGCCGTGCTGAGACTGCCACCACCTCCGCACCCGAGGCTTTGGCGCGTTTTGCTATTGAGGCGATGCCTTTCAGCTCACCATTTAGCTCGCTCTCTGGCACATCCTGGTCGTCGCGAATCTTCGCCAGCAGATCATTCGCAGCACCAAGCTCGTCCTCGCTGACGTTCAGCACATACATGCGCGGCTTCATGGTCAGCAGGAAAAGTTCATCAACGATGGCGTGGTCCTGCTGAGAAAGCTCGACCTCGCTGGTCAGTTTCATTTCATTCAGGGCATCGCGCAAGCGAGAGAGCAGTTCAAGTTCGGGCTGATATTTTTTATCGCCCGACTTGGCCGCCCGCGCCGTGCGCTCGAGGCGTCGCTCCACGGTGGAAAGGTCCGTGACCGCCAGTTCGGCGTTGAGGCTATCGAGATCGCGCTGAGGGTCGATACTCTCGTAGATATGTGGTACGTTGTCGTTCGCAAACGTGCGCAGCACGATGGCCAGTGCGTCGGCATTGCGAATGTGGCCCAGAAATTCGGCGCTCAGTCCCTCGCGCTGCTCTTTGCCTGCCGCGTCGGCCTGTCCCATACCGGCCACATCGACGAATTCCACGGTGGTGTACGTCACCTTTTTGGGGTTGAAGATCTCGGCCAGTGGCTGCAGGCGCGCATCTGGCACCTGCACCACAGCCAGGTTTGCCTGCACCGTACTCGTTGCATAGCCGCCAATCGGCGCTCCGGCTTTTGTCAGCGCATTGAATAATGTGGTCTTCCCGCTTTGCGGTAGACCGATAATACCTATAGTGAGTGCCATGAGATGTTCCTTCTTGTTGATATATGCATGGTGTGACTATTCAAGTGCCCCTCTCTGACTCCTCAGCGCTTACAGCGCTTCGCTTGCTGATGTGCGTGTGGTGGGGTTTGGCGGCCAGAGGCCGCCAAACCCCACCACACGCACATCAGCAAGCGAGCCGCCGCAGGCGGCGAGACGACCTGAATAGTTACATGCATAGTAGGATGTTGTATGATTGATCGCGTCTATTGTACTACGTTATTCCCACCTTGACGATAGACGTAAGAGGCCATACAATATCTATGAAGATAGATCACGTTCCCCATATCAACCGGAGGGTATATTTCTATGCCATTGTACGAGTACTATTGCTCGGATTGCAAAACAAAATTTGAGCTACTGGTCAGCCATAAGCATGCTGACGATATCGTGTGTATGAAGTGTCACAGCGAAAAGGTGCGTCGTCTTCTCTCCGTTTTTGCCATGCAATACGCAGGCGCTGACGAGGGAGCTTTTGATGATGCCGGGTCTTCAATGGGTGGCTGTGGCTGTGGCAATGGTAGCTGCGGCTGTCACTAATCACCTATAAAAGAAAAAGAAGGTTACTGGTCAGGTCAATCATTCATGTTTAATAAAGTCAGTTATCAACGTGGCCTTGTAGAAGGAATAGTTATCTACACGCTTGGCCGACTTGTTGCGTTGATAAATCCGGTGGTATTTCCTGATTGGACGTATGTTGCTGCACCGCTGCTCTTCCTGCTTCTGCAATACCTCATTGCTCCCGTGTGGGCTACGCGCCGAATCACTTGCACGAAGCGGGAGCGCCTGAGTAAACGTTTCTGGCTGCTCGGTCCTCGGCTCGCCGCCATATGTTTCGTCATCGACCTGCTGATCACGTTGGCCTTCGGCATGCCCGTGAACAGCCTCGGTGGCATACAACTGGGTCCGGTGGTTGGACGTTTGTTGCTCAGTGGCCCGGCCCATCTCACCCTGCCCGACCTTGGTCTCTACGAGCTGAAAACTGCTGCTGCCCTTTTTGCCTTCTTTACACTTTCTGTTATATGTACCAAGCTGGCGCAGGGTGGTTTCTTGCGCTTTACTATGCCAGCGGGAGGGAACCGCGTTACCCTGTAGCTTCTTGCTTCTGCCTCGGACATTTGTTACAATGTCGGTACAGCAATAAGCTAAGCCGGTCGACCCTGGTATGGAGAAAGGTACGGAAGCAGCCTGTGTCAAAAGTGTATGCCATTGCAAACCAGAAGGGCGGCGTCGGTAAAACCACGACGGCCATCAACCTTGCTACGTACCTGGCCGCCGCGGGACGCAGGGTATTGCTGGTTGATATGGACCCCCAGGCCAATACTTCGAGTGGTATCGGTGTGCTAAAGCAGAAACGGCAGCACACCATTTATGATTTGCTTGTACAGGAAGAGGATAAGATTTCAATATTTGATGTGATTGTGCCCTCGGCACGGCGCGAACTGGTGGTGGCTCCCTGTACTGTGGACCTCGCAGCCGCGGAGATCGAGCTGGTTGGCACGATAGCACGCGAACAACGCCTGCGGCAAATGCTCGAACCAATTCGCAATCGCTGCGATTATGTCATCATTGATTGTCCTCCCTCGCTCGGCCTGCTGACCATCAATGCCCTGGTTGCTTCCGATGGCGTGCTCATCCCTATCCAATGTGAGTACCTGGCTCTGGAAGGATTGACCCAACTGCTCAATACCATTAATATCGTCAAAAGTAAGCTCAACCCCTCACTCGCTATAGCGGGAGTTATACTCACCATGTTTGATCCGCGCACACGGCTGGCAGGTGATATTGTGCGCGAGGTACGCAGTCATTTTTCCGAGGTGGCTTTTCAAACAATCATCAGTCGCAACGTGCGTTTGAGTGAAGCGCCCAGCTTTGGGCAGGCCATCCTGGACTATGATCCCACCTCTCCTGGTGCCCTGGCTTATCGTGCGCTCGCGGAGGAGGTAATGGCTCGTGGCTAAGCAGAAATTTGGCCTGGGACGAGGGCTTGATGCGCTCATCTCCGGTGCCTCTGATGTGATCTCCGCACAACAACAACCATCCGCCCCTGTCGATTCAATGCCGCAGGTGTCGATAGATAGCGTCATTCCTAATCCACGTCAGCCGCGTAGAGCTTTTCGTGAGGATGATCCCAAACTGCTTGAATTAAGTGCTTCTATAAAGGAACATGGTCTGTTGCAGCCTATTGTCGTGGCACGCCTCGATGATGTCAAGAACCTCCATAAACCGCAATCGGAGGAAGGATGGTTCGACAATCCACCTCTGGCACAAAGTGCCGGACCGGCCGCAACTGAACCGCTCGTGGCTCCCATCGTAGAGTTTCAAATCATTGCGGGTGAGCGGCGCTGGCGAGCGGCTCGCCTGGCTGGTCTGTTAGAAGTGCCAGTGATCATCAAGGAAGTCACCCCGCAGCAGATGCTGGAGCTGGCGCTCATTGAGAATATTCAGCGTGCCGACCTTAACCCTATTGAAGAGGCGCTGGCATACCAGTCATTAATTCAAGAGTTTGGCCTGACGCAGGAGATGGTAGCGAAGCGCGTTGGTAAGGATCGCTCAACTATCACCAATTCCCTGCGTCTCTTACAACTCGCTCCACGTGTGCGTGAAGCCCTTATGAACCAGTTCGATCATTTTACTGAAGGCCATGCGCGCGCGCTGGCCGCTCTGTCACGCGAAGAGGACCAGGTGAGCGCAATGAATCAGATCATTGCCTTGCATTTGAATGTAAGGCAAGCGGAGGAACTTGCTGCTCGTCTGAAAGCATCGGAACAGATTGAGGCTGCTATTCAGAAGGTTACCTCATCTCCACGTCGTGCCCCAGAAATGATAGATCTGGAAGCGCAGTTTCGCGACGCTCTGATGGTCAAAGTTGATCTCAAGTGTAATACGAAAGGGAAAGGGACCCTTGTCCTGCACTTCAACGACCAGGAAGAACTGGAGAATCTGTACAGTCGGTTGGTGAAACACGACGTATCGTAGTAGCAGGATGTGCTCTCATTCACCCGACTGAGCCATATCTGCTCTTTGGGGGGTTCCCCCATCCGTGGAGATTGCTATGACAACGATTGAACGACCGTTTGACAAGGTTCGCCGCAAACTGGTTGCCGCACGCATTGAGTTCATGGGCCAGTTGGCCAAGTTCAGTAAAGCAGAGTTGCTGCAACATCCCACAAGCGAAGAGTGGACGCCCTTGCAGATCGCGCATCATCTCTATATAGCCGATGGCCTGGCCTTGCAGGAGATGCAGCGTGTAGTAGATGAAGACAACCCGCACATCATAAATATTGGGCAAGAGGCTCCCCATCAAACGAACAATTCAGAACCTCCTGTTTCGCTTGATGCTGTGCTGGCGGGTCTGGCAGCGCGCCGCGAGGAAATCTTCGAATACCTCTCTCAGTTACCCGATGATGCCTGGGAACGCCCTTTCTCCAGTGAGCAGTGGGGTGACCGCAAGTTTTATCAGATGATAAATGTGCTTCCCGCGCATGATCAAAGACATACCCAACAGCTTGTAGCCCTGAAGGAAAAGCTCTCATCCAAAAACTGAGATTAACGCTGAAAGAGTTGAGCCAGTGCGATAACACGAGGTTCCTGCCCCCAGTGCGCGAGCATGTGCTCATAGAGTGTATAGACCTCGCTGAAGGCAAGATCGCTTTTGATCTCCTGAGCAGCCTTCGCGGCGGCCTCTAGATATATGCAGCTTTGCGTCATATTGCCAAGAATGATCGAGGTATAGGCTTTCTGCCTCAGAACCTCGGCTCGTGCGCGTGGTGACGGCAACGGTTTCATCTCATCGATTTCCGCGAAGGCATCCCAGGCAAATCTTGGCTGACCCATGCGCAAAAAGATCAGCCCCTCATAGTAATAGAGCATAGAGCGATCGCATTCTGTATAGGGGAGGTTCATCTCGTTTTCCAGTCTTTCTGGAAAAACTGCGAACGCCAGTTTGAGGAATTGTAGCGCTTCCTGCCTTCGCCCCATTGTAGCCTGAATTTCAGCCAGACCGGCGAAGATCCAGCTATGTAAAATCGGCGAAATAGCATCGTTCTCAATATTGACGCAGTGCAGCGCATCATTGTAGGCGCTGAGAGCCGCGCCAATGCGCTTGCGCGCCATGAAGATCGCCGCCAATCGAAGTTGGGATGCAATATAGATATTCCAGTCCTTAGCAAGCTGACTGTAAACCACCGCTTGTGTGCCATTCATTTGTGCCGCCACAAAGTCACCGTGCTGAAGATCGAGCAGGGCAAGCAGTTGATACACCTGTGCTGTGAGGCCCGCTGCCAACCGCTGATCTGGTCCTGGACGAAGGGTAGATCTGGTAAGCTTCGCAAGATACGAAGGCAGGAGTTGGGTGAGTTCCTGTGGTTCACCGAGCATATAGAGCTGCCAGCAGGTAGCAATGCCGATTGACCACAGGGTCGGATTCTCGTATGAGACACGTGGCTCTTTTGAGCTGTTCACGCCGTTGTGGGACTTCTTCGCTTGTGATTCCATCCTCTCGATATGTCCACCATGCCTCGTGACGATACCAGCAAACCCCAATTCCTCGGGTGACATTTTGAAGATCTCGCATAGTGCATGCAGAGAAGCATAGCGTGGTGTCTGAACACCGGTCTCCCAGCGACTATAGGTGTAGGGGCTGACACCTATTTGCTCGCTGACAAACTCGCGTGTCCAGCTTTTTTCCAGCCGGGCGCTCTTTAACATACTATTGTGTTTCTTCATAACCTGTACGACCTCGCGCTGCACGTCTTATCTCCACCGTTATAAAGCCTTTTGGCGAACACGTCAAGTAGAAAATTCATTAAAATTGCATGAGTTTGTCATGATGAAGGTGAGAGCGACCGCAACATTCGTGGTCGCTCTCACCTTCATCATGACAAACTTGTTATTACGCGAGTAGTTCTTGTTCGCTGAGTGGCCCCAGGGTGGTGAGAACCTGCTTCTCGCGCATCGGGAAACGATGGAGTGCGCGCATCACAGCCTCAGCAGTCACGTTTTCCACACGCTCAACCTCTTCTTCCACGCTAACCAGGCGACCCTCGGTCACCCAATCGCTGGCCAGGGAGCGCATACGCGAGAAGGTCGACTCGCTACTCAGCACAATGCCGCTGATCCACTTGTCTTTAGCGCGCCGTAGCTCATCTTCGTGTATACCTTCGTCAAGGATACTATCAAGTTCGGCACGCAGCAACTTGAGCACTTTGGGGGCGTCCTCTGGCGTTGAGTTGGCCTCCATGAGCATGATGCCGGTGCCCTCCATTGCCCATACACCCGCGCTGGCAGACTCAGCCAGTCCGCGCTGATAGATGTTCCAGTAGAGGCGAGAACCATCGCTATCGCCGAGAATACTGCTGCCCAGGATCGCAGCGTAGTAGTCGGGATCTTTCACATCGACCGCGGGCATGGCGATGAGCATGATCTGCTGCTTCAGCTTCTTATCGATCATGATGTTATTGATAGACTGCGCGGGTTCATAGTGGGACGCGTCACGCCCGGAGTCGCCGGTACGCCAGTTACTGGAATGCTGTTCGGCCAGCTCTATGATATGTGGCCAGTCAAAATTGCCCGCTACCGAGAGAATGAGGTTATTGGCGGCGTAGCGGCTCTGCCAGTAGTTGCGCATCTGCTGGATATGCATGCCGCGAATGCTCTCCCGCGTGCCCAGGACATCATGGCCCAGTGGATGATCGCCGAAATACGTCTGCATCAGGCGACGGTAGGCGAG
>WNGQ01006615.1_pt1 | contig 12223 bp, 8 predicted proteins | sample 5407661 | NCBI WGS metagenome assembly WNGQ01 (sample SAMN13153382, study PRJNA577476) | soil metagenome | isolation source: 60 cm soil or saprolite under Garry oak tree replicate 2 | place: USA:California | collected 2016-06-15
AGAACTTAACCAGGAAGAGCGGTCAGCTATTTTTGAACTATTGCTTGACAGACTCAAAAGGGGACTTTGTACGAGCATCTCTGTAAAAAAAGGCCAATGACATTCAAAATTGAATGATGTATAATTATCACTAGGAGTAGCAATTCAATAGAAAAACGCATGAGCGGCAAAATGTTAGGACGTGTCATCAATGATCAGTACAAGCTTATTGACGAGTTAGGGCGTGGCAGTTTTCCATCGTCTTTCATGCTCGTGACACCAAAACAATACATTCTCGCCTATCTGTCTCATTCACCTGGATTTTTTATACAATTTTGATCAGCTCATTCAGAAAGCGATGGCTAAACTACCAGCCGATCGCTGACCTGTTGCACCCCTACAATGGAGAGAGGTGAACGACATGAGAGAAATTCTCAGATTTGCAGGTAATGTTATTGTCGCATACCAGGCACAACCGTTAAACAAAAACTCGTATTCGCTAGTGGTTGCGTCTCTGCTATCAAATCCCATTGTCATAGCGGGTGCCGCTCTGGTAGTAGCAGCTATAATCCTGGTCGCAGCGCTACTACTCTTTCGTAGTAGTGGAAAGAAGAAAAAAGCGAATGCTGCGGCTTCTTCGGATTGGCAACGTCAGGGACAGCAGGCTCCACCACCTGGATGGAATCAACAGGGAAGTATACCAGGTGCAAATTCTTGGAGCCAGCCAGGGCAACAACCTAATACATGGGGTGCTCAGCAACAACCCTCCCCATGGGATGCGCAAAACCCTGCTCAACAACAACAGGCCGCAGGGTGGGGAACTCAAAACCCTGCTCCACAACAACAAACACCTGGCTGGGGACAAAATCCTGCTCAACAACAGGCCGCAGGGTGGGGAACTCAAAATCCATCTCCGCAACAGCCTGCTGCATGGAGTGCGCCAGGGGCAGCAAATACTGGGGGAAAGCAACAATGGGACGCACCCGCTTCGCCTGATCCATGGGCACAGCAGGGAGTTTCGCCATGGGGCCAGCAGGGTAACCAACCTGCCACTCCAACAGCGTATGGGAGTGGTGGCGGTTCAGGTCAATCGTGGTCACAACCTGCACAGGTAGCTGATCAATGGAGTCAGCCCGTTCAACCAGCACAACAAGGTTCCTGGACACCGGGCGTCCAACCAGTGCCTCCTTCTACTCCTCCAGGTGGTAATATCCCCTGGCAGCAACAAGGACCTGGACAGGCACAACAAGGTTTTGGTGCCAGTCCATTTGAAAATCCTGATGGTGATAGGACCATGCTACGCAGCACGAGTGGCTCACAAGGGATTGGGATGGTACGCATTGAAGAAGGCAAGGAACCTGGGCGTATGTATGAGGTACGTAAAGAATCGCTGAGCATAGGACGTAGCCGGGAAAGTGATATCTTTCTCGAAGACCTGGCCGTTTCAAGACTTCATGCATCAATTATCAGCCTGGGAAACAACAATTATGCCCTAAGGGACGAGGGAAGTGCGAATGGTACCAAAGTCAATGGTCAGCAAGTGAATAAATACCAACCCTATCCTCTACAGGAGGGTGATAAAATTCAACTCGGACAGACCGTTTTGGTCTTTGCCAGGCATTAATTGCACTTTTAGGGGGACACTTACCAGGTTATGCAACAAGATCCCCTGATTGGTACCTTCCTGGGTAAATATAAAATACTGACCCCCCTTGGCCAGGGAGGCATGGCGCGTGTCTATAGAGCCCATCAGGAGAATCTTGACCGTGAGGTTGCGGTCAAGGTTCTCCCACCCTGGTATGCAACAGACCGCAATTTTGTTGATCGCTTTAACCTCGAAGCGAGGTTGATCGCTCGACTCTCTCACCCAAATATTGTAACAATCCATGATTTTAGCGAGCAAGATGGACATCTTTACATCGTAATGCAGTTAGTCGATGGTGGCACTCTGAAACATCTCCTGGATTCATTGAGAAATCCGTCAAGTATTGGCAATCAAAATGTTCAGGAAGGTTCGGGTGCTATGAACATAGTTCAAACTAACCACATATTTCAGCAACTTGCCAGCGCACTCTCCTATGCCCACGAAAAAGGCATAATTCATCGGGATATTAAACCTGTCAATGTTTTGATGGATATCACTAACCGCCCTATTCTTTCTGATTTTGGTATTGCAAAAGTACTTGAAAGTAGCAACGGTTTAACTCGCCCGGGCGCAGGAGTGGGGACGCCCGAATATATGTCGCCTGAACAATGTAAAGGAGAAGCGGTAGACCGCCGAGCTGATATCTACGCACTCGGTATTATGTTGTATGAAACTTTGACTGGGCGGACACCATTCATCGGTGATAACTATCATGCCATCGCCCATAGCCACATATACGAGGACCCACCTGATCCACGTATATTTAATCGTCAAATACCTCTATCAGTTCGAGATGTTATTCTCACTGCACTCCAAAAAAATCCGGAGTATAGATATCAATATGCCAGTGATCTAGCGAAAGCCCTTGAACATGCGATTCAACTGACGGTTAGAGAAGATTTCTATCCAGGATCAACACATCGACCTGCGTCAATTGTTCACGCACCGACATCACCACTCTACTTGTGTCCTAATTGCGAACGCCCCAATAAACCAGATGTCTATTTCTGCACGCGTTGCGGCTCACTACTCAACCCCTGTCCCAACTGCCACAATAAAAACAAGGTTAGAGATCGTTTCTGCATTAAATGCGGTTACACACTGAAAGCATCATCATAAACGTAGTATGAGTTCTAGGAATGTAGAGTTCTTCTAACCAATGGGAAACGCACTTCGGCACAAGTGCGAGGAGGTATTTCCATAGTGCGTCGTAAAGTAAACTTCCCTCCAATATCCCCCATAAGATTTCGTATCAGCGAAAGGCCCAATCCTTCACTGTCATCTTCCTCAAGTGACTCAGATACAGGTGGACCATTCCCTGTATCAAGAACCTCCACAATGACCAAGCCATCTTCTTCTCGCCCTCTTATCGTCACGATTCCCTCTCTCATGCCCGTCATTCCATGCTTGATTGCATTCGATACCATCTCATTAAGTACCAGTGCGAGAATGGCAACGGCTCGAGAAGGAATGACGATGGGACAGGGATCTACCTCAAATGTGATCTGCGAATCAAGAGGGCGCAGATTTGCATTTGCAACACCCACAATCTTACGAGCTATATCATCGACGCGCGCTTCGCTGACATCCTCATGTGAAAGCAAGTCATGTGTTGCTGCCAATCCTTGTACCCGGTTCACACTCTCAGCAAGAATGTTACGAACTTCAGCCGATCTCGTACGTCTGCGCTGCAGAGAGAGGATACTTGCGACCGTGGCAAGGTTATTCTTAACGCGGTGATGAAGCTCTCGTAGTAAGGCAGACTTGAGCTCAAGTCCACGACGAGTCTCTTCGTATAACCGGGCATTGTCGATTGCGATTGCTGCTTCATTCGCAAATGTGACAACAAGTTGCATTTGTTCTGGACTTAACTGGTGCCGGTGACTGCTATAGATACAAATACAACCAAGTATATTGCGTTTTACCTCAAGTGGTACACACAACACTGAATGAATCTCAGACGAAATCATCGGATCTTGACGGAGAAAACACCCTTCATCATTATGCAAACAGTCGATAGCCGTTATGGGATGCCCGTCCTGTACCGCACGTCCAGCACAGCATTGACCAACAAGGACCTGAACTCCTTGAACATCGGAGCCCTCAAGTCCATAATGGGCTACAATCTGAAGATGCTGTTTCTCAGAGTCCAACTCGAAGATACATGATCGTTCTGCTCCACTCAGTTGGACAGCTTGAGTGGTAATAATTTGAAGTACACGATCCAATTCAAGAATCGAGGTAATAATACCAGTCACACGGTGGATAGTAGAAAGTTCATGCACTTTGCGGCGTAGCTGCTCGTCTGTCTGCTCGTAGAGTCTCCCATTTTCGCTATTGATTGCTATGATACCGGCTACAACCTCAACAAAATCTATCTCTTCTGTAGTAAAGTCTCGCGGCTCGAACGTCTGAATACTTATAACACCTATTAAGCGTTCTACCGTGCCGAAGAAAATGATAGGTACTGATAACAGCCCACGAAACTCCTGACCACAGGCACGCGCTTCAATAGCAAAATTCGCATCAGCGAGCGCATCATGAACGAGCAGAGGAGTGCCTTTATCTGCTACCCAACCACTATACCCTTCACCCAGGTGAAGCACATAGTGCATCCCTCCTAGAGGTCGAGGACCATTTGTAGCACGTAGTGTCATAGTACGTTGCAATTCGTCATAATAGAAGATTGAGCAATAATCAGCGCCTAATTCTTCTGCCATTTTACCGGCAATGATTTCGAGAGTCTGATCCTGATCCATCGTGGAATTACTGATGCTGTTGATGCGTTGTAATGCCTGTAAACGATGTTCAAGATGCTGTTCCATATGCTGACGTTCAAGCATAGACTGGTCAATCACTACCTGGTAACCACGTGTGAGCGCTGCTATACAGAGAGATTGCAATTGATAGAGGCGTGAAGTGGCTTCTATTAAAAGGTGTAAATGTACATTCTCATGATTGAAAAGTTCGTTGCACTCATGCGCAAGTACGTCGATGTAGGATTGGAGACCCTGAATGCGTGCCTCTAACTTACCGCCTTGTTCAGCAAGAGCCCGACCAGACTGCTCAAAACGATCAATTAAGGCTGGACGGTCGTTACTGATAAAAGCATTGAGGAGTAACCAGGCATCGCTACCCTCCTCCGGCCCAGAGATTTCACCTGAGGCATGTTGTAATGAAGCTTGTAATCTGGGAATATGTTGCGCCAGTATTTTCTCGACCTGCTCTACATCACTGCTGTGAATCACGATTCTTTCCTACAATTTCCTTATTGGCAGATATGCAGCGATTGTAAAAGCAACTCCATGTAAGGAAAGTCTATAACACTTCCTATGCGTAGCATTCATCACTTTACTCGCTGAAAAACTACCCTCAATTCTCCACCAAACGCCATAAACTATATGGCTCATGTTAGCATCATTGTATTTGGAGCACCTGGTTCTGTCAAGGAAGCAAACAGCATAATACTAGCCCATTCAGCAATACAGTTATGCCTATTCAATTTATGGTGGGGCAGGCGCAGCTTACGTGGAACTCTACTGGGCAGTACAGCCCAATGTATCGACCAGGTTCTTGCTCAACATGTGGATTTTACAGTCACTAACTGAGACCTTGACTTTGTATCAAATTATGTAATATGTATGTATACATTGTTGTCCACGACAGAGAGCACCAGGAATTCAATTCATCATGCCTGAACAAGAACAACGCACTGAAAAAGATGCACCACTACGCCATGATATTCGCACGCTGGGAGATGCTCTTGGTCGCGCTATCTTGCTGCATGATGGATCACAAGTCTTTGACACTGAAGAGATGCTGAGACTAAACTGCAAGGCGCTCAGAGATTGCTCTGAGCGCCTTGCTTACGCAACCGAACCCGAACACACACAACTCAAGGCAGAAATAATTGTATTAGACAAGAAAATCAGAGAAATCGTAGAGAATTGCGACCTGGATACTGCGATCGATGTAATTCGCGCATTTACCGTTTATTTTCATCTTGTCAACACTGCCGAGCAACATCATCGCATTCGTCGCCGTCATGTGTATGAAATAGCTGATAGCCCTGTCGCTCAACGCGGCTCATTAGCTGCTCTCGTCGAATTTTTCCAGCAAAACAGTCTGGATAGTACGACCATCCAGGAACTTTTGAATCAACTTTCAATAGAGCTTGTCTTTACAGCTCATCCCACGGAGGCCACGCGCCGCAGCTTAATTATTAAATCCCGCCGGTTAGCTGAACTGCTCGAGTCCCATGATCACGAGGCAAGAATGCCACAGCTCAAGCTAACAAACTGGCAACGTGAACTCGAAAGCACAGTTGCTCTATTGTGGCGCACTGACTCCGTCCTACATGTACGCCTGAAACCGCTGGATGAAATTAAAATGGGACTCTATTACCTTGAAGAAATCCTCTTCAAGGTTGTGCCCGGACTCTATGAAGAATTAGAACAACGTTTACATACACTTTACCCTGATGAGAAAATCACCGTTCCGTCATTTATACGCCTCGGCTCCTGGATTGGTGGAGACCAGGATGGGAATCCTAATGTCAGGCCTGAAACGCTCTTGCAAGCGCTTCGTTTGCAGCGGGCACGAGTGATTGAACAGTATCGTTCATCCATCGAAGCTCTAGCACAAGAATATTCGCAATCACTCAAGTATTGTTCGGTTAGCAAGGCATTGGAACAATCAATTGCTTATGACGCCCACTGTATGCCTGACTATGATCGTGAACTTGGTCCACAAACTGCACAGGAACCTTATAGACGGAAACTTTCCTTCATGTGGAAACGTCTGGGTACAACACTGACTGTCCATGAGGCAAATGATGGAAAAGGTAATCACTTTTTCTACCACCAGGCAGATGAACTGCTATCTGATCTTAAGCTGGTTCATGAGAGCTTATTAGCTGATGGCGAGCAAGATCTGACACTTGGAAGGCTGGCTAAACTCATTCGACAGGTGCAGGTCTTTGGCTTTCATTTTGCCGCGCTGGACGTGCGACAGCATAGTGAACGCCACGCAAGCGCTCTGGCTGAGCTACTTCAAGTAACAGGCTTGCTTCAAGGTGATTATCGATCATTGGATGAGGCTGAGAGGGTACTTGTACTTGAAGACCTATTGCACGATCCACGTATTTTGCCACGTCATAATCTGAATCTCAGTGCGGAGACCACGCATATACTGGCTACATTCGAGGCTATAGTAAGGGCACGTGAAGAGTTTGGAAATAACGCGATAACGTGCTACATCATCAGTATGGCGCGTACATTAAGTGATCTGCTAGAAGTGCTTTTCTTTTGTAAAGAAGCAGACATTCCTGATCTGCCCATCGTGCCGCTCTTTGAAACTATCGATGACTTGCGTTCATGCACAACTATATTGGAGAACGCATTCAATCACCCGATTTATCGTGAACATGTAGAAACATGCCATAGCCAGCAGCAGATCATGCTCGGTTACTCCGATAGTAGTAAAGATGGAGGTATTCTGACCTCAAGCTGGGAACTGTACCAGGTACAGCGCAGGTTGACCGATCTTGGAACACGCTCTTCCATCGGCATAACAATCTTTCATGGTCGTGGGGGAGCAGTTGGGCGTGGTGGTGGCCCTATTTACGAAGCCATTCTTGGTCAACCTCCAGGTTCAGTTAATGGACGTATTCGCATTACTGAACAAGGCGAAATGCTTTCGTTCAAGTATGGGCTACCCGCGATTGCGCTGCGAAACCTTGAACTGGTTGTTGCTGGTGTAACACAATCGAGCTTGCCAGAGGAGAAGCTCAAGAACACCGAATTATCTGTTCAAGTTCCTGAACGCTGGTCAGGGGTGATGGATCGACTATCTGCAAGCGCTTATTCCCGTTATCGCAGACTGATCTATGATAATCCTGATTTTCTACGCTTTTTTGAGCAAGCCACTCCAATTCTTGAACTTGGATGGCTCAATATCGGTTCGCGACCAGCACGCAGATCAAAGGGACACAGTATCGAAGAATTACGAGCGATTCCTTGGGTTTTCGCCTGGATGCAAAGCCGTTATGTATTGCCTAGCTGGTATGGTGTAGGAGGAGCGCTCGAAGAGTATGTGAGTGAGGAAGAGGGACGTTTGGAAGATTTGCAACGGATGTACCATACCTGGCCTTTCTTACGCGCCTTTCTGGATAATTTGCAGATGACCCTTTCCAAAGCCGATATGCACATCGCACAGCATTATACGTCACTAGTTGATGACGAGAGACTTCGCCAGCGTCTTTCACATGAAATTCTGGAGGAGTACGCTCGTACTCGGGAAATTTTGTTAAAGATTGTTGGAGGAAACGCCTTGCTTGATGCTACGCCTGTACTTCAACGCTCAATTCGCCTGCGAAATCCTTACGTCGACCCTTTGAGTTACTTCCAGGTAATGCTGCTACGTAAATTGCGCGCGCTCGGAGGCCCTCTCCTTCTGGATGAGCCCAATCTACAAAGCGCAAGTGAACAAGAGCAAGAACGCACTCGCCTTACCTATGCAGTTCTTTTGACGATCAATGGCATTGCCGCAGGTCTACGCAATACAGGGTAGTGTTGTCATAGAACCTTGACTTGATTTAATATCATCGATTACAAGAGTTAGGATAGAAGGAACATATGCACGTATTTGACTTAATTAAGAGGCGGCGTAGTATTGGTAAGATGACCGGCGAAAGGCCAACCCGCGAGCAAATAGAGCGACTATTAGAGGCTGCTACCCACGCACCCAATCACCATAAAGTGCAACCCTGGAAATTCATTGTGCTGGCAGGCAATGCCCGTGAAGAACTCGGCACAGTAATGGCAATGTCTCTGGCCGATCGATTAGAAGAAACCAGTAGCGAGAAAACACAAGCCATTCTGAATAAAGAGCGTAATAAACCTCTACGTTCACCTGTAGTCATAGTAGTGGTGGCTGAAACTCCCAAACAACCGAAAGTGATGGCAATTGAGAACATCGAAGCTACCGCAGCCGCAGTTCAGAATATGCTCCTGACGGCTGAAGAGATGGGACTGGCTTGCATGTGGCGTACAGGAGATACTGCCTATGATCCACATGTTAAGCAATGGCTTGGGCTGGAATCAGGCGAACATATTGTCGCTTTTCTCTACGTTGGGTACCCGGCCATTCCTCGTCTCGAGCGCATTCCCATCACATTCAAAGAGAAGACAACCTGGTCAGGTTGGGAGAAATAACCACCAGGATGGGCTATAACTTTTCCTGCTATCACGAGGAAAAGTTATAGCCCATCCTGGTGATTTAATATTTTATCAGAGCAAACACATCGTGGCCTTTAAGTTGCTCACGGCCTCTCAGGAATGTCAGTTCAACCAGGAAAGCGATACCTGCTATGTGACCTCCCAACTTCTCAACCAGTTCCATTGCCGCTGAAACAGTACCACCAGTAGCCAGGAGATCATCCACAATTAAGACGCGTTGCCCGGGTTTAATCGCATCGGTATGGATTTCTACGATATTCGTGCCATACTCCAATTCATACTCAACCGTCTCTGTCTGATATGGTAATTTGCCGAATTTACGTACAGGCACAAATCCACAATTCAGTAAGTACGCAAGCACCGCACCGAAAATAAAACCACGGGATTCTACCCCAACAACAGCTTGAATTCCAGCACCGGCATAGTGAGCGGCAAGACGATCTAACGCAGCATGAAAAGCAGCCTTATCTTGCAACAAAGGTGTAATATCCTTGAAAAGTATCCCTTTCTGTGGGAAATCAGGGATGTCTCGAATCCAATCTTCCAGGTGTATAGACTCAGGTATTGACGACATTCGTAAGGCTCTCCTCTACTTTTAAATAGGTTATGACATAGGGAAACCAGATTGCTTACCCCATTTGAATAGCTCTAGTCGTCGTGAATTCATCAGGGCTGTTTATAATAGTGCAAGACCAGGATCGATTGATCCTCATAACGCCCTAAGAAGTATACCTCAGCATAAACACTCATGCAAGATGAGAAAAACTAAGTTCTCGCTGCTGCTTGCTGTTGTGCTTGCACAGGTTGCTGCGGTGGCGGTGGCGGCAACGGAGATGTGCAATATCCACAGCGAGTAGCCATGAGTGGCACACTGTTCAGACAGTACGGACAATCACGAGTGGCAGGAGGAGCCTCTACCTCCTTGGGTTTAAAACGTTCCATCAGGGCATTCACCGGACGCACAATAAAGAAGTAGATCACGAGAGCTAAGATCAAGAAAGTGATCACGGCGTTGATGAAAGTGCCAATATTTACGGTTGCGCCAGGGTTATAAAAAGGGTGAAACTTCCAAGTCGATAGGCTGCCACCGGGCAAAGGTATCAGAGGCGTAATCACATCGCTGACCAGCCCATTCACAACGGAACTAAAGGCAGCGCCTATCATGATACCAATTGCTAAGTCCACGACGTTCCCGCGCAGAATGAAGGCTCTAAAACCGCCCAACCAATTTTTCGCGCGCTGCTCTACTTCCGACACAGGTGGGTTATTCCAGGTAGCCATAAAGCGAATCCTCCAGTTAGATGTTTGAACAAGTATTATCCATCAATCGTATACATTATCTAACACGTATGAATGGGTAAATTGTGATACGTAGGTACTATTTCGTCAGGTTGTTTTCCGGGCGGCCGCGAGGGCCGCCCCTACATTTCTAGCTGACACTTCAAGCCTGGCAGTTCACTACCCACCCAACTTAACAATCGTTACGCCATCACCACCCTCTTGAGGTGGGGGCGATGTAAAGGATTTCACCAGTGGATGGTGCGCCAACTGTTCGCGTACAGCCGCTCTTAACGCACCTGTACCTTTTCCATGCACAATGCGTACAGTGGACATACCTGTCATTACCGCGTCATTGAGGTAACTATCCAGTTCCTCCAGAGCCTGTTCCACGCGCGAGCCGCGAATATCAAGTTGTGTCGCGACCTCTGGTAAATCCTCGTAACGCGGTAGAACAACTGCTGGCTGAGATTGGGTGCGCTCTTGCATTGATGCCTGGCGTTTGCTCAACCGCTCGATGTTATCGACATTCACACGGAGACGCAGTGCACCCATCTGCACCTCTGCTTCACTGCGGTCGGCGGAAAGTCCTAACAGTTCGGCATTCTGTCCAAAGCTAAGCACACGTACAGTATCACCAATTTGTAATGGCCCCTCCTGGGCACCCGCAAGGGATGCCCCTACATCTTCCGTATCAGCTTTTTTAACTGGTCGGCGTGGCAGAGCTACAGGCCTGACCTTCTCTTCAAATTTGCGCACTTGCTGACGTGCCTCACCCAGTTGTTCGCGAGTCATACCGCTATGACTCACCTCAACTTTTATCTTTGCCAGCATGCGCTGCACTTCTTCCAGTTCTCGTTGCGCTTGCGACCGAGCCTCATTCAGAATCTGCGCCTGTTGTTCCTCTAGTTTATAGCGATCTTGTTCCAGTTGCTTGCGCTGGTATTCTGCTTCGACTCGTTCCATATTGAGATGGAAACGTTCATCCTCCAAAGCTTTACGCTCGGACTGCAGTCCTTCGAGGAGATTCTCCATGCGCACGCCTGCGCTACCCAGGAATTCGCTGCTGCGACCTGGCAAACCAATACTCAATCGAAAAGTTGGTGAAAGCGTTTCAATGTCGAACTCGACTGAAGCGTTAACCACTCCTGGCTGTTCGTGCGCAAAAGCCTTCAGTTCAGAATAATGGGTCGTAGCGACAGTTGTCACATGGCGTTCCAACAGAAAGGTAAGAATAGCGCGAGCCAGGGCCGAACCCTCGCTAGGATCGGTACCCGCACCCAATTCATCAAGCAGTACCAATGCTCTCAAGCGACGGCTCTCAGTCTTATGAACCAAAGTTTCCGACATCTTACCGCGTATGTCGGGTGTCTCTCGCTGTAGTTCTTCTTCAATGCGGCGCAATATTTCGATGATGCGGCTCAGGTGTGAGGAGAAAGTGCTCAAGCTCTGTTCGATACTCTGTTCATCGCCAATATCGGCAAAGATCTCCTCGAAGATTGCTATCTCGGAATGTTCATCAGCCGGAATGTGTAGACCTGCCTGTGCCATCAATGTAAGCAAACCTACAGTCTTCAAAGCTACGGTTTTACCACCTGTATTAGGGCCTGTAATCACTACTATAAAAAATTCGTGTCCCAGGTGGAAGTTGATTGGCACAACTTTTCCCGTCAGCAATGGATGGCGCGCGTTATGCAGGTTGATAAAACCAGCATCGTTCAAACGTGGTTCGGTGCAGCGCATCATGCGCCCATAGCGTGCCTTGGCAAGATGAAGATCAAACTCGGCCAAGAGTTCAACATCCAGATCCAGCGCAACTTTTTCATTACCAACTTCGAGAGAAAGCTGACGCAGAATACGCTCGATCTCCTGGCGTTCCTCGATTTGCAACTGGCGTAGTTTATTATTTAACTCCACAACCACCATTGGCTCGATGAAAACGGTCGCACCACTTGATGATTGATCGTGAACAATGCCACGCACCTGCCCACGACTTTCCGCCTTGACGGGAATGACGTAGCGATCACTACGTATAGTTACAATCGGCTCTTGCAGGGCATTGCCAAACTCATGCACCAGCGTG
>WNGQ01005636.1_pt1 | contig 12222 bp, 8 predicted proteins | sample 5407661 | NCBI WGS metagenome assembly WNGQ01 (sample SAMN13153382, study PRJNA577476) | soil metagenome | isolation source: 60 cm soil or saprolite under Garry oak tree replicate 2 | place: USA:California | collected 2016-06-15
AGGACGGCCCTCCGAGAGCAGCTCGAATCGCAGCGCGCCCGCGACCGGAGCGGCCTCGACGAGCTTCACCGTGACCCGATCGCCGAGCCGGTGGCTTTGCCCGCTCGCATGGCCGACAAGCGCGTGCCGATCCTCGTGGAAACGGAAGTACTCGCTGCCGATCGTGCGCGCCGGGATGAAGCCGTCGGCGCCGGTATGGTCGAGCTTGACGAACAGCCCGGCGCGGGTCACGCCGGAAATGCGGCCTTCAAAAGTGGCGCCGACACGATCGGCCAGGAAGTGCGCGAGCAGCCGATCGAAGGTCTCGCGCTCCGCCTTCATGTCGCGCCGCTCGGCCGCCGAGATCGTGGCCGCGATCTCGCCCAAGGTGCGCGGGTCGACGGTGTCCGGCAGCGCGCCCTCGCCCAGCTTCGCCGCACGGATGAGGCCGCGGTGCACGACGAGATCCGCGTAGCGGCGGATCGGCGAGGTGAAATGGGCATAGCGGCGCAGGTTGAGGCCGAAATGGCCGTAATTCTCGGCGGCATACTCGGCCTGCGCTTGCGTGCGCAGCACCACCTCGTTGACGAGGTTCTCGGCGTCGCGGCCCTTCACGCGTTCGAGAATGCGGTTGAACTGGGCGGCTTGCAGCGCGCCGCCCTTCGGCATTGAAATGTCGAGCGTTTGCAGGAATTCGCGCAGCGCGTTGACCCTTTCGGGATCCGGCTCGTCGTGCACCCGATAAATGAGCGGGACGGACGCGCGCTCGAGCGTTTCGGCGGCGGCCACATTGGCGAGGATCATGAGCTCCTCGATCAGCCGGTGCGCTTCCAGGCGTTCCGGCGTGATCACCCGATCGACCGTGCCGTCGGACTTCAAGATGATTTTCCGCTCGGGCAGATCGAGATCGAGGGGCGCGCGCTCGTCGCGCGCCTTCTTGACCGAACGATAGGCCGCGTAGAGCGGTTCGAGGAGCGGCGAAACGAGCGACTGCGTGTCTTCATCGGGTCGACCGCCCACCGCCGCCTGGGTTTGCATATAGCTCAGCTTCGCGGCCGAGCGCATGAGCACGCGATGGAAGCTGTGGTCGCGCTTGCGGCCATCCGCTCCGACCACGATCCGCACCGCGAGCGCCGCTCGATCTTCCTGCGGACGCAGCGAGCAGAGGTCGTTGGAGATGCGCTCCGGCAGCATCGGCACCACGCGGTCGGGGAAATAGACCGAATTGCCGCGTATCAGCGCTTCGCGGTCGAGCGCCGAGCCCGGCCGCACGTAATGCGCCACATCCGCAATGGCGACGTTGATCACATGGCCGCCGGGATTTTTTCGATCGGAATCCGGCGCCGCATGCACGGCGTCATCGTGATCCTTGGCATCCGCCGGATCGATCGTGACAAACGGAATTGCGCGCCAATCCTCACGTCCATCCAAGCGCGCAGGCTGGGCAGCCTCCGCCTCGTTGCGCACGGCCGGCGGAAAGACATCGGGGATCCCGTGGGCATGGATGGCAATCAGGCTCACCGCGCGCTCGCTCGCGAGCGAGCCGAGCTTCTCGGTCACGCGGGCGCTCGCCAGTCCGTAGCCGCTGCGCCGCGGCGCCACCTCGACCGCGACGAGATCGCCGTCCTGTGCATCAGCACGCGAACCGGGTGGGATCGCCAGCTCCCGGCCAAGCTGCTTCTTGTCGATCGGCGCAAGACGTCCGCCGCCGTCCGGCAGGGCGCGGAAAACACCGAGCACGCGCTGCTTGCCCCGATCGATGATCTTGATGATGCGGCCGCTATGGCGGATCGGCTCGTCGTCCTCGCCGGTCTCCTCGACCCGCAGCAGCGCCCGATCGCCCACGCCCGCGATCTCGCTCGGCCGCGCGCGACGCGGCACCCGGATGCGGATCTTGGGCGGCGCGCCGTGCGCCTCCTCGTCCCATTCGGTGGGCACCGCGATCAATTCGCCGTCGGCGTCGCGGCTGCCGATGTCGGCGAGAACGACATGGGGCAGGGTGCCCGGATGATGCAGCTTCTTGCGCCGGCGCTCGAGGCGCCCGTCATCGGCGAGCTCGCGCAGCATGCGCTTGAGCGCCACCCGGTCGGCATTCTTCAAGCCGAAGGCGCGGGCAATTTCGCGCGTGCCGACTTGGCCCGGTTGCTCGCCGATGAAGGCGAGGATCTGTTCCTTGGAAGGATGCGTGGGTTTGGTCGGGAGACGTTTCACGAAAAATGGTTCCGCGAGGGGCGCTCGCTTGGAACTAAGCTAAGGGTGCGGAGATGATTTTGCCAGTCCGTCACGCCTTCGCATTTGCGGCCTTGGCCTTGCGGGCGGGCTTCTTCGCCGCATTCGGACGCGCCGGGGCCGGCTTGGCGCTCACTTTGGCCTTGGTAGCGCGAGCCTTGGGGGCGCGGGTCGGGCGGCGGCGCTGTGCCGGCGGCCTGCCGCTCCCGGCTCTTGCATCGAGGAGGGAGACTGCCTCAGCGACCGTGATTGTTTCGGGCGTCTTGTCGGACGGCAGCGAGGCATTGACGCCCTCGTGGCTGACATAGGGGCCGTAGCGGCCGGTCTTCACCACGATCTGCCCGCCTTTGTCTGGATGCTCGCCGAGCGGACGGCTAGGCGCCGCGCCGAAGCGGCCGGCGCGCGGGCCCTTGGCGACCCTCTCGGCGATCAGCGTTACGGCCCGGTTTTGCCCGATCGTGAGCACGTCCTCGCTGGCATCGAGATTGGCGTAGGTCTTGCCGTGCTGCACATAGGGACCAAAGCGCCCGATGCCGGCAAGGATCGGCTCGCCGTCATCGGGATGCTTGCCGACCTCGCGCGGCAGCGAGAGGAGGCCGAGCGCACGATCAAGATCAAGGTCATCGGGCGCGAGCCCCTTCGGCAGGCCGGCGCGCTTGGGCTTCTCGCCATTGACGGCTTCGCCGAGCTGCACGTAAGGCCCGAAGCGGCCGCTGCGCAGCGTTACTTCGAGGCCGCTCGCGGGATCCGCGCCGAGCTGCTTCAGGCCGCCGTCGGGCGCGCCATTGGCGCCGTTGGCCGTGAGCTGGCGCGTATAACGGCACTCGGGATAATTCGTGCAGCCGATGAAGCCGCCGAACTTGCCGAGCTTGAGCGTCTGCCGGCCGGTGCCGCAAAGCGGGCACTGGCGTGGATCGCTGCCGTCCGAGCGCGGCGGAAACAGGTGCGGTCCCAGCATCTCGTCGAGCGCATCGATCACCTGGGCGACGCGCAGGTCCTTGATCTCGCCGACCGCGGCGGTGAAATCGCGCCAGAAGTCGCGCAAGAGATCGCGCCAGGCGATCTCGTTATTGGAGACGCGGTCGAGCTGCTCCTCGAGATCGGCGGTGAAGTCGTATTCGACGTAGCGGGCGAAGAAGCTCTCGAGAAACGAGGTCAGAACCCGGCCCTTGTCCTCGGGCCAGAGCCGCTTCTTGTCGATGCGGACATAGCCGCGGTCCTTCAGCACCTGCAGGATCGAGGCATAGGTCGAGGGCCGGCCGATGCCGAGCTCCTCCATGCGTTTCACCAGCGAAGCCTCCGAATAGCGCGGCGGCGGCTCGGTGAAATGCTGGCCGGCCTCGATCGAGCGCTTCTCCAGCGCCTCGCCGGCGCTCATCGCGGGCAAGCGGCGGCCTTCCTCGTCCTCGGCGGCATCGTCCTCGCCTTCCTGGTAGAGCGTCAAAAAGCCGTCGAACTTCACCACCGTGCCGGTCGCGCGCAGCTCGATGACGCGGCCGGCGGCTTTGGCAATGACTTCGGCGGTGGTGCGTTCGAGCTCGGCCGATTCCATCTGGCTCGCCACTGTTCTGAGCCAGATCAATTCGTAGAGCCGGGCCTGGTCGGAGTCGAGGAACGACTTGGTCTCGGCCGGGCGAAAGCCGAATTCCGTCGGACGGATCGCCTCATGGGCCTCCTGGGCATTCTTGGCCTTGGTCTGGTAGTGGCGCGGCGCCTGCGGCAGGTAGCGATCGCCGTAGTCGGAGCCGATGAGCTTGCGCGCCGCGGTAATTGCCTCGTCCGCAATCTGCACGCCGTCGGTGCGCATATAGGTGATCAGGCCGACGGTCTCGCCGCGCACCTCGATCCCTTCGTAGAGTCGTTGCGCAATGCGCATCGTGTGGGCGGGCGCAAAGCCGAGCTTGCGGCTCGCCTCTTGCTGCAGCGTCGAGGTGGTGAAAGGCGGGGGCGGATTTCGCTTGGCGGGCTTGGCCTCGATCGAAGCGACCGAGAAGGCCGCGCGCTCGAGCGCCTGCTTGAAGGCTTGCGCCTCCGCGCCGGTGCCGATGTCGAGCCGCTGGATCTTTCGGCCGTCGGCGCCGACGAGGCGCGCCTCGAACGTGTCGCCGCGCGGGGTGGCCAGCGTCGCCACCAGCGACCAGTATTCGCGCGCAACGAAGCGCTCGATTTCGAGTTCGCGGTCGCAGACGAGCCGCAGCGCTACCGATTGCACGCGCCCGGCCGAGCGCGCCCCGGGAAGTTTCCGCCACAGGACCGGCGAGAGGGTGAACCCGACCAGATAGTCGAGCGCGCGGCGGGCGAGATAGGCATCGACCAGCGCGCAATCGATGCTGCGCGGGTGTTTCATCGCATCGAGCACCGCCTGCTTGGTGATGGCGTTGAAGACGACCCGCTCGACCGCCTGCTTCTTGAGCGCGTGCTTTTCCTTCAATACTTCGAGGACGTGCCAGGAAATGGCCTCGCCCTCGCGGTCGGGGTCGGTCGCCAGGATCAGCTTGTCGGCGCCCTTGACGGCGCGCGCGATGTCGGCGAGCCGCTTTTGGGCCTTGGCGTCGACCTCCCAGATCATATGGAAATCGCGCTCGGGATCGACCGAGCCTTCCTTGGCCGGCAGGTCGCGCACATGGCCGAAGGAGGCCAGCACTTCGTAGCCGGAGCCAAGGTATTTGTTGATGGTCTTGGCCTTGGCCGGCGATTCAACAACGACGATTTTCATGTAATTCCATGGGTTTAGCGGCCGAATCTGCCTTGGCAAGGCTGAGTCGGCCGCGCCTCTCGACCCGGAACATGGTGAGATAGCCCCCCGCTGTCAAATCGGGTGCTCCCGTACCTTCCGCCCGAAGAGGCGCAATACCGGGCGGAAAACGAACCGAAAAAGCCTTTTGCTGTCTGCAGCTGAAATTTGTAATAAAGATAAATAACTCGTTTTTAGATAGGCCTTTGGCTGAGGCTGTGCTTGACAGCCTTGTAGCATCACAAGAGCGAGATGAGGGAACCTCCGTGGCGGTGCAGCCGCCCGGCGATTTCGAGTTCGAGCAGAACCGTCCGCACGATCGCGGGGGAGCTTGCCGCCAGCCGCACCAGATCGTCGATAAGCACCGGAGTCGGCCCGAGCAGCGCGACGATGCGCGCCCGCTCGTCGGCGCCTGGCTCGGTCGTCTGCGGCACCCGCGAAGCCGGCTCGGGCTCCTGGGCGGGGAGCTCGAGCTCGCAACCGAGGATCGGGCGCAGGACCGCGATTACGTCGGAGGCCTCGGTCACCAAGGTCGCACCCTGCTTCAACAGGTTGTTGCTCCCTTCGCAGCGCGGGTCGAGCGGCGAACCGGGCACCGCAAACACTTCGCGGCCCTGTTCAAGCGCGAATCGGGCGGTGATCAGCGAGCCCGAGCGGCGCGCCGCCTCGATCACCACGACCCCGAGCGCGAGGCCCGAGATCAGACGATTGCGGCGGGGAAAGTCGCGCGCACGCGGCTCCCAGCCGAGCGGCATTTCGGAGAGGACTGCGCCTTCCGCGAGGATCGCGTCGACCAGCGCTGCATGCTCCGGCGGATAGATGCGGTCCTGGCCGCCGGCGAGCACCGCGATCGTGCCAGTCGCGAGGCTCGCGCGGTGCGCGGCCGCATCGATGCCGCGCGCGAGGCCCGAAGCCACGCCGAATCCAGCCTCGCCGAGCGCCCGCGCCAGACGCTCGGCAAACTTCGCTCCGGCGGCTGAGGCATTGCGCGAACCGACGATGGCAATCATCGAATGGGCGAGGGCCGAGCGCTTACCGCGCACCGCGATCAGCGGCGGAGCATCGTCGATCATCTGCAGCCGCGCCGGATAATCGGGCTCGCCCAGCGCAATCAGGCTCACCCCGAGCGGGCCTGCTGCCTTGATCTCACGCTCCGCCTCTTCGCGCGGATGGATGCGGGGAGCCCCGGCCGCGCCGCCGCGCCGGGCGAGATCGGGCAGCGCCGCCAGCGCCGCACGCGCCCCGCCATAGTGGTTGACCAGGGCGCGGAAGGTGCGCGGGCCGACGTTCTCGCTGCGGATCAGGCGCAGCCAGTCGAGCCGCTGTGCATCGGTGAGACGAACGCCGTCGATGACATGGCTATCGGTCACGTAGCCCCTCCCTGGACGGGATCGCCGCCAGCATCATGCGGTCTGTTGACAGTGCGTCTTGACAGTGCCGTCGATCGGAAACTCCATATAGTATTCAGCCTTCGGGGAAAACGCAGTACCTCGCGCCGCGCGGGCCGGCCCCTTCGCGACGTGCAAAAAGCGATGGTCCACTGGTTCGCCCCCGCTCGCAGCCGTCTTGTCGCCGGGCGGACAGGCTTTGAGCGCTCGTGGCCGGATTTGTTCGCGGTCTGCCGATTAGTTGGGTGGGAATGGGAGATAAGTCGCAAGATACTCCAGAACGAGCGCACGCTCTTGCGGCGTGATATCCAATCCATACGATATCATGTCGTCGATCGTCCCATTCCAGCCTTCTCGGCTGCGTCGCGTGGCGACGACCATGCTGAGATCGTGACAGGTCCCGCAGGTGCGAGAGACGAGCTCGCGATTGGGGCCATCCGGCAGCCTGACCTCCGCAGTCGCACGCACGCCGAGGGCCACAAAGGTAACGCCGACGACGCCAATCACCAGTCGCGCTGTTCTCATCCCATCAAACTCCGTCTCCCGCACCGGAAAAGGGCGCACTTGACTACTTGAAGTCATCGCACTCATCGGGTCGATCGGAGTAATAAAAGAGGCATTCCTCTTTCGTTATTCGACCGCGTCCGATGATGCGCGCCTGCAAGTAAGCGATCACGATGTCGATCTCGTCGGGGGTTAACGTGCGGCCGGCCGGGTACAAATTGTCCGGCGCGGGACCCAGAGGTCGCCCGTAGCACGCACGAACCGTGTATGCGCCTTCATCGAAAGCGGGCATTCCGGCCCCGCCGGGGCGCCCGCAGCTAATCACCAGTTTGAGCGCCGCGGCGTCGAGTCTGGCGGTCCGAAGGTTTGCGCCGGTCGGCGCCTCATCGCGTTGCTTGTCTCCGTCCGCGAAGGAACCATGGCAATCTGCGCATCCGCTATTTTTCCAAACCTCCAAGCCGGCTTTTATCTTGTCTTCGTTTTGCGCAAGTGTCGCGGTCGAGTGCGCCAGAGCGGCGAAGGCGAGGACTACGATGGCGCCCCTCGCGCGGGAGCCAAGTTTCGACTGCGCGTTTGATTTGATTGGCGGAACCATTTTTGCCTCCGATACAGTTCACCTGTCTCAGATGGCGTGGTGGTCCCGAGCGTCAGATTGAGAGCCACGCCATCCATTGCTCGCTTCCAATAGCACAGCGAGCAGCGCTTGGATGGCGGTCCATCTGACGGGGAGGCTGCGAAGTCCCCGTAGGATCGTGAAATATACGAAAACTTCGGTCATTGGCAACCGCGGATCCGCCGTGCGTCGCGCAATATTGAAGTTGCGCCCACCGCTAGGTGCATTTATCGCTAACTTCCCGGTTAGCGTGCGTATTGGGAAGTTCCCTACTTGCGATTTCGATGTGACCAACCGATTTCGATGTGACCAACATAGTTTTTGGGACCAGAGGATTGGCAGGCCCCCCATCAGACGGCTCTTCGTCCAAGCTCTGCGCAGCACTCGCTTGTCGAGATGATTGCGATGGACGGAATTCTTCCTTTGGTCTCTCCGAAGCAATTTTCCGCGCTCAGTCGCCTACGTGCTTCTGCGGGACTATTCCGGTTCGCCACGACCGCTTCCAGGCGAGCACGGTCCGTGGCCCTGACATCGACAATGATTCCGCCGCATCCCCTAGACTCGCACGAGGACGAGGCCCTGGGAATCCGCCAACGGCGATTTCTGTCAGATTTTATCCACTAGCAAGCGCGCATTGAGTTGGCGCGCGGCCATTGGATCATAATTCTGCAACCCGTGGCGTCAGGCGCGGACTTTGTTGTTCCATCGGTTACGACAGCATCGACGATTGCTCAAAGGCCCAGGACGGATTACGTTATTTGAAAATTGCGAACTTGCGGGGAATGCCCAATCATGGAGTCAGGCGTGATTCTGGAAATGGTCGTATCCTTCACGTCCGGCGTCAACCGAGAAGGAGAGAACCAATGCAAGATTTTTCAGTGTTGTTTGCGTTGTGCGTGAGTGCCGTCGCCATGGCAACGCCGGCCGTTGGCGGTTATCGTCTCCTGCAAACGATCCCTGTTCCCGGCGATGACGGATGGGATCATCCCACCGTAGATAGTGCGGCCCGGCGACTGTATGTGACGCATGGCACACACGTGGCCGTCATCGACGTTGATTCGGGAAAGCTGGTGGGACGGATCGATAACACGCCCGGCGTTCACTTTACCGTAATTGACCCGGAACTGGACCGTGGCTTTATCAGCAACGGCGGGGCTGCCCGATTGACGATCTTCAATACGAAGACGCTGGCAACCATCGGAGAGGTGAAATCAACCGGCGAGAACCCGGGCCCGACCATTTTTGATCCTGCGACGAAGCGCGTCTTTACCTTCAATCTCAACACACACACAACGCAACCGTTGTGGACTCCAAGGAAGGCAAGGTGGTGGGTACGTTCGATCTGGGCGGAAGACCGGAACTTGTCGGTACGGATGCAAAGGGAAATGTTTTTGCCAACCTGGTGCAGAAAAACGTCGTCTTGCACATCGATGCCCGGAAGATGACGACAGGTCAAACCTGGCCGGTCGCGCCCTGCGAAGGCCCCCGGACCATGGCCGTCGACCAGAATAACGGGAGGCTGTTTATTGGATGTGCAAATCGCCGCATGGTTATTCTGGATTCGACTAATGGCCGCGTGATTGCCTCGGTACCAATCGGGGCGGGACCGGATGATTCCGCCTACGATCCGGAAACACGCCTCATATATACCTCCAACGGCGACGGAACCGTTTCTATCATCCAGCAGGAATCTCCGGACAGGTATAGCGTGCTCGAGACCGTGAAGACTGCGCCGGGAGCGCGGAACATGGCCCTCGATCTGAAGACGAAACAGATATTCTTGCCATTATCCGACCGCGGGCCCCCGCCGCCGCCGACCGCGCAAGCTCCGAATCCCCGGGGTGCTTTCATACCCGGAACCTTTCAGATTCTTGTCTTTGGCATGTGAGAATCCCGGAGGGTTCAAATAGGTCCCGCGATACCTCGGTTGCCTGAGTCTTGGAGAAAGTCATGCTGCAGATGCTGAAAGGTAAGCTGGGCCTTGTAGCGGGATGTTGTGCAGGAAGTTTGGCAGTTGGACTGGTGCTAGGTGTTGGGAGCGTGTGGTTGACGCGAGTGCCGCCGATGGCAACTACAGTGTTTCCTCCACCTCCACCGCAGCAAGTGCAGCGGACTGCTCCGGCTACACCGGTGGTCAATACCCCGGTTCAAGGAGGTCAGGACAATGCGCCATATGCGAGAACCCGGGATGGGCGATTGATTCATCCGGTGACCGGGCAAGCCTGTCCAAAGGACATGAAACCGATCGGAAGAAGGGGATGTGTCGAATACTGCCCGGAGGAGGGTATGTCTTATTGGGAAGATGCCGGTGGATGTGTTCCTACCGACAGAGCGAGACTAGCGTGTGGGGAGAGAGGTGGGACGTGGATACTCGGTGTCGAGAATCAAGGCGGCCGGTGTCGGTTTCCACTTACCGAGATCGACCCGAGGGCACGTGACCGATTGAATCGGCTTGGTCGATGAGAAAGAGGGCGGTTCCCCGCCCCCTCTCCGACTTATATTGGTCCCCTTGCCGCCTTCCAGCACCCACGGCGTCCTGTCGCCGCTCGCGCTCCACAGTCCTCTGCCCTTCCAGCCGGCGTTCGGATCGTCAATGCGGCCATCGAACCCTTGGCGTAGAAGCCCGTCGGGTATGGCACCTTCATCGTGATCATTTTGCCGTCCTTGAACGCGATCAGGCCATCATTGAGGTTGCCGGTCGCCATCGGGAAGGCTTTCATTTGCGGCTCCCCTTAGACGCGTGGTCCGTTGGAGTCGGCGTGTCCGGCTCGTGCCATTGAATCGGCCGTCTGTAATGCGGATCGGCTGATACCGCTCGGGAGTGGTCGCGGTTGCTCGAACCAGCCCACGAGCGGCAGAACCATAAGGAAATGCAGGAAATAATATGCAGTGCCGATTCTGCTAAGCAGCAACCAGTTCCCCTCGGGAGGTCGTCCTCCCGCGAAAGTGAGAACAACGCAGTCAGCCACCAGGATCCAGAAGAACAGCCGAAAGATCGGTCTGAAACGCGCCGAACGAACCGGGCTCGTATCGAGCCACGGCACGAAGAACAGCACAAAGATCGACCAAAACATGGCCGTGACGCCGAGGAGCTTGTTCGGGATCGCACGAAGAATGGCGTAAAATGGAAGCAGGTACCATTCGGGCACGATGTGTGCCGGCGTCACTGCCGGGTTAGCGGGTATCGAATTGTCAGGATTCAGAAGAACACCCGGTTCGTAGAAGACGACGAACGCATAGACGATCAGGAAAACCGCGAGACCGAAAAGATCCTTTGCCGTGTAGTAGGGATGGAAGGGAATCGTATCCCGGGGCTCCGTGCTATCGATACCGGTAGGGCTGTTGGAACCAAATTGGTGCAGCGCGACGAGATGCAGCCCGACGATGGCGACGATCACGAACGGCAACAAGTAGTGAAGCGCGTAGAATCGGTGGAGGGTTGGATCGCCCACCGAGAATCCGCCCCAGAGCCAGGTAACGATACTGTCGCCAAACAGCGGAATTGCCGAGAACAGATTTGTGATCACGGTTGCGCCCCAGAAGCTCATTTGTCCCCAGGGCAGCGCATAGCCAAAGAATGCAGTCGCCATCATCAACAACAAGATGATGATACCGAGCCACCAGAGCAGTTCTCGCGGCGGCTTGTATGAGCCGTAATAAAGCCCCCGAAAGATGTGGATGTAGACGGCGACGAAGAACATCGAGGCGCCGGTCGTGTGAACGTACCGGATGAGCCACCCGTAGTTCACGTCGCGCATGATATGTTCGACGGAGTTGAAGGCACCATCGACCGTGGGTGTGTAGTGCATTGCAAGCACGACGCCGGTCACGATCATGATCACCAGAACGATGCCGGCGACCGATCCGAAGTTCCAAAGATAGTTCAGGTTCTTCGGCGTCGGATAGTCGTGCAGCTCGCGCTGTAAAAAAGTGAAGATCGGTAGCCGGTGATCGATCCACCGGATGATTCGATTCATGACACCGCTTTCCCTATCGCGAAATGACTGTGTTCATTTAGTTGACTTATGTCATGCAGCGCGCAATCAGCGACGGTCGGTACGCCTCTGCAGCACGCCTTCCAACGGCAACCCCAATCCAGTGGGTCTCAGCTGCACGTTGTTGCCGGAGAGCCGGACCTCGTAACAAGCTTCGTCAGTCCCACTTCCGAATTCGAGACAGAGCTCATCCTGGTGGACCAACCATTTGCCGAGTCTCTTGCGGCCCATGGAGTCGCTTCTGAGCGTGCCGTCGCGCTCGTAAATATCGCGCCAGTGCACCTCGTCCGTGACCTCCATTCCGGCGAACTTGGCGCGGATCTGCGAGCCCGTGAGCTTTTGGAATTTCTCCGCAACCACGGCATCGAATGCAGCGAGCACATTGCAACCGAGGATCACGGCCATCGCCACCGATACCCGTTTGCTCATTTTGGCCTCTATATCGCGTCATCGCAGGCTGCGCCGCAGGTTCGCGGCCCCGCCGGGCGACTGGCCTTGGCCGGCGCCGTCGCCGGCCCAGCCGTGGCAGTAGGCGCAATCGGCCTTTTCCAGAAACAGGCGGCGGCCGCGATCGAAATCCTGCGCTGCCGCAGGTGCAAGCGTGAATGAAGCAACGGCCGCGAGCAGCAAGCAAGCTGTGGTGGCACTTCTCCCTCTCCCCAGAGGGGAGAGGGCCGGGGTGAGGGGGTTCCCGCACCATCGTCAGGGCAGGAGCCCCCTCACCCGGGTTCCGCACGCGAGCGCGCGGAACCCGACCTCTCCCCTCCGGGGAGAGGTGAA
>WNGQ01010583.1_pt1 | contig 12220 bp, 13 predicted proteins | sample 5407661 | NCBI WGS metagenome assembly WNGQ01 (sample SAMN13153382, study PRJNA577476) | soil metagenome | isolation source: 60 cm soil or saprolite under Garry oak tree replicate 2 | place: USA:California | collected 2016-06-15
CCGGCTCGTCGCGTCCCAGTCGCGGTAGTACCGGTTGTCCCGGTCGTAGTAGCCCTGGGCGTACGAGGGCCGGGCGCCGCCCGGTACCACGGCAACGGCGGTGACCACCCACGCGGGCAGCACGATGGCGCCGGGGCGCGGATCCAGCCGGTCGACCAGCTCCTCGACGGTGACCAGCGACCGGCGGGCCGCCAGGACCGCCTCCTTCTGCACCCCGGTGATGCCCCACAGCTGGACGCTGCCGCTCCGGTCGGCGCGCTGCGCGTGGATGACCGCGACGTCCGGGTGCAGCGCCGGTACCGCGGTGAGCACCTCGCCGGTGAACGGGCAGGTGATCGGCGCGATCGTCGCCGTGTGCCTGGCGAGGTCGGTGCCCCGGTACCCGCGCAGCACCGCGAACGGCAGGCCGGACGCGCCGGCGACGTACCGGTTGGCCATGCCGGCGTGGCTGTGCTCCTCCAGCTCCAGCGGCCGCGGCCAGTCGTGCTCGACGGCGTCGCGCAGCCGGTGCAGCGAGCCGACGCCCGGGTTGCCGCCCCAGGAGAACACCAGCTTGCGCGCGCAGCCGGCGCCGATGAGCTGGTCGTAGATCAGGTCGGGGGTCATCCGGACGAGGGTGAGGTCGCGCCGGCCCTGCCGGATGATCTCGTGACCGGCCGCCATCGGGATCAGGTGGGTGAACCCCTCCAGCGCCACGGTGTCGCCGTCGCCGACCAGCTCGGCGACGCCGTCGGCCAGGGAAACCAGCTCGGCCATGCCCGTCCTTGTGTACGGTCCGTCGTTGTGTACGCATAGCGAACGGAGGTTCTTTCCCGGACCCTAGGGCCGGATGCTTTCGGCGTCAACGCACCCGCTCGTTGACATTGGGCCGGGCCGGTACCTACGGTCGCATAGAGAACCATCGTGCGACATCCGAACCCCTCCCGGACGGAGGTCCCGGCCGCCGACCTGGCCTCTACGCCCGCATCAAGCGCACCACCGCACTGGAGGCCTCACCATGAGTCCTGATGACCTGATGCACGAGAAGACCTGGCACGGCCAGGTGTACAGCGACGGCTGGACGACGGCGCACGGCGGCGATGCGGCGGTGCGGGAACCGGCCACCGGCAACGAGATCGGCCGGGTCGGCCGGGCCGACGCCGACGACGTGGCGCGGGCGGGTGAACACGCCGCCCGCGCCCGGCGCGACTGGGCGGCGACCTCGTTCGAGGAGCGCGCCGCGGTACTGCGCCGGGCCGGCGCGCTGTTCGAGCGCTGCGCCGCCGACATCGAGCGCTGGCTGGTCCGGGAGGCCGGCTCGATCCCACCGAAGGCCGGCGTCGAGACGCACACCGCCGCGCAGGAGTGCTACGAGGCGGCGGCGCTGGCATCCCGCCCGCTCGGCGAGATCCTGGCCACGGCGCAGCCGCAGCTCAGCCTGGCCCGCCGGGTACCGGTCGGGGTCGTCGGCGTCATCGCGCCGTTCAACTTCCCGCTGATCCTCGGGATCCGCTCGGTCGCGCCGGCGCTGGCGCTGGGCAACGCGGTCGTGTTCAAGCCCGATCCGCGGACTGCCGTGTCCGGTGGGGTGTCCATCGCCCGGGTGTTCGAGGAGGCCGGCCTGCCGTCCGGGGTACTGCACGTGCTGCCCGGCGGTCCCGAGGCCGGCCGGGCACTGGTCACCGACCCAGCGGTACGGGTGGTGTCGTTCACCGGCTCGACCGCGGCCGGTCGCCAGGTGGCGGAGTTGGCCGGGCGCCATCTCAAGCGGGTACACCTGGAGCTGGGCGGCAACTCGGCGCTGATCGTGCTCGACGACGCCGACGTCGCTCTCGCGGTATCGGCCGGTGCCTGGGGTTCCTTCCTGCACCAGGGGCAGATCTGCATGACGACCGGCCGGCATCTGGTGCACGCGGACCTCGCCGACGCGTACGTTTCGGCGCTGGCCGAGCACGCCGAGGCGCTGCCGGTGGGCGACCCGGCCACCCAGCAGGTCGCGCTCGGCCCGCTGATCGACGAGGGCCAGCGGGACAAGGTACACGCGCTGGTGATGTCCACTGTGGACAGTGGCGCCGCGCCGTTCGGCGGCGTACTCGACTCCGGCACCGGGGCCCGCTTCGGGGGTACCGCCAACCTCGACGCGTTCACCGACACCCGCTGGATCACCATGCGCGGCGAGATTCCCGCGTACCCGTTCTGATGCGTACCCAGGTGGGCATCGTCGGCGCCGGGCCGGCCGGGCTGGTGCTCGCGCACCTGCTGCACCGGCTCGGCATCGACTCGGTGGTGCTGGAGAACCAGAGCCGCGAGCACATCGAGCGGCGGATCCGGGCCGGCGTGCTCGAACACGGTACCGTCGACCTGCTCACCGAGATCGGCCTCGCCGACCGGCTGCACAAGGAACGCATGGTGCACCACGGTCTGGAACTGCTCTTCGACGGCGAGGGGCACCGGATCCCGCTCACCGAACTGGCCGGTCGGGAGATCAGCATCTACGGGCAGCACGAGCTGGTGAAGGACCTGGTGGCCGCCCGGCTCGCGACCGGTCGCCCCTTGCTGTTCGAGGTGTCCGACGTGCGGGTGTCCACTGTGGACGGCGCCGTCGACTTCGTGCACGACGGCCGGCCGGTGAAGCTGGAGTGCGACATCGTCGCCGGCTGCGACGGGTACCACGGGGTGTGCCGGCGGTCGATCCCGGCCGGCGCGCTGCGCGTCTACGAGCGGGACTACCCGTACGCCTGGCTCGGCATCCTCGCCGAGACGCCGCCCTCGTCCGAGGAACTCATCTACGCGTACCACGAGCGGGGCTTCGCGCTGCACAGCATGCGCTCGCCCCGCATCACCCGGCTGTACCTCCAGGTCCGCCCGGACGAGGACCTCGCCGGGTGGCCGGAGGAGCGGATCTGGACCGAACTGCGGACCCGCCTCGCCCGCCGCTCCGGCTTCCACCTCGCCGACGGCCCGATCCTGGAGATGGGCGTCACGGCGATGCGCAGCTTCGTCGTCGAGCCGATGCGGTACGGCCGGCTGTTCCTGGCCGGCGACGCGGCCCACATCGTGCCGCCGACCGGCGCCAAGGGGCTGAACCTCGCGGTGGCCGACGTGTCGGTACTCGCCGGCGCCATCGCCGACTTCTATGCCGGCGATCCGGCCGGGCTCGACAGGTACTCGGAGAGGTGCCTTCGCCGGGTCTGGCGGGTACAGCACTTCTCGTGGTGGATGACCTCGATGCTGCACCGGCCGGACGACGGCGACCCGTTCAGCCAGCAGCTCCAGCTGTCCCAGCTGCGGTACGTCGTCAGCTCCCGGGCCGCGGCCACGTCGCTGGCGGAGAACTACGTCGGGCTCCCGCTGGCCTGGACGTGAGGCGCCATCTCTGGTGGCTCGGCGCCGTCGTGCTCGTCGCGCTCAACCTCCGTACCCCCATCGCGTCCATCCCGCCGGTCGCCGGACCCATCGGCCGGGACCTGCACCTGAGCGCGGCCGCGATGGGCCTGCTCACCACGTTGCCGGTGGTGTGCATGGGGTTGTTCGCCCCGGTCGGCGCGCTCGCGTCGCGCCGGTGGGGCCGCGGCCGGGTACTGTCCTGGCCGGCACCGCCATGCGGCTGGCTCCCGGCCTGCTGTGGACTGCGACCGTCGTCAGCGGGGTCGGTATCGCGGTGGCCGGCGCGCTGCTGCCGGCCCTGGTGCGGGCGCGGTTCCCGGAGCGGATCGGGCCGGTCACCGGGCTGTACACGGCCGGGCTCATCGGCGGCGCGATGCTCGCCGCGGCCCTCACCGAGCCGGCCCGGCAGGCGCTGGGCGGCTCGTGGCCGGCGGCGCTTGCGGTGTGGGCGCTGCCCGCCGCGCTCGCGCTGGCGGTCTGGCTCCCGGTGGCCGGCGGGAGTCAGCCGGTTGTCGCGGCGGAGCCACGCGCGCGTGCCCCATGGGGGGACCGCACCGCGTGGTACGCCGCGCTCTTCATGGGCGGGCAGTCGCTGATGTACTACGGCATCCTCGCCTGGCTCGCGCCGCGGTACACCGCGATCGGGGTACCGGCAGCCGAAGCCGGCCTGCTTCTCGGCCTGTTCAGCGCGACCCAGCTCGTCTCGGCGCTCGCCCTGCCGGCACTCGCGCACCGGCTGGGCCGGCTCCGCGTGCTGATCGCGGCCAGCGTGGCGACCAGTGCCGCCATGCTCACGCTGATCGCGCTGGTACCGTCCGGGGCGCCGTACCTGTGGACCGCGCTGCTCGGGCTCGGTGTCGGCGGGCAGTTCGCCCTCGCGCTGACCGTGCTCGGCAGCCTCGGTGGGGGACCGGCCGGGTCGGCGGCCATCTCCGGGATGGCGTTCTTCGTCGGGTACCTCCTGGCGGCCGTGGGACCGGTCGCGGCCGGGTGGCTGCGCGACATCACCGGCGGGTACCGGGTGCCGTTCCTCGCGCTGGCCGCCGTCGGTACCGCCACGCTGGTGGCCGGCGTCGCGACCGGCCGCGCGGTGACCACACCAGGAAGGAGCGACGTACCAGCCTGATCAGTCACTCCAGCGGTTTCTGGGCGATGGCGTGCGGTTCGCGTCCGGCGGACAGCCAGCCGCCGAGGGTCGCGGCGAGCGGCAACCCGGCGAGGACGGCGATCAGGTCGGCCACCGGTACGTGCGAGACGGTCGTGCTCAGGTTGCTGCGGTAGTAGCAGATGGCGGCGAGATAGGCGGCGGCGGTGCCGAGTACCGCGCCGAGCAGGCCGAGGCTGCCGGCGGTGACGCCGGTAAGGCTACGGCGGATGCGGCGGTTGGCGCCGGTGGCACTGAGGGTACGCAGGTCGCCCGCGGCCTCGCCGCGGATCAGGTGACGGACAACGGTGGTTAACCCTGGTCTGGCTGCGGTTCTCCCTCAGGGGATCGCTCTGCGCCGGCGGCGGCATTCGGCGTCCCGACCGGCCGCACGGTAGGTCTTGACGTACCGGCGTCGAGCGGTCGAAGCTGGACCCGTCGAGAAATTCTCGGTAACGCACAGCGAGGCGAGATCATGCGGCTTCGGTTCCTCGGTACCAACAGCGAGCAAGGCACCTGCCTGGCGATCTACGAGACGGCCCGCGACACGTTTGCCGTCCAGGGCAGGCTGGTCACCGACTCCGAGGCGCTGGGCGACAGCGTTAACCTGGCTGCGGACGAGGCGATCGTCGAGATCCCGAAGTCGCTCGCGCGGTTGCTTCCCGCAGCGGAGTGACTGTTGGCATTTCTCAGCGAAGGCGAACTCGGCAGTCTGCTCAAAGGCTTCTCGCACAGCGCGTTCCGCTTCGAGACACGCGATCGCTATAACAGCGAGGTCGGCCGTGAACCGTTTCGGAAGTACCTTGCCGGCGAACCCGACGACTACGAGTGGCACCGTTGGTGGACGGAAATGATCCGCCGGGATCGGGCCCAGGGTAAGGCATGGCAGCGGGTGCGGATCGTGTCCGTACCCCTGTCCGATTACAACCGGTACGCTCTCACCATTGCCCGGCTGAGCGTCGCCGCCGGCGAGGACATCCGGTACCTCGACCGGCCCACGGCCGATCGGCTCGGCATCAAGCCGCACGACGGGTGGTTGTTCGACTCGCAACTACTCGTCCGGCTGCATTTCGACGACGAGGACGATACGTTCCAGCGTGCTGAAGCCATCAAGGACCCCGCCACGGTGGAGAGTCACAACCGATGGCGCGAACTGGCCTGGCGCCACGCCCAGGACCTCGAACAGTTCGCCGCCGCATACCGGTGAGTCCACCTCTGCTCGGACAGCCGGCGATCGAAGCACTCGGTATCCGGCTTCGCGACCTTCGCCGGGATGCGGGCATGACGGGCCGGCAACTCGCTGCCCAGTGCCGCTGGGCACCGTCGAAGATCACCAAGATCGAGCACGGCCGGCAGGTGCCGTCCGAAGCGGACATCCGCGACTGGTGTGTCGCCTGCGGGTTTCCGAGCGAGATTGCGGACCTCATCGCTGCCGTGCGGTCCATCGACGCGCAGTTCGTGGACTGGCGCCGGTCCCTGAGCATCGGCACCAAACAGCGGCAGCGCCAGAACATCGAAGCCTATGAGAGGACGACGCTGTTCCGCGCATGGGAGCCATCCGTCGTTCCCGGACTTCTCCAGACACCCGACTATGCGCGCGGCATTCTCACCACGGTCGTGGACTTCCACGGCATTCCTGATGACGTGGAAGAAGGGGTTCGGGCCAGGACCGACGCGCAGCGGGTCCTTACCCACGGGGATCGGCGTTTCCTGCTCCTCCTCGGCGAGGCCGCATTGCACACCCTGGTGGGCGACGCCGACATCATGCAGCACCAGCTGCGCCGGCTGCTGGAGGTATCGCGTCATCCGCGGGTCAGCCTCGGTGTCGTTCCGCTGTCGGCGCCGTATACGGTTCCCCGCAACAATGCCTTCACGGTCTATGACAACCGGCTCGTCACGGTCGCCACATACACGGCGGAGCTGGCGTTGACACAGCGACATGAAGTTGCCACGTACGAGCGCGCGTTCGACCGCCTCATGGCTATCGCGAGAACCGGCGCAGCGGCAAGAGATTTGATCGCGGCTGCGCTGAACGAGGGTGCAAGAAATCCAGAGCAATCTCGTTGAAGCTCGTGCTCACGTGGTCCTAGCGTCCTACCGACAGCGGTTCTGGCCAGGTGGCCAGGCCACATCAGTGAATCAACGGTGAGGGTCGTATGTGGCAGTGGCGCAGGCGCAGATGGGCGACGTCGGATCGACCAGGGTCCATCGATGGTCGGCCGGTACGGTTGTGCGACGGGGACGTCGTTCCCATCGCCGGCTATCCCCGCTGGTCGGTACTGATTGCGCGGGCGGCCGAGCAGCGAGGCGGGAGCGTCTCCAGTGCGCGGGGACGGCAGTCGTGACGCTGCCGTTCGATCCCGCCCGCCCCCCGCCGGATTCGCCGGCTGGTTGTGATGCGATGACCTGGCGTCTGGCGTACCAGATCTACGTCGACCACACGCTGGCATCCGACGGTGTATGCAAGGCGCGCACCTGCCGGGCCTTGTTCACCAATGAATGGCCATGCCAGCCACGCATACTGGCTGAGTCCGGCCTCCTCGCCAGCGTCGGCACCTGGGCCGGAACCAATGCTGACCGCCCGCCCACTCGCTGGGCGGCCAACGCAATGCCGCCCTAGGGTACCGTCTTCTCGATTGCTGCCGGGCCTTCCTCGGCAAGCTCCCGGCGGCTGCGCTCGACGTTGGCCGGGGTCGGATCCTGGCCCTTCGCGATCGTCAGGTCCTCCGGGTCCCAGGGTTGCTCCGCCCCGGTCCGGACAGTCGGTTCCTTATCGGTTCGCTCGGTCATCCCCGCCTCCTTGATCTTCATCTGCGGCGTACCCGGCCGCGGGCCGGCCAAACGCGGCTCAGTGCCGGCGGCGGCGCCACTCGGCGTACAGCGGGCCATGGCCGGTACCGAACGCCGCCGCGAGCGCCACCCCCAGGACCGCCGACAGGACGTCGACGCCCAGCGCGCGCAGCAGCCCGACCGGAAGCGCGCTGCGCAACCGGCTGTCCCGGACCGGTACGTGTGATCCGGCGACGAACATGACCAGCGCGAACCCGATGTCCGCCAGGAACGTGAACGTGTCATTGTGCGGCTGCAGGACGCCGAACCCGGTGGACCCCAGCACGATGCCGCCGACGAGTTCGCCGAGTACCACCGGCAGGTGCCAGCGGCGCGGCAGGGCCAGCAGCGGACCGAGTACCGCGATGGCGGCGATCAGCGCCAGGGACGCGAAGCTCACGCCGAGAACGCTAACGGTCGGTGGCCGGGATGTGGACGGTGAACGTGGTGCCCACCCCGACCACCGAGCTGACCGCGACCCGGCCGGACATCGCCCGCGTGAGCGAGTCGGCGATCGCCAGCCCGAGGCCCGCCCCGCCGGCCCGGGTGGTACCGCGGTAGAAGCGGTCGAACAGGTGCGGCAGCTCGCCCGGCGGGATACCGGGCCCGGTGTCGCTGACCTCGATCACGACCTCCGCACCGGCCTGCCGCGTGGCGACGCTGAGCTGCGCCCGGTCGCCGGCGTGCTGGACGGCGTTGACGACGAGGTTGGACAGTACCTGCAACAGCCGGTCCGGATCGGCCCGCGCGAACAGGCCCTGCTCCGCCTGTACCCGCGCCCGCGGCGCCCGGTCGTGCGGCAGCCGCAGCCCCCGCAGCAGCGCCTCCTCGACCACCAGCTCGACCTCGACCGGCTCGCGGCGCAGCGGAAGCCCCTCGTCGAGCCGGGCGAGCAGGAGCAGCTCCTCGACGATGCGGCCCATCCGGTCCAGTTCCACCACCGCGGTTTCCAGCGCGTCGTCGCGCTGTCCCGCGCCGCTCAACGCCAGCTCGACCTGCCCGCGGGCGACGGTCAACGGGGTGCGCAGCTCGTGGGAGGCGTCCGAGGCGAACCGGCGCTGCGACCGGAACGCGTCGTCCAGCCGGGCGAGCAGCCGGTTGAACCCCTCGGCGAGCCGGCCCACCTCGTCGCGCGGTCCCGGCGGCCCGACCCGCCGGGCGAGGTCGCCGCTGGCGTGGATCTCGTCGACCTGGCGGGACATCCGCAGCAGCGGACCGAGGGTACGCCGGACGGCCACGAACGCCAGCAGCGTCGCGAAGACCAGCCCGACCGCACTGGCCCAGCCGATCGACGACAGCAGCGCGCGCAGGGTCGCCTCGACCGGCGTGCGGCTCGCCGCGGCGATCAGGGTACCGATGCGGCGTCCGTCCAGCAGCAGCGGAACGGTGAGCGCGCGTACCGGCCCGGCTCGCGTGGACAGGTCCCACCAGCGGGTCCGGTCGGCGTCGAGCAGGTCGGTGGGGTGCGGCAGGTCGTGCAGGTCGAGCCCACCGGTACTGGTCACCACGTCGCCGCCGACCGGGTGCACCGCCACGACCTCGTCGCTGGAGAACGCCTGGGCCGACAGCCACCGCGCGGCTTCGGTGGGCAGCTGGTCGGCCGTGGCGACCCGGCCGGCCGGCCCGGCCCGGAACGAGTCCACGCCCGCCCGCAGCCGGGCGTCGAGCGCGGCGGCCAGGTGCTGCCGGGCGATCTGGGCGGTCAGGCCGAAGACGGTCAGGAGCGCGGCGGCGACCACCATGGCGGTGGTACCCGAGAGCCGGACGGCCAGCGAGAGGGACGGCCTACCGCGCACGGCGGCCCGGGGGGCAGCCATGTCCGGCCCCGCCGTTGTCGCGCCCCCCGGCGCCGTGGTGGTGCCGGTGGCCGGGCGGGGCGTCGCGCCACCAACCGCCGGGCGCCTTCCCATCGGCGCCGCCGCGCGGCGGGCTCCCCATCGACCCCGCAGCCGCCGGGGTGGCGGGTGCCGCGCCCGCCGGCACGTAGTTGCCCACCGGCCGCGGTACCGGCCGGACCGCGACCGCGGCGATCGGCGCCTGCGCCGGACCGCCGGCCGGTGCCCCCGCCGGCTGGCCGCCGCCGGCCGGCGCCGGGCGCATCAGGACCGGCGCCACGGCCGACGTGGCCCGCTGCCCGCCGCCCGACAGCGCGCCGCCCGCGAACAGGATGGCCGCGATCAACGCGAGTGCCGCCGGCTTCATCCCGCGCCCCCGGCGAGCGCCGGCTCCGGAACCACGAACCGGTACCCGATGCCGCGTACCGTCTCGACGAACGCCGGCCCGATCTTGCGGCGCAGCGCCGCGACGTACACCTCGACGACGTTGGAGCCCGGATCGCTGTCCAGCCCCCACACCAGATCCAGCAACTGTGCGCGGGACAGCACCATGCCCCGGTGCCGGGCGAACGCGATCAGCAGCGCCAGCTCGCGGGCGGACAGCGGCACCGGACGCCCGCCGAGCACGGCGCGGTGCGCGAGCACGTCGACGGTCAACGGCCCGGCGGTGATGGCCGGGCTGTCTGCCAGGCTCGCGGCCCGCAGGCGGGCACGGATGCGCGCGGCCAGCTCGTCCACGGAGAACGGCTTGGTCAGGTAGTCGTCCGCGCCGGCGTCGAGGCCGCCGATCTTCGCGCCGACGTCGTCGAGGGCAGTCAGCACGATGACCGGCAGCCGCGGTTTGTCCGCGCGGATCTCCTCGAGGACCGCCAGCCCGCCGCGGTCGGGCAGGAGCAGGTCGAGCACGACGAGGTCTACCTCGAGGATCCGGGCGAGCTCCGCGCCGGCTGCCGCGTCGGCGGCCGACGTCACGCCGAACCCGCGTGCACCCAGACCCCGCTCCACGATGCTGCGGATCCGCGGGTCATCCTCAACCAGCAGAAGATGCGCCATCGTAACAAATCGTACTCGACCACCTAGGTGCTGTCCGCCGAATCGAGCCAGGCCGGCCAGAGTCCTTCGGCGCCCGGGGGCAGTGCCCGCGCGAGCTCCCACAGGACCTCGGTGGCGCTCGCCGGCCGGAGGCCGGGCACCGGTTGCAGCAGCCGGGCGACGAGGTCGCCCAGCGCCCCCGGCAGCCGCGGCGGCGCGCCCTCCAGTTGGGGGTACCGCCACTGCTCGCACAACCGTCGCGGATGGAAGGCGTGTTCGCCGGTGGTCGCCTCGAACAGCACGGCACCGAGCGCGAAGAGGTCGGTGGCCGGGGTGGCGGCCTCGTCCCGGCACTGCTCCGGAGCCATGAACGGAGCCGACCCGCGGGGTGCCCCCGGCCGCCGTAGCGTACCGGCGGGGCGGGCGATGCCGAAGTCGATGAGTACCGGCCGGCCGTCGCGCAGGCACACGTTGGACGGCTTCACGTCGAGGTGCACCACGCCGCGCCCGTGCAGGTACCGCAGCGCGCCCGCGAGCTGCATACCGAGCAGCAGGATCTCCACCTGGTCCAGCGGCCCTTCCCGGTCGACGCAGGTGTCCAGCGTCGGTCCCTCGACATACTCGAACAACAGATGTGGCGGATCCGCGTCGACCGCCCCGGCGTACAGCCGCTGTACCCCGGGGTGGGCCAGCCCGGCGGCCACCTCCATCTCGTGCACCAGATCGGCGCGGGTATCCGGATCGTCGACGAGCTCAGGTCGCGCAACCTTCATCACCACCGGCATCCACCAGGTCGTGGACCAGGCGAGCCAGGTCTCACAGCGGCGCCCGCCGCCCAGCCGGGCCCAGGAGCGCAGCCCCGTCGCCATGGTGTCGCCCGGGGCGTACCCCCATCCGGTACGCGTGGTTTCGACAACGCTCATCTGTTCGTGGGCGGGGCGGCGTGGGCCGCCCCGCCCGACCTCCGTTCGGCGCTCAGGTATCGGTATCGGTGGTGGTGTCGTCAGCGGTCGTGTTCGGCTGGCTCGTGAACACGTCGTGCATGCCGCGCACGCGACCCCACGGACGCCAGAACTGGTTGTTCCGGAAACCCCAGCACATGTCGCTCCCCTCCTTTCCTCACCTCGATACGGGCTGACGCGCGGAGGGCAGCTCCACCCGCTGGAGTCGACACCAGTCGGCGAAGGTCCCACCCCGTGCGGTCAGTTCGGCCGGCGCACCCGCTTCGGTGATCCGGCCGCCGGTCATCACCAGGACGCGGTCGGCGAGCGCGGCCACCCGCAGGCGGTGCGAGACGACCAGCGTCATCCGGCCGGCGGCGGCCTGTTCGATCGCGTCCATGACGGCCTGCTCCGACTCGGCGTCCAGCCCGCTGGTCGGCTCGTCGAGCAGGAGTACCGGCGATCCGCGCAGCAGCGCCCGGGCCAGCGCCAGCCGGCGCCGCTGCCCGCCGGACAGCAGCACGCCGCCCTCGCCCACGACGGTGTCGTAGCCGGCCGGCATGGCGGACACGAACGGATGGACCAGCGCGGTCCGCGCCGCGTCGAGGATCTCGTCGCGGTTCGCGTCCGGCCGGCCGAAGGCGATGTTGTCGGCGACGGTACCGTCGAGGATCCACGGATCCTGCGGTACCAGCGCCATCCGCTCGCGCAGCGAGGCCGTGGTCAGGCCGCGGATGCCGGAACCGTCGAGCGCGATCGTGCCGGCGTCCGGGTCGTACAGGCGCAGCAGCAGCGACAGCAGCGTCGACTTGCCCACCCCGGTCGCGCCGACGAGGCACACCATCTCGCCCCGGCACACCAGCAGGCTGACCTCGTGCAGCACCGGGTGCCGCGGGTCGTAGCCGAACGTGAGCGCCTGGACGGTCAGCGTCCGCGGCTCGTCGGGTGCCGGTACCGCGTCGGGAGCGTCGGCCACGTACTCGTCCGACGTGAGCACCTCGCTGAGCCGCTCGCGGCTGGCCGCCCCGCGGGCGAGTACCGACGCCAGCCGGGTCAGCGAGCGCACCGGCCCG
>WNGQ01007113.1_pt1 | contig 12215 bp, 12 predicted proteins | sample 5407661 | NCBI WGS metagenome assembly WNGQ01 (sample SAMN13153382, study PRJNA577476) | soil metagenome | isolation source: 60 cm soil or saprolite under Garry oak tree replicate 2 | place: USA:California | collected 2016-06-15
TCGAGTAGCGAATGACGCGTTCAATCATCTCTTCGGGCACCGCGGCCCATGAGGATCGATTGGCACTTTCTGCCGCACAGAAAGGCTGGTCTCCCAATCAGACGTCAAGCATGGTAGCTTACGCGCTCCCCCGGGAAGACCGAGCTGCGACGCCACGTCGTTGAAACTCGGCATAGTCAATTTCATCTCGCAGCATGATGAAAGCTCGTACTAACAGCCGCCGACCCACGGCCACTTTGGCTTTCGCATGACCGCCGCGCCGGGACACGCGTTGGTAAACGCGGGCCAGGTCGGCATCCCGGCGCATGGCTACCTGGCCGGCCTCTACCAGGAAGAAGCGCAACCAGCGCGAACCCTGTTTGCTGATCGCTCCCATGCGCCGCCGCTCGTCCGACCGATCTTCCATCGGATCGAAGCCGGCAAAGGCGCTCACTTTTCGGGTGGTGGCAAAGCGGTCCACACACTCGAGGGTGTAACGCACGCAGATGCTGGTCAGCAAACCAATCCCAGGATGCGTCTGCAGTCGTTGTACGGCCGCGTCCCCGGCCGTCGCTTGCTCCAGCCACCCTTCAATGGTCTTGATCTTCTGGTCCAACTGCGCCAGGAGCGCCAGCAGTTCGTCTCGTTGTTGTGCCAGCGGCTCGGGCAACGGCAGTTGGGCTAAGCGGGCCTGGCCTCGTTTACTCTGTAACTGACTGCGAAACGAATGGCCCCGGCTGCCGACCATGAACAACAACATATTCACGATCATGGTGCGCATCTTGACCAGGCGCTGCCGATAGCGCAGTTGCTGTAACATCTGGCGCGTGGCTCGCGAGTAGCGATGAATCCGCGGAAAGTCTCCGCTCACCAGCAGCTCCAGAATCAAGTCAGCATCGCGCCGATCGTTCTTTTGCCGCCGTTTGGCAAACTGGCGAATGTAAGTGGCGTGCCCAATCCAAATCTCGCACCCCAGTTCTTCCAGCAGTTCTTCAAACCAGGCCGCATAGCCGCTGCTCTCAAAGCCAACCACTACCCGTTGGCCGGCAAACTGCTCGTAGAAAACCCTCACCCTGGCCGGGTCCTCGTGCCCCAGCACCAGCTGTTGAATCTCTCCACCTTCGGTTGTCAAATAACTGATCGTTTGTTGGCGAGCATGAAAATCCACCCCGATATATACTGCCATGGGCGTCTCCTTCTGCTAACGCAGATCATGTTCACCGTTAGTCTAACAACTAACGGCCGGAGGCGCCCGCTTCATAACATCAGACGTCCACGTCCGCAAAGCGCCGCAGGCGCTCGATTAGTCGGATTAAAAAAATCTTCGCGTTATGCGCTCAGTGCGGACGTGGACGTCCGCGCTCTCAGCACCGACCCGTCGCTGACGCGGGTGATACTGCCTTTGTTCCGTAGGGGCCTCTTTTGCCGCTACAAGCTTGGTCGCGCTACGCGCTCAGTGCGGACGTGGACGTCCGCGCGCTCCCAGCATTTAATGTTTTTCGTGCGCGAAAATGCGCACTGCTGAAGGGCCAATCTTCAGGCCGTTTACAGAGTCCTGCTTTAACAGGATTGTTCTCGATGTAGGCGATTGCGCTCTTAAAATGCTTTCTGTCTCGCACATACCGATCGAAATAATCTTCCATCCAAAACCGTCCTCGTCGCCTCAATAGTTCATTCGCCTTACGAGATGTGAACGACTTCATACTTTTGAGAATCTCCGATAGTGAACATTCGCATGGCGTGAGTAGCATATGCACATGATTTGGCATGACTACCCAAGCCGATAACCGATATCGTTCACCATCAAAGTGGAGCAACGAATCTTGAATGATCCTCGCTACGCGTTCATCTCTTAAGGCACAGTTGCCGTAACCTTGATCGAGGTATTGCTCGATGCGCTTGCGTAGTATCCTGTCGATGTCGCTCCCGAACTGCTCTAATTCTCTTCTCCATCTTTCGATCACTGCTTTGGGAAGCGAATCTCCGAGATGAAGATTTACCGTTTGAGGGATCTCGCCACCATCAAAATGCGGCAGGTAACCGCGGCTATGCCAACCAGCGTCTTTTAGTTCCTTTTGTAGCGAGGCCTTAATGATATTCATGCGAGTTGGGAGTTAGAACATCCTCGTCCGCGTGGAGCTACGAAAGTCCCAGTGCGACAACGCATCACTGGAAACGGAAGTTCTCGTCCGCATTGAGCGCGCAGCATGAAGATTTGTCAATGTAAAGAATTTTGCATGCAGTGACTTTCAGTCAACGCGTTGCTGGGAGCGCGGACGTCCACGTCCGCAAAACGCCGCAGGAGTTCATTAGTCGGAGCAAAAAACATCTTCGCGCTTCGCGCTCAGTGCGGACGTGGACGTCCGCGCTCCCAGCATCCGGTTACTAAGACTCCGAGGGACAAAGCAATAAGCAGTAGAATGTAGACAGAAGGCGGGAGAATTCCGATGAAGGCCAGAAACAATATTGCGTCGCTGCTTGGGTTGTTATTGCTGTTCGCTCAACCGGCTTTTGCTCAGTCTTCGACCAGCGAGAAGATTGCTTCCAAGAGCCGGCAGATTGATGCGCTGATAAAACCCTTTGCCGCGGCTAATCAATTTTCAGGCGTAGTCCTCGCCTCGGAGAATGGCAAGGTGATTTATGAAAAGGCATTTGGTATGGCAAACGCGGACTACAAAATTCCTAACCAGTTGAACACGCGGATTGGAATTGCTTCGATTACCAAGTACATGACCACCGTGATCCTGACTCGCCTCATCGAAAGCCATAAGGTTGCACTGGCCGACAAGCTCAGCAAGTACATTCCCGATTTTCCCAATGGCGACAAGATCACGATCGAAATGCTGGCGCGGCATCGCTCCGGCATCCCGCATCGCGTCATGCCGCCGGAAATGGAATCGGTCGCTTACACACCGGCCGAGTTCGTCGAGAAAGTAAAACAGGCGAAGCTACAATTCGAACCGGGCACCGCGCGGCTTTACAGCTCGGCCGGCTACTCAGTTTTGGCGCGCACGCTGGAAATTGCTTCTGGCAAAACCTACGCGCAGCTTTTGCAGGAATACGTTTTCACTCCGGCGGGAATGGCTGACTCGGTCGATTTTGACGGTGAAGCAGTGATTGAACGCCGGGCGCAGGACTACTACCTTTCGCCGAACGGCCTGGTAAATGTGCCGCTGAAGAATTATTCGTTTCTGGTCGGCGCGGGTTCGGTATTCGGCACAGCGCGCGATGTTTACAGATTCGCCGAAGCCATACTCGACGGAAAGTATGGCGAAGGCGTGAAGGCGTCGTTTCAGGGGCAGGGTCCTTTCAACGGCAACGGCAGCACCAACGGTCATCGCTCCTACTTCGAATTTGCGCACGACAGGAAATATGGTTTTGTCATCCTCGCAAATAATGCGGGCGTCTTTGATCTGATCTCGCAGGGCCTGACAGAAATTCTCCAGGGAAAAGAAGTGACGGTGAAGAGCTTTACCATCCCGCCAATCATTGCCAATCCAAACAAGAACCTCGAAGAATTCCTCGGACGCTACAAGCGTGCAGATGGCTCGGAAACTGAGATCGTGATAAGAAACGGATTCCTTTATTCATCGGACATCAAACTTTATCCGACGAAGCCTGACTGCTTTTTTGAATATAGATTCTTTGGACAGGTCTGTTTTGTGCGCGATGAAGCGGCAAAGATCAAAGAGATTAAGTGGAAGGGATACAACTTTGATCTCACGTGGGTGAAGCAGCCCTGAAAAGCAGAAGGCAGTAAGCAGAAGGCAGTAGGCAGAAGGCGGTAAGCAGTAAGCGGTGAGCAGTGAGCAGAAAAAACAGGAGGGATAGAGTCAGGAAGCTCAGAGTCAGGAAGGAGATTTATTGTTATGAGACGAACATTACTAATTACAGCTTCGGCCCTGGGGATGATGAGTTCAACTATCTTCGCGCAGTCCGCCCAGACACGGAACGCCGAGGCAGCTCAGCTGCAAATCACGCAGGACAAGGACTTCAAAATCAAAGTCAAAGATGGCCGCGTCGTAGAGCGCGACAAGTCGAAGCCTGTTCGCCGTGTGCTGGAAGAGCAGTACGCCAAAATCGCCGAAGCGCAAAAGAATAAGGACATCGACGCGATGCGGGCTTTGCGCACGCCGGATTTCACGGTTGATACGGCGAATGGTGAGAAGTGGGATCTCGAAACGTCTCTGAATTATTCAAGGATCGGGTTTCAGCAGGTGCAGTCGAACATCAACATCTCGAACACTATTGAGAGTCTGGATGTTCACGGTGATGTAGCCGTGGCGGTGGTACACCAGCAGTGGTCGCGCATGCAGATGAAGAGAGGCAAACTCCGCCGTGTCGACACGGAAGCGATTCAAACCGAGACCTGGGTGAACACGAAAGACGGTTGGAAGCTAAAGCACATCGGCGACGTCAAACCCGGGGCGTGGTATGTAGACGGCAAACGAATCGATCCGAGCAAGCTCTATGATCCTGATGCGCCGGAGTACAGGCCGCAGTAAGCAGAAGGCAGAAGGCAGAACCCAGTAGGCAGACATCGCGGGCAATGAATACGACGATGTCATGAGGGAAAACAGTCATCGAGTCCGCTTCGCGGACGGATAACTCATTTGCACCTAACTATTCGCGCACCACTTCGCGCGGCGATTTGTCGTGACGAATGCCGAGGAGTCGTGGATGTCGGAGCTTGCCGTGCTTCGTCCATTGGATGAAGCCGACCTGGACTACGAGCTTTGGCTTTACCCAGTGGGCACGCAGGCGGGGTAAGCCGATGGCTTTCGTAAACGGCGGCTTCTCGACCTCGATTTGATCGAGTTGCGCGCGCAGACCAAGCAGCAGGTTCGTATCAAAGCCGGTCCCGATCTTACCGGCGAAAACAAAATCGTCACCTTCGTAATATCCAACCAGCAACGCGCCCAGACCGGCACGTTTGCCCTGCGGATCGGTAAAGCCGCCGACCACCAATTCCTGGGCCAGCTCACATTTCATCTTCAACCAATTGCGGGAACGCCGCTGCTCGTAAATTGATCCGCGCCGTTTGGCAATTACTCCCTCCCAGCCTTCAGCCTCAGCGCGTTGCCACGGCGATTCGTGGTCCAATTCGACCACCCGATGCAAAGGTTTTGTCAGTTCGAGTTCACGCAGCAGCGCCCGTCTTTGCTCGAGTGGCACCGACATCACCTCACGTCCGTCAATCCACATGATATCAAACACGTAATAGTTAACTCCGACGCGGCGCCAGGTGATTTCGCCATCGAGAATCAACTGATTGTGCGGGAGCCGTGCGATTGCCTGAGAGATGGCCGGAATGTTTTGCGGCAAGTGGTTGCGGGAGAACAACTGAACGTCACGCCCATTCTTGAATGCGAGCAGCCGGATGCCGTCGAATTTCTGTTCAAAGCTCCATTCGGGTCCGGTGAATCGCTCCTGAGTAAGCGTGGCAGCCATCGGCTGGATCCATTCAGGAAACCTGTTGGCGCGCTCGCTCTTGTTATGTTGGTTTGCGCGGGGCATGCCGGAGACACGATATATGCCTTGGAGCAGTGAAACTGCCCTACGGCCAAAGACAATTGACGATGCGGCGGAAAAAATCAGCTGTAGATTAACGCGGATTGACGCGGATTGAGAACTCGCTCCGCCTCTTCGTACTGGTTCAGTTTGAGTGGCACGCGCATCTTGCGCATGGTATTCACGGGCGGGACGCCCGTGCCACTTTTTCAAACTGAACCAGTACCCGCCTCTTCGCTGGGAGAGGGACCAAAGGCGATGTGGTTCGTGGCCGTCGAAAACCTTTGCGCTCTCTGAAACTCTACCCACCCGCTGCCGCAGGTGGCTCTGACCTGAAACATTTCTTTTGCTTATTCGTCTTAGAAGATAGCTAAGTGCATGACCACGGAAATCGCCCTCGGAGGATTCGATATGAACGTACAGAGATACGCAAGGATTGCCGGAGTCCTGTTCCTTCTCTCACTCGTGGCGGGCGGATTTGGTGAAGCTTACATTCCGTCCAAACTAATTGTCTCAGGCGATGCCGCGGCCACCGCAGCAAACATCAGGAATTTCGATTTTCTGTACCGGCTGGGCTTCGCGACGTTCCTGATAGAGTCCTTGTGCGATGTCACTCTGGCGCTGATCCTCTACGCGTTGCTCAAACCTGTCAGCAAAGAGCTATCTTTGCTGGCCGCGTTCTTCGGACTTATGGCGACCGCTCTTTTCGCTTTCGCCGAGCTATTCTATTTTGCGCCGCAGCTCATCATGAGAGGGAGCTCCGGATATTTGCAGACCTTTTCACCGGATCAACTCAATGCTCTGGTCCTGCTGTCGCTAAAGTTCTATGGATACGCAGGCATGATCTTCACCGCGTACTACGGCATGGGTTGGATTGTCCGGTCATACTTAATCTTTCGTTCAGGTTATCTTCCCAGGTTTCTCGGCGTGCTTATGGCAATCGGAGGCGTTGGTTTTGTGGTGAGAAACTTCGCGCTGATCCTCGCGCCCGCTTACGCGTCAGACGTGCTTCTCATGTTGATGTTTCCCGGTGGGCTGATACTCACCGTTTGGTTGCTGGTGAAAGGCGTTGACGTTTCGAAATGGAAGGCGAAAGTGAGCGCTGCGTCAATCGGCGGAGCATAGGTGGTAAGGGGTCGCCAGCGCCCCAGGTACTAACCTCTTTTTCGAAAGCCGATTTGTTTGCGGTTGGTTTGAGGCGGCGACGTCAATTGTCGAATCGCGTCAAAGACGACTTTGAATTGACGATCGTACTTGCTTTCGAGTTCGTCCAGCCGGCGCGAGAGCTCGGCGTTCGAGGCGAGTAGCCGGCGGAGACGAACGAAGGCTCGCATGATTTCGATGTTGACATGAATGGCGCGTGGACTTTTCAAAACGCTCGAGAGCATGAGGATACCGTGTTCGGTGAAGGCGTAGGGCAGTACTTGATGTTATAGCCGCGTTTCAAGGTCACAAATTGTGACCTTGAACGTAGCGAGAGCGCCTCTTCCTTCGTTAATTGAAACATGAAGTCGCGCGGAAATCTGCTCGCTTGACGTTTAACGGCTTGATTCAGCGCCTTTGTCGCCACTCCATAAAGATCAGCAGATCACTATCCAACATCACTTTTTCACCGCGAACCACATAAATGGCCTTTTCGATTCTTTCGCTAGGGATAAGAGATGATTGCTTCATGGGAGCCTGCGCATAGTAGACGAAAATGGCCAAGCTGAAAAGTAATGAATTTTGCAAGCGGGAGCCAGAGCGGTTCAGTAACTTATGTCGCTGCTTCATACCGGTTAAGTCCGATTGGGAAATCAAAAAGGAATTCTGTCGCCTTCGAAAGCGAGCTTTTCAAATATGATGACCGCGATCCAGGGGCGGGCGCAACCTTCGGTCGTTTACCCACGCCTCTGGCGTGAAGAGGACCCCTCCCTAACGGTCGGGCTACTGCCCCTTCGCTACCGCTCCGGGTTCTGACACGGTGAGCTTTTACTTCTCCGGAGCGTAAAGGCGAGCAATGATCTCTAAGGCGTGGCGGCCGGCGGCGGCGATGTCGTTGAGTGGTTTACGTAGCAGCGTAAAGTCCGGCTTGTCTTCGTTGAGTAAGTCGAGGCAGTCATCGGCGTCCTTAACAATCGCGGCGAGCTCGTCCTTGAGTTCAGGAGCAATCGCGGCGGCTAACTCGCCGGCGGACGCGGCTTCGGAGACGTCGACCAGTTGAGCTTGCGTGCGCGCCAGGGTTTCGCGCGCTGCCTGATGCTCAATTGCCAGGCCCGCAATGCGCGTAGCGACTTCTGTCAAACCCGCTTCCTCGCCGGTGGGCGTGCGCGGCTCGCGGTAATACATCGCAAAGGAACCGAGGACCTTCCCGCGCCCCGACAATATCGGCGTCGACCAGCAGGCCCGCAGACCGCTCGCCGCTGCCAGCTCGCGGTAATCCTCCCACAGCGGATCCAGGAGAATATCGCTGACGATTACGGGAACACCGCGGTACATTGCCGTCCCGCACGAGCCGTTCTTCGGTCCCAGCGGCGCGCCGTCGATCGCCTTGACGTATGCTTCCGGAAGGCTGGGCGCGGCCCCGTGCCGGATGTGATTGCCATCGTCGCTCAACAGCAAGACAGAGCAGAGCATGTCCGGCGCCTGCGCCTCAATCAGCAGCACCAGTCGCTTGAGGATTTCGCTGAGCGGCCGATTAGCTGCGATCATTTCAAGCACGCGACTCTGACCGGCGCGAAAGTCTTCTTCAGTCTTGTCGGGTATGCGAGGCAGCTCAGCGGTATTCGCGGTCGAGATATCGAGTGGCTGAGTCAGCGATTCGGAATTCGGATCTTTCATTTTAGCGGCGTGTATTCTACGCCCGGTCGTGCGGCATGCAAAGCAGAAGGCTGAATGATCAGTAGTCAGTTGTTATTCAAACAACTTTGTTGGCATCCGCTTTGCTGCTTCCTCTTACGCCCAAGCTAATTCAAGCTCAAATAGCAGTCGTTAGGGTTTATGGGTGTAGGGAACGAGTACGTGTTTCATAGGAAAGCCGGACAAGAGAGGTCAAAGACTGAAAGTCACTGTCACAACTATCCGAGGAGGAGTCACAATGGCCAAGTACGGCAAGAAGGCATCTGAAAAAGTCGAAAAGGCGATGCACGAACGCAAGAAAGGAACGCTCAAGAGCGGGCGCTCCGGAAAGAAGGTGACGAGTAAGAAACAGGCGATCGCAATTGGATTGTCACAGGCGCGGAAGGCCGGAGGTAAAGTGCCGCGCAAGAAATCTTCATCGAAGAAAAAATAGAGAGTGAATTTGCCAGGACTGTCGGTAATCAAGTTGAGGGGTTAGCAGAGAATGCACCCTCCCTGACGGTCGGGTTTCTGCACGCTGGGGAACATTAATCCCTCTGCGCTTGCGGATGGGGGGGCACATGCGTTCGTCATGAAAGAGCCTCACTCGGAATACCTGTCGGCGCGGAAGCGGAACAGTTTAACGGGCGTGCCGGGCGCGATGCCGGCTTTGCGATACGTGATTTCCAGCTGTTTGGCAACGGTGCCGACACCTTCCAGATGCGGTAAAAGCAAACCTCTATTCGCGCCACCTTCCTCTTCAACAATCACGCCATATTGATTCGGATCCAAATCTTCGAGTTGCGCCGGCTCGGGCCCAGAGAGGACGTCGACGGAATATTTCAGGTTGGGTAGCTCGTCTGCGCGCACGGGTGGGAAACGCGGATCACGCGTGGCTGATTTAATCGCATTGCTGGTCACTTCTTCGGCGAGTGTGTCACTGGCCGGCTCGATTGTGCCGATGCAGCCGCGGAGATCCCCGCTGTGTGTCTTGATCGTGACGAAACAAGCAGCCCGGGCCTTGAGAAGATCAGAAGCGTTGTCGGGTGGCGTGATGACAGTGCCGGTTGTGATGAGGGTCTCGACGGTGAGGCGGGCAAGGGCGGGGAGCTCGGCGCCAAAAGATGATGGAGCGCGTGATTCGCGTTCTGCGGACGGGTCGAGCACCCCAGCGGGGCTACCCCGCTGGGGATCCCGCCCGCCCGCGCTCCCGATCGCGACCCCAGTGGCCCGGGCGCGCGACCCGCTCGCCAACCCGACAGGTCGGGATTCCGTACCGGCTGATACCAACTGCGCGACCATGTAGCCGACGCCGAAGGGAGCTTCGTAACTGATGACTTCGCAGGAAGGCTCAAGTCCCTGCGCGACGCCGAGCCCTACCAGCATCGATCTAAATCCACATTCGCCGGCCGTGCGGCGCAATTCGTGATCGATGTTCACGATGCGACTGGTTGAACAGGTGCGGATTGCATCGACAACTTCTTCATCGAATAAATGCGCTTGGGGGTGGTAGCCGGCGGGTGCTTCGGGTCTTAGCCGGTGACTGAGATCGCCGCTGGCGACAAAACCAACCGACCGGCCAATCTTATCAATCGCCTGGCGAATGCAATTGCCAAAGCGGACATGTTCCTCGTTCGAGAGAAAACTGTAGCCCAACGCCACCAGGCGGCCCTGCCATCCATTCTTCTGCAAAAAATAAAGCGGGACCAGCGTGCCGTGATCGAGATCGAAACCGCGAATTCTGAGCACCTCCAGTTTTTCACCTGCGGCGGCGCGGGTAATTTCGCTTAGTAATTCCGCGTCGAGTTGGGCATGCGTGGACGCGGTCGGCGCGCGAAAGTTGGCGAAGTCACCGTAGAGTTGCGGCCCTTCATAAGCGACAAAGGCCGCCGGATCGAGCGGCGCGTGAGGCGAAATGATGACCAGGGTTTCGGCTCCGCTGGCCGTTAAGCGCTCGGCGAGCTCAGCCATCGCGTCGATCGAGCTGCGCACTTCGGCGGTCGATTCGCGCCCCACCTCCGGCACCATGATCGGAGGATGCGGCGCAATTCCGGCAAAGACTAATGAACTCGTGTTGGCCATAAAGATCAACCACAGAGGTTACAGAGTAAAAATAGAAGTGAGTTCGTTGACGCAGATATTTTAGCACCGGCCCGGCAGCGTCAGAAGCCAGCGGGTTCCCTCTCCCGTTGGTAGAGGCTCAGGGTGGCAGCGAAGGCGAGAGCGATGAAGGAATCTGCCTCGCTCCGGAGGAGCGAAATGCGTTTATAGCCCCGAGTTATGTCTCCATGATTGACGCTGCGCTGAGGAATGATGAAGGAAGGGCGGTGCTATAAACGCAATATGAAAGGGGTGCCCCTTAGTGATAGTTTCGAGTTGCTAGAAACGAAACTGATTACCGGAAGGAGAACCCCAAGTGAACAAGCACAAGTATGTAGCATTGGATGTGGATAGCACAAACATAGTGGCCAGGAGTTTTTGAAACTGCTGCCGGGTACCGTGCAGGTAACCTTCGAAGAGGGCGCACAAGCGGCATGGTTGTATGAGTTGATCCGGCCATTGGTGGCCGAAGTAGTGGTTTGTAATCCGCGGCAGAACAAACTCTTGAAGGCCGGCAACAAGTCGGATCGCATCGACGTGGCAAAGCTGGGCAAGTTGCTGCGGCTGGGTGAGCTGCGGCCGGTGTATCAGGGTCCGTCAGCAACGCAAGGGTTGAAACAACTAGTGCACGGTTACGAGGCGCTAGTGGATGATACGACACGGGTGAAGAATCGTTTGAAAGCACTGTACCGGGGGCGTGGCCTGGGTTGTAAAGGGAAGCGGATCTACGGGCGGGAGCAACGGCAGCAGTGGCTATCGCAACTGGAGACGAAGGAGTTGCAGCGGCGCGCCACTTACCTCTATGAGGAACTGGATTGTGTGATGCGGCTGCGGGCAGAGGCAGAAAAGGTTATGTGCCGTGCGGCTCGTAATCATGAGGCTTACAAATGGATCAGCAGTACGCCGGGGCTGGGAGCAATCAGAACGGCCCAGATCTTAGCGACGGCCATCACGCCGCATCGGTTTCGCGGCAAACGGCAATTCTGGCCCTACTGCGGATTAGCCGTGGTGACGCGCTCGAGCAGCGATTATGAGTGGGTGGATGGTGGCGCCAGAAGAAAACGCAAGCCGATCCAGACGCGGGGTCTGAATCAGAACTACAACCGGACCATGAAAGCTGTGTTCAAAGGAGCGGCGGTCTCGGCGCTGCAGCAGCACCAGGAGTTCCAGGAGTATCACCAGAGATTATGTGGCAAGGGGATGCGCCCAGAGATGGCCCAATTGACGCTAGCACGTAAGCTCGCGGCCATTGTGCTCATCCTCTGGAAGAAAGGAGAGCTCTACGATTCTGAGAGACTGAATCAAGCAGCACCAGGCGCAGGCCAGCAGTGAATTGAGCGTGGTTGAGCTCTAGCCGATTCACCAAGAGGCCTGGGCCAGGGATCGAGGGTGAGTATCAGAGCGAAATGTGTGCCGGAAGCTAATCACCGCTTCAAGTACCCGTATAAACCCTATGCTCCCTCGCACTAACCAGATAAAGCTGTAGCCCACGAGGCTCTAATAGGACCATGGTTGGCATTTTTTGACCGACCGCAAAACTGCTTGAAGTCTCAGGTAGCTTGGTGAGAAAAGTTCGGCTATGCGCAAGCGAAGCTCAGATTACGAAAGTAACACTGCTCTCTCGGCACTGGGTTCTTCAGTAAGTAGAAGAACTGGTGAACAGACGCCGAGACCTGGATCTGGCGTCCGGCGCAGCATCACGGCTAAGCCGCAATGTAACTTGAGGGGCTGATTGCAAAGAAATACTTAGCTGCAGCCGGCACAGGAGTAGTTTTTTCTTGACAGCCCCCTTTCATAGGACATTGCGC
>WNGQ01013170.1_pt1 | contig 12215 bp, 11 predicted proteins | sample 5407661 | NCBI WGS metagenome assembly WNGQ01 (sample SAMN13153382, study PRJNA577476) | soil metagenome | isolation source: 60 cm soil or saprolite under Garry oak tree replicate 2 | place: USA:California | collected 2016-06-15
GCATCGAGGTGGTCAGCCCGGGCGACGGCCTGTCGATCCACGTGCTCGGCGCCGACCTGAGGCGCCAGCGGCGCCGGATCTTCGACGTCGCCGCCGGCACGTGCCAGGAGGTCGAGGGCGTGACGATGGCCCGGTAGGGCGGCCGTCCGGCAGCACGTGGGAGCACGACGGGTCGGTCAGCGCCAGGTCGCAGTCACCGGGTCCCACGACCGGCTCGTCACGCTGCCGTCCAGGATCGGATCGAGCAGCGAGGCGGCCACGGCGTGGGCATCCTCCAGCCTGTCGGGCAGGCCGACCTGGCGGGCCATCCTGCGGAAGGGCGACTGCCAGTCAGGGGCGGGAGGGGGAGCGCAGGGGGGAGAGGCTGGCGCGCACGCGACGCGAAGGTCACGTCGAGAGCGTGCCGGAGTGGCGACGCCTCCACTCGCGTACCTCACGCTGCACCGCCCGGCACGCCGCCGCTCATCTGGCGCCACGCTCGGCCGCCGCGCTGGCGAGCGGCCAGCAGGAGCTGGTCGGGGGTCGCGAGCCCGCGATCGATCGCCTGGCGGGCCGCCCTTGCCACCTGATCGGGATCGAGCCCTCCTGCCGCGACGTCGATGATCGTCCTGACGGCGGCGGTCACGCGCATCCCGCTTCGAGTGACGACCTCGTCGGCCCCCGGCGGCCGGGTGGCCGTGTGGATTCTCACCCCCGGCTGGACCAGCAGGCTCCGGCTGGCCCTCGGCACCGTCAGGTGGATCGCCGAGGGAATCGTGCCGGCCAGCCCGAGCAGGTCCAGCGCGCTCTCGTGGGAGACGACGGCGGCGGGGCCAGCGGCGAGCCAGGCGGCTGCCACCTCCTCGTGCGGTGCGGAAGGATAGTTGCGAAACCGATACAGGCCGCGGCGAGCGCGCACGAACCGACCGCTGGCCGCATGGTGCGAGAGCAGCGCCCAGCTGCAGCCGCAGGCCCTCGCCTGGGCGGCGGTGAAGTAGCCGCTCTGGCTCGATGCGAGCTCGAACAGCGTGTCCTCCGTCGGCATCATGTCACCCTTACCTCAAATAATACTTGAGCTAGCGGTGACAGTTGCCACGTCGGACGAGCCTGGGCGCTCGGCCTCGGCTCACACCGAGCTGTCGGACTGGCTCCGGGCGGTCCTCCCGACCCAGTACGCGATCGCCAGCAGGATCACCACGCCGATCGCCGCCGGCACCACGAACGGGCCCACGTAGTGCTCCACCAGGCCGTAGCGCCGGCCCAGCTGCAGGCCGGCGAAGGCGAGCGCCAGGTTCCACGGGATGCAGCCCAGCACGGTGGCGCCCAGGAACGGTCCCCAGGCCATCCTGGACAGGCCGGCGGGAAAGGAGATGTAGGTGCGCACGACCGGGACCAGCCGCCCCAGGAAGACCGCGAGCAGGCCGAACCTGGCGAAGAAGCGGTCAGCCAGCGCCAGGTGGCCCTCGTGCAGGCCGACCCGGCGTCCGTACCGGGTCACGAGCGTGGCGCCGTAGCGCCGGGCCACGTAGAAGGCGAAGACCGAGCCGACCACGTTGCCGGCGCTGGCCGCCAGCACCACGCCGCCGAACGAGAGGATGCCGCCCGCCGCCAGGGAGCCGCCCAGGGGCACCACGATCTCGCTGGAGAGGGGGATGCCGGCGCTCTCGGCGGCCATCATGGCCAGGATGGCGACCAGGCCGCCCCTGGCGACCAGCTGGATGAGGAGACCGCTCACCGCGGGCACCTGCCGGGCGATCGAGTTCGAGCCGAGCTGCGGGACGGGTTCACAGCCGGACAGTTTCCCTCAGTCGGCCCTCTGGCCGCCGCGAGCCCGCGCCAGCAGCGAGATGGCGGCCAGCAGGACCAGGCCCAGCAGCAGGAGCCCGTACGCCCAGCGGTGCGCCTCCAGGAACCTCGCCAGCTGGTGGCCGAAGGTCACGCCCAGCCACAGCCAGACGGCGGCCCAGACGGCCGTGGAGACCGCGACGCTGATCACGAACACCCGGTAGGGGACCCGCAGCACCCCGGCCGCGACCGTGATCGGCACGCGCAGGCCGAAGATGTGCCGGCCGAACACGATCGCGGGTGCCCCCCAGCGGTCGAACCAGCGCTCGGCGGCGGCCAGCCGGGAGGGCGTGAGGTGCAGCAGGAGGCCCAGCCGGCCCTCGGCCAGGCGCCGGCCCCACCGCCTCGAGACCAGGTAGAGGTTGCTGGAGCCGGCCACGACGGTGACCACCAGCCCCAGCCAGACCAGGACGAGCTGCGGGAGGGAGGGGGCGAAGTGGTGCCCCAGGTAGACCACGAACACGTCACCGGACACGGGCACCGGTATCCCCGACTCCTCCAGGTAGAGGGCCAGGAAGCTGGCCGGCGCGCCCATGTGCCGCAGGGCCCTGGCCGGGACGCCGGCGGCGGCGGCCAGGTCGGCGGCGACGTCGCCCTGGAGGAGCGCCACAGCGACCGCGATCGCCAGCACCAGCGCGGGCAGGGCGATCGCGATGGTCCTGGGCCGTATCGCCAGCGCTCGACCCGGGAGCGCTATGGGATGCCCGCCTTCCACGCCGCGGCCTGCCCTGTCGTCATCGCGGCCCCCACAGTGGCAGCCGTGCATGAACGGCTGGTGAAGCGGTCGGCGGTCACTCGGCGTTCATCCCGGTTTCATGCGCCCGGGTCAAGCTGAGGTTATGCGCGTCCTGATCGTCGAGGACGACGCCCGCCTCGCCAACGTGCTGCGCCTCGGTCTCCTGGAGGAGGGCTTCGGCGTGGACCTGGTGGCCGACGGGCGGGCGGCCATCGAAGCGGGCCTCGCCACCGCCTTCGACGTGGTCACGCTGGACGTGATGCTGCCCGGCAGCCTGGACGGCTTCCAGGTCTGCGCCGAGCTGCGCCGCCGGCGTGTCCAGACGCCCGTCCTGATGCTGACCGGTCGCGACGCCGTCGCCGACCGGGTTCGCGGCCTGGAATCGGGCGCCGACGACTACCTGGTGAAGCCCTTCGCGTTCGTCGAGTTCCTCGCCCGCCTGCGCGCCCTCACCAGGCGCCACCTCGCCGGCCGCTCGGCGGTCCTGGAGGCCGGCAGCCTGCGCCTGGACACGTCCGCCCGCGAGCTGACCGTGGGACGGACGGCCGTGCGCCTGACCACGAAGGAGTTCGCCATCCTGGAGTACCTCATGCACCACCCGCGCCGGGTGCTCTCGCGCACGCAGATCGAGGAGCACGTCTGGGACTACGAGTTCGACAGCGGCTCCAACCTGGTGGACGTCTACGTCGGCCGCATCCGCCGAAAGCTGGCCGCGGCGGGGGCCGGTGACCACATCGTCACCCTTCGTGGAGCCGGCTACCGCTTCGACGCCGAACCCCCATGCACGAGCGCTTCCGGCGGACCCGCGCCCGGCTGACGCTCGTCTACGTCGGCGCCTTCCTGCCGGTCGCCGCTCTCGCGGTGGTGGGCTTCTGGCTCGTCTTCGCCTCTCTGGAGTACGGCTCCATCGACGCCAGCCTCGGGGCGCAGGCCCAGGTCATCACGGCCTCGCTCGCGGACCAGGGGGGCCGGGTGGACCCCAGCACCCTCGATCCGCTGCCGGCGGAGACCCACGGCGGCATCGCCGTGGACGCCGTCCTGGTCGACGGCCGCGGCCGGGTGCTCGACCACTCCGAGCAGGTCCGCGACCCCGGCGTGTACGCCGCCGTCCGGGCCGACGCACTCGCCTCCGGCTCGCCAGTCCACGAGACGCGGACCGTCGGCGGCGTCGCCCGGCGCCTCCTGGTGCAGCGGATCGACTTCGGCGGCCAGAGCGGCGTGCTCGTGCTGGCCAGGTCGGTGGAGGAGCTGCGGGAGACCCTTCTGCTGGTGGCCGTCCTGCTCGCCATCGCCGTCGCGGCGCTGGTCGTGGGAGCCGCGGGCCTCGGCTACTGGCTGGCCGGCCGCGCCCTCTCGCCGGTCGGCGTCATGGCCGCCACCGCCCGCGACATCAGCGAGCACGACCTGCACCGGCGGATCGACCTGGCGCTCCCGTCCGGCGACGAGCTGGGCGAGCTGGCCGCCACGTTCAACTCGATGCTGAGCCGGCTGGAGACGGCCTTCGAGAGCCTCCAGCGCTTCACGGCCGACGCCGCCCACGAGCTGCGGGCGCCGCTCGCCCTGATGCGGACGCAGGTCGAGGTCACGCTGCGCCGGGAGCGGACGCCCGGCGAGTACCGCGCCAGCCACCGCGCGCTCCTCGTCGAGGTCGAGCAGCTGAGCCGGACCGCCGAGCAGCTCCTCCTCCTGGCCAGGGCCGACGCCGGCGTCCTGCAGCTGCATCCCCAGGACCTGGACCTGCCCGACCTGCTGGAGGGCATCGTCGACCGCTGGCGCCCGACGGCGCTCGATCGAGGCCTCCTGCTGGAGAGCGAGCTGCCGCTGGAGGGCGAGGTCCAGGCCGATCCGGAGCTGCTCCGGCGCCTGCTCGACAACCTGCTCGACAACGCCCTCCGGCACACGCCGGCCGGCGGCAGCGTTCGCCTCTCGGCCACCACGGACGGCCGGGACTGGCGGATCGCCGTCGAGGACACCGGACCCGGCATCGCGCCCGAGCTCAGGCCCAGGCTCTTCGAGCGCTTCGCGCGGGCCGATCCGGCCCGGGGCCGCGAGACCGGCGGCGCGGGCCTGGGCCTCTCGCTCTGCGTCGCCATCGCCGGCGCGCATGGCGGCGCCATCGCGCTCGACGACGCCCCGGCCGGGGCGCGGTTCGTCGTGCTCCTGCCGGCCGGTGGGCGTCGCCGCGAGGGGGCCGCCCAGGCCCGGCCGCCGGGCCGCCGGGACCCCTGACCTCCCCCGAAAGACGGGGAGGCCGCCACCCCCGGGGTGGCGGCCTCCCGACGCTGGCGCCGGCGCCCGGTCAGAGCGCCACCGGCACATGGGCGCTGGCGTGCGGCTCCAGCGCCAGGGCCAGCACCTCGTTCACGTCGCTGACCAGGTGGATGGTGACCTCTTCCCGCACCGCCGCCGGCAGGTCGTCCAGGTCGGGCTCGTTGCGCTTGGGCAGGATCACCTGCTTCAGCCCGGCCCGCTTGGCGGCCAGCACCTTCTGCTTGACGCCGCCGATGGGCAGGACCTTGCCCTGGAGGGTGACCTCGCCGGTCATGCCGACGGTGGGCCGCACCGGCCGGCCGCTCAGCAGCGAGACCAGCGCCGTCGTCATCGTCACCCCGGCCGAGGGTCCGTCCTTGGGCACCGCCCCTGCGGGCACGTGGATGTGGACCTGCTTGTCGCCGAAGCCCGCCTCCAGCCCGAGCTGGTGGGCGTGCGACTGCACGTAGGACAGGGCGATCTGGGCCGACTCCTTCATGACGTCGCCCAGCTGGCCGGTCAGCATCAGCCCGGCCTTCGGCTGGCCCGGCATCGACGTGGCCTCGATGAAGAGCACGTCACCGCCGGTCCCGGTCACCGCCAGGCCCGTGGCCACGCCCGGCACCGCCGTGCGCTCCACGATCTCCTCGAACTGGAAGCGCGGCTTGCCCAGCGCGTCCCGGACCAGCGCCTCGTCGATAGCGGCGGGCGGCGTGATCTGGTGCGAGTCGATGCGGGTCGCGACCTTGCGGAAGACCTTGCCCAGCTCCCGCTCCAGCCAGCGCACGCCGGCCTCACGCGTGTAGTCGGAGACCACCCGCTCGATCGCCGGGTCGCTGATCGTCGCCTCGGACTCGTCCAGGCCGTTCCGCTCCAGCTGCCGCGGCACCAGGTGGCGCCGCGCGATCACCAGCTTCTCCTCCTCGGTGTAGCCGTCGAGGCGGATCAGCTCCATGCGGTCCAGCAGCGGGCCCGGGATGGTGTCGGCCACGTTGGCGGTCGGGATGAACAGGACCTCGGACAGGTCCAGGTCGACCTCCAGGTAGTGGTCCCGGAACGTGTGGTTCTGGGCCGGGTCGAGCACCTCCAGCAGCGCGGACGAGGGGTCGCCGCGCCAGTCGGCGCCGACCTTGTCGATCTCGTCCAGCATGATGACCGGGTTCTTCGTGCCGGCTTCCTTCAGGGCCCGCACTATGCGGCCCGGCAGCGCGCCGATGTACGTGCGCCGGTGGCCCCGGATCTCGGCCTCGTCGTGGATGCCGCCCAGCGAGATGCGGGCGAACTTGCGTCCCAGCGACGTGGCGACCGACTCGCCCAGGGAGGTCTTGCCCACGCCGGGGGGGCCGACCAGGGTGATGATCGCGCCGGACCCCCGGCCGCCCTGCTCGACCAGGCCGCGCTCCTGCCGCCGCTTGCGGACGGCCAGGAACTCGATGATCCGGTCCTTCACGTCCTCCAGGCCGGAGTGGTCGGCGTCCAGGATGCGGCGCGCCTCGGCCAGGTCGAAGTTGTCCTCGGTGCGCGTGCTCCAGGGCACGTCCAGCATCCAGTCCAGGAAGTTGCGGATCCAGCCGTACTCGGGGCTCTGCTCGCTCATCCGCTCCAGGCGGTCCAGCTCGCGGTCGAACTCCTTGCGGGCGCCCTCGGGCATGCCCGAGCCCTCGACCCGGCTGCGGTACTCGGCGACGACGTCGCCGCCGCCCTCGCCCAGCTGCTTCTTGATGGCCTCCATCTGCTGGCGGAGGATGAACTCGCGCTGGTTCTTCTCCATCCGCTCGGAGACATCGCTTCGCAGCTGCTCCTTGAGGGTGAGCTCGGCGAGCACCTCACGGTACCAGCCGATCAGCTTCTCCAGCCTCGCCTCGACGTCGGTGGTCTCCAGGATCTCGACCTTGCGGGCCTGGGAGAAGTCGGGCGAGTAGCCGGACATGTCGGCCAGGTGGCCGGGGTTCTCGATCCCGCGCAGCACCTGGGCCACCTGCGGCGCGCCCCGGAGCTCGAGGATGTTCTCGACGATGGCGCGGTACTCGTGCGCCAGCTCGCGGGACCGGTCCGAATAGGCGGACGGATCCGGCGACAGCGTCACCTCGGCCCAGAGCGTGCCCCCCTCGGGGGTCACCTCGCCCAGCACCGCGCGAGAGCGGCCCTGCACGGCGACGACCTCGGTGCCGTCGGGCAGGTTGCCCTTCTCCTCGATCTTGGCGACGACGCCCACCGTGGCGTAGCGGCTCTCGACCTTGGGCAGCAGCAGGAGCAGGCCGTCCTGCGCCAGCGCCGCCTGGACTGCGCTGCGGGCATCCTCGGAATCGGTCGGGATGGTGGCGCTCATGCGGGGGAGCACCACCGCCTGCGTCAGCGGTAGGACGGGTAGCTTCATGGCTCTCGATGGCATCTGTGTTCGTCTATCTCCTCTGAGCGGGCTTACATTCCGTCAGCCCGTGATATAGATTGCCCATGGGGGGGCCATTGGAAACCCGGAACGGAGGCTTTCGGTGCGGCGAGCGCGAGCTGCGCGTGTTCCGGCTCGTGGGCAAGCGCTGGACCCTCGCCATCCTGGCGGCGCTGATGCAGGAACCGGCCCGTTTCTCCGAGCTGGCCCGCTCCGTCCCCGGCCTCTCGGAGCGGGTGATGAGCGAGCGCCTGCAGGAGCTGTGCGAGGCCCGGCTGGTCGAGCGCCAGGTCCAGCCGGGCCGCCCGCAGGCGGCGCGCTACCGCCTGACCGCGCTCGGCGAGCGCCTGCGCCCTGCGGTCGAGTCGCTGATGGAGGCGGCCCTGACGCTGCCGGACTAGTGGTCCTCGGCTGAAGTTCGTGACCAGGCAGACGACCCCGTGCTTGGAGTAGTAGCCAGGCCCAGCACGAAGCCGAAATCGAGCTCGGGCGGGCCCATTCCCACCTGCGATGTCTGATCGTCCTCCGTCCCTCCCCGCTCGTGGGGGAGAAAGGGCGGGACCCGGGCCGGGCCAGCCTTGCTGCTGGCGGCGGCCCGCTCGCGCACCGACCGGCTACCTTACTGCAGATGATCGCGGGCATCGACCTCGGGGCGACGCACGTGCGGCTCGCCATCGCGCGGCCCGACGGGCGCATCGTGGCCACCACGCGGAACCGGACGGACGCGCTGCGCACGCCCCGGCGCGTGGCGGAGTGGCTGGCGGACCAGACGAGCCGGCTCGTCGAGGGCGAGCCGCTCCTCTGCGCCGCGGTCGGCGCCCCCGGCCCGACCGAGCCGGCCCGCGGGGTGCTCGTCAACCCGCCCAACCTCCCCGGCTGGACGAACGTGCCCCTGGCCGCCATGCTCCGTGAGGTGCTCGGCTGCCCCGTGTTCCTGGAGAACGACGCCAACCTCGCCGGGCTGGGCGAGTTCCACCAGGGCGCCGGGCGCGGCTCCGGCACGATGGTCTACATCACCTGGAGCACCGGGGTGGGGGCCGGGCTGATCCTCGACGGCCGCCTGTTCTCGGGCGCGCACGGCGCCGCCGGCGAGGTGGGGCACATGGTGCTGGACCCCAACGGCCCGCTGGACTCCTGCGGCCAGCGGGGCTGCGTCGAGGCCTTCTGCGGCGGCGGCGCGCTGGCTCGCCAGACCGGCATCGCCGCGTCCGAGCTGTTCGAGAAGGCCGCCGGCGGCGACTCGCGCGCCGCCGCCCGCGTCCGGGAGGCGGCCACGTACATGGGCCACGCGCTGGTCAACGTGAGCAACCTCTTCGACCCCGACGTGATCGTCATGGGTGGGGGCGTGACCCGCTCCTGGCGCCAGGTGGCCCCGGTGATGGAGGGGGTCCTGCGCGCCTCGCCATTCATCAAGCCCCGCCGGCGGCCGCGCCTGCGCCGGGCCCGCCTGGGCGACCGCGCCGGCCAGGTGGGCGCCGTCGAATGGGCGAGAGAGCACCTCTAGCGGCAGGCCGCGGGCGCCGCCTGTGGACCCCCTCCCCGGGGCGCTGGGGAGTGGGCCGGCCGTGACTGACCCCGCGTTCCCGCTCCTGCGGCGGGCGGCTGACGAGGTGGGCGTGCGCGCGTGGGCGGTCGGCGGCTACGTCCGCGACACCCTGCTGGGCCGCGAGCACCCCGACCTGGACGTGGTCGTCGAGCAGGGGCGGGCGCTGGAGGTGGCCGGGCGGTTCGCGGAGCTGGCCGGGGCGCGGCGGCCCGCGCTCTTCCCCCGCTTCGGGACGGCGCAGGTGACCTGGGGCGATCGGGTGGTCGAGTTCGCCTCCGCGCGGGCCGAATCGTACGCGCCGGACTCCCGCAAACCGTTCGTGCGCCCGGCGTCCGTCGAGGAGGACCTGCTGCGCCGTGACTTCACGGTCAACGCGATGCTGATGGACTTCGAGGGCCGCCCCATCGACCCCCTGGGTGGCCGAGCCGACCTCGAGCGGCGCCTGCTGCGCACGCCCCGGCCGGCGGAGATCACCTTCTCCGACGACCCCCTGCGGATGCTCCGCGCGGTCCGCTTCGCGGCCCAGCTCGACTTCCACCTGGCGCCGGACCTCCTGCCGACGATGCGCCGCCTGCGGGAGCGCGCCCGGCCGCCCGTCGTCTCGGTGGAGCGGGTGAGGGACGAGCTGCGCAAGATGCTGCTCTCGAGCCGCCCCAGGCTGGCCCTGGAGCTGCTGGACGAGGGCGGCCTCCTGGAGATGCTGCTGCCCGAGGTCCACGCCTGCCACGGCGTGGCGCAGGGCGGCTACCACGTCGCGGACGTGTTCGGCCACACGCTGCTGGCCGTCGAGAAGGCAGCCGAGCAGGGCCCCCCCGACCTGGTCCTGCGGCTCGCGGTCCTCCTCCACGACGTGGGCAAGCCGCCCACCGCGACGCCGGACGGCGCCTTCCACGGGCACCACGAGGTGGGCGCCGCGCTGGCGCGGCAGGCGCTCGTCCGGCTGCGGTTCGCCAACGCCGACGTGGAGCGGGGTGCGGCGCCTGGCCCGGGACGCCGGCGACCAGCTGTGGACGCTGCTCGCCCTGGCGCGGGCGGACATCGCGGGCTCCCGCTACCCCGACGGCGAGAAGCTGGACGAGCTGGAGGCCAGGCTCCGGGGCGTGCTGGCGGAGCACCCCAGCCGGATGCGGATGCCCGTCACCGGCACCGACGTCATGCGCGTCCGGGGGCTGGCGCCGGGCCCCGAGGTGGGGCGGATCAAGGAGCGCCTGGAGGACCTGGTCCTCGACGGCAGCCTGCCGCCCGACCGGGAGGTGCTGCTCGCCTACCTGCGCGACCACGAGGACCTGTAAAGGGCTTTCGCGATCTCGGCGGTCAGACGATAGACTGACGCCGACACTGGTACGAAGGCGACACGCCGCATGAACCCAACCGGGGAGACAGTGATGAGAGGTTTCGGTCGTATCGCGGTCCTCGTGGCCGCAGCCGTGGTCGTGTTCGCCTGCGGGGGAGGTGGGGGCAGCTCCAGCTCCTCGTCAGGTTGCTCCAAGACGTACAAGGTCGGGCTGGTGACCGACGTCGGCAAGCTCTCGGACAAGTCCTTCAACGCCAACTCCTGGCAGGGCGTGGTGGACGCGCAGAACGACAAGAGCCTCTGCGTCCAGGGCCGGGCCATCGAGTCCGAGCACACCACCGACTACCAGAAGAACATGCAGACGTTCGCCGACCAGAGCTACGACGTCATCGTGGCGGTCGGCGCCCTGATGTCGGACGACTCGGTCGCGTTCGCCAAGGATCACACCAACCTCAAGGTGGTCCAGGTCGACCCGACGGGCGCCGAGAAGCCGCCCCCGAACTGGGTCGGGCTCGCGTTCCGCGAGGACCAGGCCGGCTTCCTCGCCGGCGCGCTGGCCGGTCTCTACACCAAGTCCAACGTGATCGGCGGCGTCTACGGCCTGAACGTCCCGGCCGTGGTCCGCTACCGGCTGGGCTACGAGAACGGCGCCAAGTACACCAACCCGAACGTCAAGGCGCTGGGGGTCTACCAGCCGGCCGGCCCCAAGGCCTTCACCGACCCCGACTGGGGCAAGGCCCGCGGCCTCGACTTCATCAACCAGGGGGCCGACATCGTGTTCGGCGCCGGCGGCAGCACCGGCAACGGTGCGCTGCTCGCGGCACTGCAGCAGCAGAAGACCTGCGTCGGTGTGGACGTCGACCAGTACGTGTCCTACCCGGACGTCGACGGCTGCCTGATCACCAGCGCCGAGAAGCACCTGGCGCTGGCGGTCAAGACCGCCCTGGCCAGCATCGTCAAGGGCCAGTTCCAGAGCGGCTTCTCGAAGTTCGACGCGGCCAACGGCGGCGTCGGCATCGCGCCGTACCACAGCTACGACTCCAAGGTCACGGCGGACATGAAGTCCAAGATCGACAGCATCCAGAAGCAGCTGGCCGCCGGCACCCTGAAGACAGGGGCCGAGAGCTCATAGCCACGATCGCGGGCCGGGGCGGCGACGCCCCGGCCTCCGGCGTCGCGCTGGTCCTGCGTGGGATCGTCAAGACGTACGGCGCCCTCCGGGCCAACGACGGAGTCGACCTCGAGGTCCGTTGGCGGGAGGTGCACGCGCTGCTGGGCGAGAACGGCGCGGGCAAGAGCACCCTCATGAACGTGGTGTACGGCCTGACCCGGCCGGACGCCGGCGAGATCGTCTTCGACGGCCGGCCGGTGAGCATCGGCAGCCCGACGGACGCCATCCGGCTGGGCATCGGCATGGTCCACCAGCACTTCATGCTCGTGCCACCGCTGACCGTGGCCGAGAACGTCGTCCTCGGCCACGAGACCGCCCGCTCGGGCGCGCTCGACCTGGCCGAAGCCAGGCGGCGGGTCAGCGAGCTGGCCCACCGGCACGGGCTGGACATCGACCCGGCGGCCCGCGTCCAGGACCTGTCGGTCGGTCTCCAGCAGCGGGTCGAGATCCTGAAGGCGCTCTACCGGGGCGCCCGGCTCCTGATCCTCGACGAGCCCACGTCGGTGCTGACGCCACAGGAGGCCGAGCGGCTCTTCGACGTCGTCCGCCAGCTGACGGCGCAGGGCTCGGCCGTCATCTTCATCACCCACAAGCTGGGCGAGGTGATGGAGGTGGCGGACCGCATCACGGTCATGCGGCGGGGCCACGTCGTGGCCGATACCACGCCGGAGGAGTCGGGGCCGGCGGACCTGGCCCGCCTGATGGTCGGCCGGCCGGTGCTGCTGCGGGTGGACAAGCGCCCGGCGCGCCCCGGCCAGCCGATGCTGTCGGTGCGGGGCCTGGTCGTGGAGGACGACCGTCACCAGGTCGCGGTGAACGGCGTCGACCTGGAGGTGCGGGCGGGCGAGATCGTCGGCCTCGCCGGGGTGGAGGGCAACGGCCAGGAGGAGCTGGTGGAGGCGGTCGCCGGCCTGCGCTCGTCGCGCGCCGGTCACGTCACCCTCGGTGGCCGCGACGTCACGGGGATCGGCGCCCGGCGGGTGCTGCGCACCGGCCTCGGCTTCA
>WNGQ01008770.1_pt1 | contig 12206 bp, 8 predicted proteins | sample 5407661 | NCBI WGS metagenome assembly WNGQ01 (sample SAMN13153382, study PRJNA577476) | soil metagenome | isolation source: 60 cm soil or saprolite under Garry oak tree replicate 2 | place: USA:California | collected 2016-06-15
ATTCCGATTCCGGTTGGCGCGTTCGACGCACACTGGGATGCAATCGGCGCGGGATGCCGCACTGATGACATGGTCAATGTTGTCGGGACTTCCACTTGCATTATCGGAATCACGCCTTCGCCGAATCTCGTGCCCGGAGTTTGCGGAGTGGTGCAGGGAAGTGTTCATCCTCTGCGCACCGGGATCGAAGCGGGTTTGTCCGCTGTAGGGGACATCTTCAATGCCATTGCTGCTCGCGCGGGTACTGATGTTGCGACCCTCAGCCAAGGGTTGGAGAAGTATCGTGCAGGACAAACGGGATTGCTGCGGATGACCTGGGACAACGGGGACCGCACAGTTCTGGTGAATCCGAACCTGCGGGGCATCACGCTGGGATGGAACTTGCAGAGCACAGCGCAGGATGAACTGGTTGCCGCGATCGAGGGAACAGCATTTCACACTCGCGTGATCCTTGACCGCATGGGAAATAACGGAGTGCGCATTCAGCGCGTGATCAATGCCGGGGGGATTCCGCAGAAGAATGAAGTTCTGAACCGGGTTTACGCGAACGTGCTCGGGCGGCCGGTGCTGGTGCCGACCAAGAGCGTGACCAGCCTGGGGTCGGCGATTTTTGCATTCATGGCGGCGGGGACGTTTAAGAGCATTGAGGAAGCGCAGGACAAGATGTGTCCGCCGCACCGCGTTTTCGAACCAGACCTCTCGGAGCGGCGGGTGTATGACGAACTTTATCGCTTGTTTAGTCGCTTGTATTTTGGATTTGGCGACAAACGGATGGAAATGGGCGATGTGCTGGCGAGCCTCATTCGGCTTTCAGAAGCTCGCCATTCGTAGTTGTTTCTTTGCGAACTTTGCGGTCCTTGGCGCGCGTGGCGGTTAAGTACTTAAAGATTTTAACCGCAAAAGGTCGCAAAGTGCAAAGTTCGCAAAGCAGATCCTAAACAATGACGAAATTGATTCTGCAAGTTAGTGCTCTGGGTACGCTGCTTTGCTTGTCAGGCATTGCACTTGCGCAGCCTGCCAATTCTCCTGCTCCTCCTATGGGGTGGAATAGCTGGGACTCTTACGGAACCACCGTCCGGGAAGAGCAGGTTAAAGCTAATGCTGATGCTATGGCGCGCGATCTGGCTCGCCACGGATGGCAGTACATCGTTGTTGACATTCAGTGGTACGACCCGAATGCGCAGGGGCACGATTATGCGCCTGGGGCAAAGCTTGTCATGGACGAGTACGGGCGCCTTCAGCCGGCGGTGAATCGCTTTCCTTCTTCTGCAGGCGGACGCGGATTTAAACCGCTTGCAGATTATGTACACAGTAAAGGCTTGAAGTTCGGGATTCACATCATGCGTGGCATCCCGCGGCAGGCTGTGGAAGAGAATCTTGCAATCAAGGGAACGCAATATCACGCGGCTGAGGTCGCCGATAAAGATAATCCGTGCCGGTGGAATCCGGATATGTGGGGTGTGGACACGACCAAACCTGGCGCGCAGGCCTACTACGATTCGCTTGCGGAGTTGTACGCGTCGTGGGGTGTGGATTTCATCAAGGCCGATGACATGGGCAGCCATCTTTATCAGCCGGCGGAGATCAAAGCTCTGGGTTTGGCAATTCGCAAGACTGACCGGCTGATGGTGTTGAGCATTTCTCCGGGGCCAGCGCCGCTTTCGGAAGCCCAGTTCTTCGAAAAGTATGCGCAAATGTGGCGCATCTCGGATGACTTCTGGGACGATTGGAAATTGCTCAAGAAGCAATTCGATTACACGCGCGACTGGGCGCAGTTTGTGGGAGAGAACAGTACTTGGCCAGACGCGGACATGCTTCCGCTGGGACGATTACGCATTACAGCGAAAGAAGGCGGAGGATCGCCGACAAAGTTGACAGCCGACGAGCAGCAAACGCTGATGACCCTGTGGAGCATGTTCCGGTCGCCGCTTATTTTCGGAGGCGATCTGTCTTGCAATGATGCGGCGACGATGGCTTTGATTACCAATGACGAAGTGATTGCGGTCGACCAGCACAGCAGGGGGAATCATGAGTCATTGGAAGGTCGAAATTTGCGCGTGTGGATTGCTGATGCTCCGGGCGGGAAAGATCATTACGCTGCGGTATTCAACTTGGGCGAGGGCTTGGAACGGGTCGATCTGAGTTGGGGCAAAGTTGGCCTTAACGTAAACTCCGCTCAGGTTAGGGATTTGTGGGCTAAGCGAGCGTTGGGAAAAAAATCAGGCGTGCGGGTGGAATTGCGGCCGCATGCTAGTTTGTTGTATCGGGTCTCTGGGGCGGAGTGAGTTGCGCGGAGAGATGGGCCAATTGATCTCTTTCGCTGACCTCAGGCGCTAAAGCGCATACCTTTTGACGAATTTGGCGGCACGAGTGAACTCGTGCCCTCCCGATTCTGTCCCGCTCCCGATCTGTCTTCGCTTTCCGACCTGTCCATTTAGCGGTTTTTCGCGCAGCTTGCTAGGACTTTATAGCGATCCCTATCATCTCGAATCGTCCTCCCAGAAGGAGCTGGCCTGAGCCGATGAAGGCCCGCGCCGGTAGTTCGCGGGAGAATCGCTTGACGTAGGCGCGATTGAAATCTTCCCAGAGCGACAGATCCGGCGAGAAAATTTGCACATACACCAGATCGTCCATGCTCATACCTGCTTGCTGGAGCACGGATTCTATGCCGTCGAATAGAAACTTCAGTTCAGCATTGACGTCGGCGGGAACAGTTCCGGTCTCGGGATTGATCCCGATTCTTCCGGCAAGATAGAGCGCGTTGTTTACCAGAACACCGTCGCTGAAAGGAAGCGATGGGGGACGGCCCGGCAAGTTGATGAATTGGCGTATGCCTTCGGCCATGGGCTCTCCTTATCTGAGTTAAATTAAAAGCGGCGGACCGTCTGTCCTCAGCGTCCTCAAAGTGAGTGTCCGCCCCGCACGGTTGTGCCTACTGTCCACTGCTCGTAAGCAGCTTCAAGAAGCGGTAATAAAAATCGACAGCCTGGTAGAACGAGTCTTGTTTTATGCGCTCGTCTTTGCCGTGGGCGCGAATATCGTCGCGATCGACGGCCTCTCCGGAGATTCCATAAGTGGGCAGGCCTTCGGCGTTGGTGTAAACGCCGTCGGAAGCGCCATTCGCCATGTCCGGAATCACTGGCAGTCCTGGCCACATTTCGGCGACGGTCTTCTCGAGCGGAGTGAACACGTCAGGGCGCAACGGCGGCGGTGGATAGGATTTCGAATTCGCGCCTCCGCCGATTGCGCCCACATAGCTGACGGAAATCTTGGGGTCCGCGAGGACCTTCTCCAATTCCTGCCTGATCTCTTCGGGAGTGTGGCCGGGCTCAATGCGGCAATTAACATTTGCCTGCGCGCTCTGCGGCAGCGCATTGTTTGCGTGACCGGCGTTCAGGCGGGTGGCAACGCAGGTGGTGTGGAGAGTTGAGTTGTCGATTGGGTCCTGCGACAGACGAGCGACCGCTTGCAGGTCGGGTGGATTGTTGAGGATGGCTTTCATGTCAGCCGCGCGCTGACCGGTTTCGACTTTGGACATGCGTTCAAAGTAGGTGCGGGTAACATTGTTCAGTTCGAATGGAAATCTGTAGTGCTCGAGACGGGTGAGCCCTTCGGCTAGGTGATAAATCGCGTTGTCGGGAACTGGAAGAGAGCTGTGGCCGCCGGGATTGGTCAGATTCAGCGTGTAGTCGGCATAGAGTTTTTCTGAGGCATCGACGGTCATCATGAGTGGCCTGCCGTGTTGAGCGAGAATGCCTCCACCGTCGTGATTGAGAACGAACTCGGCGTCGATCCAGTCGCGATGGTTTTTAAGCAGCCAGTCCACGCCATTGGCTTGACCGCCCTCTTCGTCGGCGGTGAGCGCGAGGATAATGCCGCGGTCGGGGACGAAGTTTTCTTTTTTAAAGCGAACGAGAGTCGTGACCATGATGGCGTCGCCGTCTTTTATGTCCTGGGTGCCGCGGCCGTAGAAATAGTCGTCCTTTTCGACGAACTGGAAAGGATCTGTGGTCCAGTCGGCGCGGCGCGCCTCGACTACGTCAAGATGTCCGATCAGGAGCATCGGCTTGTGCTTGCCTGATCCGTGATAGCGCACGACCAAATTTTTCTTGCGATCATTCGGGCCTGCGATGTGGAGATCGGTATCCGGGAAGCCGGCGTCGCGGAAGCGCTGCGCCATGGCTTCGGCGGCGGTGGTCACATTGCCGACGGAATCTGTGGTGTTGATTTCGATCAGTTGCTTGAAAACGTCGTGGGCGAACTGCTTGGTGGAGTCGTCAATCTGGGCATTGGAATTGGCGATGAGCAATACCGCGCAAAGCAGTAAGCGTAAGCGGTTCAAGTGTTTTCCCCCTGTGAGTGGTGAAGTAAAAGCTATATCAGAAAGGGCGGCGGAATGCATACTCGGGTGCGTCAAAGACTTTAACCGCAAAGATCGCGAAGGTGTGCAAAGCACGCAAAGAAAAGCACTGCTGTTCTTTGCGTCCTTTGCGAGACCTTAGCGACCTTTGCGGTTCAAATCTTTTGACTTTCGCGTGGATGAATCTCACTCCAACTCTCCCTCGAACTCCCCCAGCACTTCCTCCTCCACATCCCATTTCTTCAAAATCCCAAAAATCGTCTTCGCCCCAAACCCTGCCCGCATCAACTGACGAAAAATTCGCGCCGCCTGCTTCTTGTCTTTAGGTTTCTGCAATCGCTTGCGCTTCAAATATTCGCGCGCCTGCTTCTCTTCGTTCACTTCCGCAAATGCAGAGTTGACGGCTCCCTCAATGACCTCTCCGTGCACACCCTTGATCTTCAGATCCGTAATCACGCGCCGTCGTCCGAACTTTTCATTGTCGCGACGAAATGCTGAATACGCCGCAGCATATTTCGCATCACTCAAATATCGTTGATCTTTAAGACGCCTGATTACAATTTCGACCAAGGTCTGCCCGATTTCGGTTTCGAAATCAACCCGCTGTCGCAGCAATCTCTTAAGCTCTGCCACCGAGCGCATTCGCCGCGCCAGCGCCCCAACGGCGTACTCGTACAGCTCATTCTCGGTTTCCAGCTTTCGTGGACGTCCAAATGCCATACTCCCTACACGTTAGCAGCACCCGCCTATTTACGGAATTGTTAACACAATCTTTACAGAACTTTTGATGACATTGGGAACTTCCTATCGTCTATATACGTAACCTAGACAGGAGCAAGCCATGCTTACCGTGAAGTCAGAACGTGCCGGAGATGTCGTGGTTGTAAAGTGCGCAGGTAGAATCGTGCGCGGACAAGAAGCCATACTGCGGAACGCAGTGCTTGCGGAGAAACTCGCCCGCATGGTTGTGCTCGATCTTTCCGACGTTGAAGCGGTTGATGCCGGTGGTCTGAACTTGCTCGTGTCCCTGCATCGATGGACTGAGGGCAACCGCGCTCATCTCAAGCTGGTGAACCCGCGCGCGTTTGTGCACGAAATGCTGACGCGAACACATCTCGATTGCGTGTTCGACATTTCATCGCTGGATTGTGCGCTGGCGGTGCTCCGCGGAACCGAGCCTCGCCCGGTGCAAACCCAGGCCGCCGCATACTGATGGTGTGGCGTGGCGCCCTCGCCCGCGATTTTCGCAGCTAAGTGGATTTTCTTTGCGATCTTGCCGCCCAGCCCGCGAGAACTACCTTCCGAATCCCGCTGCCTGCATCGAGTTCTTCGACATGTCGCTGGTGGACGAAATCCCCTGCATGCGCAACTTGAAGTCGTCCGCATTCGATGCGTTCTCAAGCGCAGTCTCGTAATTGACTAATCCAGCCTGGAACAAATCCCATAATGACTGTTCAAATGTCTGCATGCCGTACTGTGAAGTGCCCGCGGAAATAGCATCGCGCACCGCCCGCGTTTTTTCTGGCACAAGAATACATTCGCGGATGTACGCAGTATTGATCATCACCTCGACCGCCGGAACACGGCCTTCGCCGTCGCAACGCTTGACAAGCCGCTGGCTGACGACTGCGCGCAATACGGCCGCCAACTGCAAGCGAATCTGTTTCTGCTCTGGAGGCGGAAACACCGCGATAATTCGATTGATAGTTTCGACCGCATCCAAAGTGTGCAGGGTGGAAAAGACCATGTGGCCGGTTTCCGCCGCATGCAGCGCGGTGCCAATCGTTTCCATATCGCGCATTTCGCCGACCAGGATCACGTCCGGGTCCTGACGCAAAGAAGCTCGCAGCGCAGCCGAAAAACTCGGCGTATCCACTTCAATCTCGCGCTGGTTCACGTATCCCTTCTTGTCACGATGCAGAAATTCGATTGGATCTTCGATCGTAATAATGTGTTCCGCGCGCGTCGAATTCACGCGATCAATCATGGCGGCGAGAGTCGTCGATTTACCGGATCCGGTCACGCCCGTGACCAGCACCAGCCCGCGTGGCATTTCGCAAACCTGCTCAATCACCTTGGGCAAATACAATTCATCCAGCGCCCGAATCTTCGTTGGAATAACACGCAGCACTAGTCCAACGTTTCCGCGCTGCTGAAATACGTTCACACGGAAGCGTCCCAGGCCGGCCACCCCATATGCCATATCTATTTCGCTGGTTTCTTTGAACTTCTGCTTCTGCCGCGCCGACATCATGCTAAAGGCCATAGTCAGCATGTCCTCGGCAGTCACGCGGGGTTGGTCCGTCAGGGGCACCAGTTCGCCATCAATTCGCAGGTGAGGATAGTTGCCGACCTTCAGGTGCAAATCGGAGGCTTTTCGCTCCATCGCAATTCGCAGCAGATCATCAATATGCATGCAGAGGCTCCCCGGGGACTCTCCACATCATCCCGCGAATCCGTACCCTTCCCAAGATGACCTAAGTAATTACGGACCCAGCCATCCGGCCACTGGCCCCTTAGCTGCCCCCACTGCATCGCGATCGCCGTAAAGATTTGAAATTCGCAAAACCCACGCTCGGAATCGCTATTAAGGGCGTGGTACTATCAGCGATTCACCGTGGAGCACCGAGGTTTCGTCCTGCCATGAATTTCACTCGCCGCGAGTTCGCGCGGCTTGGAGCTTCAGCTGCGCTCTCCTTGAGCAGTAAATGGCTCTTTGGGCAAGGAGTTTCGCCTCACACAGCCAAGTCCTTGCCGCGGCCTGCGCCCTCCCGGCGCCCTTTCAACGCTCACTTTGTGGATATTGCACAGGAGGCGGGCTTGCACGCGCCCGTGATTTACGGAGGTGCGGACAGTAAGAAGTACATCGTCGAATCTACTGGGTGCGGCTGCGCATTCATCGATTACGACAATGATGGGTGGGTGGATATCTTCGTTTTGTCAGGCACGCGCCTGGAGGGCGCACCAGAGGGCGCAACTAATCGGTTGTACAAGAACAATCGAGACGGGACCTTTACGGATGTAACGGAAAAGGCGGGGCTGCACTCAGTTGGGTGGGCTTGCGGGGTTTGTATCGGAGATTGCAACAACGATGGTTTTGACGACATCTTTTGTACTTGTTTTGGAGAAAACATTCTTTACCGCAACAACGGCGATGGAACATTCACCGATGTAACGAAAGCGGCAGGGCTTTGGACCGAGCAACAACGTTGGGGCGCCGGATGCAGTTTCGTGGACTACGATCGCGATGGGCACCTCGACTTGTTCGTTTCCAACTATGTGCGATTTTCTCTTAAGTACGCGCCCGTCCCCGGCCAAAACAGTAGTTGCAGTTGGAAAGGGATTCCTGTCGAGTGCGGACCACGGGGGTTGCCGACCGGCAAGCATGCGCTCTATCGAAACAACGGTGACGGAACTTTCACAGATGTAAGTGAACGCGCTGGCATTGCACGGGCCACGCCGAGCTATGGCATGACCGTTGTCGCGGCGGATTTTGATGAAGATGGATGGCAGGACATCTATGTCGCCTGTGACTCCACCCCCAGCTTGCTGTTTATGAACAACCATGATGGAACGTTTCGCGAGGAAGGAGTTCTACGCGGCGCCGCACTCAGCGAGGACGGCATGGAGCAGGCGGGCATGGGCGTGGGAGTCGGTGATTATGATCTAGACGGACACCTCGATATCTTTAAGACCCACTTCGCGGACGATGCCAACATTCTCTATCACAACGATGGTAGGGCCAACTTTGAAGACGCAACCGGATCGTCGCGCCTCGGCGTTGAAACTCGTTACGTGTGCTGGGGCGCCGGGATTGTTGATCTTGATAACGACGGCTATCCCGACTTATTCATGGTTACGGGTCACGTTTACCCCGAAGTCGAACGCAGGCTTCCGCAATACCCGAACAAAACGCCACGCGCGGTATTTCGAAACTTGGGCCAAGGTGTTTTTGAAGAACTTGTGGACACGGCCGGTCCTGGAGTAGCCGCCGCGCATTGCAGTCGCGGGTGTGCTTTTGGCGATTTCGATAACGATGGTGATATCGACATACTCGTCGTCAACCTGAACGAGCCACCTTCGTTGCTGCGGAATGACCTCAGTGGTAAGACAAATTGGATCAAAGTGAAATTGGAAGGCGTAAAGTCCAACCGCAGCGCCATTGGAGCCCGCGTTCTCGTCCACTATGCCGGTAAGATGCAGGCGCAAGCCGTGCTAAGCCAGTCGAGCTTTTTCTCCTGCAATGACTCGCGGCTGCACTTTGGTTTGGGAGACTCTACTTCGATCAACATCGACGTGTATTGGCCGAATGGACTGCATGAAACTTTCAACAAGATTTCCACAAATCAGCTCATCACAATTAAAGAAGGCGTCGGCCTGGTACCCAACCGTGGCTGGGCCGAGAAAGATCACTAAAGATGTCAAGGAAGCGTGGACTGACATTTCCGCGAGCACCTGTATCGCTTTAGTCGCCACCCCGCCTCGAGATTTCTGACTAAGTACATCCAAACAGCGATTCTCAAGATAACGTTTGCCCACATTTTCCTCCCGGGAATCTCAACAATAACGATTTTTTGCTTGACTCCTTACATTCAGTGGGACTAATAATTCCCCCACTGAAATTGGGAACGTTTTTTATTTTTCTGATTAGCTGTCTCATTTGGAGATCACCGAATTACCTCGACGCTGGATTCGTGGGCCCCGCAACTCGACAACAAACTTTAACCAGGCAACCTTCGTGGGAGGAAAAATGCCGGATACTAGAAAGTTTCACGTCCTGCCTCTAGCTGTCATCATCGTTCTAGCCTTCTCGCTTCAGACTGCGCGGGCGCAGAACGTTTATGGGACCATCGCCGGCCACGTTACAGACGCAAGCGGAGCCGCAATTGCCGACGCGACGGTCACACTGACGAACCTCGGGACCTCGGAAAAGCACAACATGCAATCGAGTGCCTCGGGAGAATACACGTTTGTCAACATTCTGCCCGGGCGCTATCGCATAGAAGGGGAGAAGGGCGGCTTCAAGAAATTCGTGCGCGAGCCCATCGTGGTCGAGATCGAAAGTGGTCTCAGAGTGGATATCGCGCTTCAAGTCGGAGCTCAAACCGAGGTCGTCGAAGTCACGTCAGAAGCGCCCCTCCTACAGCCGGAGACGCAGTCTCTAGGACAAGTGGTTGAAGGCCGACTTGTCACCGAGGCGCCATGGAACGGACGCAACCCGTTGGCCTTGGTGGCTCTGGTTCCAGGGCAATTATTCGGGTGGAAACCCGGTCGGCGCGAATCCCTTTGCTCTCGGAGATTTTCAAATCGGCGGTGGCCAAGCCGGACAGAGCTCGATCCTTCTAGACGGCGTTGCTACGAATGGAGCCTACCTGAACATCGTCACGGTGATACCGACGCAGGATGCCATTCAGGAATTCAAAGTTCAGACAAACAATCTGGGACCTGAGTACGGGCGTTTTGCTGGCGGTGTAATCAATCTCTCGACGAAATCAGGGACGAACTCCTGGCATGGTTCGGGCTACGAGTTCCTTCGAAACAAAGTCTTCGACGCCAATGACTTTTTCTCGGCACGGGCCGGGTTGCCAGTTCCTGCGTTTACTCAGAACCAGTTTGGCGTAAATGTGGGCGGGCCAGTCATTAAGAATAAGCTTTTCTTCTTCTCGAGCTATGAGGGCTATCGTCTGCGCAAGGGAAACACCCTCACGACCAGTGTGCCGACGCTCGCTGAGCGCAGCGGCGATTTTTCTGCGTCTGGTTTCCCCATCTATGACCCAACAACCAGTACCAACTGTCTCTCGGGCGGAGGCACCTGCAGGACACAGTTTCCTGGTAACAGCATTGCCGGACGCATCGACCCCACTGCTCAGGCGCTCTTGGCATACTTTCCCTCGCCTAACCAGCCTGGTGAATTCAACAACCTCGTTGTGAATTTCAGTGCGGGCGGCGACATCAACCAGATCAACGAACGCATCGATTACAACCTGAGTGACAGGCAGAGAATCTTCGGACGATTCACGCGAAACAGTATTCTGTCCCTTCCTGATAGTCCCTTCAAGGATGTCTGCGGCGATCGCTGCACCGAGACTACGCTTGCCAAGCAAGTTGCTGTGGGTGACACGATTGCCATCTCGCCCAAAATGATTCTGGACTTGCATGCGGGCTACACCCGATTTACTTATGTGCGCACCCCGGTCAGCAAGGGCATCGATCTCTCTCAGTTTGGCTCGAATTGGGCCGCGCTAGCTCCCCAGTTCGCCTACACCCACCTTCCTACAGTCTGTGTCTCGCAAAAGCCGGGCGATCAACAGTGGGGCAAAAACAGTTGGTGTGCCGCGGGAACGGGAAGCGGCATCGGCGCTTATGATGACACCTTCAGCTTCACGCCCAGTCTCTCCAAAATCATGGGGGCGCACACGCTCAAGGTGGGCGGAGAATTTCGCCTACTTCGTAATAACTATTTCCAGAGCAACCAGCCCGCCGGTCTATTTCAATTCGACGCCAGCATGACCGCGGCAAACCCGCTCAACAATCCTGGATCTTCATCCGGTTACGGATTTGCTTCCTTCATGCTGGGCTATGGGGTCAACAACAATTCGAGCGTGGTGACGCCCTCACGCATGGCCACAGAGATTAGGTACTCGGCCTTGTACGCCGGCGACACTTTCCAAGTCACCAGGAAGCTGACCCTGAACCTGGGAGCTCGCGTGGACTTACAGGGAGACTGGACAGAAAGATTTGACCGCCAAGTGGTTTTCCTGCCAAATGCGGCCAGTCCAATCGCGAGCGCTGTCGGAATGCCGAACCTAAAGGGCGAGTTCAGTCTGGTGAGTTCTCCGTTACGATCAAGTCGCACTCCCCTTAATCCCTGGAGGAGCGTTAGCCCACGTATAGGTCTTTCTTATCAACTGGACAACAATACGGTCGTCAGAACCGGATACGGAATGTTCTACCTGCCCGTCGATGTCCGCTGGAACGATGCGCCCCACAACTTGTTCATCAACACATTTACCCAGCCGTGGAATGCATCCGCGGATGGTGGAATTACCCCCAACGATGTTCTCAGCAATCCCTTCCCCACAGGGATAGTTCAGCCAATGGGCCGGAATCAGGCATTGATCAATGTACAAGGAGCCGGTCTTAGTGCCGGCATAAGCAGCAACCCTCCGCCATATGTGCAGCAATGGAATTTTGACATTCAACGCCAGCTTCCGGGTAACACGCTGGTTGATGTGGCCTACGCAGGATCGAAAGGCACACATTTGCCAATGCACAGCCAAGACCTCGACCAAATGCTCCCACAGTTTCTGCCAAAAGGGGGACCGAGCGCCGCGAATACCGCCATAGTCACGGCGTTAAAACAATCGGTGCCGAACCCGTTCCTCGGTATTGTCCAATCGGGTAATGTGGGAACAAGTACGACGATACAGGCGGGCCAGTTGCTGCTGCCTTACCCTCAGTTTGACGATGTGTCCATGGCTGAACCCGACAACCGCGATTCGATTTACCATTCTTTACAGGCGAAGTTTCAAAAACGCTTCTCAGCCGGCGCGAGCATACTTGCTGCATACACAGTCTCAAAGCTGATCGACAACACAAACTCGGAAATCAATTGGCTGGAAGCCGCCGCGCCTGGTTGGGGTGATGCTAATTCTTATAACCTTCGCGGCGAAAGAAGCCTGGATGGATTTGACGTTCCCCAGCGCTTCGTGCTCTCTGGCGTTTTGGACCTCCCCGTTGGCAAGGGCAAGAGGTTCGCAGGTGACATCAGTCCTGTGGCCGACAAAGTCATCGGCGGCTGGGGAGTTAACGCGATCATTACCTTGCAAAGCGGCTTCCCTCTCAG
>WNGQ01023157.1_pt1 | contig 12205 bp, 7 predicted proteins | sample 5407661 | NCBI WGS metagenome assembly WNGQ01 (sample SAMN13153382, study PRJNA577476) | soil metagenome | isolation source: 60 cm soil or saprolite under Garry oak tree replicate 2 | place: USA:California | collected 2016-06-15
CAAGGTGAAGTTCCAGAACTTCTTCAGTGGATACATATAGCCATGCGGGCTTCCCGTGTTGAGGATCATCCCCTCCTGGACCTTGAAGGTTGTGCCCGGTGACGTGTCGCCGCATCCTTCCGGACGCGGCTTACAATTGGGACCGACGACAAATCCCCACCCGGTAAAATCCTTCCCATTGAAGAGCCGCTCAAAACCTTTATCGAGCGTCATGTTCCTCATTTGACTCAGGTCGCTTTTGAGTTCTTTGTTGCCAGCCGGAAGAGCGTTTTGCTTTAGAAGATAGGCAACGATATCGACATATTGCTGGGTGCTGAGGCCGGCGACATCATAGGCAGGCTGCGTCGTTCGGATTTTGTTGTACAAATCGGCGACCGTGTCCCACCTCTGCGGTCGTCCGGGTATACCAGAGGCCGACGCTAACCATGAGTCGCCGGCGAACAGACCGTAGGAGTTGACGGGGCCGCGATGCCACCCCAGACCAGTTGAGGGGTCCAGCGTGCCAGTCTGACTGTTCGGATCAGCGGTATGGCACACTCCACAAGAGGCATAAAAATAAGCTTTTCCGCGCTCGGCTTGCTGTTCGGTGTAGTAGGCCTGAGAAATACCCACGCTATTCAGCGGTTCGGTCACATTGATGCCGCCAGCCTTGGCGGAATAATCTCTGCTTAACAACATCGTCTTCATTGCGCTTCCAGCTTTGAGATCTTCCTTTCCGGCCGGAATCTTATTCGCCTGAAGGATGTAGGCAATGACACTCAGATTATCGTCGACACTTAGGCTATTTGCATGATCCGCAGGCATGGTCCACTTCACTCTGGAATACAAATCCCCGACGCTATAGAAGCGTTGCATGAATGAAACGCCCACAAGCGGCGGAGCGTTGCGCGGAGCCGCACAGATATAGGAGGTGGAGGAGAGATTTTCCGCCGGGCAGTTCCCTTTCAGGCTATCCAGGTGACACTTGCTGCAATATTGCGAATATGTGGCTTTGCCCCGGTCGGCCTGGTCCTTACCATAGGAAGGAGGGGAGCTGCTGGTTTGTGTGTAGCCACCCGACGCAATGACTAGTGCGAGCATAGCAGCGGTTATCAGCCGATACATTGCAGAGTCCTCCAAATTCTCGTGCTATTCCGGTTTAATGCGGATGTTCCGGTACTGCATCGTTCCGCTCTCCGCCTGGACGCCGATATATCCAGAGGGTGGGAAGTCGTGCTGCGAAACATGAGATAGCAGCGTTCCATTCAGATAGTTCCAGACCTCGTTCCCCTTGGAAACAATTTCGACGGCGTTCCACTGCCCAGCCGGATTGCGTACTTTCTTGCGCAGTTCATCGTCAAACGTGAACGTCGCATGGCCGTCCATTGCGTTAATATTCATCTCCATGTTGGTTCTGCCTTGGATTTCCAGCGTCCTCGGCCACACATCGTGCTTGTCAATGAAGAGCAAGTATCCGCTGTTACCGTAAAAATCCTTGTCGTCCTCCATACTGGGATCGGGCATATAACGGTATTCGGCGCGCAGAGTAAAGTTCGGCCCGAATTTTTTCATCGGATACATATAGCCGTGAGGCGATCCGCTGTCATGAATGACCCCGTTGTTCACGACGAAGGTTGTTCCTGGAGTGGTCTGGGCACATCCGCCTTCCGTCTTCGGCGGGCAATTCGCTCCAATGACGAAGCTCCAACCGGTGAGATCTTTCCCATTGAAAAGCCGTTCGAAGCCCTTTTCCAGGGTCATGTTTCTCATTAAATTGATATTGTCCGTCAACTCCTCTTTCCCGGCCGGAAAGCCGTTCTGCTTCAGAAGATAGGCGACAATACTGAGGTACTCCTCGCTACTGAGGCCGGCGACGGCGTAGACGGGCTGGGTCGTTCTGATTTTGTTGTATAAATCCGCAACTGTATCCCACATCTGCGGCTTACCAGAAATGCGCGAATTGGTTTCTAACCACCGGTCCCCGGCCTGCACGGCATACCGCCATTGATTCCCCCAATGCCACCCCAAGCCCGAATCGTGGGGCATGTCCAGGCCATTGGGGCCCTCGGGTTCAGCGGTATGGCACATTCCACAGGCAGCATAGTAGTAGTTCTTTCCTCGTGCGGCTTGTTCCTCCGTGTAATAGGCTTCGGAAACGCCCAGATCATTCAGTGGCTCTTTCACGTTACGACTGGTGGTTCCGGTCTTCTCTTTCAGGACCATTCCTTTCATTGCGCTTACGTCTTCCCGGAGCTCTTTTCCTGAGCCTAGGCCGTTTGACTGGAGCACGTAAGCTAGAATCGCCAGATTGTTATCGGCGCTAAGACCGCCCACATTATCTGCGGGCATACTCCATCTGATCCGGGCGTATAAGTCACCTGCGCTATACCATCGCTGCATAAAGGCATCGCCCACCAATGGCGGCGCGCTGCCACGCGAAGCGCACACATACGGCGAGGATACGCTCACGTTCCCTGCTGGACAATTTCCCCGCAGGTTGTCCAAGTGGCATTTACTGCAATATTGGCTGTAAAGAACCTTGCCACGATTGGCCTGTCCTGCGCTGTAAGAGGCACGGCTAACGGTGTTAGCGGTGCGCGTCGATTGTGTGTACGCTCCGAATGAAATGGTCAGCACGACTGCAACAGCAGCTACGAATCGGCGCATGGCAGCATCTCCTTAATCTGAGTTAATAGCAAAACGTGGCGTTCGGTGGAACTTCGACTCAGAACTCCTGATCTCGATGAACTCAGGATGAGACAGGCGAATTTCAATGTCGAACGGTCGCATGAGCCATTACCAGCCTGCCTTCATTTGGCTGTTGGCGTGGGCTGCCCCGCACCTGTATAACGCAGGATATATAATCCCCATTGCTTATCGGTAATGTAGAGGTTACCACGAGTGTCGACCAACACATCTTCGGTCTGAGTTACCAGCGTACCGCTGGGGATTGGTCCAACCCGTTTCGTGGGAGTTGGCGGAATGAACCAACCAACCTCTTTGGGAAGCCGTGGGTCTTCGATGTTGAAGATGCGCAGCCCTGCGTTGAAGTAGGTCGCATAGATCAGATTTCCCGGTTTTTCCACATCGGGCAGATGGTATTCAAGATTCGTATTGTGAGGACCGAAACGTCCACCTTTCTCGCAGAAATTCTTGTAGGGAGCGTTCTTCGGCGGTACCGGCGTAGGAAACAGAGAGATCAACTGCGGCTTTGTTGGATCCTTGACATCGACCAGTCCGGATAAAAAATACGGCTCGTCGCAGGATCGCGAGTTCGGATTGTCTCCCGCAGTCGCTTCAGAGTGCGCATACAGCAGCTTCTTGTTTGGAATCCATAAGACATCGTGGACCGGAATCCCGCCCTTAAAGGGTGGCCAAACATTCAGCTGCCCGATCTCCTTGGGGTGAGACATGTCGCTGATGTCGAGGATCACGACCTCATTGGAATATCCCACGTATGCGGTATTGCCATCAATAATTGCGGGTCCATTGTAAGAGATGGGCGTCGGTGGTTCTGGCTCACCTTGTTTTTGACCAAATTCCCACCAACGGCCCACTTCTTTCGGCTTGGCGGGATCGCTGATATCCAGGAACACAAGGATTTGTCCACGGAAGCCCGGCATGTTCGCTGCAAGGTTTGCGTACTTGCCACCAGGAAATCCAATACGATGAACTCCCAGGCTGCCCGTCTTCCAGTGGGAGAGCTGCTTCGGATTCAACGGATCCGTGATGTCCCATATGACAACGCCCTCATCAAAGGGCTTTGTCTCATCGCCACCCCACCCACGCGCCTGTTCCCGTTGAAGAGCAGTAAGCATCAAGTTGCCGTGGATTTCCATTTGGATCGTCCACGTGTTGTCTTTGGGCCATGGAATGAACTTTACAACCTTGGGGTTCTCCGCATCCGTTACGTCGACGATACTCCAGCCACGATGCCAGAGGTGGCCCATGTACAGGTACCAACGATCGTTCACATGCCGGATCGCCATCTTAAACGCGCCACCGCGGCCTTCAAGATCACTGTAGCCGACTGGCTTCATATTGCTGGCGTCCCATCCTTTCGGGATCGCCTCAGCATGGGCGGCCGGCAAACATAAAAATAGAATTCCCAGAATGGCTGCAGCGCTACTCATAGCTACGGCACGGCTAACGATTCTCTGGATTGACCTCTCGATCGACATGCGCATTGTTCCTTTCCACCAGATTGCTGTTCGGGTTGTACAACTCAACAAAACCGATCGGCGATTTGCTCTCGGTGATCTTGGACATGGCCAAGCTCCTGCTCGATAAAATCTCAATATGCTAAGGCAAAACTATTCAGTCAGGTTTGATCCGGATGTTTCGCCAGTAGACCATGCCGCTTTCCGCTTCGAAGCCGATGTATCCGGATTGGGGCCAATCGTGCGCAGAGACATGCGCGATTTGAACGCCATTGAGGTAGGTCCAAACCTCGTTCCCTTTCGAAACGATCTGGACGGCATTCCATTCGCCAGTTGGCTTGCGAACTCTCTCGCGCAGTTGGTCGTCGTAGGTGTAGGTGGCATGCCCATCCAATTGGACAATCGACATTTCAAAACCGGCTTTGTTTTGGATCTCCATCGTTCGAGGCCAAACCTCGTGCTTGGTGATGAACAGCAGGTACCCCGTATTCCCGTAATAGTCCATATCGCTTTGCATACCGGGATACGGTGCGTATCGATACTCCAGGCGGAACGTGAAGTTCGGTCCGAATTGCTTCAGCGGATAGGCATAGCCATGCGGTCTGCCGGAAGTGTAGAGCATCGCATCCTTAACCTGGAAAGTCGATCCCGGAACAGTCTGAGCACATCCTTCCGGACGCGGGGCGCAATTGTTGCCGATCACAAAACCCCACCCCGTGAGGTCCGTTCCATTGAAGAGACGCTCGTAACCCTTATCTAACGTCATGTTCCTCATTAAGTTCAAATTATCCTTGAGCTCTTGCTTGCCCGCCGGAAATCCGTTCTGCTCAACAATGTACGCAATGATGTCCAGATATTCCTGCATGCTCAGGCCCCCCATGTCATTCGCCGGCTGGGTGCTGGTGATTTTGCTGTAGAGGTCGGCCACTGTGTCCCATTTCTGCGGTCGAGCAGCGATCCCGGAGGCACCTGTCAGCCATCTTTCACCAACGAACAGGCTCCGACTATGGTTTTTACCCGCGAGCATGCCCATTCTCAGAGATCCATCCACATTGCCGTTAGGGCTATTGGGGTCTGCCGTATGGCAAACGGCACAGGAACCATAGAAGTAGGCTTCGCCGCGCTTCGCTTGGGCTTTGGTGTAATAGCCTTCCGAGATCCCGAGGTCATTGAGGGGCTCTTTCCCGCTCGCGGCGGAGGTGTCCGTAGAAGACTTTGGGTTCAGCACCATCTTCTTCATGGCGCTGACATCCTCTTTCAGTTCTCCCCCGGCAGAAAGACCGTTCGCCTGCAACAGATAAGCGGTAATGTCCAGATTCTCGGCGGTGCTAAGGCCGGCTACATTATCCGCCGGCTGCGTCCATCTAACCCTGCTGTATAAATCCCCGACGGTGTAAAAGCGCTGCATAAATGTTGTGCCGATATTCGCCGGAGCAGTTTGCTTTCAGGGTGTCCAGATGGCAACTACTGCAATTCTTTCCATAGAGGTCCTTGCCACGCTTGGCTTGATTGAGGCCGTAGTAGCCGCCTGAGGTACTGCTAGGGGAGCGGGTCAGCTGTGTATAGCCGGCCAGTCCGACGGTGAACACAAGGACTGCAGCAGCGATGGCACGGTTCATCGAACCCCCTTTGAAGACCCAGCCGCACCACCACCATGTGGCAGCGGTGCGGTCTGAGTAAATTGAACGAATGACGTACTTCCAACCCTTAGAACGAGAACCGAGCGCCCAACTGGAGCTGCCGGGAGGTCGGATACCCGATCTGGAACGAAAATGGTTGTCTAAAGTTCGTGGCGCGAGAGTTGCCCACGTAGTAATTGCCGAAGTTCGCCCGGTTGGTGATGTTGTAGAGCTCGCCAAAGAATCCAAGGCTCTTGCTTTCACCCCATTTGAAGTACTTCGAAATCCGGGTGTCAAAGTTGTAGGTATTGGATCCGCGCTGCGAGTTCACCGCCGTCGGTTTCCCAGTAGCCGGATCAATCCAAAAATCAGTGTTTTGGCCATCCACGTTTAGGTCTTGGCCCTGAATTGCGGTGTAGGGGCGAGCAGAAGCAAGTTGCAGAATCGGGGAAGCTTGGATACCCCCTGGCAAACTGAACACGCCCGAGACGACTACGCGGTGGCGCTCATCGTTGGCTGCTGGACCCCACTCCCCGGGACCGTAGGGTTCGTCCGCATTGACTGCCTTGGGCGCCTGAGGACCGCCCAGAGCGCCCGCAATGATTCCCCCGTAGGCACGTGCATAGATCAGGGTATAGCTGCCCTGGAGGGAAATATTGTTTCCACGATGGTACACAAGCTGGGTGGAAAGCTCGTCAAACTTGCTGAGGTTGGTTGTTTCGTAGGTGTTCGTTGCTCCAAGCATGTTCGGCTGGCCGAATACCCTCTCCGTTGCGGTCGAAAAACGCCGCCGGCCCCACGGGAGATGCTGGTCCTGATCGTTCTTGTCCCAGGCTCCTTCGATGGGGTTGAGCTCCCTGTTACGTGTTTCGTGGATGCCAAGGATGTGAGTGTAGTCGACGGAAGCCGTCAGATTGCTTTTGATGGTCCGAGTGTAGCCAACGTGCTCTTGAGTGTTATAGGGGTTCTTGACCCAGGGAGACATGATCGTAGTGGTCAGACTGGCATTGAACGGCAAGTCTGTCGGATAGGCAGGAAAGCTATAGAAAGAGGCAGGCATCGGCGAGACGTTATAGACGTAGTTTGCCAGTTGCCCAACCCCCACCCCGGTATTGACGAGCCCGACAGCGACGTCAATGACGGGATACGACAGCCCATACGCCCGGAATCCGCTCTCCATGAGGAACCGGTCCCAATAAAGACCGCCGCCCACGCGGATAACATTTTTGCCATTCCCGGTCACGTCCCAAGCCAAGCCGACACGTGGGGAGAAGTTGTTGTAGGGAATCCGCGGGATATGACTACCCCACTCGCTGCCGATGGCCTTGAGTACCTGGTAGGTCCGGTTATTTTCAACGATTTTCTGACCGAAATGGTTGATGTCAAGGTCCCAGCGAATGCCCAGATTCATCGTCAGACGCGGGGTCACCTTCCAGTCATCCTGGAAATAACTTGCAACACCTTTCATCCCCAGGATTCGGGAATCTCCCGGGCCGCCGCGTTTCCAGGTGCAACCGCAGAAGACACCTTCCCCAAAGCCCAACGACGAAACTGCGCCGGGAGTTTGGAATCCCAGCGGATACCTTCCGTTCGTGTTGTTCACAATGGTGGAAGGATTATCGAAGAAGCGGATCCGGCCCATTTGGTCACCCAGGATAATGCCCATGCCCATCTCGGGGAACCAGTTGTAGTCGCCGCCAAACTTCAGAGAGTGGCTGCCGACCAAGCGAGCGTAATCATCCTTGATCTGCCACCACTTCTGGAAGAACTCCTGGTCCGTGCTGGGGCCTGTCCTGCCGACCTCGATCGACGGGAACGTCAGGTTCTGGAGTGGCCATTCTTTCGAAGGGACATCCGTCGGCATAAGTTGTTTGGTGTCGTAGTAGTTGCGCTGCAACATCAAGGTGTTTACCGAGTTGTTCCCGATGGCCCAGGTATGCGAAGCAACCAACGTCCAAAGCAGGCTGGTGTTGCGGTCGTAGGACGTTCTCGGGCCGGTGTCGGGATGTGGAGGGTTGGTGCTGTTGACTGCGACGAACTGATCGTCAAAGGCATACTGGTTCTGCTGTGCATAGCGCAAAAACAGCGAGTGGCGGCTGTTGACGTGGTAATCCGCCTTCCCTGTCGCCAGAAAGTCATGGAAAGGCTGCGGAATGAATTGCGAAGGTACCATCAATAAATTCGGGAGCGCCTTCGACAGAATTACCGCTTCGTTGTAGACCGCTGTCGGAAAAACCTGAGTGTAGGTCTGATTGGTGCGCTCCACGGCACCGAAGAGGAAAAATTTGTCCTTCTTGACCGGCCCACCGATGGACCCGCCCACTTGTTCGCGGTCATAGGAAGATTTGGGGAGATGCCCGACGTTGTTGAAATATTCAATTGCAGTCAAGCCGGAGCTTCGGCCGAAGGCAAACACCGATCCGTGCAACTGATTGGTGCCCGACTTGGTGACCACTTCCACGACGGCGTTGTTGGAGCGGCCGTATTGTGCCGAGAAACCGTGATCTAGCAACTTGAATTCCTGAACGCCTTCCAGCGTGAAGTTCATCATCGGGCCGCCGACGATAGCGTCCCGGTTTTCCGCTCCGTCGACTTCCGTCATCACGTTGCGCCCGGCAGCTCCCCCTACCGAAATTCCCCCGCCAAAGGTCAGCTTGGTCGAGTTCAGAATGGGAGCAGGCCGCGCGGAAGGCGTCAGCGTTACCAATCCCATAAAGGTTCGGTTCAGCATCGGCAGGTTCAGCACTTCGCTGGTGAGGATCGATCCGGCCACGACGCTCTGGGTGGTATCCACCTGCACCGCGTCCGCGCTCACATTGATTTCTTCCACGACGCCGGCCACAGCCATGTTGAAGTCGGTTGAAACGGTCCCGCCCGCAGTCAGAGTTAGCCCACTTTTGACTTGTGGTGCGAACCCCTGGATCTCAACTTTCAGACTGTAGTTACCGGGTTGGAGCGCGGCGAAACTGTAAATGCCGTCCTCGTTCGTAGTCGTTGTACGAGAGACATTAGTAGCTGCGGCGGTGACCACCACCGTAGCACCGGGAATGACCCCACGGCCGGCGTCCACCACGCGGCCGTCGATAATGCCTGTAGCTTGAGCAAATAGTGAACCGCTCCACAATGGGAGCAGAAAGACGGACAAATACAACACCAACAGTCTTCTCATACTCACCCCTAAGGTTTTATGGTTTTGGAGAACCAGTCCGGTTCTGTCAAGTATGCCCTGTGACTCTGCAAATTGTGCCGATATCGCCAAAAAAAGATTACGATCTGTGTAGGTGCCTCGCCTACTTTGCTCTAAGGTAAGCACTGACGTGTTGTGTGGGCCACTGACTAAAGTGGTACTCAACTACCATCGATGATGGATATCTTTGCAAGGGTTTGGTGTCGGCAGAAGTGCAACACTCAGCCGCACAACCATCATGCGGTAGCGGTGCGGTCTGAGTCATCGAACGAATGACGTACTTCTAACCCCTAGAACGAGAACCGACCGCCCAACTGCAGCTGCCGCGAGGTCGGTAACCCGACCTGGAAAGCAAAGGGTTGCCGGAAGTTAGAAGCCCGAGAGTTACCCACATAGTAGGCGCCGAAGTTCGCCCTATTAGTAATGTTGTAGAACTCGGCGAAAAGCCCCAATTTCAAGCTTTCCGTGAACTTGATGGTCTTCGTGACTCTCGTGTCGAAGTTAATAATGGGTGTGCCGCGCTGCGACATCGGTCCCACCACTTGGCCGCTGGAAAGCGAGCATCCGCACACGGCAGAAGGATTTCCGGGCAAGTTTGGATTGACCCACAAATCAGTGTTGGAACCATCCCCATTCAAGTCTTGGCCTTGAGTTGCAGTATACGGCCTTGCGGAAGCAGCCCGCCTGATACGACCACCCGATGGCGTTCGTCGATTGCTGCCGGCGCCCATTCGACAGGCGCGTACGGGACGTCGGGATTCCCTGCTGCCAAGGGCGCCTGCTGGCCACCCAGTGCACCCGAAATAATGCCGCCATACGCCCGAGCGTTCATGAGCGTGTAGCTGGCCTGCAGGGTAATGGCTTTCGCGTGGTGCACGACCTGCGTGGCAAGCTCATTAAATTTGCTCAGATTGCCGGTTCCATATTCGGTGATTGCACCGAGAATGTTGGGCTGGCCAAAAACCGCGTTGAAGGCCGGAGCAAAACGGCGCTGGCCCCATGGAATATGTTGGTCCGCATCCGTCGGATCCCATGCGCCTTCGATGGGATTGATCAGATAACGGCGTGTCTCGTGGATACCCAGGATGTGAGTGTAGTCGCTTGAAATCGTTGTGTTGGGCGTAATAGCGCGCGTGAACCCAACGTGTTCTTGGGTGTTGTAAGGGTTCGTGGTAAATGGAGGGACTATCGTCGCCGCGATATTGGCATTGAATGCCAGCTGGGTTGAGACAGGAGGAACATTCGGCGGTAGAGGCGAGACATTATAGACGTAGTTTGCTAATTGTCCTACGCCCACATTCGTGTTGACATACGTCTGCGCGAGATCAAGGATGGGTTTCGAGATCAGATAGGACATAAACCCGCTCTCCATCAGGAACTTGTCCCAATAAAGGCCGCCTCCCAAACGAATTACGGTCTTGCCGTCCCCTTTGGGGTCCCATGCCAACCCGATACGGGGGGAGAAGTTTTTGGCCGGGGTTTTCGGGATACCGGAGGACCAAAATGCGGCCCTAGGTTCTATAGGAGCAATGGCCTTGAGCGCGAGGTACGCCCGATTATTCCCGACTTCGCTCTGGTCGAATTGGTTTAAGGAGAGATCGTAACGTATCCCCAGATTCAGCGTGAGGCGCGGTTTGAACTTCCAGTCATCCTGGAAATAGGCTGAAATATCCTTCATTCCGACGATGCGGGCATCGCCAGGACCTCCGGGTCTCCAAGGATTTCCACCCGCACTGCAGCCACAAGCCACGTCGGTCCCTTGAGAAACCGCCGAGACGATGCCAGGAGTTTGGAATCCCAGCGGATATCTGCCGTTGCTATTGCTGACAATCACGGATGGGTTGTCAAAGAAAGTCATGCGACCCGTGGTGGCACCCAGCAATATGCCCATGCCCATTTCCGGGAAAAAGGCAAAGTCACCGCCGACTTTCAGTGAATGCCTCCCCACCAGGCGCGCGAAATCATCTTTGAATTGCCATCTCTGTTCAAAAAATTCCTGGTCGGTACTGGCGCTGGTCCTTCCGAGTTCCACTGATGGGAAGGTCAGATTCTGCAGAGGCCATTGTGAGGAAGGAACATCCGTGGGCATGGTTTGGCTGGTGTCATAGTAGCTGCGCTGCACTGTGAAGGTATTCACTGACTTATTTCCGATCAGCCACGTCCACGAACCAACCGCGCTCCACAGAATGCTGCCATTGAGCTCAAAAGAGGTCCGCGGGTCCACATCAGCGTGCGGTGCTTGGGTGGCGGTAGCCGTCGTAAACTGGTCGTCGTATGCGTACTGGTTCTGCTGCGCATAGCGCAAAAACAGCGAGTGATGATCGTTGATGCGGTAATCCGACTTCACCGTCAGGAGAAAATCATGGAACGGTTGCGGAATAAATTGAGAAGCATGCATTAGCAAGTTCGGGAGGGCGTTTTGCGCAATTAGCGCTTCATTGTAGGGGGTGGCGGGAAAAGTCTGCGTATAGGTCTGGTTCGTCCGTTCGGTGGCCCCAAAAATGAACCAACGATCTTTCTTGATCGGTCCACCAAGAGATCCGCCGATTTGCTCCCGATCGTACGGAGACTTGGGAAGGTTCCCTTTTTTGTTGAAGTATTCGATCGCTGTCAGAGAATCGTTGCGGCCAAACGCAAATACAGTACCATGCAACTTATTGGTACCCGATTTGGTGACAACCTCCACCACTCCATTGTTGCCACGGCCATAAGCCGCCGAGAAACTGTGGGCCAGCAACTTGAATTCCTGGATCCCTTCGATGGTGAAGTTCATCATGGGTCCGCCAACGATGTCGTCCCGGTTTTCAGATCCGTCGACCAGCGTCATGACGTTTCTTCCCTGGGCTCCGCCAACCGATATGCCAGCGCCAAAAGTCAGCTTCGTCGAGTTCAGAATCGGAGCGACCCGGGCCTGGGGAGTCAGGGTTACCAGTCCCGAAAAGGTCCGATTCAATATGGGCAGATTTTGCACCTCGCTGGTAGCAATGAATCCAGCAACGACACTCTGAGCAGTATCCACTTGCGCGGCTTCGGCGATCACATCGACTTCTTGCACGGCGCCCGCAACCGCCAGCGTGAAATCGAGCGAAAGCGTCGCGCCGGCCGTCAAAACGGCGCCCGTCCGTTCCTTCTGCGCGAAGCCCCTCATGTCCGCCTTCATGTTGTAATTTCCTGGCTGCAGCGCGGCAAAGCTGTAAAAGCCATCCTCATTGGTGGTGGTTGTGCGTGTGAAATTCGTCACTTCGGCGGTGACGACAACC
>WNGQ01005649.1_pt1 | contig 12203 bp, 9 predicted proteins | sample 5407661 | NCBI WGS metagenome assembly WNGQ01 (sample SAMN13153382, study PRJNA577476) | soil metagenome | isolation source: 60 cm soil or saprolite under Garry oak tree replicate 2 | place: USA:California | collected 2016-06-15
CCGGCTGCCCGTCAAGCTGCACCGTGCCGGCGACTGTTCCTTCGGCCGCGTTGATGGCTGTCGCGCTAGCACCCGCACTGTTCATGATGAAGACGCGCTTAGTGACCGGTTCGTAGGCAAAGGAGTCCGGGGCTTTGCCGGTTTTGACGGTTCCGATTTTTTGCAGGGTCTTGAGATCAACGATGACCACTTCGCTCTTGTCTTCATTCGTGGCAAAGCCGCGGCCAAGTTCGGGCACGGGCAGCAAACCGTTGGTTCCGTCCAAACCGGTCACTTTGCCCACGAGGACACCTGTGTCGACATTCACCGCGTCAATATGATTTTCGCGGCTGATGTACAAAATCCGGGCGGCGCTGTCCATCGTGAGATAGTCCCAGCCCTCCGTGCCGGGAAGGTGAATCGTTTTCAAAATGTGATAGCCGGATGGGCCGGGGAGTGCTGGAGTCGCCCACCCAAATCCGGCGAGAAGGACGAAGACAACGAGGCTCAGGGATACTGCTGTGATCACTGCAATTTGTTTTTGACGCATAGTCAGCAACCCTCCGGTGGTGGATTCTCAGTCCTGCACGGTATAAATCTTGACCTCGGCACCCGCGCTGCTGCTGGCCGGGATGGCCAGATAGAAGCGGTCGAAGCCTTTTCCTTGTCTCCCAAAATAGCCCGCCGTGCGGCCCCCCAAAACGGTTGGAATCTTGGAGAGCAGCGCGTAGTGATCCGGATCGTTCTGCTGAAAGACGTAAATAAAGCCTTCCCCGCCCGGCATGTAGATGCGCTTGTGCTCAGCGCTGTAATAAAGATCATCCGAATCCTGAACACTCGGCAGAGAGGCGACCATGCGTCCTGTGCTCGTGTCAAACACCGAGAGCGTGGCCGGCTCCCGAGAAGCAACGAACAGCCGGTGATCGGCCTCATCGAGGGCCATGGGAAAGTTTTGAGCAACGCTGATCGGCCATCGCGTGATTTCTTTTGTAGTGCGGTTGATCACCGCAATCTGTTTCGGCTCCGGGAGATTCACATAGATGTTCGGTCCGGATTTCTCCAGTTGGAATGATTCCGGCTCGGCACCTAGTTTGTATACTTCGTCCAGCCGCTTGTTCGTCATCGCGTCCACGGCCACGATTGCCGAAGTCTTCTCGTCATCGCCGCTGGCCACGTAGACACGCTTGTTCGCTGCGTCATAGCGCAGGTTATCGGCGCCTCCTTCAAAATTTATGGTGGTGATGAGCTTGAACGAATCGCCGTCATAGATATAGAGCTTGCCCTTCTCGCTGGCCACGAAGAGCTTGTTGGCTTCCGGAGAAAAGGCCACGCCTTGCGGACCAGGAACGCCGGTGATTTCGTGGATACGCGTTCCTTCGAAGATACCGATCACTTCGACCGTATTGTTGCCGAGCCCCGACACAAAAACCTTACCTTTGCCGGACGCGAAATGGTCGAAACGCCCCTTCACAGCTTCAAGAGGAACTTGCCCTGTCAACACCAATGGTGGGGTGTTCTCGGCCGTGGGCTGCGCAGTCGAGGGAGCACTGCCCTGCTTGCTCTGACATGCAGTGAGCATGATTGCGAGCGCCACGAAGCAGCCGATGCCCAAACGCTTTCTCATGGTTTCCTCCGAATGAACCAGATTCCGATCTGCCGCGAAAGTCCGTGGCTCACTCCTGCGGTCCAAAGGCCCAGATTTGCGATGGCTCGCTTCCCTTGGCCGGAACGCCCAGATAAAGCTGGTCACGCGTTGTAAAAAAGAACGCCGTGCGCGCGCCGATTGTCGTCGGAACTCGCTCGACCAAGGTGTAGTGGTCCGCATCGTTCATCTCGTAGACGCTGATCGTGGCTTGGCCGCCGGCAACGTAGATTCGTTTGCGGGAAGCATCAAAAAAGAGATCGTCGGAGTCGCCAGAAGTGCGCATCCGGGCGACCTCTTTACCCGTTTGCGTGTCCAGAACCACCAACATAGGCGGCTTCCGAGTGACCGTAAAGAGGCGGTGGTCTTTTTCATCCAGCTGCATGGGAAAGTTTCCACGCAGGCCCTTGAGAGGCCACTTCGTCACCGCGCCCGTCTTGCGATCGATCGACTCCACTATATTGTCGGCGTCCGGGCAGTTCACAAAGATATGGCCTCCCGACGCCTCCACCTGGAAGGACTCAGGATGGCCGCCCGTCTTGAGGACTTGGCCGACCTGTTGCTCTTTTTGCGGATCAATGAAAGCGATTCCGCCATCCTCTTCGCCGTAGCCAAGGACGACCAGTTTCGAGGTGGCGTCCCAGCGGAGGTTGTCCGGGTCCGGGGCAAAATCGAGGGATTTGCGAAGCTGGTAGGTCGTGCCGTCGTAGATATTGACCTTGCCATTTTCCGCGTTGGCGATGACCAGCTTGTTGAAATCCGGTACGTAGAGGATGCCTTGAGGCTGGGCAAGTCCGGTAATGCTGTGGACCACTCGGCCCGCGAATGTGTCAATGACCTCCGCCGAGTTGTTGCCGAGAGCGGAGACAAATAGGAGCCGCCGTTTTGGATCCGAGGACATGTGATCCAACCGCCCCATGACGTTCGGCACCGGGATTTGCTGCTGCAATTGTAGCGAGGAAATCTCACGGGCGGGTGCTGCCGACGCCTTCTGGGCCGATGCTGCCTGCTGCGCACGCGCCAGCGCAAGGGCTCCGCACCCGATCCCTGCGGCCAGACCGACCAAGAATGCTTTTTTCATTGCTTCCTCCCGTGAAGAGCTTTGCTCATCTTTCATCTCCCACCGGAATTCCGTCTTTCCGCCAGCCTACGGCTGCGGCTCGAAGATCAGAACTTGCGCCTCTTGCTTTTCGCTCGCCGGAGCGGCCACGAAAAATCGGTTCAACTCCGCCACCCACAATGATGTGCCCGCACCGGGCGCCGTTGGAACCTTGCGCATCAGCTTATATTGATCTGCTCCAGTCTGCTGATAGACGTAAACGGAACCAACATCAAACCCCCTGCCGCCAGAAGCGTAAATGCGTTGATGCGCGGCGTCATACCAAAGGTCGTCGATGCCATCAACACCCTCAATCTGCGTAATGGTCTTGCCGGTCTCAGTGTCCAGGACCGTGAGTAGCGGTGGCATGCGAGAGCCGGCAAAAAGGCGATGACGCTTCTCGTCGAGTGCGAGCGCGACATTTCCCGGAACGCCGGCCACAGCCCACGTGGTGACCTGTTCGCGCTTTTTTCGGTCCACGATACCGAGCTTGCCGGAGCCGGTAAGTGTCACGAAGATATTTGCATTCGTTTTGTCGAACTTGATGCCGCCCGGACGCGCATCCGTCTTGATGTCCCCCACATGTGCGCCGGTCCGCGTGTCGATCACCGCCAGGGCTCCGGATTTCGCGTCGCCGGTACCAATGTAAAGGTATTTCGTTGCCGGATCGTAACCCACATGGTCCGCATCGTCGCCAACCGGGAAACTGTTGATCAGTTTAAATGTGTCTCCCGCGAAGATTTTGCAAGTACCGTCGGTTCCATTGGCCACAAACAATTTTTTGAATTCAACCGAATAGAAGATGCCCTGGGGTTTGCTCTGCCCCGGAATGCTGGAGGTTCGCTGGTTTGATTTGAGATCGACGACCTCCACCGTGTTTTGCTTGTCGCCGAGCGCGGCGATAAACAGCCGTTTGCCGGGGACGTCCACTCCCAGATGATCCAGCCGGTCTTCCACTTTCGGCATGGGGATCTTTTGGACCAGCTTCAGAACTGACGTATCCTGACCGCGGACGTTCTGCACGGGCACAAACACAAGGCTCATCATGGCCAATAACAGCCGACGCTTATGCATGGTTTCCTCCGAAGCGGCTTTTCGCGCCGATTTGCTGTCCTTACAGGACCTCGATCCTAGGTCAGACACCTGAAAATTCTCTGAAGATGCGACTTAAATTCAGTTTGCGATCTTTACGTCTAGCGACTCTCCATCGGCCAGAGGAAGACGCAGTTTAAAGATCGAACCGCCGCCCAGAGAACTCTGAACCTCAATCGTCCCCCCATGAGCCTCCGCGATCCAGCGGCCAATGGAGAGACCCAAACCGACTCCTCCCGACTCGCGAGATCGGGCTTTATCAGCGCGGTAAAATCGTTCAAAGACGTTTGGTAAATCCTCGGGGGCAATTCCAATCCCCGTATCTCGGACCTCTCCAATTGCGAAGCCGTTCTCTTGACCCACAGCAACGTCCACCCGGCCACCCTCAGGTGTGTATTTAATTGCATTGTCGATCAGGATCAAAAACAGCCGGCGCAGCGCCTGCGCATCTGCTTTGACCCAAACGGGATGGTTCGGTATTTCCTCGCAAAAGCTAATTTCCTTAGCTTCTGACAACATCTTTCCTTGACTACATACCTCGCGAACGATTTCTCCTAGATTCTCATTGGAGAGCTGGAGCGCCTCTACTCCGTAATCAGCTCTGGCCAGAAGCATGAGTCTTTCGACGAGATCCGATGTCTTCTCCAGCTCGGAATGAACCTGGGCAACGGTCTCGCGATACTCGTCCGCTGAGCGGGGCTTACGCAGGGAAAGCTCCGTCCTGGTTCGCATCACAGCCACGGGTGTGCGAAGCTCGTGAGACGCGTCGGCAGTGAACTGGATGATCTTCTTGAAAGCAGCCTCAAGGCGCTCCAACATACTGTTCAGCGTCTCAGAAAGCCGCTGCAGCTCGTCGCCTGTTTGCGGCACAATCAACCGGCTCGAAAGGTTTTGAACACTGACACTTCTCGCGGTCTGAGTGATTTGATCAACGGGGGCCAAGGCACGGCGGCTCATCCAGTAACCGCCCGCGGCTGCGCTCAGCAAGAGAATGGGAATTGATACGAGAAGCAAAGTCGCAAAACGATGCAAAGCACCGTAAAACTCACCTAGTGGAACAGCCGCCTGGACAAAATAGGATTGCTCTCCAGCTTCCATTTCTGTGGTCAATACGCGCAACGGCACATCGTTGAGCACGAGAGTCGAAGGCACGGTTGAGGCTTCTCCGGGCCTCGGGATCTCGTATCGATCCATGGATACCGACCGGTAGAGCCAATTGCCCTGTCGATCCGCGACCTGTAGCAGGGTGTTTCCTGCCAATTCGGAGTGTTCCCGAAGCTCCCGGCGCAGGTCATCTGGTTCATAGCGAGCAGTTCGCTCGATTAGCCGGCGCACTCCTTCCATACGGGCACGAAGTTCCTGATCCACCGTTCGGTAGATGCTATTACGCATCGCAAAATAAGCAGTCAAACTGAAAAGCGACAGGACTACGGCAAGGATTCCGAAATACCAAGCGGTTAGCCTCACCCCAATGGGAAAGGACTTCATCACTCAGGTTCCTCACGAACCGAGTAACCCACCCCCCTTACGGTCTGAATGAGTTTCGTTTTGAAGCCCCTATCCACTTTGCTTCGCAGCAGGGAAACGAAAGCATCGAGCGTGTTTTCCTGTACATCCTGCACGTTCCAGACTGCCTCCACGATTGCGTTGCGCAATAGCACCCGGTCGGCACGGCGCATCAGGAACTCCAGAAGCCTGTACTCTGTTGGGCTTAGGTAAATCTCACGGTTTCCCCGCCAGACGCGACGGCTGGCCGGATCCAGGACCAAATCGGCGACTTTCAGCAGCGGTGGACGCGGACTCGGACCCCGCCTTGCAAGCGCCCGTAATCGAGCCATGAGTTCGACAAATGAGAAAGGCTTCGTCAGATAATCATCGGCACCCAAATCCAGAGCTTTCGCGATGTCAGTAAGGGTGTCTCGTGCAGTGAGGACGAGGATGGGAGTTTGGTTGTGACTTTTCCTGAGGCGGCGTGTGACTTCAAACCCGTCGAATATCGGCACCATCAAATCCAACACGATAACGTCAAATTCCGACGAGGCCGCTAATTCAAGAGCGGCTCGACCGTCAAACGCAAGACACGCGGAGTGATGTTCCTCTTCGACGCCCTCCTTCAGTAGTCCGGCCATTTTGGAGTCATCTTCCATAATTAGGATGCGCATAGAAGGCGGCCTTGATTTCAACATTAGAACCTGAAAATTGAATGAAATCAGCCCCACTGGGCGAATGAGCATTCCTGCTCATCCCAGGTTCGCTTTGAGCCAAGCTTCTCAAGAACCCTCCATTCATCATAGGCCGTTTTCATGTGTCCTTCAGGTTATTGCGTTAACCTGAGTGGTAGGCGGCCCGCTTTGCGCCTGGCAACAGTGTCTTTTTTCGGCAGATGCATCCTATGGGTAGGGCTCGCGAAAGCTAATCGATTAGTTTGAAAAAGGAGAAAGGAGATGAGAAATCGGTTCATTCTATTGTTCTCGCTTGTTCTTGCATGTCCGGTGATCCTGGCGGCGCAGAGTTTGAATACGGCAAAGATTGATCAACTGCTCGGCCACTCCGGCCAAAAAACAGGTGATGTCTATCGCGTCGGCTTACCCCGAACGGACTTACACGTACAAGTAGGGGGCATGGCCCTCAAGCCAGGTTTCGCGCTGGGTTCCTGGGCGGCATTCAGCGGAACGGATGCGGAGGCTGCGGTGATGGGAGATCTCGTTTTGACCGAGAGCGAAATAGGCCGCGTCATGGCCAAGTTGCGTGCCGCGGGATTTGAAATCACCGCCGTACACAACCACTTGCTCAATGAAACGCCGCACGTGATGTACATGCATTACATGGGGCACGGCGACGCACAGAAGATCGCTCAATCTCTCCGCGACGCGCTGGCGGAATCGAAGACGCCCCTGACTTCCGCGCCGCCCGCTCAGGAAGCTCCTCCGGCGCCCTTTGTGAAAACAATTGAAAGCGTGCTCGGAACTCCGGGCCGCTGGGCAGGTGGCGTCCTGGCTTTTGGCATTCCCCGGAAGGAGGCCATCACGGATCACGGGATGACGCTCAACGGCGCGCAAGGAGTGGCCGAGGCCATCAATTTCCAGGAGGCCGGCCAGGGAAACGTGGCGACGACGGGAGACTTCGTGCTGACGGGGCAAGAGGTAAATTCCGTCATCTCCGCGCTCGAGGAGCACAACATTCAGGTTACCGGCCTGCACAACCACATGCTGAGCGAGCAGCCGCGGCTTTTCTTCATGCACTTTTGGGGAGTCGGCACTCCGGCAAATGTGAGCGCGGGAATCAAGGCCGCACTGAGCAAAATTGCGGTAAAGTAAGACCGCTATTTCAGGGAGGCCAGGATGATTCCGCGATTCGCAGCAACCTTTGCGCTGCTCTCGTTTTTGCTGGTGCTAGATGCGGTGCAGTTGCGCGGCCAGCAAGCGCCGGCACAAGGACCGCAGCCACCAAGCCAGGCGCAACTCCCAGCGCGTTACGTGGGCTCGCGCGCCTGCCAGGCCTGCCACGCCGATATCTATGCGCGCTGGCAGAAGACGCCCATGGCCAACGTGGTTCGCGACCCGCGCGAGCATCCCGAGGCGATACTTCCCGATCTGGCAACGAACACAGTTAAGAAATTCACGCGCGATGACGTTGGGCTCGTCTACGGCAGCATCTGGAAGCAGCGCTACTTCACCAAAATCGGCGACGATTATTATCCCCAGCCCTCCCAGTGGGACATCACCAATCGCGTTTGGCGGCCTTACTTCGTCCCCAACGAGGCCGATTGGTGGGCGCCGCTCTACCCGCCCGACAATATGAAGCGCCCCACGAGCGCGCTCTGCGATGGCTGCCACTCCGTCAATTTCAATATCCGCGATCATAGCGTCACGGAATGGAATGTGGGCTGCGAACGCTGCCACGGGCCGGGCAGCGCACACGTGGCGAGTCCCTCGCGCGCGAATATTCAGAACCCCGCCCGCATGGATTATGTGCACGCCACCGACACCTGCATTCAATGCCATTCGCAGGGCCGCCCGCTCACGAATCCAATCGAAGGCAAGAATTACGACTGGCCGGTCGGCTTCCACGTCGGACTCAACCTGCAGGATTATTGGCAGCTTGAAGAGCACAAGCTTGGCGAGACGAGCTTCACCCATTTTCCCGACGGCACGGCGCACAAAAATCGCATGCAGGGCAATGATTTCGTGCAGAGCGTGATGTATCGCCGCGGCGTGACCTGCTTCAGTTGTCACGACGTGCACGGCACGGGGAATTATGCGGAGTTGAGGCTTCCGCCGAACCAGATATGCTTCACCTGCCACGGCCCGGGCATGCCCAACGGGCCGCGTACGGCGACGTTAGAGGAACACACGCATCATCGCGCGGGAACGCCTGGCAGCGAATGCGTGAGCTGCCACATGCCGGCAATCGAAACGACGCTGGCGAACGTCAACGTGCACGCGCACACGTTTCAATTCATCACGCCCGCCATGACCGAAAAATACAAAATCCCCAATCCGTGCACTTCCTGCCACACCGATAAAACCACCGCCTGGGCTACGGACGCCCTTCGTCATTGGCCCGAACGCTCTCCCTGGCGCATCGAGTAAGCCGCGGTGATGGCGCGCTCTGGCGCCTTGGTGTGCCGGACTGCGGATTCGGATGGCGCTACTACGGGTGCTATGAGAGGCGCGGCTCGCGGATCGCCGTCGAGCAGCGGTTGGCTATTTAATCTCGAAACTGATGGTAACCACGGTTTGCGTCTCGATCGGTTGGCCACCGAGCATGGCAGGACGATAGCGCCACTGGCGGATCGCTGCCAGCGCCGCCGCAACCAGCCGCTCGTCGCCCTTAATGACTTTGAGATCCTTGGGAATTCCGTCTCGGCCAATCGTGGCGTTGACGAGAACCTGGCCTTGAAGGCGCGATTCCAGCGCGTTACTGGGATAGATGGGTGCAATGCGTTGCAGAAGCACTGCGGATTGCAGCGCCGAGTTCCGGACGCCCGATTGACTTTCGGGCTGAACAACCCCTGGTGCAGCCGGCCCGCTTGCGGGTAAACGGTCGCTCAGTGAGCCGATGGGCGGGGTGATGCCGTCAAAAATCGACGGCGCGATCAGCTGCGCAGAAGACGCTTCAGCCTGCTTCGGGTGCGGACGAGAAAGGGCCAGTACTCCGGGGCTTGGCAGTTTTGAGTGCGGCGCCTCGGCGGTATCGTCGGCACCGCCGGAGTCGTTAGAGCGCGGCGGCTTCGCAGACTCGTTCCGAGCCGCGCTGGAAGCAGACTGCGTTTCCCGTCGCGAAGGTGCATTGCTGAAGGGCGAACCCGCCTCGCCGCCACTCGTCAAAATCCAGCGTCGATCGTTGAGATCGGCCACTTCGACCTGAAATGCCGGCGAACTCGCGGGATTCGAGGCGGCTGACCTGGCGTTCGCAGTCGCCTGCACCGCCGTTCGCAGGAACGGCACGCCGACAACGAGAGCCAGCACCAGGGCGGCGCCGGCAGCGGCTCCCATCCCGATCCTGAGCGCCTGCGATGCCAGGATCGCCGTCGGCTTCAACTCATCTCCCTGGCTGCCCGGCAGGTTTTCCGATTCTGTGCTGGCGGGCGCGGGCTTCTGCGATTGGCGCGGGAAAAGTCCGCGAATCGTCGAATCTTGGCCTTCTCCAGGCGGGACGAAAGGTTCCGGCTTCGAAGGTGCCGGCTTCCCCTTGCGTTTTTGAACGGGGTCGAGATGTTTTAAGTCGGACGCGCGTGCGGCCTTTGCAGCCACTGCGGGCGCGGGTTTGGAAATCCCCGGCGTCGATTCAGGCGTTCGGGCAATATCGGCAGGGCCGCGAGACACATCTGACGCTGCGGTGACCTCAACGGTGAATTCTAGAACCGGCGATGCATCGGGCAAATCGCCTTCCTCGGCCGGCGCTTGTTCGCCCGCAGCTTCAGCAACTGGAAGCGCCGGATTGGTTTCAGGGCTGAGGCCCACGGCCTGCGCGCCTTCGGTGCCGGCGAAGGCTTCGGAGATTTGCGCCGGTATGTCACCGCCTTTGACTTCTTCCTGCGCGGTGCCCTCCGGCGCGGAATCCGCATTGGTCCCGCTCCCGGCCTGGGAAGCGCCGGCTTCAGGCGCCCACGAAACGCCGGTCCAGCCCCGAATATGAGCCCGCGCGTCCGCGCTCAATTCCACAAACCGCAGCCCGCCGCCTTTGCTGGATTCGTTCACCCAGGCCACTTCGGCATGTCCCTCGATAGAGTGAGCCTCCCCGGGCAGTTTGAATTTCAAAAGGAGCGATTGCTCCGTGCTCACCGGGATGACGCTCTGGAAACCCAGCCCGCCTTCGCCGACGTCGATGAGGATGGCTCCGTTATCCGAGCCGAAATCCACATAAACCAGGCCCTCGAGCCTGCGGCGCGCGTGGGACCTGCGTTCGGATTGCGACGGCGTTGAAACCGATTGTGCAAAGGACATTATGGCGTTCTCCGTGCGGTTACCTCGGCGATGCCGAGGCCAGTTTTAACTCTCGCCAGCCGCTGGGAAATTCAATCTCAAAGCGATCCGCCTGATCGAACAGCACAAAGGCCTGTGCGTCTTCTAATCTCTGGTTCACGAAATTCCTGAGCTTGTCCTGGAACGCGGGGTCATTTTCCACAGGCCAGCCGAATGGGGAACGGATTTCCAGCGCCACTCGCGCGCGCTGCCGGGCCGGGAGAAAAGTCGGATAGCTGAACCGGACCTGTTGCTGCGAGCTCAAGCTGCCGTCGGCACGCAGCCGGGTCATCACCAACGCCGCGGGGCCATCCGCCAGCCGATAGTCCGAATCGGTATGATTCTGAACCTCATAGGCCAAGTACAAGGACGCATTGCCCGAATCCACTTGGCGAAGTTGCGCGCCCACATAACTTGCGGTGATCGCGGTCGTGTTCCATGGCTTTGGCGCCGTCGTACCGATGCGGACAAAGAAGAAGATAATGGTGGAAAGCGCCAAGGCGACTGAAAAGCCCAAAAGTGGTAATTTGTTTCCTCTCACGTTGCCTCGCGATGCGTCATTTCTCCTGATTTATCAGGAGCTTGCGGCACTTTCTGCAATGACCAGACGTGCCCTTCGAAAGCCTCTTCGCGCTCCTTTAGGAGCAATCACCGTGCCGAAAATTTGCACACTTTGAGTCGGAACCCTTCCTGGCGCGCGCACTTTTGCGCCCAACAGGCCTCTGCGAGTATTCTGCTGCGTTAGAAAGGTCGCGCGTGCTGGGGTTGACTCAAAACGGATTCAGCGATCGGGAAGAGAAGACAAACGCGATGGCCACCTTACTCCGAACCGGCCGGCCGTCCCGCAGCGCCGCCTGAAATTCCCAGTGTTTTGCGGCCTTGATCGCCAGCGGCCCGAAGCCGCCGGGGAGGTCACGAACTACGCTGACGCCGCCAACCGAGCCATCAGGCTTGACGTTCGCCTGTACCACTACGGCGCCCATGGCTATGGTGCTGGCCGGATAACCAGCATATGAAAGGGAAAGAATCCCCGGAGCAACGAACCCCCGGCGCGTTTCCGCGGATTCCTTGGCGGGAAAAATCGGCGTGAATGGCGGCTCATTCGCGATATACACCGCATGGCGAAACACAAAGGCCACCAGAATCTCCGAATCTTCCGGCATGCGGTCCTGAGAAGCGGCGGCGAATTTCCAATCCCGCAGCGATTGCTCCGCGGCCCCCGTGAACGGCGGCACGTCGTGCAGCACGCTGAATTTTCTCACCGTGCCGCGCGCGTCCACAGAGACGCTGAAGACCACCACGCCATCGGCGGGGGTTTGGAAGGGGAACTGTACATCAGCGGCAGACACGACTCTGGCGGGCTGATAGGGATTGGGCGCGGCGTTTTGATCCTGGGTCCGCGCGGACGGAGTTTCCTGGGACCGGTTCGCCTGGCCAGGGTTTGCCTGCGTCTGTCCGGAACCCAACGCCGGGTTCTGTTCAGCCGTCTGCGAGCTCGCGGCTAGCGTTCCCGAAGGTCTGGCCACGCTGAGCAAGACAGCCGAAGCGAAGAGCAAGCTTGCCGCCGCGATCACGCGCATCTGTTTCCCGCTCATATGAGGCCGCCTCCAAACGCGGCACTGCCACACAAATGGCGTACTAATCCATACTGCTGAATTAGATGCGGGGCTGCCCTTATAATAGCGCGATTTTGCCCGGTCAGATAACAGCTGGGCCAGTCGTGGAGCCCCCGAGTACTATATGGCCCGCGAGGGCATGGGATTCGTAGACCTAGGTGATAAACCCAAGATCGGATGGTCAATTCACGCTGGCGCGTTTGGCGATGACGCCGGTGATGGCAGGACCATTCCCCGCTGGATTGCTCACGGCGCCCGCTGCGGCTTCCTCGGGGAACGTTCTGGAGGGGCTTGTCTGCATGGGAACG
>WNGQ01010196.1_pt1 | contig 12202 bp, 8 predicted proteins | sample 5407661 | NCBI WGS metagenome assembly WNGQ01 (sample SAMN13153382, study PRJNA577476) | soil metagenome | isolation source: 60 cm soil or saprolite under Garry oak tree replicate 2 | place: USA:California | collected 2016-06-15
TCGTCCTCGCCAAGCCGGAACCGACGCGCGAGGAGCTGGTGTCGATGGCCACCGACATCCGCCAGGCCGCCGGCCACTCCGAGCGGCTCATCGAGGTACTGCTGGTACTCGCGCGCAACGATCAGGCGCGCGCCCTCACCGACCCGGTGGACCTGGCCGCCGTCGCCGAGGACGCGCTCGAGGGACGTACCGCCAACGCCATCACGACGACCGCCACGCTCGGCGAAGCCCCGGTGAGCGGCGACCAAGTGCTGCTCGAACGGCTCGTCGCCAACCTGCTCGACAACGCCGAGCGCTACAACATCCCCGGCGGCACCGTCGCGATCTCGACGGCAGCCCACAACGAGACATCCGTCCTGCGCGTGGTCAACACCGGCGCGGTGGTCCCCGCCGACATGGTCGAACGCCTGTTCCTGCCGTTCACCCGGCTCGACGACCGCACCCGCCACGATGGCTTCGGCCTCGGCCTCGCCCTGGTGTCGTCCATCGCCACCGTCCACAACGGAACCGTGCACGCCACCGCCGTCCCCGCCGGGGGCCTCGACATCACCGTCCGCCTCCCGCGACGCGACAACGCCGTCACCCCAGCATCGCCCGCCACCTGAACACCTGCGCCCCGCCACCTTCGTCGCCTGCCGCTCTCCTGGCGCTGGGAAATGTGTTCTACCACAGGGGCGCATCATCACGCCCTCAACACTTGGCAATTTCTGTGTTGAGGTCACGCTGGGCTACCGGCGGCTAGAGCGGGTCGGTGAACGTGCTGGGCGGCGCCTTTAACGAGCGGTTCGCTGAGGCAGGATAGAAGGGATTTTCACTCCGCTCAGCGCACGCTGAGGTTCCGCAGCGAGAAGGAGCGCGCCATGACCAATTTGCCTGCCTCTCCCGGCGACGTGCTGGCCGTATGGACCGGCCAGGGCGCAATGCAGGATGCCATTCGGGTAGCAGAAGTCCTGCAAGGCAAGCCCGCCGTTGCCAATCACGTCGTCATCATCACCCACCAAGATCAGGTGGGCCGGTGGATAGGTATCCAGGGGCAGCCGGGCAGCGTGGGACCAGCCGACTGCACCCCCTATCTCGCCGACGCCAGAACCCGGTCCAACCATGACCAGCCCAAGCCCGACGATCACGGGCAGCTCACCAGCTTCCTGGCCGGGGCCGCGAAATCACTAGGCATCGCCTACGACTGGGTCGGCATCGCCGAGGACGCGCTCGGCGCCTTGCAGGTGCCAGACCTCGCCAGTCAGATCGACGGGCTATGGCGCTGGCCTTCGAACCACAACCTCCTGCCCGGGCACGTCGTCTGCTCGAGTCTGGCCGCCGCCCTGTACGGCCTGGCTTCGGTCGGCTGGGCACACCCCGATCTGGGCGCCGAACGCCAGTGCGAGCCCGCGGACTGGTGGCAATGGTCGAACAGCCGCTCCTGGCAAACCGGCTCCTAAGGAATGTCAACCGGCGCAGCTGAGGGCCTGAGTGATCAGAGTCGATCTATCAGAGCGGTTCAGGCTCCGCTCTTGTGGCTCAGGAGACGTCGCGTGTCGCCGGCCCGCATCTGAGACCCTGCCTGCCCCGTCCAGAAAGCGACGTGACCGCGGACGCCCAACCATCGCACGGAGCCGCCCACGATGCCATCAGCTGAGGCTGCGAATATGGCCTCGCTAGTTTCGGCACGCTGCACGGGCACATGACCACGCGGGCTGGCCGTCACGGAGCAGGTGACTATCGATGGGCCCGGTGCGGGTCCGGGCGGCCTAGCCAGGGACTAGCCAGAGGGTACGGCGCTCGTGCAGTCCTAACCCGCATGCTCGCTCCAGCCGGCGGGCTCCACGTGCTCTAGCTCGTCGAGCGCGGCCTGGTCCAGCGTGATGCTGGCCGCCGCCAGGTTCTCCTCCAGGTGGGCGAGCGAGGAGGTGCCGGGAATCAGCAGGACATTCGGCGCCAGGGCCAGCAGCCAGGCCAGCGCGACCTGGACGGGAGTCACCCCCAGGCGCCCGGCGGCCCGGCGTACGGCCGGCGCCCCGAGCACGGGATTGCCGGCGGCGAACGCCGAGCCGAGCGGGAAGAACGGCACATAGGGCACCCCGTCGGCGGCGCAGGCGTCGAACACCGGCTGATCGGAGCGCTGGGCAGCGTTGTAGGCGTTCTGCACGCAGGCGACCTCGGTCCGGGACCGGGCCGCCCGGTATTGCTCCAGGCTGACGTTACTGAGCCCGATGCCGCCAATCAGGCCCTCCTCGCGCATCGCCGCCATGGCATCGAGCTGCTCGGCGAACGCCACTTCGCTGCCTTCGAACCGGCGCAGGTTGACCACCGGCACCTGGTCGAGCTGAAGACTGCGCAGGTTGGCCTGGACGCCGGAGCGCAATTCCCCGGGGCGCTGCGCTGGCAGCCACCCGCCCGCCTTATCGCGAGCTCCGCCGACCTTCGAGACCAGCACGAGGTCCTCGGGGTAGGGGGACAGGGCCTCGCGGATCAGCTCATTGGCGACGTCTGGCCCGTAGAACTGGGCGGTGTCGATGTGGTTGACGCCGGCGGCGACGGCCCGGCGCAGCACCGCGATCGCCTGGTCATGATCTTTGGGCGGCCCGAACACCCCGGGGCCGGGCAACTGCATGGCCCCGAAGCCCACCCGGCGCACCCGGCGGCCGGCCAGCGCGAAGCTCTGGCTATCCATCGCCATCACTGCCTCCCATCCTGCCGGTCACCCACGGGCCTACCCGGACCGCGGGTGTCCCCGGCGCAGGATCACCAGTATTGCCCCAGCAGCGCGACGCCGAATCAGCCGGCTGGCCGCGGAATGCCACCACAGTCCCCAGGAAGACAAGGCGCGCATTCCCGCCGTTAGGTATGCGCTCGAGCAAGCCAGCTCGTTTCGCGTTGATGTCCCAGATCAGGGTGAGTTCAGCTGGGTCTAGCTCTGCCTGCTGGCCTCCGCGGTTTCAGGCGGGCCGCCGTGGCTTCGGTCAACTGCGCGGACTTCTCACCCGCGTCTGCCCCATGACAATGCCCGGGCCGCGATGCCGAGCGGGCCACAGAGGGTAAATGGCGTCCCGGCGAGCCTAGACGCGAGATCGCGTATTCAGCGCCTGGCACCCTCCCGCCCCAGAAACAATCAAACCCGCCCGTCACGCACCCTTTGGGCTTTCGATGCTTGACGTTAAGGGTTGCGGTCCATGAAATCCCCTGATGCGGCGGGCGGCGGGGAGCGGTGTGAGTGGGCCAGGCGGGTTCCGGCTGCGTCGCGTGGGACGCCCTCGGGGGATTCCGCTTTATCCATCTTCTGCCACCCTGACCAGGTACGGGCAGCTGGCCGGTCACCGTGGTGCCGTGTCCGGGCTGTGAGCTGATGTGGAGGGCGCCGCCGAGCGCGGCCAGCCGGTCTGCCATGCCTTGCAGGCCGGTGCCATGCCGTGCCGTAGTGGTGTTGAATCCGGTCCCGTCGTCGATGATGGTGAACTGAAGGCTGCCCTGGGACCAGGCCAGGCAGACCGTCGCCCGGGAGGCGCCGGCGTATTTGGTGATGTTCTGCAGGGCCTCTAGGGTGCAGAAGTACACGGTGGTCTCGGCGTCCTGCGGGTAGCGGCCGATGCTGTCCGCTTCGATCATGACCGGCAGCGGGGTCTTGCGTGCCTGGGCTTGGAGGGCTGCGACGAGGCCCTGGTCGGCGAGGAGCGGCGGGTAGATGCCGCGGGCCAGGTCCCGCAGGTCATTGAGCGCTGCCCGGAGTGCGTTCTTGAGCTCGATTGCCAGCTGCCTGACGCTGTCGGGGTCCCCGGCGGATTCTTCGAGCAGGCCGAGCTGGATGGTCAGGGCGATCAGTTGCTGCTGTGCCCCGTCGTGCAGGTTGCGTTCGATCTTCCGTCTCTCGGCGTCCTGTGCTTCCACCAGCCGGCGGCGGGAGGCTTTCAGCTCGTCGATCGTGGCCTGCAGCTCGGCGGTGAGCTGGACGTTGCGAAGGACGAGGCCGGCCTGCGAGGCCAGGTGCTGCAATAGCTTGTCCTCTGCGCTGGTCAGCGGCTCGTTCGCTGGTTTTTGGAGGGAGAGCGCGCCGAGTATTTCGTCGCCGTGCCGGACTGCGACCGCGCGTGACGCCGCCTCGAAGGGGGGCAGCTCGAGGTGGCCGCTGAGCGCGACGGGGGCGGGTGCGGGTGACCCGCCCGGCCAGGTCGCAACGGGGCGCAGCTCAGCCCCGACCCGGATCCACGCTTCCGCCCGGGTAGCCCCGGCTGCGCCGGCCAGGACCGACACCATCTTGTCGAGGGCCTCGCCGAAGTCCAGTTGCCCCGCCATGTCCTCGGCGAAGTCGGACAGCACCTGATACGGCGTGGCCCGCTCGCCGTACACGAGGCGGTTCGCGAGCAGCCGGGCCCGGTGCCGCAGGGGCTGGAACAGCAGGGCGATCAAGACGGCCGCGGCGATCGTGAGGACCGGGCCGCCCCGGTGTCCCGCGAACGTCCCGATTCCCAGGACGATGCCCGCGTACACGGCCGTGAAGGCTGCCGAGAGCAGGCCGTAGACAACGGCGCGCTTGATGATGACGTCGATGTCGTACAGCCGGTGCTTGAGGATCGCGGTCGTCATCGCGGCCGGGATTCCGATGAGCACGATGAGCGCCGTCGCGGTCTCCGCGGCGCCGGTCACCCATGACTGGCGGAACGTGATGCCAGCAGGCCGATGGGCTGGCAGATGACTATTCCCACTGCCATCAGTGCCAGCCATTTGACCTGCTGCCGCAACAGCGGGCCGCCAGCCCGGTAGCGGACGACAAGCGACACAAACGCAGCCGCCAGGAACAGGGCGACCACCAGAAACAGGCCCTTGAGGGTTCCGAAGGGGACCGCCGGAAGGACAGGCCCGAGGGATCCGGCGCTCAGCGGGTTCTGGAACGTCAGCGAGGTCCCGCCGGGTGCGGGGAGCGCCACGAGTCGCGGCGTCACGACCAGCCCGGCCAGCGCCAGGCCTGCCAGCAGGAAACCAGCCGCCGTGACCGGGCGCCAGCGCCGCGATGGCAGTGTCCCGGATGCGAACAGGAACACCATGAAGGCAATGCCGAAGGCGACCGGGACGAAAATGCACTCGGCCAGCGCGCCCACGACCTCGGCCGCCGGGAGCGTTCCGGGATGCGTCGCGATCCCTATCACCGGGTAGGCGGAAGCGAGCGACACGAACGCCTGCCCAGCGCCCTCGCCGAGCATGATCCAGCCGATGAGGTTACCTGCGCGGCGGACAATCAGCATACCGAGCGTGGCGTAGGCGACGGCCGCGACAGCACCACCCAGGTTCGAGAAAGCGTCCGGGAGCACCAGGTCGGGCCACGCCACGGCCGTCAGGATCGCCACGGCGAGGGCCATCAGCGCCGTCGCGGCCAGCAGTCCGGCAGCGACGCGTCCGGCCGGACGGCCGGCCGGGCCAGCGATCCGCTCTGGCCGCGCGGCTGCCATCTGGCCGTCCGTGCCCGCCGTCACGACGCGGCCCTTCATGATCGCCATCTGCGTGACGATGCGCACAGAAAGCCGGCGATGCCCAGGATGAGGAGCCCATCCAGGGCGTGCAGACCGAGGGCGCCATGCGCGCTGTACGCGCTGCCAACGCCAGCGCCCCGGTGGGCGAGGGTGAAGACACCGAGACCAGCCAGGAAGATCTGGGCAACCCCGGCCAGCAGGAAGGCAAGCAGCAGCCACCGGTAGACGCTAGGAGCGCCGCGCCGCAAGTCGGCCGGCGCGGACGGGCCACAGGTCCGGACAGATGAAGCCATCGGGTTCTCCTTAATAGTGATCGGTCATGTCCGGAGTGGCACTGCCGGCAGAAAGCCGGCGTCGCCCGCACGAATCCGTTCCCGTCCCGCTCTGCGGAGGGAACTCCGCCGGCGCGGCGTCGATCCCAGCAATGCGGAAATAGAAGGGCCGCGGCGCACCTGCAGCGGCAGCACCAACAGTGCCGCAGAACACCCCGGCAAGGAGCGCCGGAGCCGGCCAGGAACGCCACCGCTGCCGCAACTCGGCCCGCAGGAAAACCCACGCGGCAATCATGGCTAAGCAGCCCCGGCCAGAGTCGCATCCTCAATGCCGGGGAACACCCCCATGACGCCACAGGCACAAGTCATCGCTTCCTATCAGGCCACGGCCCTCCCGCGACGGGAAGGGTAGAAGCACGACAACCCCGGTAGTGCCTGTGCCACCACAAGCCGGAAGCGAGCACACCCTCGCAGGGGCATCCCGGCGGCCTGCCATCATCCCGCCGTTCCGGGCAGCCTCACCCAGCGGCGTCGGATCCCGGGTTCCTGGACTCCCGGAAAGCGACCATAATGCCTGATCTGGACGCAGCTTCCTGGAATCGCGCGGGCCCGGGCTCACGCAAATATTCGGCAGGGAGAGTGTGGATAGAACTTCCGGCCCTGCTTCCCCGGCTTTGACCTGGCGGGGGCGTATGGTCAGGGGTCTCCTGGGTCCCGGCCTGACCTCCGATTCGGCTGACGCCGACGTGTTGTCCTGCGAGACGATTTGTCGGCCGGGTCCCAGGGTGTTGTGGCACCCACCGGTGTAGCCGGTCTGATCTGCCTGGCCTGTGCAAGAGGCCGGGGTTCACGGGTCCGACGGCCAGCGGGTGCGTGCCATCCCTTCAACCACGGAAAAGAGATGGCAGTGACCATTGTAGAGACGCGCGCCATTACCGGCGGCGTGGACACCCACGCCGACACGCATGTGGCTGCCGCGCTGGATCCCGTCGGCGGATTACTCGGCGTCCAGGAGTTCCCGGCCACGGCCCCCGGCTATGCCCGGCTGCTCGGCTGGCTGGGCGGGTTCGGGACGGTGTGCCTGGTCGGGATCGAGGTTGCGACACGAGGTCGCACGTGGTGAGTGAGCTAGTCGAGGAGGTCTGGCTGATGCCAGGGACGTAGCTACGGGTTGTGCTCGGCCTGTCCCCGCCGTGACGTGCGCTGCCGGTTCCTGACCGGCTGGGTGCGAAGCTCACGGGAAAGCCCAAGGGCCGCCGCCCCAGTCATGGCGGTCACAGGCGAGGGGAAGGACCGGAATAGGGCGACTATCAGGAAACCCTTGCTGATGCCTCGTCACCCGAACATCCCGGGCTGGGTGGTTCCGCCGGGGTGGCAGGGACCGGCCGTTGTGAGGCGGCAGGCGGCGGTCACGGACCTCGCGTGGCTGGTGAGCACCGCTGTCCCCGGGGCACAGAGGGCGCCCGGCCCGGTCCGGGTCTCATGCGTGCGGAACGTGGAAACCCCGTCAGGGTCCGCCGCGCAGGCGCGGGTATGCGCAGGCGGGGCGGTAGGCCGACCGTAAGGGGGGCGGAAGTCCCTGGCGGGAAAGGGTGCTCAGAAAGCCAATGCCGGCGGCTGAAAGGCAGCGGGAAGGCGGATATCGCAGGACCGGGTCTCCTCCCGGATGGTCCCCGCATAACCGGCCGGATAGCGGGCCTCGTGCTCGTTCCCGCGAGGGAGCTGACTTGGGCAGGTGAGCCTTTGAAGCGAAGCGGAAGCAAATGCCGGAACTGACGGGCAAGTTGGACACTTCGGTGAACGGACCTGAGGGCCTGCCCTCGTTTGATGGTGACGCCTGGGAACGTACGGACTGGCGGCATCATGAGGAGCAGGTACGGCGGCTGCGGAGCAGGATCTTCAAGGCGGCGCGGGAAGGTGACTGGCCGCTGGCCAGGAACCTGCAGAAGCTCATGCTGCGGAGTTGGTCGAACACGCTGGTTAGCGTTCGGCAGGTGACGCAGCGCAACGCGGGCCGCAGGACTGCGGGGATCGACGGGCTGGTCGCCCTGACCAGCCAGGCACGGGCCGAGGTGGCGGTGCAGGTGCACGCCAGCATCGGCTCGCATAAGCCTTCCCCGGTCCGGCGGGTGCATATACCGAAAGCCAGTGACAAGACCAAAATGCGACCGCTCGGGATACCCGTGCTAGCGGACCGCTGCCATCAAGGCAGGGTACGCAACGCGCTGGAGCCCGAGTGGGAGGCCCGGTTCGAGCCCAGGTCCTACGGGTTCAGGCCGGGTCGCGGCTGCCACGATGCGATCGAGTCGCTGTTCCAGACCCTGTGCGGGAAAGCCCGGCGGGTGTGGATTCTTGACGCGGATCTGGCGGGCGCGTTCGATAAGATCAGCCACGGGCACCTTCTGGGAATGCTCGGCGGTTTCCCCGCGAGGGAAATGATCGCCGGGTGGCTGAAGGCGGGTGTCCTCGAGGCCGGGAAAGGGTTCGCGCCGACGGAGGAAGGAACTCCGCAAGGCGGCGTGATTTCACCCTTGCTATTGAATATCGCATTGCACGGGCTGGAGGAGGCCGCAGGCGTCCGCTATTACCTGACCGGCGCCCATGCCGGAAAGGTGAAGGCCGGATGCCCGGCGCTCACCAGGTACGCCGACGACTTCGCCGTCTGCTGTCACTCCAGGCAGCAGGCCGAGCAGGTCCAGGCACAGCTAGCCAGGTGGCTGGAGCCGAAGGGCCTGGCCTTCAACGAGGCCAAGACCCAGATCGTGCACCTTTCCGGGGGATTCAGCTTCCTCGGATTCGATCTGCGCCGCTACTCGAACGGCAAGCTGCTCATCAAGCCGGGCGCCAAGGCCATCAAGAGGTTCCGGGAACGGCTCGCGAGGGAGTTCCGCGCGCTCCGCGGGGCCAACGTCGCGGCGGTGCTGGCGAAAATAGTCCCGATCGTACGGGGCTGGGTCGCCTACTACCGGACGGGGGTGTCGTCCAGGGTGCTGTCAGCCCTGACCAATTACCTGTGGAAGCTCACCTACAAGTGGGCATGCTGGAGCCACCCGAACAAGCCGAAGCACTGGATCACAGACCGGTATTTCCGGAAGTACTGCAAGTTCCTGGCCGGGTACTGGGCGCAACGTCGCCAGAAAGTGAAACCCCCGCTGGACTCATACACCCTGCGCTTGCTCACCATGCAAGACGGGCGGTGCAGCCTGTGCGGGGAAAACCTGCTGACCCCGGACCAGCCACCCCAGTCCCCCCAGGACTGGGAGCACTGGTTCCTGTGGATCACGAAGAAGGCGATCGTGGCGGACTACCTGGTCCACCACGACGCTCCCGCCGCCGCACTGAGCAAGCGAACCCACCTCGTGCACGCAACCTGCGGCCGGACGAAACACCCACCCCGGCCAGCAGGAAACACCGTGAGGCATCAGATGGCCTGAGCCGCCCGAGCGGCTTGCCTGGGCCGCGTGCGCGGGAACGTGCATGCGCGGTCCTGAGGGGGCCCCGGTGCAGCAATGCACCGGGGCTACCCGGCGCACCGGCAGCTATGGCGCCGGCCTGGCCCGGCACGTCACCGCCGCTGGCATCCGGGTCGTCGAGGTGGACCGGTCCGACCGGCAGGACCGGCGCCGGGCGGGCAAGTCCGATCCGCTGGACGCGGTCAGCGCGGCCCGTGCGGCGCAGTCCGGGCGGGCCCGCGGCGCACCGAAAGGCCGGGACGGCGCGGTCGAGGCGATCCGGGCACTGATGGTCACCAAGCGCAGCGCCGGCGGCGAGCGCACCCGGACGACCAGCCAGGCCCGGGCACTGGTCCTGACCGGCCCCGGTGAACTGCGGGAACGGTTCGCCCGGCACACCCCGGCTGCCCTGGTCACCGGGCTGGCGTCGCTGCGGCCCCGCCCCGGCGACGTCCCCGGCTACGCCACCCGGATCGCGCTGCGCGAGCTGGGCCGGCGTGCGCAGTTCCTGGACGGCCAGCTCGACCGCCTCGACGAGCTCATCGTCCCCCTGGTGACCGCGCGCGCCCCCGGCCTGCTCGCCCTGTACGGCGTCGGGCCGAACACCGCGGCGCTGCTGCTCATCGCCGCCGGCGACCACCCCGGGCGGCTGCGCTCCGAGGCCGCCTGGGCGCACCTGTGCGGCGCCGCCCCGATCCCGGCATCCTCCGGCAAGACCGTCCGCCACCGGCTCAACCCCGGCGGTGACCGCCAGGCCAACCACGCGCTGTGGCGGATCGTGTTCACCCGGCTGGGCTCGCACCCGGCGACCCGCGCCTACGCCGAACGCCGCACCGCGGAAGGAAAATCCAAGGCAGAGATCATCCGCTGCCTCAAGCGCTACGTCGCCCGCGAGGTCTACCCCCACCTGCGGACCCCCGCGGGCTGACGCACCGACCCGGGGACGGCCTGACCCAATATTCGGCTGCCGCACCTGCTGGCCTGCGAACGATCCGCCGGCCGTCCCCGGACCCTCACCGACCTGCTGGGCGTGACCTCATAAGAGCCTGCGTGTTCCACCCGGAGCGGCCCGTCCCTGTCTTGTCCGCAATCCCAGCACCCCCCAGATCACTGTCCATCCAGACCAGGAAGCGATCAGCCATGCCAGCCGTCACCGTCCAGATCGACACCGGCTCCACCAGCTCCCGCGGACAGCCTCCCGGACACGCCTGGCTCATCCGCCTCCGCCGAGGCAACCGAAGCGTCATCACCACAATCGGCCTGTCCCGCAGCAGCGCCGAGCACCTCGCCGAAAAGATCACCAGCCTCCTGGCCGAATCCGAAGAAACCCTTGACAAGACATAAGAGCATCGGTCGGGCATAGGTGGGACTGTTTCGGCGACGGATGCGATGACCTGGAGTAGTCGTCGCTGGTGTCCTCGCGTTTGGACGGCGTCGTCATCGGCTGCCGGGACGGTTCCGGATCCCGGCAGGACGCAAGAGGTGCTGCAGGCTGACTGGCCGGTTGGTCCCGCGAGCCGCCCGGCAAGGTCACTCGGAAGGACGACGGTGCGGTGCACGGTATCGTCGCGCTCCCAGCCCTGGTCACCCGATTCAGGCACGTTCCCTCCCCTCCGGCACCAGCTCTCCGGCGTCGTTGACCGCGACATAGCGGCGAAGGACACGGTCGCTCAGCAGGCCGAGACAGCTGAGGTTCGGAAACCCCGGCCCCTGCGCTAGCCCGGCCATGACCGGCAGGTGCAGCGGCGGCGCCAGGCCGGACACGGACAGGTCGACGTCGACCACACGCGCCAGCTCGCCGCCGCCAAGCGCGTCCCGGTACCGGCCGCCCGCGTTCTCACCCAGCAGGGCCTCGAACCACCGCCCGTCGAAGCCGATGGCGACGACAACAGCGTCATAGGCGACGCGCTCGCGCTCATCGCCGTATGCGATGGTCACGATCACGTCGTGCTCGCGCGCCTCGATCTCGGCCGCCCGGCCCGCGAGAGTGCGGAAGCCGCGCACCTGGTTGAGCGCCGCCTCAGCCTGCAGCGAGAAGACGCCACGATCGGTGCGCTCAAGGAACTCACGCCGGTGCGCCTCGGCCAGGCGCGGCCACTCTCCAGGGTCGGAGTAAAATCGGTTCTCTTCGTAGCTCTCACCGCGCGAGTACAGCACACCGCGAGCGGTCAGCACGTCAATCGTGGACCGCTTGTGGCAACGCTTCACCAGATCGATGACCACCGACGCGGCAGTCTCGCCACTGCCGACAACGCAGACCGTCAGCGCGCGGTCGCGTCTGAGCTCGTGCGCCGCGAGCCAGTAGGTCCGCCCGTCCAGGACCCGCGGGTGATCATGCGGCTGGCCGGGCACCGTGATGGCCGGCCCGGCGCCGGTGATGACCACGCCGTCGGCAGCTATCGCATCGCCGGCCTCCAGCGTCACCTCCCAGCGATCGCCGTCGGCAATCTCCAGGCCGGCCACGGCACCGCAGACAATTTCCGCCTCCGCCGCTTCCGCGACTGCGCGCAGGTACACGCCCCACTGGCGGTGCGTCGGCCTCATCCGGCCGCGGTCGACCCAGTCGCCGTAGACGCCGCGCGTGATCAGATGGCGCTGCCAGCTGTACCCCGCCATCGCCGCGACCACATCCGCTGATGCATCGCCCCAGCTCGCAGCATACGGATAGCCGACGTCCTTCTCCGGCGGCGTCCCCAGCGGCAGCAGGCCGCTGGTGTACCCCTGTCGCCCAGCCCAATTACCCGCGACCTCTCCACGGTCGACCAGCACCACACGCGGCGCCGGCAACCCGGCAGCGGCGAGTGCGCGGGCCTTCGCGGCGACCGCGATACCCTTCGGGCCGGCGCCCACCACAGCAAGCGTTGACACCTGCCGAGAATAACCAGGCAACGCCGACATGGCTGCCGCACCCCGGAACCGAGCCAGCGCCTTGATCACGTCGTCTAGCCTGCAGGCGCCGAAACAACCGGCCTGTCGCGGCAGCGGGGTCGCCCTCGCCAAATAGAAGACCCGGCCTGAC
>WNGQ01005652.1_pt1 | contig 12201 bp, 9 predicted proteins | sample 5407661 | NCBI WGS metagenome assembly WNGQ01 (sample SAMN13153382, study PRJNA577476) | soil metagenome | isolation source: 60 cm soil or saprolite under Garry oak tree replicate 2 | place: USA:California | collected 2016-06-15
CTCGCCCACGGGCCGGCGTGCTTGCGGGAGTTCGTCAGCGACTCCTGGATGATCCGGTAGGCGGCGAGCGCGGTCCCGTCCGGCAGCGGTCGCGGCTCTCCCTCGACGGTGCAGGTCACCGGTAGCCCGGCGGCCCTGGTCTGTTCGAGCAACTCGTCGAGCTGGCCGATTCCCGGCACCGGCGCGAGCTCGGCCGGGCTGGTCCTTGCCGCCCGGTCAGATACCGGGCCCGCCCCGGCCGCGCCGGCGGGACCGGCAACGGCAGCCGTCACGGCCAGGTCGGCCTCGTCGTTCTTGCGCAGCACGCCGAGCAGGACCCGCATCTCGGTCAGGGCCTGCCGGCCGGTCGAGGAGATCGCGGCCAGCGCCTCCCTGGCCCGGCCGGGATCGGTTCGAAGCGCGTAGGCGGCCCCGTCGGCCTGCACGACCATCACGCTGACGTTGTGCGCGACCACGTCGTGCAGCTCCCTGGCGATCCTGGCCCGCTCGGCGGTCGCGGCGATCTTGGCCTGGGCGTCCCTGTCCCGCTCCAGCCGGGCGGCGCGATCCTCGAGGTTGGCGTAGTACGCGCGGCGATACCTCATCGAGTCGCCGAGCACCCACGCGATCAGGCACGGCCCGGCGAACAGGATCGAGCCCATCAGCATCCAGTTCGGCAGGCTCGATCGGACCAGGTGGGGATGCAGCTCGGCCACCTCGGCGGCCGAGCCGAGCAGGCAGATGGCCAGTCCGGTCACCGAGACGCGCCGGTCGGTGTACGCGGCAACCGTATAGAGCATGACCACGATGGCCAGGTCGGGTGGCGCCGGGCGGAGCAGGAACGCGACCTGCAACGCTCCGACCGCGATCACGGCGGCGAACGCGCCGACCGGGTGGGTGCGCCGGAACACGACCGGGACGGTCAGGGCCAGCGTGACGGGGACCATTATGTATCTGTGCAGCCCGAACGCGGTCGCCAGGCCACCGAATGCCAGCACCGCGGCGAGCACGCCGTCCACCAGCCTGGGGTGACGGCGCAGCCACGCGTACAGGACGGACACGCCACCAGGCTATCCGCGAGCCTGTTCGATAACGTCATCCCGCGGGGTAGCTCTTCCTCATACTCGTGGATGACTCACCGGCGACCCGCCGGATCGCGGCCGGCCGGGGCCGGGCGGGCGGGTCGAGGAGCTTGCAGAGGAGCGTTCGGCATGAGGATTACGCAATCCCTACCGGAGCATCGGGTACCGCAGGGAACCGCCGGCTGGCTGGAACCCGAGCTCGCGACCCTGACCAGGGACAGGTTCTCCGATCCGGCGTGGCTGTACGAGCGCAAGCTGGACGGCGAGCGCTGCCTCGCCTACCGGGCGGGCGGCGGGGTACGCCTGATGACCCGTAACCGCGGCGATGTCAGCGCCACCTACCCGGAACTGCGGCAGGCGCTGAGCGAGGTGTCCACGGGTGACTTCGTCTGCGACGGCGAGGTCGTCGCGTTCGACGGCCAGGCGACGAGCTTCGCCCGGCTGCAGCAGCGGCTCGGCGTCCGCGATCCCGGCGCCGAGCTGCGGCGCCGGGTGCCGGTGTGGTACTACGTGTTCGACCTGCTCGTCGATGGCGGCCGCGATATAAGGGCGCTGCCGCTGCGGGAGCGCAAGAGGCTGCTGTCGCAGGCGCTGGCGTTCGAGGACCCGCTACGCTACACGGCCCATCGCGACGGCGACGGCGAGCAGTTCTTCGAGCAGGCCTGCCGGGACGGCTGGGAGGGGCTGATCGCCAAGCGGGCCGACTCCCCGTACCTGGCCGGCCGGACCAGGGACTGGCTGAAGTTCAAGTGCGAGAACGGCCAGGAGTTCCTCATCTGCGGTTACACCGACCCGCGGGGTTCCCGGGCCCACTTCGGCGCGCTGCTGCTCGGGTACTACGACGGCGAGGGCCGTATGGTCTACGCGGGCAAGGTCGGGACCGGCTTCAGCGAGGCGACGCTGGCCAGCCTGGGCCGGTCGCTGAGCAGGATCGAGCGCAAGTACCCGCCGTTCCAGCCCGGCGACCTGCCGCGCACGGGCAGCGGCGCGCCGCCCAGGTCCGGCGTGCACTGGGTAGAGCCCAGGCTGGTCGCCCAGGTGGCGTTCACCGAGTGGACGAGCGCGGGCCAGCTTCGGCATCCGCGGTATCTCGGGCTGCGGCGCGACAAGGATCCCGCCAGCGTCGTGCGCGAGATGCCGCGGGCGGCTAGTGCCGGACCGGGCTAGTGCCGGACCTGCCAGCGCCGGACCTGCCAGCGCCGGACCGGGGCTAGCGCAGGTCGGGGCCCCCACGCTGCGCGGAGTCGAAGTCGCCGGTGCCGTCCGCCGCCCCGTCGGCGTGGGTATGCGGGTAAACCGTGCGGCCGCCGACCGGGATGTTCTCCGGGTGCGTTCCCGTGGCCGATACCAGCTTGATCTGGACGAACCGCTTGATGTCCCGCCACCCCAGCGCCAGCGCGGCCCCGACGGCCGCGACTGCGCCGAGCTTGAGCGTGGTCTTGATCACCTGTACCATCCCCCGTCACGCCATCTGGGAGGGCTCGCCATCGTCGGGTAGCGGGTCGGTCGGCAGCTAGTTGCTCCCGCCGTCATCATCGTATGGCCGATCGGACGGCAACAGCAGCTCCCGCGGCCAGGCCGGCCCCGACCCCGGCCGCCGCTCCGGCCGCGGCCAGCCTGCTCGCCGTCGTGGGCTCGGCCGGCCGCGGTGCGGCCTGCCGCTCGGGATGATCGCGGGGTAGTTCGGTCGCGCAGGCCAGCAGCTCCGCCAGGTGCATGGCCTCGCGGCCGCCGCTGTCGAGTTCGTGGATCTGCGTCCGGCAGCTGAACCCGTCGGCCAGGATGACCGTGTCGGGGGCCGCGTCGCGGAGCCGTGGAAGCAGCACCCGCTCGGCGAGCGCGCGGCTCACGTCGCCGTGGCCAGGCTGGAAGCCGAAGTTGCCGGCCAGCCCGCAGCAGCCGGACTCCAGCGGCTCGGCCGTTGCGCCGGCGGCACTGAGCAGCCCGGCCTCCGCATCCCACCCGAGCACCGCGTGCTGGTGGCAGTGCACCTGGGCCAGGACCTGCCGGCGCACAGGCGGCGGCTGCCAGCCGGGCGTGTGCTCGGTAAGCAGCTCGGCCAGGGTGAGCGTGTGGTCGCGCAGCCTCAGCACGTCCTGGTCGGCGTGGAAGAGCTCGGCGGCATCGGAGCGGAACACCGTCGTGCAGCTCGGCTCCAGGCCGACGACGTAGCCGCCGCCCCTGACGTGCTCGGCCAGCCGGGCCACGGTGCGGCTGAGTATCCGCTTGCCGGTCCTGAGCTGACCGGTGGAGATCCAGGTCAGGCCGCAGCACAGCGGCTCGGCCGGGATCTGCACGGACCAGCCGGCCTCCTCAAGCACGCGCACGGCCGCCTGACCGACATGTGGATGGAAGTAGTTGGTGAACGTGTCGGGCCAGAGCAGCACGGTGCCGAGCGAGCCGGCCGCTCGCGGCGAATGCCCGTTCTGGCTCGCCCCGGCGTCCGCGGCCTGGCCGCCCGCGAGCGCGCGCCTGGCGTGCCAGCGCTGCAGGCTCTCCCCGGCGAACAGCGGCGCCTCGCGCGGCTCGATGCCGGCCGCCAGCGCCGCGATCCGGTCCAGCCCGCGGGCGTGGGTGAGCGCGTTCGCGGCCCCGGCGAGCCGCAGGCGGGAGACCAGCCGCGCGGCCACCGGCAGCCAGCCGAGCGAGAGGTCGGACCGCGGCCGGCGCCATTGCCGGCCGCGGAAGTGCTGGGCCAGGAACTCGGCCTTGTAGGTGGCCATATCCACGTTCGCCGGGCAGTCGGTCTTGCAGCCCTTGCAGGCCAGGCACAGGTCGAGCGCGTCGCGGACGGCGGCGGACCGCCAGCCGTCGCGCACCGGCGAGTCGGCGTGCCCGTTCAGCATCTCGAAGAGCAGCCTGGCCCGGCCGCGGGTGGAGTGCTCCTCCTCGCCGGTGACCTGGTACGAGGGGCACATCACCGCCCCGCCGTGATGCGAGTGCTGGCGGCACTTCCCGACGCCGACGCAGCGGTTGGCGGCGTGGGCGAAGGACCCGCCGTCGTGCGGGTAGCCGAAGAACAGGTGCTGCGAGGTGGCCGGGGCCCAGTCGCCGCCGAGGCGCAGGTGCTGGTCGAGCCGGGCGGGATGGACGACCTTGCCGGGGTTCATCCGGTTGTCCGGATCGAAGATCGCCTTCAGCTCGCCGAACGCCCCGACCAGCCGCTCGCCGAACATCTTCACCAGCAGCTCGCCCCTGGACTGCCCGTCCCCGTGCTCGCCGGACAGCGAGCCGCCGTGCGAGACCACAAGGTCGGCGGCGCTCTCCATGAACCGGCGATAGCGCGCGACTCCCTCCGCGGTGTAGAGGTCGAAGGGAATCCTGGTGTGCACGCAGCCCTGGCCGAAATGGCCGTACAGGCTCGGCATCAAGTCGCTGCTGTAGCCGAACTCATCGTAGAGGCGCTGCAGGTCGCGCAGGTAGCCGCCGAGCCGCTCTGGCGCCACGGCCGAGTCCTCCCAGCCCTCGAAGGTGTCGGGCTGGCCAGGCACGTGAGCGGTCGCGCCGAGGCCCGCCTCGCGCACCTGCCAGAGCTCGTCCTCCCTGGCCGGATCGTCGAAGAACTCGACGCTCGGGTGATGCTCGGTCTCGTGCAGTGCTTCGAGCAGCCCCCGCGCGGACTTGTCGACCTCGGCGGTGGTGTCGCCGCCGAACTGCACCATCAGGAAGGCGCATCCCTCCGGCAGTTCCCGCACGGCCTGCGGGTTGAGGTGCTTGACCTGCTGGTCGCGGATCAGCCGGTGATCGAGTCCCTCGAGCGCGATCGGCTTGTGCGGCAGGATCGCGGGAACCGCGTCGGCGGCCTTGCCGATGCTCGGGTAGCCGAGCACGACCAGACTGCGCTCGGCCAGCACCGGAACCAGCTTGAGCCTGGCTCGCAGCACGGTGACCAGTGTCGACTCGCTGCCGATCAGCAGGCCCGCGATGTCGAAGTTGTGCTCGGGCAGCAGCGAGTCCAGGTTGTAGCCGGAGACCCGGCGCGGGATGTCCGGATACCGGCGCCTGATCTCGTCGGCGTAGGCGTCGCGCAGCCGGCGCAGCCTGCGGTAGATCTCGGCCTGCGGTCGCCGCGCCGCTCGATGTCGGCGTACTCCTCATCGCCGGTCGGGCCGCACCAGAACCGGGTCCCGTCGTAGAGCAGCACCTCAAGGGCGGCGACGTTGTCGACCACCTTGCCGGTGCGCTGTGCGGTGGCGCCGCAGGAGTTGTTGCCGATCATGCCGCCCAGCGTGCAGTTCATGTGGGTGGCAGGCTCGGGGCCGAACCGCACCTTGCGGGACGCCAGCTCGGCGTTGAGCACGTCGAGCACGATGCCGGGCTCCACGACGCAGGTCTTGTTGTCGTCGGCGACGCTGACCACCCGGTTGCAGTACTTGGACCAGTCGAGCACGAGGGCCTCGTTCGTGCATTGCCCGGCCAGGCTGGTCCCGCCGCCGCGGGAGAGCACCGGGACCCCGTGCTCCCGGCAGACGGCGACGGCCTTCACCGCCGCGTCGACGGTGCGCGGCACCACGACGCCGACCGGCACCTGCCTGAAGTTCGAGCCGTCGGTCGAATAGGCGGCGCGGCTGCCCGCGTCGAACCGCACCTCGCCGTCGACCCGCTCGGCGAGTTCGCGCCGGAGCCCTGCGGTGTCCGCGCGTCCCGCGGCACCGTCGGCGGCGAGGACGGCGATCCGCCGTCCCGCAAGCTCGCCTGCCATGTGCCCTCCCGCTCTGGGTCGGTGCCGGAGGCCGTCCGGTGCGCGGCGCGCGCGGCCGACGGCAGTGCGTATGCACTGCCCGGCCTGGGCGCGTCAACATGACCGGCGTACGCATTCCAGCCGCGCGGGAACCGATCCCGCGGCGGTCAGGGATGGTCGCCGCGCGCCGGTGTGTGCTCGGATACCTGGTCTTTGCCCTGCTCGGGGGGCGTGTGCTCGGTCGCCTGCGCGGTCGCCTTGCGCTCGTTCACCTGCTCGGCCGTCGCCGGGCCGCCTTGTCGCGGCCCGTTCTGGCCGGCTTCTGGCACGAGCGGTGCGCCGGGGTCAGGCATCACCTGCCGGCCTCCCTGGCGGGCCGCGAAGGCGCCGCCGATGACCTCGCGGTGCGGCGCGGACTCCTGTGGCGGGCCTGGACGGTTCCGGCCGGCCCGGAAGACGAGCGCGATCCAGAGGGCCAGGGCGGCCGCGAAGGCGACTGCCATGATGCCGAGCCAGTAGTTGGGCATTGCGCTCACCTCCGACAGTGGTTATTTCCGCTGTTCAGGCGCGCAAGCATGGGCGGCCAAGCACGCGTCACGCCGCGCGTCGCTGCCCGGCTGAGCTCGCCGGCTGCCGCTTCGGCGTCGCCGCGGCGCGCCGCGCTGGCCCGGCCTGGTGGGCGGCGATGCACAGTTCGTACGCGGCCGCGTTTTCGGCCGCGATGCGGTCCCACCGGTAGCGTGATCTGGCCCGGTCGGCGGCGGCAATGCCGAACGCGGTGAGCTTCATCGGCGTGGCCAGCAGGTCGCGCAGCCGCCTGAGGAGAACTTCAGGCCGGCCGGGCGGCAGGAGCAGGCCAGTTGTGCCATCGACGACCGCGTCGGCATGCGCGCCTACCGCGGTCGCCACGACGGGCTTGCCGCAGGCCATCGCGCTGATCGCGGCGGCGCCGTACGGCTCGTAGCGTGCCGCGCTGACGAACACGTCGGCCGAGCGCATCAGGGCGGGCAGGTCCCGGCCGGCGACCCGGCCGGTGAAGGTGACGCGGTCGGCAACGCCCAGCCCGGCGGCCAACTTGCCCAGCTTCTTGCATGCGATGTTCGAGTCAAGCTCGTCCTGGTCGGGTCCGCCCGCGATGACAAGCTCGGCTCCCGGCAGGCCGGGCAGCGCCTTGAACAGCGTGGCGATGTCGGCGTGCTCGGCGAGGGGGCCGACATGGAGCAGCCGCAGCTCGCCGTGGCGCTTGGCGGCGGGACCCTCGGGGTCGAAGCGGCTCGTGTCGACGCCGCAGGGCACCACCCTCACGCTGGTGCCGGGAATCCCGAGTGCCGACAGCTCGGTAACCTCGTCGGACGTGGCCGCCAGCACTCCCGTAACGGTCCGCGCGATGCAGGCCTCCATCCGGATCCTGGCGCTCGCCCCGGGACCCGGCACGCCGTAGCGCGCCTCCGCGGTGCCCAGCGACCCGAAACTCTGGATCACCGGAACGGGCTGCTCGCGCGCCGCGAGCAGGGCAGCGAGACCGCTGGTCCAGTGGTGCGCGTGCACGATGTCTGGCGTGTCCTTCTTCCAGCGCGCCGCGAGGTAACTGGCAATCTCGGCGACATGCTGGGGAAGCTGGTCGGCGGGAACCGGCGCGGGCGGACCTGCGCTGATGTAGCGGGCGGTCAGGCCGGGCGCGAGCGTCTCGCGGTCCGGCATCCGAGGCTCGGCCTTGCGGGCATAGATGACGACCTTGTGCCCTTCGGCGGCGAGCGCCTGGCCGAGACCGGCGACGTGATCGGCCTGCTCCGCGGCGTACATGTCCGACGCGGTGGCCGGGGCTGAGACATGCCGTGCGACGAGGGCGATCTTCATCCCTGGGGCCTCCTTGCAGTGTCCGGGGTGATGTCACGCCGCGGATGTCCTGCTAGGCAGCCAGTTCCTGGGGTGTTCTGAGCGCTACGGGCGAGTCACAAGTAGCACCGCAAAACGGAAAAGGCACACCCAAACACCGTCACGCCGTGACAGATAGGGTGTGCCTGCGTCGTAAGCACTGCCTGAGACGCTACCTGAGGTCGGCCTGCCTGTCTAGCTCGCGCGACCCCGCTCCGGCGGTGGGACCGGCGCTTCGCGGTCGGCCAGCCAAGCTCGAACCCGCTCAGCCGAAGGCCGCTGGCACCGCAGCGGCGGGCGCGCATAGCATGTCCCTGTCAAGGCATTGGTGTCGTGGCGTGGCTCCGGCGTCGATGCGTCGTGCCGGCCCTGGTCGGGCCTGATCCATGTGGGGGTGCGGCGTGCCGGAGTTCGAGTTCTCGTCCTCCGAGAGCGATGGCACCCTGGTGGTCAGCATGGTCGGCGACCTGGACATCGTCACGAGCCGGCAGCTTGACGACGTGCTGGCCGACTCCCGCGCCAGAATCGACCGGGTGGTGCTTGACCTGTCGGCGGTCGACTTCATGGACACGAGCTCGCTGGCCGTGATCGTTGGCCACTGGAAGAGCCTGGTGGCGGCCGGGGGGTCGCTGGCGCTGGCCGGCGCGAGGTTCCAGTACACCAGGACCTTGTGGATCACCGGCCTGGCTGACCGGATCCCGATGTACGACACCGTCGAGCAGGCGATCGCCGCCCAGCACGCCGCCGCCGAAGAAGCGAGCTGATCGTCCGCTCTGGTTGCCTGCCCGCTGACTCAGCGGCCGCGGCGCGGCGCGGGCCAGCGCCGTGCCTGTACCCCTTCCCTTGCTATCCGCTCCGGTAGCGCTCGGCGTCGGCTTCGCGGAACTCCAGGCCGTGACCCGGCCGGTCCAGGTCAGGTGTCAGCACGCCGCCGGCCGGGTCGGTCGTCCCGTCGAAGAACATCGCCTCGATCCTCTGGTGGTCGTGGAAGTACTCGAGGTGCCGCAGGTTGGGAATGGCCGACGCCACGTGCGCGTGAGCGGCGGGGGCACAGTGCCCGGAAACCTGGACACCCCGCGCCTCGGCCAGGGCCGCCCCGTGCAGGAACCCGGTGATCCCGCCGCACCTCGTCGCGTCGAGCTGCAGGCAGTCGACCGCGCCGGCGTCGAGCAGGCGCGCCGAGTCGGCCAGGGTCCAGCTGTACTCGCCGGCCGCGACATCCGGTGCGACCTGGTCCCTGACCGCGGCGAGCCCGGCGGGACTCTGGCTCGACACGGGTTCCTCGAACCAGGTGACGCCGTAGTCGCACAGCCACGCGCCTGCCCGCACCGCCTGGCCGGTGCCGTATCCGCCGTTGGCATCGACGTACAGCTCGGTGTCCGGCCCTATCACCTTCCTGGCCAGGGCGACGCGCTCACGGTCTCTTCGCTCGTTGCCGCCCCAGGACTCGCCGACCTTGATCTTCACGCGCGGGATCCGGCTGCCGTGCACCCATCCGGTGAGCTGATCGCGGGTCTGTTTCTCGTCGTAGCAGATGAAGCCGCCGCTGCCGTAGATCGGCACGTCCGGCCTGACCTGGCCGATCAGCGCCGCCAGCGGGACGCCGAGCAGGCGGGCCTTGAGGTCCCAGAGCGCGATGTCGACGGCGGAGATGGCGGTCGACGCGATGCCCTCGCGGCCGATATTGCGCACTGCCCTGGTCATCGCCTCCGCCGCGCGCGGTACGTCCATGGCGCTGTGGCCGGCGACCAGGCTGGCGAGGGGGTCGCGGATGAGCCCGGCCGCGACCGGTGAGCCGTAGCTCCAGCCCAGTCCCTGTTCGCCGCCCGCCAGGACCCGGACGATGATCATGCCGGTGGAGTCCCAGGAGAGCGTCCCGTCGGACTCAGGCGCGTCGGTCGGGATCACGTAGCTCGCCGCCACCACGGTCTCGACAACCGGAGTGCCCGCCGTCGCCGGCGACTCCGCGCCGGTCGCGGACCCTGTATTCACCGCGGACCTGCCTTCCTGTCGCGCCCGGCAGCCTCAGCAGGCGGGCCGGACTCGGCCCAGCTACCGGGTTAGCCAGCCGGCAAACAGGCCCGCCACCGGCCTGATCGGCACCCGATGAGTAATGCCCGGCACTGGGGTAGCGGAACAGGAGTGATGGTGTCGACACCCGGGAGTAATAGCTCGCCGGGCCGGGCGCTGGCCGGCCACGCGCCGCGACAAACGAGGACGAGGAGGTTCAGCGATGGCAACGATCGCATCCGAGGCAATCATTTCCCGGCTTGCTGACTGGGGCGTGGACACCATCTTCGGAATCCCCGGCGACGGGATCAACGGGATTATGGAAGGCCTGCGCCGGCATCAGGACCGGGTGCGGTTCGTGCTCGTGCACCACGAAGAGGCCGCGGCCTTCATGGCGACGGGCTATGCCAAGGCGACCGGCAGGCTCGGCGTCTGCCTGGCGACGTCGGGACCGGGCGGCATTCATTTGCTCAACGGGCTCTACGACGCCAAGCTCGACCACCAGCCGGTCCTTGCCATCACGGGAATGCAGGAGACCTCCGTGCTCGGCACCGGCTACCAGCAGGAAGTGAACCTGGACAAGCTGTACGAGGACGTGGCCGAGTACGACCAGATGGTCTACAACCCGGCCCAGTTGCCGTCGGTGGTGGACAACGCCGTGCGCACCGCGTACGCGCGACGCGGCGTGGCGCACCTCACCGTGCCCAACGACATCCAGGTCGCCGATGCCGGCGCCGATCCGTGGCAGCACGTCGCACCGGCCAGGTCGCCGCAGACCTCGCCGGTGATGCTGCCGGCCCCGGCCATGCCCGACGAAGCGGACCTGCGCAGAATCGCGAGCCTGCTGGAGGACGGCGAGAAGATCGCGATCCTGGTCGGTGCGGGTGCGCTGCACGCCCGCGACGAGGTGCTCGAGCTTGCCGGGGCGCTGTCCGCGCCGGTCGTGAAGACGCTGTCCGGCAAGGCGGTCATCCCGGACGACTCGCGCTTCACCACCGGGGGGATAGGCCTGCTCGGCACCCGTCCGAGCGAGGAGCTGATGGAGGACATCGACACCCTGTTCATGATCGGCACGAACTTCCCCTACACCCAGCATCTGCCTGCCCCCGGCAAGGTCAGGGTGGCGCAGATCGAGGTCGATCCGGTCCGGGCGGGCGCCCGGGTGCCGACCGAGGTCCCCGTCGTCGGAGACGCCAAGGCGGCCTTGCAGGGCCTGCTGCCGCTGCTGAAGCGGCGCGCAAACACCTCTTTCCTGGACAAGTACGCCAAGGCCATGGGCAAGTGGCGCGAGCAGATGACCGGTCAGCAGGACGAGCGCAGGAATCCCATAGCGCCCCAGTACGTGGTCGGCGTGCTCGATCAGCTCGCCGCCGACGACGCGATCCTGACCTGCGACAGCGGCACGATCGCGACCTGGGCCGCGCGGCACTGGACGATCAGGGGCGGCAGGGAGTTCTACCTGTCGGGCAACCTGGCCAGCATGGCGCCCGGACTGCCCTACGCGGTCGGCATCCAGCATGCCCTGCCCGGGCGGCAGGTCATCGGGTACGTCGGCGACGGCGGGTTCTCGATGCTGATGGCCGAGTTCCTGACCGCCGTGCAGCACCGGCTGCCCATCAAGATCGTGATCAACAACAACAACTCGCTCGGCCAGATTCTGTGGGAGCAAATGGTACTCGGCTACCCAGAACATGGCGTGCGCTACCCGCAGCCGTTCACCGACTTCTCCTGCATCGCGACCGCGAACGGCGGCCTCGGGATCAAGGTGGAGAAGGCCGACGGCGTGCCCGGCGCGATCGGCCAGGCGCTGAGTCACGACGGGCCGGCGCTCGTGGACGTCAACGTCAACCCGGACGAGCCACCGCTGCCCGGCAAGGTGGAGTACAAGCAGGCCAAGAAGTTCGCCGAAGCGTTCCTGCGGGGCCAGCCGCGCAAGGCGACGATCGCCACCACCTTGTTCAAGGACAAGATCGAGCAGCTCAAGCCATAGCGCCCGGGTGCGCCTGACACGGCGGTGCCGCCAGGACGAGTCCTGGCGTTGCTGACGGGGTCTGCGAACGTGTTGTTTGCGTCATCGGCCTGGACATGATTGCCTCCCGAATGCCAGGCGTGCTTGCGCGGCATCTATGCCGCTCTTTGCTCTTGGCGTTACCCGCGGTCGTGCGGGCCATGCGCCGAGCCCGCGGAGGAGCCGTTTGGCTCTGTGAGAGCAGCCTGACCTGCAATTGCAGTAGATAACGCCGGCCGATGTCCGTAGTCATGAAAGCGCTGAGTGGCCTGCTACTGGCCGCGCCGGGCGAGGCCGAGCAGGCCGCCGAGCACGGCCGCTGCGGCTACCCCGGCCGTCACCTGGCCGGCGTGCTGGGAGAGCCACAACTGCGGTGACCGGTCATGTGATCGGTCGGAGAACTCGCCGCGCGCTCCGAAGTCCCGACCGGCGGGACCGTCTGCGGGCTCGCACAGGTTGTCGGGTCGGCCCGCCCTGGCCGGCTCGTCGGTCTGCTGGGAGTCGAAGCCGGTCCTGGCCAGGTATCGGTCGAGCAGTGCGGGCGCGATCCGGTTCGCGATCAGCGT
>WNGQ01009214.1_pt1 | contig 12200 bp, 10 predicted proteins | sample 5407661 | NCBI WGS metagenome assembly WNGQ01 (sample SAMN13153382, study PRJNA577476) | soil metagenome | isolation source: 60 cm soil or saprolite under Garry oak tree replicate 2 | place: USA:California | collected 2016-06-15
CCCCGTAGGCGTCGGCGTCGCGCTTGGAGAACTTGGCGATCTCCGCATGCCGCTCCGCCGGGTCGGCAGGCAGCCGGAGGTAACGGCCGTCGGCCCGCGGGGAGAAGTAGGGCCCCTGCGGGTACACGTGGTAGCCGTGCCGGTCAAGCCGCAGGTCGCGGATGAGGTCGGGCGGGAGCAGCGAGACAACGTAGGACAGCGAGGTGACCGTGTACCCGGGCCCGAACGGGTGCTCGCTGACTGCCGCGCCGCCGACGACCCCCCGCCGCTCGCAGACCAGCGTGCGCAGCCCGCTGCGCGCGAGGTAGGCGGCGGCGACCAGGCCGTTGTGGCCACCGCCGACGATCGCCACGTCAAACTCGGCCGTCATCAGCCATGCGCTCCTCCGGAAGCGGAAAAAAGCAAGCATATGACCTGAGCGCGTCTTCCTCGATCATGGGCGGTCGCTCGTCGCGGCACCGGTCCTGGGCCCGCGGGCAGCGGCTGGCGAAGATGCAGCTCTCGTGCGCGGCCGCCCCGGTCAGGCCGGCGCCGCCCGGCTCGGCCGGGTAGCCGGCGGCCGCCTCGTCCTGGCTCGCCGGCGGCACGGCACCCGCGTCGCCGCCCGCCCCCGCCGTTTCGAGCGGGCCCGCTCCGCGCGACGCCAGCCGCCGGCCGCGCGGATGATCGGCGGGCACGGCGTCGTGCAGCGCCCTGGTGTAGGGATGCCTGGGCGAGCGGCGGATCAGTTCGGCCGGGCCGGTCTCGACCACCCGGCCGCCGTACATGACGGCCACGGTGTCCACCACCCGGCCGATCAGGTCGAGGTCGTGGGTGACGAACAGCATCGACAGGTGGCGCTCGCGCCGGGCGTCGAGCAGCAGGTTGACGATCTGCGACTGGACCGAGACGTCGAGGCTGGACGTCGGCTCGTCGCAGATCAGCACCGAGGGGGAGCCGATGAGCGCCCGGGCGATCGCGATCCGCTGTCGTCCGCCGCCGGAGTAGCGCGACGGGTAGCTGCGCAGGTCGGCGCCCGGCAGCCCGACCGCCGCGAGTTGCCCGGCGACCACGCGGTCAGCCGCGCGGCCGCGCCCGCCCGGCAGCCGGTGGATCCGCAGCGGCTCGGCGACGACGTCGCGGATCGTCATCCGCGGGTCGAGCGAGTCGTAAGGGTCCTGGAGCACGAACCCGATCTGGCGGCGCAGCGGGCGCAGTCCGCCCCGGCCGGCCGGGTAGGCGGCGCCGTTGAAGGTCAGCCGCCCCGAGGTCGGCCGGTCCAGGCCGAGAGCGAGCCGGACGCAGGTGGTCTTGCCCGACCCCGACTCGCCGACCAGGCCCAGGCTGCCGCCGTCCGGCAGGCCGAGCGTGACGTCGTCGAGCGCCAGCCGGCCGCCGCGGTACCGCTTGCTCACCCGGTCGAAGGCGATCACCGCGGGCGGCTGGAACCCGGCCCGCCCGGGTCCCGCCGCCGGCGCGCCGGCCTGCGAGGGAAGGTGGGCGGTCATGGCGCCGCCGCCGGCGCGCCGGCGGGCCCGGCTGGCGCTGCGGCCGGGTGATGGCAGGCGGCCCGATGCTCGCCGCTGGCCAAGCCGCCGTCCGCGCCGACCGGCTCGAGCCCGGGATCGACCTCGGCGCAGACCTCAGTGGCCCGCGGGCACCGCGGCCGGAACGGGCAGCCCCCCGGATCCTCCCCGGGCCCCGGCGGCGACCCGGGTATCTGGAACAGCGGTGCGCCGACCGGCCCGGACCGCAGGTCGCGCCTGGTCTGGAGCAGTCCCAGGGTGTACGGGTGGGCCGGGGCGTCGAAGACCCGCTCGACCGGGCCGACCTCGACGATCCGCCCGGCGTACATGACGGCCGCCCAGTCGGCCAGTTCCGCGACCACGCCCATGTCGTGGGTGATCCACAGGAGTCCGCAACGCACCCGTGCCCGCAGCTCCCCGATCAGCCGCAGGATCTCGGCCTGCGTCGACACGTCGAGCGCCGTCGTGGGCTCGTCGGCCACGATCAGCGGCGGAGACAGCGCCATCGCCATCGCGATCATGACCCGCTGGCGCATGCCGCCGGAGAGCTGATGCGCGTACAGCCTGGCGACCGCGGCCGGGTTGTGGATCTCGACCTGCGCCAGGGCGGCCACCGCCGCCTCCGCCGCCTGGCGCCTGCCCATCCCGGCGTGCACGGCGAAGACCTCGCCCACCTGCCTGCCGACCGGAACGACCGGGTTGAGCGAAGCCATGGCGTCCTGTGCGATGCAGCCGAGCAGCCCGGCCCGGATCCGGCGGAACTCGCCGGCGTCGAGCCCGGACACCTCCCGGCCGGCGATGCTGACCTGGCCGGTCACCGCCGCCGAGTTCGGCAGCAGCTTCGCGGCGGCCAGGGCGAGCGAGCTCTTGCCGCTGCCGGTCTCGCCGATCAGCGCCACGACCTGACCCGCGCCGACGGTCAGGCAGGCGTCGCAGACCGCGTGCACCGGGCCGTACCGCACGTTCAGCCCGGAGATCTCCAGCGCCGGCGCGTTCCCGGCCCCGGCGATCCTCACACCCCCTCCCGTGTCCGCGGGTCGACGAACATCCGCAGCACGTCGGCGACCAGGTTGAAGAAGACCACGGCGACGGCCCCGACGATCACCGTGCCCAGCACGATCGGGCGGTCGAGGTCATGCAGCGCGTTGACCGCGAGCAGCCCGATGCCGGGCCAGACGAACACCACCTCCACCGTGACCACGCCGGACAGGTACGCGCCGAGGTCCAGGCCGACCATCGTGATGGCGGGCGACAGCACGTTGCGCAGCACGTGCCTGCGCAGGATGTAGGAGTCGGACAGGCCCTTCGACACCGCGGTCCTGATGTAGGAGGAGGCGAGCGAGTCCTGCATCTGGTCGGCGACGATCTGCGCGTACCATGGCGCGCCGATCAGGCCGAGTGTCAGCGCGGGCAGCACGAGCTGTGCCGGGCCGGCCCCGCCGGTCACCGGCGCGATGCCGAACCGGAACCCGAACACGAGCAGCAGCAGCAGGCCGAGCACGAAGATCGGTATCGCGAGCAGGGTCAGGTTGACCGCGCCGACCAGTGCCCTGGCCCAGCCGAAGAGCGTCGCCAGGATGCCGAGCGCACCGCCGATGATCACCTCGGCGACCACCCCGGCCAGCGCGAGCACGCCCGTGGTCAGCAGCCGCGGCCCGATCAGCGAGGCGACGGACTGCCGCTGCACGTAGGAGGTGCCCAGGTTGCCGTGCAGCAGGCCGCCGAGGTAGTCGGCGAACTGCACGATGACCGGCCGGTTCAGGTGGAGCTGGGCGCGGATGCCGGCGAGCACCGCCGGGCTCTGCGCCCGCGGCGCGATTGCCTTGGCCGGGTCTCCAGGCACCACGAACTCGAGCACGAACGCCAGGGCGACCACGCCCGCGACCGCGATCAGCCCGAAGACCAGCCTGCGGATCACCGCCCGAGCCACGAGAGTCTCCTCAGGTCCGGGTTGAACGCCTTCACGCCCTCGCCGACGAGCAGGAACGCCAGCGTCAGCGCCATGATCGCCAGGCCGGGCGCGATCACGAGCAGCGGCGCGTAGCTGATCGCGAGCTGCCCGTCGGAGATCATGTTGCCGAGCGAGGCGGTCGGCGGGTTGATCCCGGCGGACAGGTAGGACAGCGTCGCCTCGAAGGCGACGGCCGACGCCGCGTTCAGCGGCGAGTACGCGATCATCATCGAGGTTACGTGCGGGGCGAGATGCCGGCGCACGATCGCCAGCCCGCCGGCCCCCATCGCCTCGCCGGCCTCGACGAAGCCCCGCTGGCGCAGCCTGAGCACCTCGCCGTAGACCAGCCGGGCCGGGTACGACCAGAACAGCACCGTGATGATCACGATGACCCGGGTCATGCCCGCCGCCATCACCGCCGCGATGACCAGGCCGGCGAGCGTGTACGGCAGCGCGAGGCCGATGTCAGTGAACCGCATGAGGAACTGCTCGACCGGGCCGCGGAAGTAGCCGGCGAGCAGGCCGACCGCCGCCCCGATCACGATCGACGTCGCGTTCGACACGACCGCGACGATCAGCGACACCCTGATCCCGTAGACCAGCCTGACCAGCTCGCTGCGTCCGAGCAGGTCGGCGCCGAGCGGGTAGCGGGCGCTCGGCCCGACCGGCAGGCCGGTCGGGCCGAGCGCGTGCAGCAGGTCCTGGTGGCTCGGGCTCCCGAACAGCGGCGCGGCGATCGCCAGCCCGGCGCAGCCCGCGAGCACGACCGCGCCGGCGACGAGCTGCCATGGCCAGCGCCGCCTCGCCCGGCCGCCGCGGCCGCCGGCCGCGGCGGGCGCCCCCGGTGCCTCCCGCCCGAGGGCCGCGGCCAGCGACACCCGGCTACACCCACATCCGGTCGTAGTAGCTGTAGGTCTCGGCGCGGTAGTGATAGTTGTTGACCCGCTGCGACACGCCGGCCAGGAAGTCGGTCGCGGCGATGAAGATGAACGGCGCGTCGTCGCCGATGATCTGCTGGATCTGGGCGTACAGCTTGTTGCGCGAGACCGGGTTGAAGTCGGCCGCTGCCTGCTTGGCCAGCCGGTCGACCTCGGGGTTGGAGTAGCCGCAGTAGTTGCTCGAGGCCTTGGTCGTATACAGGGCGTCGACCTCGTCCGCCGCGGTCGGCTGCACCATGTACCACAGGTCGGTGGTCATCTGGAGCTTCGTGCTGCCCTTCTGCTCGGCGTACTCCAGGCTGTACATCGCGTTGGCGCCGATCTGGTTCAGCGTCACGTCTACGCCGACGGCCCCGAGTTGCTGCTGCACGACCTGGGCGATGTCAGGGAACGGCGGGTCGGCCGATACGGTGAGCTCGATCGAGAAGCCCTTCTTGTAGCCGGCCTGCGCCAGAAGCTGCTTGGCCCGGTGCGGGTCGTAGCCGTAGGGCTGGAACGTCCTGGTGAAGTCGGACAGGTGGTTGGGGAACGGCGCGCCCCACGGCGTGCTGGTGCCGTAGGTGATCTTGCCGAGCGTCTCCTTGTTGATCGCCCAGTTCATCGCCTGCCTGACCGTGCGGTTGCCGAACGCGGGCACCCCGGTGGGGTACATCGTGAGGTACAGGTTCCCCGGCGACGACGTGGGCTGGGCGAGCGGCCTGAGCGTCGGGCTGGCCAGCACCTGGCTGGCACCGGATGGCGGTATGCCGTCGCCGATGATGTCGATGTCGCCGTGCTCGAGCTGGAGGAGCTCGATCTGCGCGTCCACGCCCCAGTGGTACTCGACGGCGTCCAGGTACGGCAGCCCGGCGTAGAAGTAGTGCGGATTGCGCTCGAACCTGGCCGTCTGCGCCGCCGCGTCGTACGAGGTGATCTTGAACGGGCCGTAGCCGACCGGCGTCTTGGCCCACGCCTTGCCGAGCCTGGCGACCTCCTCGCTCGGCACCGGGGCGGCGATGGGCAGCGTGAGCGCGTTGAGCACGGTGAAGTCCGGCGCGGTCAGGTGCACGACCAGGGTGGTGTCGCCGTTCACCTCGACGCCCGCGAGCTGGCTGGTCTTGCCCGACATGACGTCGGCCGCGCCGACGACCGAGGCGAAGTAGCTCGAGCCCCACGACTGCGTCTTGGGGGCCAGCATGCGTTCCCAGGCGTACTTGAAGTCTCCTGCGACGATCTTGCTCCCGTTGTGGTACTTGACGTCGGGCCGGACCCGGAACGTCAGCGTGGTGCCGTCCTGGCTGATGACCGGGTGGCCGGCGGCCAGGTTCGGCACCGGGCCGGCGAACTGCTCGTCGTAGGCCATCAGCGCGCCGAAGAACACCAGCTCGGTCACGCAGTCCCAGGAGGTGAGGTTCTCGCCGATGGCCGGGTCGAACGAGTCGGGCGGGTCGACCCAGGCGACCTTGACCGTGCCGCCGCGGCGGCCGCCGGAGACCGGCTGCGGCCCGGGCACGTGCTCGTTGACCTGGATGCCGGTCTTGTGGTTCAGGCCGCTGGCCCCGGTCGACGAGCACGCCGCCAGCAGCGGGCCCGCCGCGCCGACCGCGCCGACGGCGCCCGCCGCTCCGGTCAGGCGCAGGAATCCGCGCCGGTCAAGCCCGGGAACCCAGCCCGGCCCGGTGCGCCTGGTCGCCGGTGCCGCGGGTCTGCGTGATCTGTTGTGCTGTGTCATGAGCTATTCGCCTCCAAGGGGCGCTCGGTGTAATTGCCAAGACGTGCGGCCACGTACCGGCCCACGTCGGCGCTCGGCTGCTCCATCGGAGCCAGGTACCCGGCCGTGAACCGGCGCGAGGTCATGCCGTCCTGCACGCGCTCGCAGATCAGCCAGTCCTGGCGGTTGACCAGGTCCCAGAAGCTGACCGCGTCGCTGGGGTCGAAGTCCGGCCTGGCCATCTCGTCCGGGTGGAAAAGGAAGTCGCAGACGACGGTGGTACGTCCCGCCGCCCGCGGCCATACGGTGAACGCGGCCACGTGGTCGGCCGACAGGCTGATCATCAGATTGGGCAGCACGAGCTCGCCGAAATGGCGGGTCCGCTCGGTCTCGGACAGGCCCGGGAACGGCAGTCGCGTGGTCGTTCCCGTTGCCGTCAATGTGTAGGCACCGTCCCGGTGCGGCACTCCCGCTTCCCAGCTCACGTCGCCGCCGTCGCGAGCGAAGTCGGGTATCAGCTCGCACAGCTCGGGATGGACCGGGCCGCAGTGGTAGCACTCGTTGTAGTTCTCGAGCACGACCTTCCAGTTCGCGGCGACCTCGTAGCTCAGCCGGGCGCCGGCCCGCAGGTCGGCCAGCGGGAACGCGGCCAGCCGGCCATCGATCTCCCCCAGCGCCTCGGCCAGCTCCGGCCCGGCGCCGGGCTCGAGCCTGGCGAACAGGAAGCCGCCCCAGGTGGCGACGTCGACCGGGTGCAGGGACAGGGCCGCGCGGTGGCCGCGCAGGTCGGGCAGGAACGGCGCGGACCGCAGCCTCCCGTCCAGGCCGTAGGTCCAGGCGTGGTACGGGCACCCGATCGCCCCGGCGAAGCACCCGGTTCGCGCGGCCACGCCGGACTGACCCGCCGCGGGCTCGCCGTGCTCGGGCGGAACCAGCCGCGAGCCGCGGTGCCGGCACACGTTGTAGAACCCGCGCAGCTCGCCGTCGTCGCCGCGGACAACCACCACGCTCTCCCCCGCGACGTCGGCGGTCAGGTAGTCCCCCGGCCCGGCCAGGATCTCGGCGCGTCCGACGCAGAACCACCCGGTGAACAGGACCGCCTCCCGCTCCCTGCGGAACTCGGCCTCGGAGACGAAACTCGCCCGCGGCAGGCTGAGATCGAGCGGAATGGCGGCGACGCCCGCGCCATTCCCGCCGCTGCGCGCTGGCACCGCCTTCTGCGTCTGCACCACTGCCTCCCTCGTGCTGTTCGGGAATATATCGCTCAATGCCCTGGCAAAAATAATCAGTCGTCCGAATACGCCAGCTCCGGGTTGATCGGCGCGCCTTCGGCAAACCGGCCAGGCCGGAATGCCGGCAGGTCGACGTGGGCGGCGGCACCCGCGACGATCAGCTCGGCCAGCGCCTCCCCGACGGCCGGCGAGATCTTGAAGCCCATGCCGGAGAACCCGGCCGCGACGACCAGTCCCGGCCGGCCGGGCACCTCGCCGAGCATCGGCCTGGCGTCCGGCGTCATGTCGTACACCCCGGCGATGCCGCGCACGATCCCGCCGTCGGCCAGCGCGGGAACGCGGCGCGCCGCCGATCCGACCATCGCGGCCAGCTCGGCGAGCTCGGCGTCCTGCGCGGCCGGCGGGACCCGGTCCGGGTCGGCCCCGCGCGGTCCGGTGAAGGCGCCGACCAGTGTCATCTGCCCGGCCGCCTCGGGCCGGAAGTAGGTCTGCGTGGTCGAGTCGATGCACGCCACGCCCGCGCCGCCGCCCGCCGGATGGCCCACGACCGCGACCTTGTGCAGTTCGGTCTCGATCGGCAGGTCGATCCCGGCACCGGCGAGCAGCGGCGGCGACCACACCCCGCAGGCGAGCACGACGACGCCGGCGTGCACCGGCCCGTCGTCGGTCAGGGCCCCGGTCACGCGGTCGCCGTCGGTGAGCAGCCCGCGGACGGGCGTGTTCGGCCGGTAGCCGGCCCCGGCCTCGCGCGCCGCGGCCAGCAGGTCGCCGGCCACGATCGCACCGTCGCCGTAGCCGCCATCCGGTTCCCAGGCGGCGCACTCGACGTCGTCGGCGCGCAGTCCCGGCGCGACCCTGGCCAGCTCGGCGCCATCGATGACCTCGGCGTTCGCCCCGTGCTCGCGCTGCATGGCGACGTTCGCCCGCAGCCGTGGTGTTTCTTCTTTCGCTACGATGCGCACGAAGCCGGTCCGGCGCACGCAGGCCGGCCGCCCGGTCAGCTCGGTCCAGGCCCGGAACATCGCGTCGCTGCGGACCGCGAGGTCGACCTCGGGCGGGAACGTGTAGTGCATCCGCACCAGGGCCGACGACCGGCTCGACATGCCCGATCCCGCCGATGCCCGGTCGAGCACGGTCACGGTGCCGGCCTTCAGCCGCATGGCGTGGAAGGCGGTCGCGGCGCCGATCACCCCGGCGCCGACGACCAGCACGTCGCTTGGCCGGCCGGAATCCGGCCGGCCGCTCGGCCGACGCCGGCCGCTCACCCGGCGCTCCGGCGGTCTCGCCGGCGGTCGCGGCGCAGCCCGGCCAGCACCTGCCGGGCCGCGTTGTAGCCGGGGGCGCCGGTCACGCCGCCGCCGGGATGCGCGCCCGCGCCGCACAGGTACAGGCCGTCCACCGGCGAGGCGTACCGCGCCCACCCCGGCACCGGCCGCATGTGGAAAAGCTGGTCGAACCGGATGTCGCCGTGGAAGATGTTGCCCTCGGTCAGGCCGTAGGTCCGTTCCAGGTCGAGCGGCGTCAGCACCTGCCTGGCCACTACCGCGCCGGCCACGTTCGGCGCGAACTCGCAGATCCGCGCGATCACCTTGTCGCCGAGCTCGCCGGCCCGGCTATCCCAGTCTCCCTCGGCGAGCCGGTACGGCACGTACTGCACGAAGCAGGTCATGATGTGCCTGCCCGCCGGGGCCAGCGTGTCGTCGACGTTGGACGCGACCACGCAGTCGACGAACAGCTCGCGGGCGTCCGCGATCTCGCCGCGCTTGGCCCGGTCGTAGCACCGGTCGGCGACCTCCAGGCTCGGCGGCAGGGTGAACAGCGCCCGCTGCCCGGGGCCGGCCGCGGCCGGCATGCCGAGCACCGCGGGCTCGGCGTCGAGGACCAGGTTGACCTTGGCGCACGGCCCGTCCATCTTGATCGCCGCGATCGCGTCGCGGAAGTCGGCCGGCAGCTCGGCCTGGTCGACGAGGTCGAGAAAGGTGTGCTTGGGGTCGGCGCCGGACAACACGACCCGAGCGGCCAGCTCGGTGCCGTCCCTGGTCGCCGCCGGTGAGCATGTGGAAGGCCAGGCCGATCAGGGTGCCCGGCTGGTACGGGCCGCCGTGCTTGCCGTACAGGTTGTTCGCCAGCAGCAGTGCCTTGACCTGCGGCGAGGTGAAGCGGCCGTCGATGTAGTCGCCGAGACTGGAGGAGATCAGCCTGGTCAGGCCCTCGATCTCGGTGCCGCGCAGGCCGCGCAGCCGCCTGCCGATCCTGATCAGCTCGCCCGCGCCGCGCAGCGACCCCGCCCGGGTATCCGGCGGCAGCTCGGTCAGCATGGGCTGGATCCTGGCGCTGAGCTGGCGCAGCTCGGCCGTCACGTCGTCGAACGCCCGGGCGTCCCGCCCGGAGAACCGCTCGATCTCCGCCCTCGTCCTGGCCGGGTCGGCCCAGTTCGCGAGCACGTCGCCGCCCTCCAGCGCGACCTGCACGGCGGGCTCGCACGGGACCATGCGCAGCCCGTGCCTGCCCAGCTCGAGCGCCCTGATCACCTCGGGACGCAGCATGCTCGCGATGTAGGAGGTGGTCGAGCCGCGGCAGCCGGGTGCGATCTCCTCGGTCACGCAGGCTCCGCCGATCACGTCGCGCCGTTCGAGTACCAGCGTCTCCAGGCCGGCCCTGGCCAGCATCGCTCCCGCGGTCAGCCCGTTATGCCCCGCCCCGACGATGATCGCGTCCCAGCGCCGCCCCCCGCTCATCGCGGTGCGCCCGGGGAGGCTGGGGCGGGCGGCGATCGGCGGGGCATGCTCATAACTGGCTCATAATTGACCTGAGGTTTGTTAAGAAGTATGGATTTTGCCGAGTATGCAATGTTAGCTTGATCAATGTCAATAACGGGCAATGGCGGTTTTCATGACTTCTGGTCAGACAACGGCTCGCGCGACGACCCGGCCCGGCCCGCGCCCGGCCGTACGCGCCGGGGAGCGGCAGCGAGCCAAGCAGGACAGGATCGTCGCCATCGCGATGGAGCACTTCGCCAAGCACGGCTACGAGGGGGCCAGGGCCGAGGCGATCGCGGCCGCCGCCGGCGTGTCGAAGGGCGCCATCTTCGGCTACTTCGGCAGCAAGGCCGGCCTGTTCCTGGCCGCGTACCAGAGCGCCACGCGCACGTTCAGCAGGTATCTCGACGCCCCGGCCGACGTGCTCGACCAGGGTTTCTTCGCGGCGGTCAGCTACTGGCTCGAGCACACGCCGCACCTGATCCACGAGGACTGGATCCCGTACCGGGTCGTGCTGATCGGCAGCTACTGCTCCGACCTGGAGCTCAAGCGCGAGATCAGCAAGTACATGCAGCGCGACGACCCGTACGGGACGCGCGAGTTCGTCCAGTTCGGCGTCGATCACGGCGAGGTCAGGCGCGACATCGAGATCGAGCTGATCGTCTCGCTGGTCGACTGGCTGATCGACCGCTGCCAGGACGCGATCGTGACCGAGGAGCTCGACCCCGGGCTGTTCGGCTACTTCACCCAGTCGGCGCAGATGCGCCAGCAGCGGGTGCGCCAGTTCGTCGAGCTCGTCCGCAGCGCCATCGCGGTGCCGGAAGCCGCCAGGGGGAGTGCCCAGTGACCGATGCGCAGGCGACCGGCGCGGCGCCCGAGACCTTCGCGACGGTCATCCGCGAGGCCAGGATCCCGATGCCGGACGGCGTCATGCTCGCGGCCACGCTGTACCTGCCGCCCGATACCGACACCGCGCCCGTGCCCGTGGTGCTGGAGTACCTGCCGTACCGCAAGGACGACTCGGTCGGCCGCAACCTCGAGCTCAACTCGTACCTGACCAGGCGCGGCTACGCGGGCGCGCGGGTGGACATCAGGGGAACCGGCAACAGCGAGGGCGAGCTGCCCGCGGGCGAGTACACCGAGCAGGAGCAGCGCGACGCCGAGGTGGTCATCGCCTGGCTGGCGGACCAGCCTTGGTGCACCGGCTCGGTCGGCATGTGGGGTATCTCCTGGGGCGGCTTCAACTCGATCCAGATCGCGATGCGCCAGCCGCCTCCGCCGGCGCTGAAGGCGATCATCGCGTGCGAGGCGTCCGACGACATGTTCCACGACGACGTGCACTACATCGACGGGCTGCTCCACCTCGACGAGTACGCGGTGATGATCGACCAGCTCAACATGCTGCCGCCGGCGCCGGAGTACCCGCTCGACGAGGAGACGCTCGCCCGCAGGTTCGACAGCGAGCCGTGGATGGCGACCTGGCTCGGCCAGCAGCAGGACGGCCCGTACTGGCTGCGCAACTCGCTGCGGGCCGACTACTCCAGGCTCGCGGTGCCCGCGTTCCTGATCGCGGGTTGGTGGGACGGCTACCGCGACTCGGTGTTCCGGATGGCGCGGCACGGCCAGGTTCCGGTCAAGGCGCTGATCGGGCCGTGGAACCACACCTGGCCGCACATCGCGGTGCCCGGGCCTGCCGTCGAGTGGCGCTCGCACGCGGTGCGCTGGTGGGATCACTGGCTCAAGGGCGTCGACACCGGCCTGCTCGACGAGCCGACGGCGAATGTCTACGTGCAGACCTGGCGGCCGCCCGATCCCGACCTGACCGAGCTGCCGGGCCACTGGCGCAGCGAGACCGCGCTGCCGCCCGAGCGGACCAGGCAGCAGGTGCTGTACTGCGGTTCCGGGCCAGGCCTGGCCGCCGAGCCGGGTCCCGACGCGTCGGTGCAGCTCAGGTACGTGCCGTCGGCCGGGATCGAGGGCGGGCACTGGTGGGGCGAGCTGACCGCCGACCAGCGTGGCGCGGACGCGTACAGCCTGGTGTTCGACTCGGCCCCGCTCGGCGACGACCTGGAGGTACTTGGCCTGTGCCGGGTAGAGATCCACGGCCGCGCCGACGCATCGCCGC
>WNGQ01005657.1_pt1 | contig 12197 bp, 13 predicted proteins | sample 5407661 | NCBI WGS metagenome assembly WNGQ01 (sample SAMN13153382, study PRJNA577476) | soil metagenome | isolation source: 60 cm soil or saprolite under Garry oak tree replicate 2 | place: USA:California | collected 2016-06-15
CGGGCCGGAGGCGCCCCGGGTCGTGGCCAGCGGCACGTGCGGCACCGCCGGCGCCCCTGAGCTGGGAGCCGGGTCCGGGCTGGGCGGCGGCGACGCCTGCTGAGCCGGCGACGGCGGCTCGAGCGTGGGCTCCGTCAGCGGCGTGGGCGCCTGCCGGAGGTGCCAGTCCGGGAGGGCCGCGGCCCGGTGCCCACCGGTGAGGCTCGCGGCGGCGGCGCCGAGCGCCTCGCGGACCTCCGGGTAGGCCAGGAGCATCAGGGCCGACAGCACGACCGTCAGCGCGGCCGTGCCGCCGATCATCTGCACCAGCCAGCGCCGCGGGTCGGCGGCGCGTGGGGCGCTCGCCTCGTCCTCGACCACGGCGGGGCTGTCGTCGATGGGTCCGAAGGACCAGTCCTCGTCGTCGGTGTCCATGTCCCCCCTCTCTCGCCGCGAGCGTAGCCGCCGCCCGCCGGCTGGAACAGGGACAGACCGGAAACGAAGTCGGGAAGGACGCCTGAGGGGTCAGGACGCCGGGCCCGGCTCAGCCGGCGGGCGTGAGCAGCGTCTCCAGCCGCTCGTCGTACCGCCAGGGCGTCGACCGGCCAGCCAGGTGCACGCCGCCGACCCAGGGGTCGATCCCGTTCAGACGCACGTGGTCCCGCCGGGCCGCGAGCACCTCCTCGCCCGTGACGGTGAGCCGCACCGGCCGCCCGGGAAAGGGCCGGCCCTCGCCGCCGATCTCCAGCAGCGGGGCCCCGGACGCCGCCGGTCTGCACGGCCAGGGGGCGCGGGCGCCCTGTGACGGCGCCCGGCCCGGCTGCGGCTACCAGGTCACGACGCGAGCCTTCCTTCTGGATCGTGGGTGACGGGAGCCTGACGGGCCCGGCGAGAGCACGACGAGGCCGGCCAGCCGGCCCTGGCGCAGGGGGCCGAGGCGGTCGGGCTCGCCGAGCAGCGTCGCGCCGTGGGTGAGGGGCCGCACCGGCGTGGCCCGTTGGGCGGCCCGGCGCGGCCCGGGCACCACGCGTCTCCGGCCGCAGAGCTGCTCCATCGCCGCGCCCGCCACACCGCCGTCCACGACCATCTTCAGACCGCACAGCTTGAGCCAGTCGTCACCAAGCCTGCTGCGGCGCCCATGCCCCGGATCGGGCCGGTCGGACCTCGGCGTGGACCTCGGAGGCGGTGGAACCGCACCCGGCGGCTGCGGCCCAGCCTCACACTCACCTGCACAAACCCTCCGGAATTGCGCCCGGAGAGCGCTTGGCCGAAACCCGTCCGGGCACGGCTCCACGCCCAATCTACCGGGCGCCTCTCGGTGTGCACAACCTCTTCGTGCGGCGGCCGGGCAGCCGGGCCGCCAGCAGGGGGAAGGCGAAGGTCGGCGGGCTGACCGGCGCCGCCCGAGCCGTGCGGCGCGGCCGGCGTGGCCGCGCAGCCCTCCTGGAAGGCGGAGCCGCGGGCCAGGGCTGACCCTGACGGCCACCACCGGCCCGGGGGCCCCGTCCGCTCGGGCAGAATCGGGGCGTGAGCGACGACCCCCTGGAGCGGTTGCGCCGGCTCTGCATGGCCATGCCGGAGGCCACGGAGCGGCAGAGCCACGGCGAGCCCACCTGGTTCGTGCGCGGCAAGAAGACGTTCGTGACGTACGCCGACCACCATCACGACGACCGGCTGGCGTTCTGGTGCGCGGCCCCCGCCGGCTTCCAGGGCATGCTCGTCGAGGCCGAGCCCCAGCGCTTCTTCGTCCCGCCGTACGTCGGCCATCGCGGCTGGCTCGGCGTCTGGCTCGACGTGCCGGTGAACTGGGACGAGATCGCGACGATCGTCGAGGGCGCCTACCGGGCCGTCGCCCCCAGGGGTCTCGTGGCCGAGCTGGACGCGCGCGGACGATAGTGCTCAGCCGGGCGCGGGGACCGCACTGCCGCGACGCCGGCGAGGCCGGCGTCCCAGCTCGACGTCTTCGCGCCGCCCCGATCCCGGCCCCTGTCCAGGCCGCGGGCTCCCGCCTCCTTGCCCACGGTCCGCGAAGTGCGGCTGTCGTGCTCGTCCCGGGTCCCCTGCCCGGCGGGAAGGTCCCGGGCCGCCTCCCTCGTGGGCGGCCGTCTCGGCTCAGCCGGCCGAGCAGCCCTCCCCGCGGCCGTCGCCCGACCGCCCCTCGCCGCACTCGCCGCCCAGGGTCACTATCACGGCGCTGCCGGACGCGAGGTCCAGGCCCAGCATGCCGTCGTCGATGGGGACCCGGTCGGCAGCCCGGCGGGGCAGGCGGCCGGAGCGATCGACCGTGGCGCCCTGGATGGCGACCCCCTGCGCGCTGGTCAGCGAGGTGCCGGTCAGGTGAACGACCCGGGCGGTGCCGCGCTCCCTGCCGACGCTGACGCGGACGTGGACCGGCGCGGCGGCTGTGTCGTCCTTCTCGATGACGGCCAGCCGGGTCCGTCCGTCGTCGCCGCGCACCGCGTAGGCGGTGACGTTGGCGCCACCGCTGGACAGCGTGACCGGCAGGAACCGGCCCGGGCCCAGCCGGCTGGCCATGTAGAGGCCGTAGTACTCGGGCGCGGCGATGTAGACCCTGGCCCGCTCGTCCGCGGCGTCGGCGGCGCAGATCGGCGTGTAGCGCTGGAACTTGCCGTTGAACAGCGGGGCGCCGCAGACGCCGAGCCCGCCGTGGAAGTTCAGACCGCTGAACCCGTCCTGGGCCATGAGCAGGCTGTAGTCCATCGACCACAGCGCGGAGGCGTAGACGTCGCTGACGCCGGCGGTGCCGCCGCCGGCCGACGAGTTGGTCTCGTCCAGCCGGATCGGCAGGTGCTCGGCCCGGGCGGCGGCCAGCTGGGCGGCCACACTGCCGACCTCGCTGGCGTCCGTCTGCGGCGAGAGCAGCCCGCTCACGCCCGCGCTCCCGTCGACGCTGTACGCGTGCTGCGTCAGCAGCTCGAGCCGGCTCCGCTCGTCGTGGGCGAGCTGCGCCACCCAGCTCGCCGTGGAGCCGGGCGAGCTGGTGTCCGGACCGGCTATCCGGGAGCTGCCGACGGCGGCGGCGCAGGCCTCCCATTCCGGGCGGTACTGGGCATAGCCGTACGGCGCGGTCCGGAAGCCCTTGCTCACCCAGGAGTTCGGCTCGTTGCCGCACTCCGCGGCGACGAGGTCACCGCCCAGCGTGGAGAAGAGGGTGCGGGCCTCGTCGGCCGCCAGCGCGGGGTCGAAGCGGCCCATGTTGATGCCGACCTCCGCCTTCCAGCGGGTCGCGTCGAGGAAGCCGTCCAGCCTGGCGATGTCGGCCGGGGTCACGATGTCCTGGACCCACGACGGCAGCGGCTGGGGCGGCGGCTGGCCCGCCGGGACCCACAGGGTGTCGCGGTCCAGCGTGTTGCCCGAGATCCGGATGTTGCTCTGGCCCAGCGTCCTGAACAGCGTCACCAGGTTGCCGGTGTGGCCGTCGAGGTTGCCGACGCCGAGCTCCCGCATCTCGAAGGACAGGCCGACGAAGTCGGAGGGCAGCCGGCCGGCGAGGTGGGCGCCGTCGATCGCGATCGTGGCGTCGGTCCCGGCCGCCCGGACCGGCGTGGGGACCACCGCCTGCCCGACCCCCGACAGCATCGTGGCAACGGCGGCCACGCCGACCGCGAGGCGCCGGCCAATCCTCGGAACGACCATCCTCCCTCCTCCTTCGCGACCCTGCTGGTGCGTGACGGCAGTATACGTAATTGTTATACAATTAGGCTGAGGGGGGTGCCGTCCCAGTCCCTTCGAGCACAGGCCGTCCAACCCCTAGCGGTGGATGGACGTCACGCGTGGACGCTGGTCACGCTGGCGGCCAGCACCAGCGCCGCCACCGCGACCAGGCCGGCGGGCCACGCGAGCAGGGCGGCGCTCGCCCGGAAGCCGAGCTCCTCGAACACCGGAGCCCCCGGGGCCACCCCCGACCAGGCGGCCGCCGCCCGCAGCCGGCTGCGCGCCTGCTCCAGGTCGAGCGGCCCCTCCCGGGGTCCCAGCAGCGCGGCGATCCTGTCGGCCAGCGCGCTGATCTCCTGCAGCCGGCGCTGGCACCTGGGACAGGTCCGCAGATGGCGGCGGCCGGCGGGACCGACCGCCAGCGGCTCGTCGACGGCACGGCGCAGCGTGCCGTCAGACAGGTGCCACATGGCTCCGTCTCATTGCGCGCACCACGGCTCGGGGTGGAGAGAGGACGCGCCGACGGCGATGTGGGCCGGGCTCGGCACGCCTCGCGGCGCCCGCGCCCGGCCCGACCCTGCCCCACCTCAGGACGTGGCCTGCCGCCATGTCTGCGTCACCTGCGCCCGTTTCCCGATGCGCAGCTGCCTCAGCCCTGGTTGGCGACCGCGCTGTTCCGAAGGATCGGAATGGTGAGCAGCCCGATCGTGATGACCGCGGTGACCACGTGCATCACCATCAGGGCGATGACCAGCGGCGGCGTCGCGGCCCACTGGTCGGCGACCTGCGAAGCGCTGGGGCCCACGAGGAGGGCCAGGGGCGGCAGGAGCGAGACCAGCAGCATGATCCCGCCGATCACCTGGAAACCACGCACGGGGTCTTCGTGGAGCCGAGGCGCCAGCAGCACGACCAGCACCGCGGCCACGACGCCGGCGGCCAGCAGCCAGATCGGCGAGGTCAGGCCGGTACCGATGGTGTCCGCCAGCAGCGCCAGCACGAAGACCAGCCCGGCGGTGGCCCAGCGGAAGACGCCGAGCGAGGCCCGCGCGAGGCGCAGCACCAATCCGAAGGTGAGCGCCGCGCCGATCGTGCCCAGGACCGTGAACACCACGAGCCACAGCGGCGTGGCCAGCGGCATGAACTTCGCCGGGGGGTTCAGCAGCGCGCGGGCGACCACGTAGATGACCAGGTTGGCGACGAGCGAACCCGCCAGGGCGACGAGCCAGGAGGTCGCCAGCCAGCGGAAGCCGACCCGGTCGACCGGCGAAGAACGAGCAGCCATCGTTGACATGTCGACACCTCCGAGTGTGGTAGCTGGATTTCACGGCCGCGGGAGGGCGGCTCACGCGCTCCCTCGACGCTGATCTATCACTGCCGCAGGGGCTGATTCTGTAACAGCGCCGGTGCCGTGACATCCGAGTGACGACACCGTGACAGTCCGCGGCGCACGTTGACGGTGGGTCTGGCGGTTCCTCACATGGGCTGCGCGAGGCTCCTCAGTCGCCGGCAATCCGTCGCCGGCTGGCCAGCACTGAAGGCGACAGCTGGGAGGTCACCGGTACGACATGACAGCAGATGAGCTCCCGAAGTCGATCTCGCCCGCCGCGGCGACCCGCCTGGAGGTGCCGGACCTCGGCGATGCAGCGGCCGGCGCGCGGCGGCCGACCGGCGCGTCCACGGGCGAGCCCGGCTTCCGTTCGACCTGGTCCGGGGGCCGCTGCTGCGCGTCTCGCTCCTCCGGCTCGACGCCGACGAGCACCTGCTGGCCTTCGTCGTCCACCGCCCGGTGTGCGACAACTGGTCGCTCGGGGTGATCTTCCGGGAGCTCGCCGCGCTCTACAGGGGGTTCCAACGGGACCTCCCCTCCCCGCTCCCCGCGGCCGCCCTCCAGCACGCGGACCATGCCGCCTGGGAGCGGGCCGGGCTGGAGCGGGGGGCGTTCGAGGCGCAGCTGGGGAGCCCTCCGACCGAGGCCGGCCTACCGGCCGGCGAGGCACCACTCCAGGACGGCCATGGCGCTGTGGAGCTTGTTCTCCGCCTGGTCGAAGGCCACGCTCTGGGCGCCGTCGATCACCTCGGCGTCCACGTCCTCGCCGCGGTGCGCCGGCAGGTCGTGCATGAACAGCGCGCGCGGGTACCGCTCCATCAGCCCCACCGTCACTCGGAACGGTGCGAAGGTGTCCCGCCAGTTCGGGTCGGACTTCGTCGCACCGGTCGTCTGCCAGCGCGTCGTGTAGACGACGTCGACGTCGCCCGGCAGGTCGAGCACGTCGTGCCGCTCACGAACGGCGGCCGCCGACCGCCGGCTCAGCTCGTGGGCAGCGGCCAGCTTGCCCGCCGGCAGGCCGTAGCCCGGCGGGGTCCGCAGCTCGAGGGTGGCACCGCGGAAGCGGGCCAGCCCGAGCGCCAGGCAGACCGCCGTGTTGTTGCCCTCGCCGACGTAGAGGACTCGCAGCCCTTCGAGAGCACCGAAGTGACAGAGCAGCGTCGTGAGGTCGGCGATGGCCTGGGTCGGATGCTCGTCGGCCGACATGGCATTGATCACGGCCATGCGGGACTGGCCGGCCAACGTGCGCATCTCCTCCTCGGAGCCGGCCGTTCTCGCGACCAGGCCGTCGAGCATGCGCGACAGCACGCGCCCCGTGTCGACCACCGATTCCCCCGTGTTCTCCTGGAGGTCGTTGGGGCCGTACGTGATGATGTGCGCCCCGAGCCGCAGCGCGCCCGCGGAGAACGCGGTCCTGGTGCGTGTCGAGGTCTTGCGGAAGTAGATCCCGACCACGCGGTCGCGCAGCGGTCGAGCCGGCTCGATCTCGCGCCTGGCGTACCGCGCACCCCGTGTCACGAGGTCGCGCAGCTCGTCATCCGAGAGATCGAGGATCGAGATCAGGTGCCGGCGTCCAGTGGTCACGTCACCCTCCAGGCTCTTGAATGTGGTCCACGAAACGCCGGTGTGACGCACCAGGCGTTATCTGACGTCTCGCGGCTGCACGGGAAGACGGCGATCGCGCAGCCACGCGACGACGCGGAGCGTAGCCCCGGCACTGTTGTCTGTCAAGCTCGTCTGGAAGTTGCGATGGAGTGGAAACGTGCCCGATGATGACCTGTTGATGCTCGGCGGCGCGGATGTGGCATGCCTCCTGGAGGGCAGGGAGACAGAGCTGGTCGCCTCTGTCCGAGGTGCGTACGAAGCCCACGCACGCACGCAGACGTCACTGCCGCACTCGGTGTTCCTGACCTTTCCCGACAACGCGCGAAACCGCATCATCGCCCTGCCCGCGTACGTCGGCGACGGGTTCGACATCGCGGGGGTCAAGTGGATCTCCAGCTTCCCTGCCAACGTGGGCCGGGGGATCGAACGCGCGTCCGCGATCGTCGTCGTCAACTCGATGGAGACCGGACGCCCCCTGGCCGTCATGGAGGGCTCGCTGATCAGCGCCAAGCGCACGGCGGCCAGCGCCGCGCTGGCCGCGCAGCAGCTGCACGGGCCCGGCGGCCCGGTGAGCCTGGGGCTCGTGGGCTGCGGGCGGATCAACTACGAGATCCAGCGCTTCCTGCTGGCGACTGGGCCGGCACCCGAGCAGGTCCTGGTGCACGACCTGGCGGCCGATCGGGCGGAACGGTTCGCCGCACGCCTCAACGCCGAGGCCGGCCGCCAGGTGGCGAGAGCGGCAGGGGACCTGGCCGGACTGCTCCGGGGCTGCGACCTGGTGAGCTTCGCGACGACCGCGCCCACGCCGCACGTCGAGGACCTGTCGGTGTGCGCGCCCGGCGCCACCATCCTTCACGTCTCCCTGCGCGACCTGTCGCCGGCGGCGATCCTCGACAGCGACAACGTGGTGGACGACGTGGACCACGTCTGCCGGGAGCGGACCTCGATCCATCTCGCGGCGGAGCAGCGCGGCGGCGTGGACTTCGTCCGCTGCACCCTGGGGGACGTCCTGCTGGGCCGGCAGCCGGCGCGGGAGGGCAGCCGGCGGCTGGTCTTCTCGCCGTTCGGCCTGGGCGTCCTGGACCTGGGGGTCGCCGCGCTCGTCCTGCGCGGCGCCGAGGAGCAGGGGCTCGGCACGACCATGCCGTCGTTCTGGCCACGTTCGTGGGCGAGCGCCGGGTGAGCCCGGCCCGAGATACCGATTAGACAGACACCCGAAGGAGGAGGAACCGAGATGCCCGAGGCCGACGAGGACGACCGGCAGTACGAGGTCGTCGTCAATCACGAGGAGCAGTACTCGATCTGGTTCGCCGACCGTGAACCGCCGGCGGGCTGGCGGAAGGTCGGCCGCGCGGGTCGAAAGGACGAGTGCCTGGCCTACATCGAGGAGGTCTGGACGGACCTGCGCCCGCTCAGCCTGCGCAGGCACATGGAGGGCGTCGCCGGCAGCGGCACCGCCTGACCTCTTACGGCACCGCTCTCCCTCCCGCCCGGCGGTCAGGGAGAGCGGTGAGCACGTCCACTACTCCAGGGGCAGGGAGGTCGGCCCGACGATGGGCACTCACCACTTCGTGGTGAGGCCATCCGCCGGCCCACGACGGCTGACGAGCAGCACGTCCGGCGACACGCTCAGCCCGTGGTCACCAGGTCGGCGATGAGGTCGTGCATCTGCTGAGACGGCCGCAGGCCCAGCTCGCTCCGCAGCGTGTCGCTGTAGATGCGGTACTGGGTCATCGCCGCGGCCCTGTTGCCCTCCGCCAGGTGGGCGCGGATCAGGACCCGGTGCGCGCTCTCGTGCAGCGGCTCGGCGGCCACGGCGGCCGCGCCCGCCAGGACCGCCTGGCGGTACCTGCCCTCCTCTGTGAGCCTCTGGCACAGCACCTCGAGCGCCTGGAAGCGGAGCTGGTGGTGTCGCTCTCGCTCCGTCAGCACCCAGTCGTCGTACCAGCCAGGCAGCAGGTCACCCCTCGCGCACAGCAGCCAGTCCCGAGCGCAGTCGTCGACGTTGCCCGCCGAGTCGATGACGCTGCGAGAGACCACCTCGGTGCGCAGCACGTCCACGAAGATGGCGGGGCTGATCCGCACGCCTTCGGGCCGCGTCTCCACGATGTCCAGGCAGCGTCGCCTGAGCCTCCAGAGCTCTGATCGCAGGTTGCCCGCCGCCCGTCCGTCGGGCACCTCCGGCCACAGGACGCCGGCGATGTAGGCGCGGGGAACGGCGTGCTGCTGCAGGGCCAGGAACGCGATCAACCGCTGTGCGTTCATGAACATCGGCACGGCGCGATCGCCGCGCACCAGCTCGAAGCCGCGCAGGAGATTCAGACGATATTTGGGGAGCTCGATTGGTCGCTCGTCCACGAGAGCGTCGACCAACCGAAGAGCCTCCGACTGCAGTGCCAACAGAATTGCCCTCCCACCGAAGCAGCCGAGCATATGCGCTCAGGAGCGAACTCATTCGAGCTGACTTCGAGAATGTCAAGGCAGGTTCGCCGTTGCCATTCTAGCCTACTCGGCAAGGCGACGCATAGGATCTTTGTCCTGTGTCCGCCACATGGGCGTCACACGATTTGGCGCCGCTTGGACTTGCTTGCATCCGCACGAATCCAGGCGCGGCGGGACATGCAGCGATTGCAGTCGAGCCCACGCGTCGACACGCGACCCGCGGCGCGGCTCGTGTATATGAGCCTGCGCGCGCAGACAGTCTCGACACGGGGATCACGACCTCGGCGGCACAGTTCCGCGAGCTCATCGACCTCTTGCCATGTCCGAAAACCTCATGTACGCCAGTCACTCACTGCCGCTGGCCCCCGATTTGTGACAAAGCGACCGGACACCACGTCCCGGGGAGGCTGGCCGGCTCGCCTACGTCGCCGGCTGCCAGGCTGCCCGGGCCACCTCGTGGGCCGCGTTCTCGACCTCGTGCCGCATGGTCAGGCCGACCCGGTCCCTGCATGCTCACGGTGCCCGGGCATGCTGCGCCGTCCCCATCACACCCCTGTCACGGGTCCGTCACCGTCTCTCCCGGCCCGCCGAGGACCATCGCAGAGCGTTCGTCGGGCGCGCGTGAGACGCCGGCGTGACGGTCACCGGCTAGGCTGCCACGGCGGATGAGGACCACCAGACGCCGGGCGCTCGTCGTCGGACTGCTGCTCGCGCTGCCGGCGCTCGCCGCGTGCGACTCGGCGCCGCCGGCGTCCGGGCCGTCCGAGCCGGGTGGCGCCGCGACGGCCGCGCCGGCCGGCAGCGTCCACGCGCCGCCAGCGGTCTCCGGCGCCGGCGGCCTGCAGGCGCTGGTGGTCGCCTCGCAGCTCGTGGTCGGCGTGCACCGGTTCCCGATCGGCATCCTCGACCACAACGCGCCTGTCAACGACGCCTCCGTGCACGTCCAGGCGCTCCTGGCCACGACCGGCGGCGCCGAGCTCCGCGGCCAGTCCGACGCCCCCTTCCGAGGCCAGGGCCTGCAGGGTCGCGGCCTCTACGTCGCCCAGCTGCCGCTCGACGTCGCCGGCCAGTGGCTCGCGGTGATCACGGCCCAGCGGCCGGGGGCGGCCCCGGCCCGGTTCAACGTGCCCTTCCGCGTCGCGGCGAGCTCGGCGGTGCCGGCGGTGGGCCAGCGGGCGCCGCGCAGCCACAACCCGACCCTGAGGGACGTGCCCGACGTCGGGGCCATCGACAGCGGCTCGCCGCCCGACGACATGCACGACGTGTCGATCGCCGACGCGATGGCCGCGCGCCGCCCGGCGCTGGTCGTCTTTGCGACGCCCGCGTTCTGCGTCAGCCAGGCGTGCGGCCCGCAGGTGGAGGCCGTGCGCATCCTGGAGCCCGCCTACCGCGACCGGCTGGCCTTCATCCACGTCGAGGTCTACCAGGACTTCCGACCCGACCCGGCGAAGATGCGGCTCTCCCGGACGATGCTGGAGTGGCACCTGCAGACGGAGCCCTGGGTCTTCCTGCTCGACGGCGACGGCATCGTCCGGGCCGAGTTCGAGGGCAGCGCTGCGACCGACGAGCTCCGCCAGGCCCTCGACCAACTGCTCGCCTGAGGCCGGCGTCGCAGTTCGACGTCCCCGCGCCGCCCCGATCCGGCCGCCCGACTCCCGCCTCCACCGTCGCCGCTACGGCATCAGCCACGGTCCGCGAGCTGCGGCTGCAATACCAGCGAAGGCCGGCTCGGTGCCGGCCGCGGCCCGGTGACGCGACCGTGACAGATCAGTGACAGGTCGGGCCGCAGGCTGATGGCGATGGCGAATACGATTGCGTCAGTACTGCGCCTCGACGCGCTGCTGGACGGCGTCCTGACTGCGGTCGGGGGCACGCCCCTCGTGCCGCTGCGCCGCCTCTTCCGGGACGCGCCGATCCAGGTTTTCGCCAAGCTCGAAGGCGTCAACCCCGGCGGCAGCATCAAGGACCGGCCCGCGCTGGCCATGATCCGAAAGGGGATCGAGACCGGCGCGGTAGGCCCGGACACCGTGGTGATCGAGTCGAGCTCGGGCAACCTGGCCGTCGGCCTGGCCCAGATCTGCCGCTACCTCGGCCTCCGCTTCGTCTGCGTCGTCGACCCCAAGACGACGCGCCAGAACCTCAGCATCCTGCGAGCGTACGGCGCCGAGATCGACCTGGTCGTGGAGCCGGACCCGACGACGGGGGAGTTCCTCGTCGCCCGTCTCAACCGCGTGCACGAGCTGCTGGAACGCCACGAGCACGGCTACTGGCCGAACCAGTACGGCAACCAGGCGAACTCCCGGGCACACCACGAGACGATGCACGAGATCACGCTCGCCCTTCCCGGCGGCGTGGACTACCTGTTCTGCGCGGTCAGCACCTGTGGGACCCTGCGCGGCTGCTCCGAGTACGTGAAGATCCACGGGCTCCGGACCAAGCTCGTCGCGGTGGACGCCGTCGGCAGCGTGATCTTCGGTGATCGCCCCGGCAAGCGGCTGGTCCCGGGCCACGGCGCCGCCATCCGGCCCGAGCTGTTCCGGCCCGACCTCTCCGACGCGGTCGTCCACGTCACCGACCGCGACTGCGTGGCCGGCTGCCGCAAGCTGGTGCACGAGGAGGCCATCCTGGCCGGCGGCTCCTCCGGCGCCGTGGTCGCGGCGATGACCGGCATGGCGCCCGATCTCCCGGCCGGAGCCACCTGCGTGGCGGTGCTCGCCGACCGCGGCGAGCGGTACCTGGACACCATCTACTCCGACACCTGGGTCCGGACGCACTTCGGAGAGATCCCGGCGCACTCGACGCGGGCGCCGGTCGTGGAAGCCCCGGTCGTGGAGGCGCAGACCGCCGACGGCGGGGGCCCTCCCGGCAGGAGGGGCTGGTGACCATCGAATCGGTGGAGCTGGTCACCACCGAAGTCGGCGAGCTCACGTATCGGAGCAAGCTCGGCGCCTGGTTCGACCGGGCCGGCGTGCGGGTCAAGCCGCGCCGGATGCTGGCCGGCGAGGAGGAGATGGGCCGGACCTACTTCCCCGTCGACCTGGTGCCCATCGCGGGTCACCGCATCGTCCGGGAGCTGGGCGAGGAGGCGATTCGCCGCGTGCTGGTGCAGCGGCTGTACGCCTACCTGCAGTTCACCGCCGAGCTGGAGCACGACGTCGTCAATCGCGTC
>WNGQ01010943.1_pt1 | contig 12192 bp, 16 predicted proteins | sample 5407661 | NCBI WGS metagenome assembly WNGQ01 (sample SAMN13153382, study PRJNA577476) | soil metagenome | isolation source: 60 cm soil or saprolite under Garry oak tree replicate 2 | place: USA:California | collected 2016-06-15
AAGCCGTTGATCGGCTCGATGACATGCCCGTCGCGGTTACGGCGACAGCTTAAAGGTCACGGTCCCCCCAAAAGTCCCCACAATGAAAAAGGCCGGGTTTCGCGCCCGGCCTTAAGTCTTTTGTAATCTAATACGCCCGAGAGGATTCGAACCTCTGACCTACGGATTCGTAGTCCGTCGCTCTATCCATCTGAGCTACGGGCGCTCATCGGTTGAGTATTGCATAGTGAAAAACGCGCTTACAAGATGCGGAGCAGACTGCGGGCTTCGGCACTCAGCTTTTCCAGATCGAGGGGCTTTGGCATGAAGACATCCGCACCGGCCTGCAAGACGTTCTTTTCACTCTCGGCTGTACTGCTAATTACGATGATGGCGGTTTTGTTCGCCGAATCCGCTTTGATGCGGCGGCAGACCTCGATTCCATCGACGCCTGGAATCATGACGTCCAGGATGAGGAGATCGGGTTTAACACGGCCGACTTCGATCATGGCGCTAATTCCGTTGGATGCCGAGATTACCTCATAGCTGCCTTGCCGTTGGAGGTGGGTCTTGAGGAGATTGACAACCTCTTCTTGATCGTCGACGATCAGAATTCTGAATTTCCCGTCAACTAGTGACGAGGGTGTCGGAATCTGATGTTTCCGGAGAAATGCGAGGAGATCGTCGCGCCGAACTCGCCGGTGTCCGCCGGGAGTGCGGTACGATGGCAGCCGCTTCTGCTCAATCCAATTGATAACGGAGCGGGGGTTTACCTGGAGAAGCCGGCTAATGTCATGAGTCGTGTAGACAGTTTTAGTTTTAGGCTCTGTCACGGTATCGTTATTGAAATTTAACTTTGTTATCGGGAGTCGTCCTTGACTCTCGTTACGTTACTTATTTAAACCAGAGGTGGAACGTCTTTATCTCAAGTTGTCTTAAATTTCGCAATGAAAATCAGCATACGCGAGTGGGACCGGAACGATCTGCAGGACATTCTATCAGGATGGCTAGACTACTGCCGTACGGCAGTACGTTCGGATATGCGGCTCAAGCCAGACTGCGAAAGCGCGATGGCGCAATGGCTGAGGCGCCGATACGAAGATCCGTCCAGCATTGGATACGTCGCCGATCAGGACAACAGGTTCGTTGGTTTTCTCATCGGGCGCGTTGACGAGTGGGAAAGCGTTCCGCCGGTTCTCGAATCGCGACGAATCGGCATTATCGATGCTGTGTACGTTCTCGAACAGTTTCGGCGGCAGGGGATTGCCGCGCAATTGATCGAGCGGGCCGTTCAAAACATGCAAGCCGCCAATGCTGCCGCCGTGGAAACGATCTACGAAGCCGGCAACCAGGCTTCGGCTGCGATGTGGCATGGTGCCGGTTTCGCGCCGTGGATGGTGCATGCTTACAGGATGCTATAGAATCGGAGAGACGTGAAAATCATCAGTTGCATGAAACCTGTGCCCGATCCCGCAGCGAGGCTCATCATCAATGAGGCGAAAACCTGGATTAAGGATCAGGATCTGACATTCGTCGCCAGCGAAGCCGATAATTACGCTTTAGAGGAAGCTCTCCGTTTGAAAGAAAAACACGGAGGTGAAGTCGTTGTCATCTCGATGGCCGGCGAAGAAGCCGCCCGGGTGTTGCGATCCGGGCTGGCAATGGGCGCTGATCGGGCTATTCACCTGCTCGATCCAAAGTTCAAGGGCGCCGACGAATTCGCCGCAGCGGCGACATTGTCCAAAGCCATCGATAAAGATGGTGGCGCCGATCTTGTGCTAGCGGGCGTCCAGTCCGACGACCTTGGAACGGGAATGACCGGAACGATGATGGCCGAGTTCTTGGGCTGGGCACACGCTACCGTCGTTGTTGGGGTTGAAGCCGGGGCGGATGGCAAAACCCTGAAAGTCCGGCGCGAGTTGGAAGGGGGCATCAACGAAACGGTTGAACTGCCGGCGCCTGCTGTTCTGACGATCCAGTTCGGCATCAACCAGCCTCGCTACGCTTCGCTGAAAGGCATCATGGCCGCTAAAAAGAAAGAGTTCAAGGTTTGGTCCGCAGCCGATCTCGGTTTGGCCGAGGATGCCGTCGGCCAGGCCGGCGCGATGTACGAAGTGAAGGAAATCCTCGTCCCGGAAAAGAAAAGCAAGGTCGAAATTCTAGGCGGAACACCTGAAGAAGCGGCTGCGGCTCTTGTGGAGAAACTCCGAAGAGAAGCCAAGGTGATCTGATGATCTTCGTCATAGCCGAGCACAAGGATAAGAAACTCAAACCCATCACCTCCGAACTCCTCGCTTTTGCGCAACGGCTCAGCCGCGACTTTAGCCGGCCCGTAACGGCCGTAGTCCTCGGAGCCGGCGTCGAAGCGCTGGCCGGCGAGCTGAAGGCGAAGAAGATTGATCGCGTCATCATCGCCGATCATCCGGAACTGGCCCAGTACACGCCGGATTCCTACGTTGGAATACTGAAATCGATTATCGAGCAAGAGAAACCATTCGTTGTATTGGTCGGACACACAACGCAGGGAATGGATTTCGCGCCTCGTCTTGCGGTCTCGATGCGCCACCCGTTAATTGCTGGTTGCGTGGAATACGAAAAAAGGGGAGATCGGCTGATCCTCACTCGCCAAGTTTTCAACGCGAAGATGAATATGAAGACCGCTGTGCGAGGAGAACCGCCTTACTTCGCGACCGCTTCGCCCGGAGCGTTTCCGGCAGATGAGGTGGAATCCGGCGGCAATGCCGAAGTGGTCAAGATTCCGGTCCAGCCGGTGGCTCCGCGAAGGAAGCTTATCGGGTTGACCGGAGTGCAGAAAGGAAAAGCGGATCTGAGTTCCGCACCGATCATCGTTTCCGGCGGCCGGGGACTCAAGCAAAAAGAGAATTTCAGCTTGATTTTCGAACTCGCCGAAGCGATCGGTGGATCCGTGGGGGCATCGCGTCCCGTGGTGGATGCCGAATGGCTCCCGCGGGAATACCAGGTCGGCAGTTCCGGGCAGACGGTATCTCCAAAGCTGTATATCGCTGTGGGTATCTCTGGGGCGATTCAACATCTGGTGGGAATGCAAACCGCGCGGTGCATCGTCGCCATTAATAAAGACGCCGAGGCGCCAATTTTCAAGGTCGCACACTACGGTATCGTTGACGATCTTTTTAAGGTTGTTCCTGCATTGACGAAAATCTTGAAGGACCTGAAGACGGTGTAAACCACGACGACAGTCAAAGTCGAAGGGACGAGAGGAATAGCCACAAAAAGGCACAGAATTCACAAAATGTTTCCGGATTCATTAGGATCTTTTGTGGTTTTTGTGCCTTTTTGTGGCCATTTTTCTTTACCGGATTTGGATGTGGGCACTGGCATAAACGTTGACTGGTTCTATCGTTTGCCGATAGTATCGGTTATAGCGTTTTTGCCAGGTATCGAGTCCTTGAAGGAGGATGAAATGCGCAAAATTTCTGTACTGATCGGGATTTGCATGCTCGCCGCGCTGGCCATCACTATCTTGGCTCAGCAGGCACCGCCCACAGATCTTTCCCCGGTCATGAAGGATGTTGCCGCTACGACGAACAAACTGCGGATGGACCTGATGTCCAGTAATGCCGCCGACGTCGCAGCCGACGCTGAAAAGCTCCAGGGCTTATTCAGGCAAGCTGCCGGGTTTTTCAAGGCCCAGAAAGCTCAGGACGCCGTGGATTTTGCTAAAGCGAATGTTCAACGTGCCGGCGATATCATGAAAGCTGCAAAGGAGAACAATCTCGACGGGGCCAAGGCTCCTGCGGGAGATCTCCAGAAAAGCTGCAAAAACTGCCATGATGTCCATCGCGAGCAGCTTCCAGACAAGACTTTTAAGTTCAAACCGTGAGATCACCTGGTAGCGGCGGAAAGGGAAAATTTTCGCCGCTACAATTTCTTGCATTTTTTTTTCGAAAAGGTGTAACTTTTCTCTGTACCAAGTGTCTATAGTAGTGTATGTAGATTTCCTCCACCATCCCACCTTCCCCCGCGGGGCAACCCGCGGGGATTTTTTTTTGGACGTGCATGACGGGTTAGGACCTAGTCTGCCGGACGATCACGGACGATCATCCTAATGCAATATGGTGTACGTGCGGTGCGCGATCGAACGGATGCGGAGTTAATTCAGGAATGTCTGGACGGCCATAGCGAAGCCTGGGACGTCCTTGTTCATCGTTACAGCCGGTTGATTTACTCCATTCCTTTCAAATGGGGATTACAGCGCGAGGATGCGAAGGAGATTTTTCAGTCGGTTTGGTTGGATTGTTTCCAGGAATTGCATTCGCTGCGCGACATTGACCGGCTTCAAGCATGGTTAGTTCGGATTGCCGTACGCAAATGCTATAGATTCAGCACGAACAAACGCAGCCGGCCTGAGGATGTCGAAATCGTCGAGACCGACCATGCATCGGAGGATCCGAGCAAGGGATTGATCGAGCGTCTGGATCGCGAGCAACTGATCCGGATGAGCATCGCGAAATTGACGGAGCGATGCCAACAGGTCATCAAAGCTTTATTCTTTGAAGATCCATTTCCAGGCTATGCCACGATTGCCGCGCGTCTCGGCCTGTCCTCGAATTCCATCGGCTTTACACGTGACCGCTGTTTGGAGCGTCTGGGTAAGTTGCTGGAAGAGTTGGGATATGAGCATTAAGCGATTTCACATACTTTTACCCGGGGCGCTTGCCACTTAATCGAAATGGAGGGTCGTTCGATGGAGTCAAGGATTGACCACATTGCTCTGGTTAGCTTGTTTGAGCGTGCTCGCTTGAACGCCGAACTGGACGGATCAGCACAGGCCCATCTCAACAGCTGCCATCTCTGCCGTGGCAGGCTCGATTGGATGCAGGTGTCGGCTGGCCTCGGCGTGCGCGAGATATCGTATGACCCTCCGCAGCCGGTCATGGAAGCCGTCCTCCGGCTGGGACGCGACAGCTCCCGTCTGAAGCAGCTTCGAAACGCTGTTGTGGCGCTGGTGACATTCGACAGCTTCAAGCAGCTGGCTCCTGCTGGAATCCGCAGCACTGAGGCGTCTTCGCGACAGATGACATTTGAAACCCATGGCGTTGAGATCGGCGTATTGATGCGGCTTTCGGAGGATCGAAAATTGTCGCTCGCAGGGCAGGTCTTGGACAAATTATCAGGGCCGATCCAGGATCCAGCGGCTCGCGTGGATCTGGTTATCGAAGGCGATCACATCATGACCTCTTCGCTCAGCCCTTGGGGCGAGTTTGTTTTCTCCGACGTGCCGAAGGCCCAGTATGGTCTTCAAGTCTATTTTCTCGATCGCATGCTGCAGATTCCATCCTTGCCGTCCATCGACGAGCAACGAAGCCCGGGCTAGACCGAAGTTCCTGGGCTAGATCACTCCCAGCCGCTTGCCTACTTTCTCGAAGGCGGTTAATGCTCTGTCCAATGTGGCCTGGTCGAAAGCTGCGGATATTTGAGCGCGCAGACGCGCTTCGCCTTTGGGCACGACGGGATACCAGAGACCTTTGATATAAACGCCTTCTTCCAGAAGCGCATCGCTCATATCCATGGCAACGGAAGCCTCGCCAAGCATGACGGGCACGATGGGATGTTCGCCGGCAAGGATTTTATAGCCGAGTTCCTGGATATGTTTTCGGAAATACGCCGTATTCTGACGGAGGCGTTCAATGAGGCTTGGATCTTGCTCCAGAATCGTGAACGCTTCAATCGCGGCAACCGCGATTGATGGCGGAAGAGAATTCGAGAACGTGTAGGGCCGGGATTTTTGGCGAAGGTAAGAGATCAAATCCCTGTTTCCGGCAATATAGCCGCCCGACGCTCCACCCAGAGCCTTGCCCAATGTGCCGCTGAGCACATCGACTCTTCCATGAACACCCAGTTGTTCGGGACTGCCGCGGCCCGTCGCGCCGATGACGCCGACGGCATGAGAATCATCGACGAACAGAATCCGGCCATATTTCTTAGAAATCTCGATCAGGGCGGGGAGAGGTGCCAGATCGCCTTCCATACTGAATACACCGTCGGTTGCAATGAAGCCAAAGCGGTAAGAAGCCTCCCGATCCGCTTCGAGCTTCTTTTGCAAATCGTTGACGTCCGCGTGTTCGTAAATTTTTCTGTCGACGACCTCCGCACGGCATAGACGCGTGCCGTCGATGATGCTCGCGTGATTCAGACGGTCGCTGTAGATGACGTCACGGTACGATTCCGCATCCATCTTTTCGTTGATGATTGACGCAAAAAAGCCTTCATTCGCCGCAAAACACGAGGAGAAGAGAACGGCGTCTTCAGTTCCCAGAAAGCCGGCGATTTTTTCCTCAAGCTGCCGATGGACAGTCAGCGTGCCACAAAGAAACCGCACCGAAGAGACACCGTAGCCGTAGTCGCGCACACCTCGGATGGCGGCCTGTTTGATTCGAGGATCGGAAGCCAGCCCGAGATAGTTGTTCGATGCCAGCATCACCGCATCTTTGCCGGCTACACGCACGACGGCGCCTTGCTCCGACTCGATGACTGTTTCCTTTTTGAATGTCTTTGTCCGCTCGAGGCGACCGATCTCCCTCCGAACCGCTTCGTTCAGATTCATGATTTCAGCGTTACCTTAACGATTTTCATAAACCGCTAAACATTACCTCGAGAATGCCGATAAGAAAGTGTAAATGAGAAGGCTGATAATCAAATTAATTCTGTTTCTTGCTGCCATGGAGGGATTGGCACATGTTAATTTGATGGTGCTGCTTTCCGCCATGGGTGTGGCGATCGCGGTCGTGATCTGTACGGACCTTTTCCTGGTTTCTGCCTCGTCGCGATAAAAAATTCTACAGTTAGGACGGAAGGGCTTTCTTAGGTCGAACAATCACGCCAAACATGACGAAATCGCGGGGCGTTTTCGAATTCCCGTCTTCCTCGAGTTCATACACACGAAACGTCGGATTTACGCCATCCTGACCGATTGCGAGTGGATACACGCCACGCAGCCCTTTAACGCGAAATGCGGTTTCATACCGATGTTTCTTCATGTTCCATGTGAAAACGCGGATACCTTGGAAGTCCACATAGGGATCATGGCCGGGCCTGCGTTCAGCGACGATGTACCAATTGATCTCGCCTGCTATCGGGTCCTGAACGCGATTGATAATCTTCACCGCAGCATACGTATATTCTTCGCTGTATTGCGCAATGTCGCTTGGGATATCAAACTCGATTCCACCCGATAGAACCCATCCGATCTCAGCAGGTGACGGACGAACTTTGAGCCAGACATCGTACGATGAGGATGATCCGGGACGAGGCAGTGTGGCGCGTTCCAGAATTTCGACCTTCGTCCCGGGCTCCAGCCTGCGAATAATCGCTGTTGACCGTCCAGGCTCGAGCCGGAAGTTCGCCGTCTGCTTCACCACGGCAGTGTTCTGGGGCTCTTGGTTTTGCGAAGACGCGACCAAGTCTTGAATCCGGCCCTTCGTGTCGTTGGTGAGCACGGTGCTTTCTTCCATCCAACCTTGAATGTCGATCCCATAGCGCACGCGGTACCAATTCCCCTGCCGCTCGAGCACCTCGACTTTATCGCCCGTATCTAGAACTCTCAGTGTCCGCGAAGTGGAACTGTTCTTTAAACGCAGCGACGCATTCTTTGCAACAACCGTTGCATGATCCAGAACCGGTTCGGGCTTCGGTGCGCAACTTGTGAGGAGGATAACGAATAGGAGAGTAAGAAAAACCTTCATCTTAATAACTGTAGCGGCGGTCTATTAGTCAAGGCTGCGCGCTATCGCGCTTGCGCTTCGCGGAGCGCCGCTACAGATGATCTTTTCATTATAGTACCAGGTCAACTACAATCCTCGGGATGTCTGACACTCCGGACTTTGAGACGGCCCTGAAAAGACTCGAAGAGATCGTCACAAGGCTGGAAAACGGAGAACTGACGCTGGATTCGGCGCTGCAGCTTTTCGAGGAGGGGATCAAACTATCTCGATTTTGCCACACGAAGCTCGAAGAGGCAGAGCGGCGCGTCGAAATTTTGCTGAAGAGTAGTTCAGGCCAGCCACAGGCGGTACCATTCGAGTCCGAAAATGAACAGTGAACTTCGTGCATTCTTCGAACGAGTGCGTCCGGCGATCGACGAGACTCTGAATGAATTGCTTCCTTCCGGGACGGCTTCTCCCGATCGCATTCATCAAGCGATGCGGTACAGCACACTCAATGGCGGGAAGCGCATCCGGCCCTGCCTGTGTGTTGCCGCTTTTGCCGGATATCGAGAAGAATGGAAGCCGATTCTTTCCGTCGCAGCCTCTGTCGAGATGATCCACTCGTATTCGCTAATCCACGACGATTTGCCGGCAATGGACGACGACGACTTCCGGCGCGGAAAACCTTCCTGTCACAAACAATTCGGCGAGGCCGTCGCGATCCTGGCCGGTGACGCGCTTCTGACACTTGCATTCGAGGTACTGGGTCGCTCGAAAGATTTTCCCGCCGATCGCCTCATGCAGGTGATCTCGATCCTCGGCCGCGCTGCCGGCACTCGCGGTGGAATGATCGCGGGTCAGGTATCGGCGCTCACCTGGGTGGAGCTTCGGAATCGGACCTGGAAAATATTCGAATCTATTGCGACCGCATCGGTCTCGCGTTTCAGGTTATCGACGATATCCTGGACGCCACCGACGGCAGCAATCGCGATGAAGGCAAAGCCACGTATCCTGCCCTACACGGCCTCGAAAAATCTCGCGAGATCGCTCATGATCTAATGAAAGGCGCTCGAAGCGCGTTGTCGCCCCTGGGAGAGCGTGCACGGATCTTATTGGCGTTTTGTGACTATCTGGAGAGCCGGACACACTGAACCCTTTCCTTCTGGGAGAGGGTGATTGTCATGAAAAAGAGAATTGACCGACTGCTTGTCGAGCGCGGGCTGGTGGAGACCCGTGAAAAAGCGCAAGCATTGATCATGGCCGGAAATGTCTTGATCGATGAGGAGCCCGCCGCCAAGGCTGGCATGACCGTTCGAGAAGACGCGAATATTCGCCTCAAGCAGGCGCCGCATCCCTACGTCGGTCGCGGTGGTATCAAACTCGAAGGAGCTGTAAGGGCCTTCAGAGTGGGGGTCGAAGGCAAGATTTGCCTGGATATCGGATCGTCAACGGGAGGATTTACGCATTTTCTCCTTTTAAATCGGGCAGCACGAGTCTACGCAGTCGACGTTGATGTGAAGCAACTCGACTCGAAAGTGCGCAATGATCCAAAGGTCAGGACGATCGAATTAAATGCGCGATTCTTGGAGGCCGGAGATGTCGGTGAGCCGGTGGATCTTGTCACAATCGACGTCTCGTTCATCTCACTCACAATCATTTTACCGAGGGTTCCGGCCATGCTGAAGCCCGGCGGCGATTGTCTGGCGCTGGTAAAGCCGCAGTTCGAAGTCGGACGGGAACATGTCGGCAAAGGTGGCGTTGTGCGGGACGTCTGGTTGCAGCAGGCTGCCATCGAGAAGGTTCAAGGAGCCGGCGAGAGCGCGGGTCTTCACTTTGTGGGGGTGAGCGAGTCGCCGATCACGGGCCGTGAAGGCAATCGCGAGTTCTTTGTGCTCTTCAGAAAATCATGAATGTTCGCCGTGTCGTTATCGTTACCAAGCCCAAGCAGCCGCAGGTTGCGCGGGTTGCCGGTGAATTGGTTGGATGGTTCGAGAGCAAAAATATTGAAGCCTCTTTGGCGCCCGAAACGGCAGCGAAGGCGGACTTGACGATTGTTGTCGGTGGTGACGGTACGCTGCTGGCCGCCGCTCGGCTGCTGGACGACCGTCAGATTCCGATCCTGGCGATCAACCATGGCGGGCTCGGTTTTCTGACCGAAGTCACTCTGGAAGAGATGTACCCAGCCATCGAGCGCGTCCTTGCCGGCCAGTTTATTACTGAACATCGGATGATGATGGACGTCGAAGTCTCACGCGCCAACAAACGGGTGGCCCGCGACCGCGCTCTAAACGACATTGTTATCAATAAGGGAACCCTTTCCCGGATGATCGAGCTCGAAAGCCGTGTCGATGGCCAGTACGTCTCCAAGTTCCGGGCCGATGGTCTGATTGTCGCAACGCCGACCGGTTCTACCGCGTACAACCTTTCCGCCGGCGGTCCCATCATTTTTCCAACGATGAGCGCGATGATCATGACACCTATTTGCTCGCATACGTTAACGAACCGGCCGATCGTGCTTCCACCAGGGGTAAAAGTCGAAATTGTGCTCCGATCCTCTCAGGATGATGTGCAGCTGACGGTCGATGGACAAGTAGGACTCAAACTGGAGATGAATGATCAAATCATAATGGAAAAATCCAACGTTGCCGTCAAGCTTGTGGCTCCCGCCGACAAAAATTACTTTGACATTTTGAGAGGCAAGCTGAAATGGGGCTAAACATTACTCATTGGTCATTAATCAGTTCTCAATTCTCATTTTGAGACGGTTGGTTTGGAATTTACGACTCCTTCCCACCTTTACAGAGCGCCCCACAGTTATAATCGTTTCCGGAGGAGAATCAACGAAGTGAAGAGCAAAGCACCACGTCAGACCGTGTGCAACATACCCACCAAGGACCCTAAAGAGCCCTATTGCGGCGGAAAATTGAAAAAAATTACAGAACTGGAACCGGAGGCCAAAAAGGCGGCGGGACAGGGAAAAGACGTATTTCGGTGCCAAAAATGCAAGACGCTTTACGTTGACGAGAGTCCATACGCTTTAGCGAAGAAATGACTCCGGAGGCGTTCCGTGGCAGATCGACAGAAGCTAGTCTACGATTGGAACCTCATCGGGGAGTCCGAGCCGCTAACGGATAAGCGGGTCTTATTGGACGATGAAACGCTCCGCGACGGCCTGCAATCTCCTACGGTTTCGGATCCCGCCATCGAAGACAAGATCCGGCTTCTCCACCTTATGGAAGAGCTGGGTATCCAAATGCTCGATATCGGATTACCCGGCGCCGGCCCGCGCGCCTATGCCGATACGTTGGCTCTCGCGCAAGAGATTGGGCGCAGCCGTTTGAAAATCCGTCCGAATTGCGCGGCGCGAACGACAATTCAAGATATCGACCCGATATGGGATATCGCCGACAAGACGGGAGTCACAATTGATGCCGCGACATTCCTCGGTTCCAGCATGATCCGTCAGTACGTGGAAAACTGGACGATGGACGACCTGCTGCGAAGAACGGAGGAAGCCGTGACGTACGGCATCAAGCGCGGGCTTCCGGTCATGTACGTCACGGAGGATACAACGCGGGCTTTTCCGGAGACGATCAAACGGCTGTACACGACCGCCATCAATTGCGGCGCGCGCCATATCGTGCTGACCGATACGGTCGGCCATGCAACTCCTGCTGGAGTGCGTGCACTGGTGAGATTCGTCGTCGATGAAGTGGTGAGGCCCTCCGGCGAGGAGATCCTGATCAGTTGGCATGGGCATAGCGATCGCGGGCTCAGTGTCATCAACTCGCTTGCAGCCGTTCAGGCAGGAGCAGATGTTATTCACGGCTGCGCGTTGGGTATTGGCGAGCGTGTCGGCAACACGCCGATGGACCAGGTGCTCGTGAACTTAAAACTTCTTGGCGCTATCGATCAGGACCTGATCAAATTGAAAGATTATTGCGAAGTGGCTTCGCGGGCGTGCCGTGTGGTCATTCCGCCGGGATACCCGGTTTTCGGCTCCGATGCGTTCCGCACGGCTACGGGCGTGCACGCAGCAGCGGTGATCAAAGCATTCAGGAAAGGCGAGACCGAGCTGGCGAACACGGTCTATTCGGGCGTACCATCTCACCTGTTTGGTCTTGAGCAAATCATCGACATCGGCCCGATGAGCGGAAGATCCAACGTGATTTTCTGGCTCGAAAAACGCGGAATTCAGCCGACGGAGGATCGCGTCACCACCATCTATGAGAAAGCCAAAAAATCGGCTCGCTTATTGACGACACAGGAAGTGCTCGAGGCGATCGACGTGTCGAGTCTCCACGAAAAGCGAAATGTGTTCTGAAGAAATTTTGAAATTGGACGAATCCTGCATCTTAGATCCGAAATCTCGAAATTTCGAATTGGACTCCGCATTGGAGCGCCGGATCTAGATCTCGGATTTCGGATTCTCTCGGATTTTAAGCCGGCATGCCGCCTTCAATGATGCCGCGGAGCGTCCGGGCCACGGCGATTTCGATCAAGCTCCGTTCGTAGGCATTATCTTTCT
>WNGQ01010792.1_pt1 | contig 12187 bp, 14 predicted proteins | sample 5407661 | NCBI WGS metagenome assembly WNGQ01 (sample SAMN13153382, study PRJNA577476) | soil metagenome | isolation source: 60 cm soil or saprolite under Garry oak tree replicate 2 | place: USA:California | collected 2016-06-15
GGCGAAACTCAATGGGCTGGTGTTCCGGCCAGCTTGCAGGTTTCTTCAGGTCGGGGCACGAGAAAAACGGAACCTGACAAGTATGTAGACTCTCTTGCGGAACGTTTTCGGACGCGGGTTCGATTCCCGCCGCCTCCATTTTCGGAAAGTTCAGCCTAACCCGCCAGTTACGCACGGCGGGTTCGCTAGTCAGGCGAGCGCCATCGAATTCACGACAGAGGTGAAAACCGACCGGTAACGGTGGAACTCGGGGCCATCGACGGCAACAATGCGGGCGACGGCGAACCCAGGTGTCGGGGTGTCTATTCCTACTCCTGTGTCGGGCAAGAGCAGGTGTATACGTTCGGCGAAGTCGGAGGCGCGTTCATCGAAACATAGACCGGTCGCCAGATAGCGCGCATTTCCCATCATCCACTCGGTATTCGGCGGATCTTCCTTGGGCATCAAACGAAATCGATCCAAATAGAGCGGCCGTCCGTTCACGCGGAGGGAGGTTTCCGAGGAGAACTCGTCGAATTGCCAGATCTCGCCCCGCCCGACCCGACCCGCCATCAGGCCTTCCCAGAACCAAAGCCGGGCGCCAGGATCAACATCGATGGACGTGGTTTGGCACACCCGCGCTCCGCAGAACGGAATGAGCGGATCATAGTAGATGTGCAGCTCGCCTCCGGTCTCAACGCGAATGCGGTTGGTTTGAATCGCGCGCTTACCGCCGGAAGGATGCGCCTTGGTCGCGGATTGCTGAGTGATGAGAATACGGGCGCCGGACTCGACGTGAATCGTGCACTCGGTCGTATCTCCACCAAACAGTCCGGCCGTCGATTGCATCAGAATCAAATGGGCGATTTTCGATAGATGCGAATCGTGTAGCCGAGTGATCTTGAACGGAATTTCGCAATAGGCATCCCGTATGATTGTCCGCCCGCGCCGCGAGCTAAATATCAGGTGAAGTCTCCCGAGTCGGCCGACCTCCGAGAGCAGAACCGCCATGGTTAATTCTCGAAAAGCAATTCGCGGCGGATCCAAGACACCACGGTCTCGACACCTTCGCGCGCCTTGAGATTCGTAAAGACGAATGGCTTGTTTCCACGCATCATCCGCGCGTCCCGATCCATTACAGACAGATCAGCGCCGACGTAGGGCGCCAGATCCGTCTTGTTGATGACCAGCAAATCCGAACGCGTAATTCCAGGCCCTCCCTTTCTCGGGATCTTATCGCCTCCTGCTACGTCGATGACGTATATCGAGGCGTCCACGAGCTCCGGACTGAAGCTCGCCGCAAGGTTGTCACCACCACTCTCCAAAAAAAGGATATCGAGCCGAGGGAACCGCTCTTTCATGAGATCGACCGCGTCGAAATTAATCGACGCATCTTCGCGGATCGCCGTGTGCGGGCATCCGCCGGTTTCCACACCGATGATTCGGTCCGAAGTCAAAGCCTCGCTGCGGACCAGGAACTCCATATCTTCCTTTGTGAAAATGTCGTTCGTGACGACCGCCAGTTCATAATGGTGGCGCATCGTTTTGCAGAGACAATCCAGCAAGGCTGTTTTGCCGGAACCTACGGGACCACCCACACCAATCTTGATAGGTCTTCGCATCCTCATTTTATGGCTGCGCCCTATCGGGCTTGCATTCGCAGCCGCTCATCAGGATCGGAACAACCGGCAATAAACGTATCGATGACTCATCTGCTGTATGTCCAGGAGGGGGCTGAACGACCGAAGCGGTTCGTCTTCGGTCTGAAGTACATGTTCGACCCCGATCATAAGATCATCGATGGCTCTCGTCAACAATACCTGTCCTTGTTGTTGCCCCAGCGCGATGAGGCGCAGCGCTGCCGAGACAATACCCGCCAATCGTACATATCCGAAAGCCAGGAGCGCATCACAGCCTTCGAGGCCACGGTGGGAAAGGACGACGCCATAGGCCACAGGGGCATTGCCTTGCGGCAATGTCTCAACGATGGATAGGAATTGAGAATCCCGAACGATTGCGGCATATGTTGTTAACAAACGCTTGCCCACGGACCTGCTGCCGACTCGAGTCGCCGCGGCTGGCTTCAACGCGGTAAGTTCTTCGTCAATGGATCTTATGGTTGCCCACTCTCCCTTTTCTGCTGCTCGCAGGCACTTCAGCAACGCAAGACCTTCGCATGGCACGAAAACGGCGTTGATGAAATGATCCAGCCAACCAGCCAGCGAGTTTGCGTCGTGTACGCGGCCGGCGGCGGCCGCCGACTCCAGCCCATCCGAATACGCAAAGGCTCCGACCGGAAACAGAGAATCCATCAGCTGAAGGGTGTGAACCAGCTGAGCGGGTGTCATTCGTGCGAGTGTCCAGTGTTGGCCAGCGCCGCCGTGAACGGCCGCGCCTCAATAGTGTATTGAACGTGAAGCTGGTCCAGAAGACTCCGGACCGCGGGATTCTCCAGAAAAATCATCTCGGACTCGCCGATCATGACGGACTGATGCCGGTTGCCCACATGGTAGGCATAGTACGCCCATTCCTGTAAAGTCTTCGGCCGAATGACATAGACAGGCTGCACGGCTTCCTGGACCGCAATGATCGCTTTTTCCGGATCCAAGACGAAGCAATCGCCGTTCTTCAACACTGTTCCGCCGGGAAGGGAAATGGCGAATTCAATACCCGAGTCCGATCTCCGGCGGCCATGACCCTGCCGCCGGTCTTCCCAAGCCAGCGTGATGGTGTCGCGCCTGTAGGAACTGTACTCGGAACCCAACGCCAAAATCGGCCGGACTTGTTCAACGATGGTCATTTAATTGATGGCTGCGCCCTGTCGGGCACTTTAAAATAGAAAGTAGCGTTGCGCCAGGGGCAACACGTCTACGGGATCGCATTGCAGGAGCTCACCGTCTGCGCGCACCTCGTAAGTTTCGGGATTCACGTCGATTTGGGGCGTGGCGTCGTTCAGCTTCAGATCCGTCTTTCGCAGATTGCGGCAGCCCTTTACGGGAACCAGCTTGCGTTGCAAGCTCCGGAGATTGTCTCCCTCCACGCCTGCCTGGGAGACAAAGTGGACGGCGATCTGGTTCACTGCCTGGCCATACGCGCCGAACATGGGGCGGTAGACACAGGGTTGCGGAGTCGGAATCGACGCATTGCCGTCGCCCATCACTGAGCCGGCGATCAACCCTCCTTTGACGACGATTTCCGGTTTCACGCCGAAAAACGCGGGCTTCCACAACACCAGATCCGCGAGCTTACCCACCTCCACTGAGCCGACGAAGCTACTAATACCATGTGTAATTGACGGATTGATGGTGTACTTCGCAATATAGCGTTTCACACGGAAATTGTCGTTGTCTGGGCTGTCCTGAATCAGCTTGCCGCGCTGCACCTTCATCTTGTCCGCAGTTTGCCAGGTTCGGCAGATGACCTCGCCGATTCGTCCCATGGCCTGCGAGTCGGAGGACATCATGCTGATGGCGCCGAGGTCGTGGAGGATGTCTTCGGCGCCAATCGTTTCCGCGCGAATTCGCGAGTCGGCAAAGGCGACATCTTCGGGAATGGACGGCGACAGGTGGTGGCAAACCATCAACATGTCGATGTGTTCGTCCATGGTGTTGCGTGTGAACGGCATGGTGGGATTGGTAGAAGAGGGCAGCACATTGGGCAAACCGCAAACCTTGATGATATCGGGGGCGTGACCGCCACCCGCACCTTCCGTGTGATAGGTGTGGATCGTGCGGCCCTTGAAGGCCGCGATTGTGTCTTCCACGAATCCGGATTCATTCAGCGTGTCTGTGTGAATCGCGACCTGAACATCAAACTCTTCGGCCACAGTAAGACACTGGTCGATCGCGGCCGGTGTGGTTCCCCAATCTTCGTGGAGTTTCAAACCGAGCGCGCCGGCCCGAATCTGTTCGCGCAGCGATTCCGGCAGCGAAGAATTGCCTTTTCCGAGGAAACCGAAGTTGAGCGGAAAGCCTTCGGCAGCTTCGTACATGCGGCGAATATTCCACGCGCCCGGCGTGCAGGTGGTGGCGTTTGTGCCCGTGGCCGGACCCGTTCCTCCGCCGATCAGTGTCGTCACGCCGGAGTGAAATGCTTCCGGAATCTGGTTGGGCGAAATGAAGTGGATGTGGGTATCGATTGCGCCTGCCGTCAGGATTCGGCCCTCTCCCGCAAGAATCTCGGTAGAAGCGCCGATCTCCATGCCTGGAGTGACGCCGTCCATGATTCCCGGATTTCCGGCCTTGCCTATTGCGGAGATCAGGCCGTCACGGATCGCAACGTCGGCTTTGTAGATGCCTGAGTAATCCACGATCAGAGCGTTGGTGATGACCAGATCCGGGGCACCCCCGGCGCGCGTCGCTTCCGGAGATTGTCCCATGCCATCGCGAATCACCTTACCGCCGCCGAACTTGCCCTCATCGCCGTAGACGGTGCGGTCCGATTCCACCTCAATGATCAGTCCCGTATCTCCAAGCCGGATGCGATCTCCCGTGGTTGGGCCGTAATGGCTCGCGTAGGTTCGCCGGTCAATTTTCATTTTCCTAATCGCTGCGCCCTATCGGGCTTGCATTCGCAGCCGCTCATTTGAGCTTTCCGTTGACGAGGCCGTTAATGCCGTACACGGTGCGCGTTCCACCCAGTGCCACGAGATCCACTTCGCGGGTGTCTCCGGGCTCGAAGCGCACCGCCGTGCCGGCAGCAATATTCAAGCGCATGCCATAGGCGAGACTGCGGTCGAAGTCCAGCGCGCGATTCACCTCGAAGAAATGGCAGTGGGATCCGACCTGGATCGGGCGGTCGCCGCGGTTGGTGACTATGACACGCGCGATCGCACGGCCGGCGTTTGCCTCAATGGGCTCGGAGCGCAGGAAGTATTCTCCGGGAATCATGACCTCTTCTTGATGGCTGCGCCCTATCGGCTTGCATTCGCAGCCGCTCATCTTTTTGATGGCTGCGCCCTATCGGGCTTGCATTCGCAGCCGCTCATTACCGAATCGGTTGATGGACGGTGACGAGTTTTGTCCCGTCCGGGAATGTGCCTTCCACCTGGATCTCGCCGATCATCTCGGGCACACCTTCCATGACGTCATCTGCAGTCAGAATCCGTGTGCCCAGGCTCATGATCTCCGCGACGGTTTTGCCGTTCCGAATCTCTTCCAACAGGTCCGATGTGATCAAAGCCACAGCTTCGGGATAATTGAGCTTCAACCCCCGGCCTTTTCGCCGGCGCGCCACTTCACCTGCTGTGAAGATCATGAGCTTTTCGGCCTCACGGGGAGTTAGGTGCATGGAAGACCTTTTCTCGGTAGAAAAACCTTAGCACACAATCCGGCTAAACGACCGCGATCTATAACACGGCAGTTACAAGCAAAACATCCATCATTTTTGTCGGACCTTCACGGCTTCAGGTTGAAACTGACCTCTACATCGAGCTCGACCGGAACGGGCATATCTTTTAATTTACCGGGCTCGAAACGCCATTGCTTCATCGCATTGACCGCGTTGCGATCCAGTTCGGGATTGAGGCTTCGCAAGACCCGAGTGACGGTCATCGTACCGTCGGTTTGGACGATAGCCTGGACGACCACGGTTCCCTGCGTTAGAGCTTCCCTGGCCGCATCCGAGTACTGGGGATCGACACGCGTCATGAGCTTGGGCGCCGTGACGCCTCCACCCACTCGGTAGACTCCGTCCATCGAGCCCATCCAGCCAACGCCTTGCGGGATCGGCCCGCCCGTAGGAGTTTGCGGGGATACGTCGCGGGCTTCAGCAATCTCCGTCACAACGGCTTCCTGAATCTGCGGCTGGCCCATCAAAGGAAACGACGTAAATGCCAGGCCAGCCGTAAACGCCAGGAGTGCAGCCATTGAGGCGTACGACCATACGAGTCGAGGCCTCGAAATTGGGCAATCCATCAGTAGAGAACGCAGGCGCCGGATCAGATGACGTTTGTAAAGAAACAAAGGCGCCGGTAACAGTGCGCGGTCCGGATGAGCGCCTGCCATGCGGAGTAGAGCATCGATATAGGGATCGGGTGCTGCCGTCAACCGAATGACTTCGGCGTCCACTAGCTGTTCGCGAGCGAGTTTTGCCTGGCTGAGCAGCCACCATACGGCGGGATGGAACCATAGGCAGGCTCCAACCAGTTCTTCAATCACCGTGACAAGCCAGTCGTTTCGCTTCACGTGCAGCAGCTCGTGGCACACGATTGCACACTGCGCGTCTTGCTTCAGGGTGAGAAACGATTCCGGCAAGAAGACGATCGGACGAAACAATCCGAACGTGACGGGTCCCATGTCGTTCGTGGAGATACAAACGAGGGCGTCCCGTTCAATGAGCTTTCGTGCCGATCGCACGGATTCCGGAAAGTACTGTAGCGGTACAGCAGCCCTTCTGTAGCGGCAGATCTGACACAGTCCCGCAAGGAACCAACAAAGTCTCGCCACGATTCCAACAAACAACGTCCACCCCACAATACCCCTCCACGGAAGCGCGGCGCCGACGGCCGGTTTGCCGGGAGTGACCTTGGCTACATCCGGAAGTTCCGGATACGAACCGGTTGCGCTTGGGACAAAAGGATGCTGCCACGGCTGAATCAAAGGGAGCACGATGCACGCAAGCAGCAATGCGTAGCAGTAGGCAAGATGCGAGCGCGGGTGACGAATTCGAAAGATCGCCGGGAGAACACCACCAATCAGAGCTAAGACGGATACCTGAGCCGCCCAGGACAAGAAGTTCTGTAGAGATAGCACCGGCATCATGATCTCCTCCGCTGCTTCTTCAAGAGTTCGCTGATCTCATCGAGTTCCTTCTGGCTGATCTTCTTGTTTCGGGCCAGATGAACGAGCAGCGGTTTTGCGGAGCCATCGAAGACGCGTTTCACAAACTCGTGAACCATGCTGCCGACGACCTGAACCTGCGATTGCGTTGGGCTGTACACGTAAGCACGATCGCGCGGTGTTTTCGTCAGCCGGCCCTTCTGCTCGAGAATCCCCATCATCGTCATGACGGTCGTATACGCAATCTTCCGGCTCTTGAGGAGTTCCTCATAAACTTCGCGCACAGTCGCGGTGCCAAGCTGCCAGACGATTTTCATGATCTCGAGCTCCTGACCGGTAAGTACTGGGTTTTTGCCTTTCAATGCGGCTCCTTTATCTCAGGTTGAAATTGATCTCGACGTTCAATGCGACCGGCACCGGCTTGCCGTTCATGCGGGCCGGCCTAAACCTCCACTGAACAACTGCGGCAATCGCCTTCTCGTCCAGCCCGAAGCCGACACCGCGAGCGACTCGGACTACCTTGACGGTTCCATCTTCCAGGACGATCGTATCGAGAACCACTCTTCCTTGAAATCGAGCCTTTCGGGCCTCCTCAGAGTATTCCGGAAGAATTTGCGTAACAAGTACGGGACTCGAGATGCCACCGCCGATGTGGAATGGAGTGTCGCCAAATCCGCCATTTTTCCCCGGGCCTACGCCTGGTCCTTTGCCTGGGCCGATACCATGATCGTCGCCCGTTCCGACACCGAACCCGTTTCCAGAACCGGCAGAAGGCGGACCCGGAATCCCATCAGGGTCTCCAATGTTCAGGAGATTCAGCTGTGGCAGTGAGGCGAGTTGCGGAGCGACAACCGAGGGCTCCACGATCAACGTGGGATCGAGGTTCTTCGCAGGCTCCGGATCCGGAGGCGCCAACTGTTTGTCGGCTGCTCTTGGAAGTTTGCCCAGCGATGGTGGAGTGAGTTTATGCTTGCCGCCGCCACCCCCACCGCTCGACTCATCATTCGCCGGAAGGAGCAGCCGCCTGGGCGCGTATAGGGCAATGTTGATGACTCCCTTGGGAAGCCGCCTCGGTGGCGGCCCCAACGGTATCAGCGCGAGTGCAACGATCATCGCATGGACCAGCACGGATAACACACGCGGCACGCCGGCCTTGTGTTTCGACCACATTTCCGGGACTTCGACCGGTGTTGCCGTGAGCTGGATGGGTTTTGGGGGGTTCCTTTGCTCCTCCCAGATTTCACTCAACTGATGGATGAGCGAGAAAAACCAGGGTTTCGACTCGGAAGCCGCCGTCACTGTTGCAAATAGTTTCGTCATCAAGCACTCCCCGCTCCTGATTGTTGCGGTTCACTTAGTACTATAACACTAGTACTCAAGAACACGCAGAGTCAACAAAAGAGTGCGAAAGCGAATCAGAGACGTTTACAAGACAAATCTATGCCGCAGTCTCCATGGATTTACAGGCCTCTATCTATTGGACGATGGAGCTTAAAATATTCGTCCTTACGACTCGTCTACAGGGGTAGATGAAAGAGGTGCTCAGCATTGAGTGGATGACCAGGGACCAAAACGAACGAATCTCAGGAGCAATCGAACAGGAGCGAAGGCGGAATTCAAACCGCGATTGCCGGCGGCGTGGTCAACATCAGCACTCAGAACCCGGAATACACCGGCATGTTGGGCTACGGCCGAGTCGATATTCTCTCCGCCATTCGCCGTTAACGAATCGGATTCCCCTCCTGGAACAGGACCGCTCTTGTCCAAATTACGAGATGCGGTTCGTTCCAGAAGCAGGACTGATGCGGGTTTCATGGGATTTCGGGGATGTCCCTCTAATTTCATACCGATTTGCAAATCTTGGAATTTCGAATCTCGAATTTCCCATGCTCTCGTCCACCTACCCGAGACTTATAAAATGAGAATGATTTTCATTTGCATCTTGACAGCCCCGCGAAGGCTGTACTACCTTTCGTTCTTCGTTCTGAGGGTAAAGAAGAAGAAGGCGCGCTGCTGATGACAACGCGCCTTCAGGGTTGCGCCGTTCGAGTTAAGGCAAACAACGCGTGGTTATTCTAGGCACGCCTCCGTTTCACGGTCAACCTACTTCTACTCCCGGCAAGCACATCTATCTGAAGAAGGAGCAGTCGTGACTTTTATTTTTCGACCGGTTCTCGTGCTCTTCACCGTGTCCTCGTTATGCGCGGTAGCGTTAGCTCAATCTACCCCTGCTGCGGAACAGTCCCTTCACGTCGGCGGCTACGGGTCATTCCGGTTCGAAGGCAACGACATTCCCGATCGGCAGTTTGTCCCCGGCGGTTCCGCAAAGGGGTTCACTTTCCGCCGCTTCGTTCTAACGACGGATTCCAAGCTGAGCGACAGACTTCGCGTGTACAGCGAAACCGAGTTTGAACGCCTGCTGGAAATTGAAGTTGAGAAAAAGGCCATACGCGAATCCGGAGGCGTGAAGTTTGCACAGGAAGTTGAAGGAAACAGCGGCGGAGAAGTGAGCATCGAGCAGCTATGGCTGCAATTCGACCTCGGAGGTAATCAGGCTATCCGCGCCGGTATTGTTTTGCCGCCGCTTGGCAGGTTCAACATCAATCACGACGACGACTACTGGGATCTACCGCGCCGAACCCTTGTCGACCGAGACGCCCCGGCCGTCCCCGTCAAGACAGCATGGCGCGAGGCAGGCGCCGGACTGGTTGGTTCATTCAATCTTGGCCGACAGTCCAAAGTCAGCTACCAGGCCTACGTGCTGGGCGGCAGCACGCTCGACTTCAATCTGGAAAATGTTGCCCAGACGCGAGTGCCCGGGCGAAGCAAGCAGGAATTGGAGGCCGAGGTTCGCCTGAAATCCGGAGCCGTGGATGGCACGAAGAACGCAGAAGCGTTCAGCTGGCGGCTTGCTGTCAGTCCGACGCTGGCGGGAGAGATCGCCGTTTCCGGCTATCACGGCAAGTACACTCCGCAATTCCTTTCCATCTCCGAGCCGATCAATTCGCTTGGTCTGGACGGCAAGTGGCGGTTCGGAAAGTTCGAAGTCGAAGGCGAAGGGATCTACAGCGCCTTCGGCAACACGCAAACTGTCGCCGCAGCGTTTGCCGATGCGGTTGCGAATTCAAGTGTCGAAACCAGCAGCGCCGAGGCATCTCCATTGGAAAGCGAAATCGAAATCGGGCTCGACGGACTGGCGCGCCGCCGCTACGGCTTTTGGACCGATTTCAAATATCACTGGCGGCCGGGTTTCCTGAAGAAGACGTTTCTCGGGAAGGGCTTTGAAGATCCTCAGATCATTCCGATCCTCCGTTACGAGCGGGTATGGATCAATCAGGAGATCGAGGAGTTGGCATTCCGGGGCGGAGCGATTCAGGGCCTGGACCTCGTGAGCCGGCAGCAGCACCGCGTCACCGCAGGTATCAACTACCGGCCGCTGCAACGCGTCGGTTTCCAGTTCGCTTACGAGCACAATGGGCGGCGCGCCGGCGATCGGCTGATCTTCCCCGAAGTTGCCGTCGGCTCCAGCAATGGCTTCTTGACGGGAGTAACGTTCAGTTTTTGAGACCCATGCGATACGGACTGTTTGCCTTCGCCGTTCCCGCAGGAATCCTGACCTTCGGGCACACATGTGAAGCGCAGGTCTTTCTCACTGAGGATCAAGCTCTACGCAGTCTCTTCGGCAACTGCCGGATCGAGCGGCGCGAGAAAGCGCTAACCGACGAGGACCGCCAGGCGTTGTTGAAAGCCACTGGACTGCGCTTCCCGGAGTCTTCGTTCAGGTTTCTGGTTGCCGAGCGCAATGGAGCCACTATCGGCTATTCACTGGTCATGAACGAAATCGGAAAGAGCGAACCGATCACGTTCATGGTCGCCATGAGCCCGGAACACCGCGTGGTGGACGTTCTGGTGATGGTTTTCCGGGAAAGCCGCGGCGCCGAAATTCGAGAGAAGCGTTTCCTACGCCAGTTTCAGGGAAAGAAGTCCGCAGATCCGATCACTATCGATAACGATATCGTCAATTACAGCGGTGCTACGCTCTCTTCAAAAGCGATCACGCGGGGTGTGAAGCGAGCGCTCGGGCTATTCAATCACTTCTATCCGGTCTCCGCATCAACCCAAAAGGTTTCACCCGCCTTCATGCTGCCGGCATTGCCCATGCCGCACCAGATCGGAACTTATCGCCAGGTCCGATACATGATGGGGACGCTGTGCGATATTCGCCTGCATGCCGACTCCAGCGCGCACGCGAGTGCGGCAGCGTCAGCGGCATTTTCCGAGATCCGCAGGCTGGAAAAAGTTTTCAGCGCATACGATGCGGAAAGCGAGCTATCGCGCGTGAACCGCGAAGCGCTGAGGGCATCAGTACCCGTTTCCGCAGACATGTGGAAACTATCACGAGCGGCAGTCGGTTACGCGAAGGCAACCGGTGGTGTGGTCGACGTAACCGTCGGACCGCTGTTGAAAGCTCTCAGACGCGGGGACAATATTGAAGAGGCGTCTCGACGCGTCGGCATCCACAAGATCGCACTGGATGCTCAAAACCGAACAGTCCGCTTCATGGCTCCCGTCAGCTCTGATCAATTTGGGGGGAAGTTCTATCCTCACACAGGGTGCAGAAGGTTGGCTCGTCGGCGTTGCGGATCCGGCATCGCCAAATCGATACGCTGCCATTATCTCAGTAAAACCGGACACCGCCGTCACGTGCTCCGGAACTTACGAACGTTGCATTGAGACTCCAACCGGCTTGGTCAGTGAGATTATCGATCCTCGAACCGGCCAACCTCTCACCGGTCTTCGAGCTGCCGTCGCGATTACGGCATCACCCGTCCTGGGAGAGGTTCTTTCCAAGGCATTGCTTCTCAATCGGAGCGCCCGGTCATCGGCACAGGAATTTCTGTTGGTGACAGGCAGGCCCGAAGGACCGGCAATCGATCCTCATCTCAGCCGGACGGCACTCTTCACATGAGGCGCGTGCACGCCCTTCTCGGTATCGTCTCCAGTCTCAACCTGATGATTCTGCTCACCACCGGTCTGCTGATTCAGCATCGGGATACGTTTGTCCTCGATGAGCACACCATCAGCCGAATCTTGCTGCCCGCTTCCTATCGTCCGGATGACGGTCCCGATGGCGTCCGAGCGGATATCGTCATCACGGACCTTCATTCCGGCCGCCTCTTCGGTAAAAAGGGACTGTTAATCCTCGACGTCGTGACTATTGCCTGGGCCGGTCTTCTTCTCTCCGGCGTTTTCATGTTTACGGCGAAACAATTTCGGCGGGCGGGGAACGGACGGCGAAGGGATATGGCCAACGCGGGCTGAAGAAGCTGTGAATTAATTGCAAGAGAGCTGCAATTCCCCTTATTGCATCACCGCAAGGAGGGGTGGCTGCGTCATCAATAAAATTTCGCGCAGCAACCGAAGCTGAC
>WNGQ01007885.1_pt1 | contig 12185 bp, 10 predicted proteins | sample 5407661 | NCBI WGS metagenome assembly WNGQ01 (sample SAMN13153382, study PRJNA577476) | soil metagenome | isolation source: 60 cm soil or saprolite under Garry oak tree replicate 2 | place: USA:California | collected 2016-06-15
GAAAAGATGGCACGGGCCTTAGAGATTCCGATGTACCAGCTTTTCTATGATGGCGATAAACCGCCTGAGCCTCGTCCCGAATTGACCTCGCATGGTGATGGGCCGCAAATGTGGGGCGGTCGTGGTAAAGACGCTCGCTACCTTGGGAAGTTGATTCGGCTTCTCGCAAAGATGGAGGGCGACGATAGGAAACTGCTCCTGCACATGGTTCGGAAGATGGCGCACGGCAATGGTTAAACCTCTGCCAACGTTAATGCCCCATCTCGCACTCCCGATTCGCTGAGTTTGCTCTTTCCTCCCCGCTGCTCTGCTCCCTTCGCGTCTTCGTTTAGCACGAATCCGCTGAATGTTTTCACGATGCGCTGCGAGCAATCGGGTCGTGCCCGGCATCGTAATGCGACCTGTTCGAACGGAGTTTATTCACAGATTATTCACAGAAGTATACCGCACGGTATATCGAAGTACTATTGACATGCGGTTGAAGGTACTCTAAGAGAGTTTACCTCGCTGAAAATTGCGGGGCTTATTTGCTGTTTCTCGCAGATGCCGAAGGGGTGTGTTTGCGCTCTGCTTCTTTCGGCGCTGGACGATCCCAAGAAACGAGATCATAGCCCAGGCATGCCGATGGCAGCGTATTAAGTGTGTACGAAGTATGGAGGCGATTGTGATTAAGAAAATTCTGGTCGGGCTATGTGTGCTTGCTTTCACAGTCGGTGTGTTGAGTGTGAATATGAGTGCCCAGTCGCAAAGTTGCGTAACCTGGGTGGCAACCACGTGGAATCAATATTATTCCTATCAAGGCTGTCCTCCTGGATACATCCAGTACCAAGTGTACGGCCCTGGCTTGGTCCAATGCCAAATGCCAGTCTGCCCTCCGACGCCCGAGTGTTCCGGTTGCGGGAACCCTACCGCTGGGCAGCCGATTAATTTGGTCACGGGCGACACGGATATCAAACAGACGGACGTAAAGATTCCTGGTCTGTCTGGTGGGTTAACCCTCGTCAGAACCTGGAACAGCATTTGGCCGTCTAATGAGACCGCATATCAGGTCGGTTTGTTCGGACCGAATTGGCGTTCAACTTATGAAGAGCGGGTGTTCGTAGGCAACGACAATTACCTCAAGTACGCGCGAAGCGACGGCGGTTTCTGGTCCTTTGTATACAAGGGAGGAACGTACGCTCCGGTTTCTCCAGGGAACGCTACGGCGACACTAACGCAGGGCAGCACCTACTGGACGCTTATGTTTCAGAATGGCGAGCAGAGACGGTTTGACAACAACAGCGGGTCCTTGATCGCTATCATCGACAGGAATGGCAACACTACACAGATTTCCTACGATGGAACGAATCGCCTCGTCACTGTGACCGACCCCGCTTCGAGGCATTTGACCTTTTCCTATGCAAGCGGCACAAGCCGTCTCGTGACCAGTGTCACGTCCGATGTTGGCGGGCTGACCTTATCGTATTCCTATGACGGCCAAGGGCGGTTGAGTCAGGTGACGTACCCCGATTTAACGACAGTTTCTTTCACCTATAACTCGCAATCGCTAATCACCTCCGTAACCGACCAAAACGGCAAGGTTCTCGAATCGCACACGTACGACAGCAATGGACGCGGACTGACCGGGTCGCAAGCCGGAAACATCAACGCTGTCACGGTCACCTACTAGTAGTCCGTGCACCTTTTGGTTGCCGACCTCGAAAGGTAAGCCCTGGTCAAACGTGCGGCTGGAGAAGACATTGTGAACACGAAAAGATGGAAGCTGATAGCGATGGCAGCGTTTTCTTTACCGTTGTTCTTTTGTGGCCGAGCCGCTGCGCAGTCTCCGACGGTCACAAGCATCTTCCCGACTTCAGGACCCGTTGGCACTGTCGTTCAAATTACGGGGACGAACTTTGGCGCGACTCAAGGAGGCAGCACGGTTTCGCTCAATGGGACGAGTGCGACTCCCACCGGCTGGACGAGTACGCTGATCGAAGTGCTCGTGCCATCGGGGGCAACTTCAGGCTCCTTTTCCCTAACAGTGAACGGTCAGAATGCGACCAGTGCGACCTTCACGGTCACGCCACTTCCTTCTAGTTGGTCCGATGGAGACATTGGTTCCGTAGGCGTGGCAGGAAGTGGAACGTTGTGTTCACCGTTAAAGGGGCGGGGAACGGTACTTTTTCCACGGCCACTGACGGGATCAACTTCGTCTCTCAATCTTTATCAGGCGACGGAACAATTGTGGCGAGAGTGGTGAGTGCATCGGGGAGTTCAGCTTTACAGGCCGGTGTGATGATTCGGGAGACGCTGGACCCTGGCGCGAAGCACGTCTACACATTTGAGTATTCATCGGCTATCTGGATGACCGAGCGCACGACCACCGGGGGCACCAGCAACTACCAGAGCTATTCGAGTATCACGCTCCCGTACTGGTTGAAGCTGGTTCGAAGCGGAAACACCTTCAACAGTTACAGTTCCCCTGACGGGGTGAATTGGTCACAGGTCGGATCGGGCCAAACCGTGACGATGGCGACAAACGTATACATCGGGCTGGCCGTCAGCAGTCGCAATACGTCCGTTCTAGCTACAGCCACGTTCGACAATGTGTCGGTTAGCTCTTCTGCGGCCCCAGCGCCAGCCATTACGAGCGTCTCAGCCACAACTGGGTCGGTAGGGAACCAGGTCGTAATTTCGGGCACGGGCTTTGGAGCGGTAGGCTTGGTCACATTGAATGGCGCGTTGGTGACCATGAACGTGTGGAGCACCACGTCGATCAGTATCACGATTCCATCCGGCGCAACTTCGGGACCTCTAGCGGTGTCCGTAGCGCCCAGCATGAACACGAGCAATCCCGTGAATTTCGCGGTGACTACACAGCCGTTGCCTAGTTCATGGCTGGATCAGGACTTGGGTTTGGTAGGAGTAAGTGGAAGCGGAACTTTTGCGAACGAAACGTTCACAGTGAAAGGGGCTGGGCAGGGCACGTTTACTGTCACGGCTGATGGAATTCATTTCGTGTATCAGCCATTCTTGGGTGACGGCACAATTGTGGCGCGAGTGGTGAGCACGCAAGGCGGCGGGGCGCAACAAGCCGGAGTAATGTTTAGAGAAACGCTGGACCCCGGCGCGAATCATGCATTTGCGTTTGAGTATTCTTCGCAACTCTGGATGACCGAACGTACGACGACCGGAGCGAGCACCAGTTACCAGACCTTGGGTGGCGGGGCAGTACCGTACTGGGTGAAGCTGAACCGGACCGGCAATACCTTCACCAGTTATGGTTCTCCAGACGGCGTGAACTGGGTACAACTCGGGTCCAGTCAGACGGTGACGATGGCGACGAACGTTTACATTGGTTTGGCGGTGAGCAATCGAACCACATCGTCACTGGCGACCGCGACCTTCGACAACGTTTCGATCAGTTCGACTTCTACTCCCGCGCCGGTTATTACCAACGTATCTGCTACTACTGGCTCCGTTGGCAGCCAAGTGGTGATTACGGGCACGGGATTTGGTGCGTCGCAAGGCGCGAGTTTGGTGACGCTGAACAACGCTTCGGTGACGGTCGGCTACTGGACGAGCACGTCGATTGTCATCACGATTCCATCGGGAGCGACCTCGGGACCGCTCGTGGTTTCCGTTGCTCCGAGCTTTGACAACAGCAATCCATTTCTCTTCACGGTGACCACGCAGCCACTGCCGGTCCCCTGGCTGGACCAGGACGTAGGCTTGGTAGGAGTTGCCGGAACCGGAACCTACGCAAGCGGGACGTTCACCGCACAGGGTGCCGGTCTAGGAACCTTCAGTACTACGGCTGATGGGGTGCATTTCGTCTACCAGCAGTTGTCGGGTGACGGCACCATCGTTGCACGAGTTGCGAGTTTGCCGAACAACGGCCCGGAAGCAGGGGTGATGATCCGGGAAACATTGAACGCTGGGGCCACTTATGTCTTCGTGGCATGGTATCAGTCGTACATCTATCTGATGCAGCGCACAAGCACTGGAGCAACCAGCTCTTACCAGAATTATATGAACGTCGTTCTGCCCTACTGGGTAAAACTGTCAAGAAGCGGGAACCTATTTACGGGATATGCTTCCCCTGACGGTGTGACCTGGACACAGCTCGGTTCAAGTCAGACGATCAGCATGGCACAAAACGTCTACGTCGGTCTGGCGGTGAGTAATCACACCAGCACCTCGTCGCTTGCTACGGCCACATTCGACAACGTATCGGTGACGGTGGGAACGACTCCATTTGTTTCGGGCGTGTCGCCGGACCTGGGAGCGTTCGGCACGTCGGTGACGATTAGCGGTTCGAACTTTGGCGCGACCCAGGGGACCAGCACGGTGAGTTTCAATGGCGTGCAAGCGGCCTCGGTGACGAGTTGGAACGCGACACAGATTTTGGCGACCGTGCCGAACACGGCACCCTCGGGGCCGGGGCCGGTCACGGTAACAGTGAATGCGGCGCAGAGCAACGCGAACGTCAACTTCAACGTCATCAACCCAGTGATTAGCTCGTTGTCGCCTCCCCAAGCACCGCAGGCAGGCTTGGTCCAGGTAAATGGTTCGGGCTTTGGACCAAGCCAGGGCACCAGCCAAGTGAAGTTCAACGGCGTGGCGGTGGCTGTTTATTCCTCCTGGAGCAATACCAGCATCGGGGTGTACGTGCCAGCGGGCAACACGACCGGGCCGGTAACCGTCACGGTGGACGGGATCGTTAGCAATGGTGTGCAGTTCACGCTGATCGAAGGGCTTGCGGTGAACTCAATTGCGCCTACGGTTGGGCCGGTGGGCACAGCAGTAACGATTACGGGCGCGGGGTTCGGCGCGACGCAGAGCAACAGCACAGTGAACTTCTGGGGCACGACGACAGCGGCGGCGATTACGAGCTGGAGTGAAACGCAAATCGTGGCAGCGGTGCCGTCGGGAACAACGACGGGGCCGGTGAGCGTGACGGTAGCGGGGCAGACAAGATCGGGTCCGTGGTTCAACATCACTTCGAGCGCGCAACTGACGGACTCACTGGGAAATACCACGAGCTATGCGGCCCAAGTGATCGGGGGGCTGTGGTCGCTGACCAACACACAAGGGTCGGGATGTTCGACGTGCACGGCGCGGGGGAACATCACCTACACGTATGACAGCAACGGGAACATTCTCACTGCGACGGATGCGCTGGGCTACCTGACGACAAACACCTACGACACTTCAAACAATCTCCTGTCGGTCTCGAAGCCCATCGGCGGGGGCGTGAACGCCGTCACTTCGTACACGTACAACAGCTTTGGCGAAGTGCTGACAACCACTGATCCGCTGGGGAATGTGACGACGAATACTTATGATTCGCACGGGAATTTGCTCACGGTAACGACGCCAGCGCCGAATAGCAGTACGGCGGCGAGTGTGACGACGTTCACGTACAACACTCTGGGAGAATTGCTGACGATCAAGGACCCGCTGAACAACGTGACCACGCTGACGTATTTTGCGACCGGACTGATTAACACCATCACGGACCCGCAGAACAACGTGACGACGTACGGTTACGATGCGCACGGGAACCGCACTTCGGTGACCGATGCGCTGACCCATCAAACCACGTTCACCTATGACGCGATGGATCGCCTGACCAAGATCACCTATCCGGACACCACCACGACACAATTTGCGTACGATTATCGCGGACGGCGGACCAGCGTGACCGATCAGAATGGGAAAACGACCAGATATGCGTACGACGATGCGGACCGGTTGACGACGGTAACGGATGCGGCGACGCCGGGAAATGTGACCACGTACGTCTATGACACGGAAAGCAACCTGACGAGCATTCAGGATGCAAACAGTCACACGACTTCGTTCACGTATGATGCTTTCGGGCGCGTCACGAAGACGACGTTCCCGTCCGGTTACATCGAGACGTACGGCTACGACGCAGACAACAATTTGACGGGCAAAACCGACCGCAAGAACCAGGCCATAACGTACGCTTACGACCAGTTGAACCGGCTGACGGGGAAGACGTATCCTGATTCTTCCACCGTGAATTACACCTATGATAAAAACTCGCGGTTGACGCAGGTGACCGACCCCACGGGCACGTACCAGTTCACGTTCGACAATATGGGTCGGCTGACCAGCGCGACTACGAATTATGCGTTCCTGACCGGGCGGAACTTCACCACCAGCTATTCCTACGACGCGGCGTCGAACCGCACGGGGTTCACCGATCCTGAGAACGGCTCGACGAGTTACGTGTACGACGCGCTGAACCGTTTGCAGACGCTCACGCCGCCAACGGCGTTCGGCGGAACCGGCAACTTCGGATTCACCTATGACGCGCTGAGCCGCCGCACGCAGATGACGCGTCCGAACGGCCTGAAGTCCATCTATGCGTACGACAATTTGTCGCGGCTACTGAGCGTGCTGCACCAGAGCGGCTCGACCACTCTGGACGGCGCGAGCTATACAGTGGACAACGCCGGAAATCGCGCGTCGAAGACGGACCAGTTGGCGGGCGTGACTTCGAATTACACGTATGATCCAATTTACGAGCTGACCCAGGTCACACAGGGAGTTAATGCGATAGAGAGTTACACCTATGACCCTGTCGGCAACCGCCTGAGTTCGCTGGGCGTGTCGCCGTACAACGTCAACGCGTCGAATCAACTCACGTCGATACCGGGCACGACGTACACGTACGACAATAACGGGAACACGCAGACGAAGGTGGTTGGGTCGAACACGACGAGTTACACGTGGGACTTCGAGAATCGCCTGAGCAGTGTCACGCTGCCCGGTACCGGCGGCACGGTCAGCTTCAAGTACGATCCCTTCGGCAGAAGAATCTACAAATCATCGTCTTCTGGGACATCCATTTACGCCTACGACGGAGACAACCTCATCGAAGAGACCAATTCCGGTGGAGCGGTGGTCGCTCGTTACGAACAGACGCAAAACATCGACGAGCCGCTCGCCATGTTACGCGGCGGAGCGACAAGTTTCTACCACGCCGATGGGCTTGGCTCGGTCACTTCGCTGAGCAGCTCTGCTGGCTCCATAGCGAACACCTACACTTACGACTCGTTCGGCAAACTGACAGCCTCGACGGGCTCGCTGGTGAATCCGTTCCGCTACACCGCCCGCGACTCGGACACCGAAACTGGCCTCTACTACTACCGCGCCAGATACTACGCGCCTGATAGTGGCAGGCTTTTGAGCGAGGACCCACTAGGATATGCAGGTGACGGAACAAACTTTTACCCGTACGTTCATGGGAATCCGGTTAGGTTCGCCGACCCCAAAGGTTTGTTTGGTTCGGGGGACGTTCTCCGTGCATGGAACCACTACTGCGATGGCTCTGGTACTCCGTGGACTGCAAATTTCAACTCGATCAACTGGGGCAACCTCGTAGACCATGAACGCGACACAATCGAAGCTATAGTCAAATCAAAATCGTGTTCCGAACAGAGCATTCCGTGGAGCAAGGACGTGAATGCTCAAGCGGAAGGCCCCGACGAATACATCATCGGGCGGCACATCGTCAAAGTGCAAGGAACGATAAAGATTCACTGTGATTGTACCTGGGAATTCGATGGGGACCTGTCGTCCAAGCTCGGTTACGACCCGTATGATTTTGATCCTTCAAATAGGGGTCTAAAGGGGGAGACACTCACATGGTTCGGAGGTCATCGATGCACACGGAAAGGTCGGCCGTTCAGGATATACCTCCCTGGCACCATCGATGTCTCGTACTACGGGAAGATCGACGGTAAGCCGACTTGTAGGTGCGAAAAGTGAGCAAGAAATGGCAGATTGCGATGGCGACCTTACTGGTTATCGTAGGTATTTTCCTGGCTGAGTACGCGCTTCGATGTTACCGGAAGCCTCTCAGCCGCCAAGAGGCGCTTGAGCGAGCAAGCGCCAAGCTGCAACGGTTTTCCAAGAAATTCGTAGTCGGAGACAGTCTGCCTCCACTCGTCGACGAGTCGTATGACCCTCAGCGGAAGGAGTGGACATTTACGTTTAAGAATTCGACCTGCACCGTTGGCATAATCGTTGACCGCTGCCACGGTACGGACATAGGTGGAATCAGTGAAGGTTGCAAAGTGCGGTAGCCTCGTGAGGGAATGCACCTTTGTCGTGGGCAAGGCTTTCTGTCACGCCGAATGGGTGCCAGATGACGGCGTCGGCTCCTCCGACCGAGTAGACTTCTTAGTGCTGCTCTAGCTGATGAACGCCGCGCTCATCGTTTTCTCCGCCGTTCGAACTCCTCTCAATCCCGCTTGAGGACTTCTTCGAACTCGCGCTCGTCCTCGCCCGATTCGCGCCGTTCTTTCGGTTCCAGAAATAGCCGTCGCGCCAGCTTCCCCGAAATGTGCGGTCTCAATGCGACAGTCTTGGACAATTTGACAGGCCGACAATCTCTACCTATAGTCTACCCGCATGTCTCCGAAGAAAAGTAAAACGGCCCTCTTTCTCAACCCCAAAGAGGTTGCGCAATTGAAGAAACTGGCAGCACGCCTTGACGTTTCGATGTCTCATCTAGTACGAGAAGGCATCAAACTGGTCATCAAAAAATACTCACAGCAATAGGTTGACATTAGGAAGATGTTCCTGTAGTCTACCCCAGAGCAGTGCCCTAAACAAAAGCGGACGGCCAGCGTGCTATCAACACGCAAACCGTCCTGAGCAAATCAGCCTAATAGGAGGCCGAGATGCCTGGGTCAAATCATACCGTAGCGGTAAGCCGTCCGCTTCCTTCCAATCGCGGCAGTCTTTTTACGGCTTGTATTCAACTTCCACCCCCGCCTGACAGTTCTGGTTATCCACCGACCGCGATAGAGCAGTTCTTCATGTTGTTCGTCACACTCGCTTTGATTTTCGCGCTGGCATTGCTGGTGCTCCCGGAGAAGTGGAGCCGCAAGATCATAAAAATAGCGTTCTGCATTGGTCCGAAGGGACGACCATGACAAAGAAAAAACCGAAAGTCGTATGGGTTGGTGACATTGCCATTACACCTGTCACTGCCAAGGAACGCAGGAAGATACACAAGCGGATAAAGAAGAGGTATGCGCGACTCCGCAAGCGATACAAGGAAATCAGAGGCAAGAAGGTCGATTGGATTGAGCACACCTACGAGGAAGGTTCTTTGTATGTTGGCGTTCGCTTCATGGACGGGACTTATTTCTCTCTGGATTTCAGTCCGCAGATCGTGACGGAAGGTGTCGAGTTCAGTGATATGTCTACGGGCGATGAAAAAATTCTCAAGGTGTACTACAGAAAGCGGGATTGAAGGCGGGACTGAATGGGCGAGTGGAAAACACAACTGAGCCTCCGGGTCTCGCAGGAATTCAGGCGAGAGTTTGAAGCATTTGCTGCCAAAGAGCGGCGCAACTCCTCATCGATGGGTTGCATTCTGCTGGAGTGGGCGTTTGAGCAATTGAAAGTGGCAGGCAGCATCGACCGGCTTCTGAAATTCCAGTTGGGCAAGAAGAAGTGACGTGGTATATTTTTCTTGTATCAAGAGTGGCAGCGAAGTTGGCTGCCCAGCAACCGAGCCAGAGACAAGGCCACGGTGCCAACCTTCGAAAGAAGGGATACGGCCTGTAGGGGGCAAAACCCACCTTAGACTTTCCCCCAAGAACTTTCGAAGGCATCTTCTCTTATGGAGGAATGATGTCTTCGCACAGCGATTCCTTCCTGGCTTACGTGCAGCAGATGCGCCCTCGCTCCTCCAAGGTTTCGTGAATGCCAGATAGACAAGTTCACCGCAAGGCGGCGCATCACAGTTGCGCAACTCTTTCATGTCAACGCCCTCTTTGCACAATCCTTTGCACAATCGCACCCAAACATGCCCAAACAGAACGGTGGAAGCCGACTGGGACATGTCTAAACTGCTGAGAACGCTGGAGCCGATTCCCGAGATTCCGCCTCCGGAACCAGAGGTCGGGCGTTCGAATCGCCCCAGGCGCGCCACTTTCTTACTGAATCCAAACGCCTTCCTCCGTTTTCGAATCAACGCCTTTCTTTGATTTGGGTCCGATTGGGTCCAAAACTGCCTTCGCCGGGCGTTCCTCAGCCCGTAAGACGGATTCTGAAACGGCGTGCGTGTACACCTGCAACGTCGTCTGCATGTCCGAATGACCAAGAATCGCCTGGGAAGTTTTGAGTGGTTCTCCTAGCTCGCTGAGGAGCGTTGCGTGGAGGTGGCGGAAGGTATGCCAGCCCACGCGTCCATACTTCAGCTTTCTGCACAACGGTTGGATCACGCGCTTCAAGATGTTGTCTGGTCGAAACGGTGTTCCCGCCCGAGATGCAAACACCAACTCTTCCGGATCGCTTCGCTTCATCTGCGCTTGACGCGTTCGAAGCAAGGCAATTGCTGGTGAGCTCAGGGGAATGCGACGCACACTGCTGCGAGTCTTTGGTGTGCTGAAGTGTCCGTTATAAACCGATTCGCGGACATCCAGAGTTCCTTTCTGAAAGTTCACCGCTCCCCATCGCAACGCGAATAACTCTCCGCGCCGCAATCCGGTGAGCACCGCCAACAAAACCATCGAACGATACGGCTCACGCATTTGAGCGGTGATTTTCTGTACTTGCCCGGGTAGCAAGTACCGTGTGACCGTTCTCCTTGGCTTTGGTGGAAGTTTCACGTGAGCGACAGGATTGTCCTCGATGTAACCCCACTCAGTTGCGGTTCGCAAAACGCTGCGCAGAACATTTCGCATGTTGCGAAGAGTGTGCCAGGCAATTCTTGTCTTCGACTTGTCGGAAAGGAATCCCTGGACATGAGCGGGGGTAATTTCAAAGAGCACGCTGTCACCGAAATAGGGAAGTAGATGAGCTGATAGTAAAGGCCGATAGCCGACTTGTGTGGACAGTTTGAAGAGACAGAGAACCTTTGGTTCCCATTCCTCGCGGACAAACTGTCTGAAGGTGGCTGTCGCCTTGGGGGTTTGCCATCCTAGATTGATTGGCCGAAGCAGCTCGGCCATCCGGTTGAGTGCCGCCCGCCGCGTTCCAATCTCCGCAACAGGGCCTAATAGGATCGAACGCCGCACACGCTGCAGCTCCCCATCAGGTCCAGCCACGTTCTCGTAATAGCGAGCGACGTACATCTTCTTGCGTTTACCTCGTATCAATAAACTTCCAGCTTGATGCTTGGGACGTGCCATCGTCTTGTATTCCTTTCCGATGACTCGTCCGCTCAGCCTTGCACCGAGAGCGATTCTATCGCTCATCGTCGCGCCCTGTAACAGGAAAATCGCGGGGCTCGGAAAAGTTCTGCAGCCAATGTCGCACGGCATCGAAATCAAAGCGGACGTATTTTCCGAGCTTGATATGAGGCAAGCGATCTCGCCCTCGTCGCCGTGTTCGCGCATAGACCCAGGAAAGTGGAACCTTGAGTGCTTCTGCGACTTCGTGGACCGTTAGAAGGGGTTCGTTTTCTCTCCCTACTGTGGCGAAGCCTTCCGCATGTGCGTTGTCTTTCTTTGATGTAACAGCGGAAAGTGTGATTGCTTCCGCTTCCGGGTCGTGCGTTCCTAGTTGCCGTGATAAATTTCCCTGTAGCACAGAGCGTGAGCCATGTCGTCTTGATGACGCTGGGTCTTCACGCATACCGAATTGGAGGCGGCGGCGCATGGAGTTCTACTTGGTTTCCGGTTGGACGGATTCTCCTTTCGAAATTGGTTTGTAACTGTTGGTGTGTTGACCTGCGAGCCAGCTTTCAAACTCTTTGTCGCGGCGGTAAAGGTACTTCAAGGCTTCGGTCACCACGTAGGACGGCGAGCAGTCAACGAACTCCGCATACTTTGTAAGCTTCATCCGTGCTTCGTCGTCGAGCCTGATTTGGATGGGTGTAGTTTTCGGTTGTCTGGGTGGTGCTTTCAAGACTGGCATTCAGTAGCTCTCCTCTCTGTATTTTGGAATTGACGACCTTTCTGCTGCTGACCGATTGCATCTTTGTATGCATGCGGCCAAAACATTGCCCCGAGCGGCCCGGGGCGGGCGGGAGCGATCCCACGAAATTTTGGGCGGCTGAAAGCCCCCAAAAGTGGGGTTCTATAAAAGGGGATGTCAAGAAAAAACACTTCTCCCTCCGCAGGAAAGGAACCAAATTTCTGACATCCCGCTCCGGCCCAGCGACTGCAATACGATCTGCTGCGTCCCTCGGAATTTTTCTCTTCATG
>WNGQ01013634.1_pt1 | contig 12180 bp, 6 predicted proteins | sample 5407661 | NCBI WGS metagenome assembly WNGQ01 (sample SAMN13153382, study PRJNA577476) | soil metagenome | isolation source: 60 cm soil or saprolite under Garry oak tree replicate 2 | place: USA:California | collected 2016-06-15
GTAGTCAGCCTCGGCGATCCAGGCTCGCTGCTCGACGAGGTCGCGCTGCATATAGCCAACCAGGGCCACCGGGCCGCCGAAGCCGAGCGTCCCCAGGCGCAAAAAATAGCGCACCAGCTGCCAGAGCGAATAAGGGACGAGTTCCTGACCTGAAGGCTGTCCAGGCGTCCGCTCAACAATCTTCTGTGTGCTCATCTCTCCTCTTCTCCCTCGCGAAGCTGTTCCTTCTCTCAGGGAACATAACGAAAGTTGCTTTCATTTCTAACCATGGTTATAGTGTACCGAGAAGGAGAAAGAAATGCAAGAGGAGATGGCCCTTCGCCAACTGCGTTGAAAGCTGAACAATTTGAGGAAGGATCAACGTGGACGAAGGTGGAATGAGGGACGATGAAACATGCTTCACCTCCTCATTCCCGCTCGGTCTCACTCAAATTGATGGAGGACCTCAATGGGCTGTGATCCATGGCCTCCATCTGTTTCATACGAGTATCTGTCTTGGCCAGGGAAGCCGCTTGCTCCATTACTTCCCCACTGTTTGGAGGCCACGAGCAACAGCCCATCTGCGTCAAGGATGGGGTGAGGTCGTCTCTCAGGTTTTGATCTGAATGGCTCGAAATGCGAACGGAGCGTTGGGATAGGACTGAAGCCCGATATATCCGACCGGCTTCCCGTTCTCCGTAGCCATCCCCCGATCAGCGTCAGTATTCTTGAAAGTGGTGGTGCGTGTCTTTGCGCCTGTCTCCAGGTTCGTCAGGTCAACCGTATAGGTGTTCCCCTGGACAGCAATTTCGAACTCATACCACGTCATGGGAATGAGTTTTGGAGGTGGCTGGAAGACCTGCAACTCGGCGTCAAACTGGCTGGAATTCGGGAGGGGATCCTTGGCAGGAATCTTGTAGACTGCTCCCGTGCTGTTCTTCCGCAGGCCGCCGGAACTATCGAATTGATCCTCTGGGCGGCCGTAAAAGTCCTTTCGCGGGTCACCTCTGGCATTGTCGTCGATCTGGATTTCAAATCCTGAATAGACTGCACTCCAGGCGCGATTAGCCTGGAACAGTTCGAGATCGCTCTGTAAATTGGGCCGGAAGTTCTTCTCATTGAGCGACTCCTTCCTCATGCGATCGAGTGTGACTGGAGTGGGATCGAGCAGCGGATCGCGGAAACGCACGAAGATGCCTGAATTCTGATTGGTGGCGTCGAACATGCGGAATTGAACCCTGAGGGTGAAGTCAGCAAAAGCTTCAGCGGCATAGTAAAGGAGGCCAAAATCACCGCCACCGTAGGTGACAATTTCCCCGTTGATGAGCGCAAAGCCGTTGCTGGCACCGGGACTGACCCGGCTCCACCGATTGAACGAGACCCCAGTGCCGTCGAACAGTGGTCTGAAACCTGCGGCTGGCACGAACGGCACCGATTTTGGCAAGATCGCACGAGTCAGCAGGTCGGCAGTCCGGCGGATCAGTGCGACTCCGGTGAGCATGGGATTAGGCGATCCCGTGGATGGGAACAGGGCGGGACCGACCACGTAGCAGTTCGTGGTGTCGTGGATCCGGCCGAAATCGTTGGTCACGCCGTTGGCAGGCTGATCGCTCATGCGCAAGGTACCAGCTTCATGATGTGTTGTACCCAGAGGGTCGCGCAGATCAGACTTGAGTCGCCCATTGTCCTGCTCGCGAAGCGTTTTCAGATCGGCGGCCGTGGCTCCTGCGGGGACTGTGACGATCATACCGAGACGGTTCGTCAAGATCTCGAAGGACTTTCCGTTGGCGAAGATCAACGCCACCTGATTGGCGAAGGCGTCCATTGCCTCCCAGAGGTCGCGATCGGCCTGCGTCTGTGGGCTCCCGCCTGTAGGGGCCAGGGCATTGCCAATGACTGCATAGGCTGCGGGACGTCCAAAGTCGATGTCGCCTGGAGTCTGCGCCAATCCCACTCGGCTGTCCGGGTTCATCGGTGTCATCTCGCCAATGCCCCGCAGGGTCAGAACCACGGTCGTGCTATCTGCCTCCGTCATGGCCCTGACTTGGTCGATGTCAGGAATCTTCTTGAAGAGGAAGGCCTCGGAGTTATTGCCCAGATCTGAAAGGCCGGAAGCCGTGATCTGCAGATGGAAATAGCGGTCCTTGCCCTTGATAGTCGCCTTGCCCTTCACGAACAAGGCCGAAGCCTGCAAGACCCTGATTGTGTCCTTAGGCAAGTGGGCCAGAGCCTCCTTCGGAATGCGGATGGTCAGATTGGAACGGAGGTGGGCGAGCAAATTCTCCCCCATGCGCTGCGCTGGCCGGTCAGCCCCAGCCAATGAGTTCTGGAAGGTCGTCAGAGCCAGGCGTGTGCTTTCGATGGTGCCAAGGGCGATGATCGCCACGCTCTGCGTCCCGTCGGGCCCAGGCGGGGCCAGCCGGATGTCCACCGAGGCACCGGTGCGATCGATGGCCCGTACGCCCACGACGCGCACCCAGTTGTCGGTCTGGGTCTCCGTGATCAATTCCTGCACATGGCAATCCGGCACCACCATCACGCGTTTCCTGGCGTCGGCTGCGGTGCCAACGCCGTCGGCTTCCGTCGAAGCAGTACGTGCCGCCTGAATGAGCACCGGCATGGCACTGAATTTATTGAAAGGAAACAGCCCGGGCTCGGTCACCGCCTGGACCGCCAGGGGTGCTTCGAGCTTCAGCAGGGCAAGCAGGTCAGCTCGTGGGGTCGTGTCAGTTGGAGAGAGATTGAGCCATGCGCGCAATTGCGCGTCAGTGATATCCTTGAGCGCTTTGCCCGGATTCTTTCGTAGATAATCACGCACGATCGGATGGTCGGGGAGATCTGCCAGGATGAGGCCAGTGGGACCGCCGGCCTTGAGGCCATCGAGGAGTTGTTGACGTAAGGCCACGTGGAGCGGCCCGTAGATGAAGTCGTTGGTGCTACTGACGCCAATCTCGTCGCTGGCGGCTGCAAAGTACTCTGGTTTCAGGTCCGTGATGACGGAGGCTGGCCAGTTGGCCATCTCGTCATTGTTGGCATCGTGGAGGAGTTCTGGTGACCATCCCCCCCACGCCAGTGACCTTCCGCCGATTGCGTAGAGCAGGCCAGGGAATTGATAAAACGGTTGGAGCTGTGGGTCAGAGACCCAGGGAACCCGGAAATTCGGCGTGCCTCCCTGAAAAGGCATGTTTTGCACATGCTCTGGGAGGACAAATGGGCCCGCCTCCAGCACTAAGATACGTCGGCTTCGCGTACGATCCCGCACAAACAGACTTTCTGCCATGATCGAACCGAACGTGCCGCCACCGATGATGATCACGTCAAAGTCCCGCCCATTTCCTGCCACGGTTTGCCCGGCACTGTCGAGCGCCTCCTGCAGGCTGTTACAAAGATACCGCCCCATGTTGTCTAAGGTGAACGAAGTATATTCTGAAGGTAGCAACTGGGCCATAGCACGCCTCCTAATTCGTGATACAGAATTGAACTCTGACGTAAAAACGTGAACCACGTCCATTGCCGCACCTGAGTATGCCTTCACAGAAGAACGATTGGCAATGTGTCCATTGAGGAGCCGTTCCTTTTCAGGCAGGAACAGCCTCTGGGTTGTTGACAACTCCGAATCGTGTTTCTGCGGTGCTCTGCTCAGCTCCCCCTTTGTTTCCAAGCCTACGACGGTGTAGACGTTAGTGAGACTGTCACCGACAGGCGCATGCGTCTGGTTCTTACGGGTGGAAGTATCGAATTCTGCTCAATCTTCAAGAACTATAGAATAGACGCTCAGATATCTTCTTTTTTGCATATCAATCCATACGTGATCCTAGAGTCATATTGGCCTATGTAAATGTGACGTGACGACACTGGGAGAGCTCTAAATTGCAAAATTCTGGTGATGGAATCTCCACAATTATGCTATTGAGATTCTTTTACGGCCTGTTAGGTCCGAACGTGTGTTTTACAACGTGAAGCTCTCTTGATCCCCAGAAAAGCTTCACCATGAGCTAGAAGGTATTTTTCAAGCACTTTCTCTCCAAGATAACGGCATGTATCATTGACACACGAGCCGAAATGTAGAACCCAGAGCGGCTTTAGTACCCTTCCTTAGAGAGCAAGATGTGAGATTATCCTGGACATGACAGCTTTCTCTTGACTGAGCGGTTTTTCGAGATGCAGAAATAGACGATGTACTTAGCCTACGAGAAGCACCGGGGAACAGCTCTTATGAGCAAGACGATGGAAGCCCATCCTTTTACAGGATCTTTGGTAAACAACTCTTGCTGCATAAGAAGAATGAGACGGTACCTCCAGAACACTTCATGTAGCTCTGACCTTGTCTAAGGCAAGCAGCCTACATTAAATTTGTAAGAGTCCGAAATAAGTTGACTACTTGCTGCTCGAAAACCTAGCCGGATTTTTAATAACGTTTCTAAATTCACCATAGTGGAAGTGTAGTAGAGTTACCTGAGTTGACCCTGTGAAGAAGCTGAGATGAAACTGAGAGCAAGGAAGCAGTTTTTTGTAGGAGATACCTCCTTTGGCTTTTCAGGCAAAGAGGCTTTCCACAGGATATTTATACAGATTCTGCCTGGCGTTAAGGAAGAAGAATGGCATCTGCCAAGGAGAGAAGCGTGGCATGGTTTTCGTAACAGGTGAGAGGAACCAGCGGAATGGAACCACCCGCGTCAGTGAAAACTGAGCCGCAAAGGAGGATTATCGGCAGAGTTTCTTCCTCGTTGTGGTATATTATCGGCAGAGTTGCGGGAGCTATCTCGCCAAAAACCCTGCCGATAATAGAACTGTGCCGATAACAAGGAGGAGTCATGTGGCATGAGATTGCTGCCTGGCAGGAGACACTCACCCAGCGCCCGGATCTCTCCGCCAAAACCATTGCGTTGTATACCCAGGATGCGCGCCGCTTTGCCACCTGGGTGCAGCAGGAACATCCTGGCCTCAAAACGACCGAGGTCACGCCAACCGACGCGAAAGCCTATCGAGACCACCTGCTTGCCAAGCGCTATGCTCCGACAACTATCAATCGAGCACTGATCAGTCTCATGCTCTTCTTCGATACCATTGAGAGCACGAATCCTTTTCGGAACTTGACCATGATCGAGATCGTTGAACCGGCTCCCGTTGCCTTGTCCAAGACGGAATGGAATGCGGTCCGCAGGTCGGCAGAAGCAGCGGCTCGTCGTGATCAGGGATTGGCCTTGGCGCTGGCAACCCTGTTCCGCTATGCGGGTCCGCGGGTCTCGGAGGTTGCAGCGCTCCAGATCCCCGACGTGCAAGTCTCAGCTCGGCGCGGTCTCCTCATCATTCGACGGGGCAAAGGGCTCAAGCATCGCGAGGTTCCCCTCGTCCAGGAAGTGCGTGAACCGCTCGATACCTATTTCAACCACCGCGAACACCTGGCGGACCACTGGCGAGAGCGGGCAATGGTCTGGGGAGAAGCGGTTGCTGCCTGGAGTCGTTGGCCAGATGGGCATCTCTTTCTTGGCCAGCGCGGGCCGCTGGCTGAACGCGGCATTCGCGAGATCATTGCCAAGCTTGGTCAGGCAGCAAAACTCGCTTCTCCTCTCGGTCCCCACGATCTGCGCCACACATTCGCCAAAGCACTCCTTGATCCTGCCGCCTATGGACTGGATCGCCCTCCGATGCCGCTCCCAGCCATTCAGCAATTGCTCGGCCATGCTGATATTGCGACCACAACCATCTACACGCGGGTCTCGGCTGATGACCTCGCGCGTATGATGGGAACATCCGAAGCGCTCTAGACGAAAACTGTGCCGCACTTATCTACTTTGCGGCTACGAGGCTTCTTCCTTAACGTAGGGCCTCTCTGCGAGTTCAGCATCTTTTCGTATGTATGGAGGTTTTCAGCGTGGACAGAATACAGCGCTCACACGATGGAGCGCATGCGGATGACCTGGTAGGCAAAGCAACGATGGGTGTGTATGCGGCGATCAACATACGAGATACCTCTCTTCTGATGAAAGGAAGAGCTAAACGACAGTTCCCTTTTTTGGCACACTGCTGGAATTCACGGAGAGGAGAAGAAGCCCCAAATGGATATCTCATCTCGCATCTCATCCCGCTTTGATCGCTTTATCGCGCATATCCGGCCATCCAGGGTGCAGCTTGAAGAGGCGGATATGCAAGTCGCTTTTCTGAGAGAGCGGTTGACCGAGCGTATAGCAGCGGATAAACAATTTCACCTGGAGAAAATCTTTCGGGCCGGATCAGTTGCCAAACACACGAACCTTGCGCGTACAGGGAAGGATACGTTTGATATTGATCTTGGCGTGTATTATCGTGCTCAGGGACCGACAGAGGAACAATTGAGCAAACTTCTGCCATACACTCACGCACGCCTGCGCGAAATTTACCCAGTTGAGAAACCAGCGCAAGATTTTCATGTGGGCAAGAACGCGGTCAATGTCACCTTTCGTACAAGCGGGCTGCAAGTTGATGTCGTCCCAATCATCCGCGATGATTCCCTGAAGCGGAGGAATAGCGGATGGATAGCACGCCAGGATGAGTGGCGCCTGACCTCGATTACCGCTCATATCCATTTTGTGCATACCCGTACCGCTCGCAGCAAACAGGTATCCGGTCCGGTCAAATTTAATCATCTCGTACGCCTAATGAAGTGGTGGAACAGGCGGTTGCCTGAGAGCTTGAGACAATCTTCCTACTTTTGCGAGCTGATCACCGCGGCAGCTCTGGCGGAACGAGGCGTGACGGACACATGGCAGAGTAGCTTATGCCAGATTTTTACGTTTCTTTCTCAGCATGCTTTTTCACAGCCCATTGTCTTCAACGATTACTATGATACGAAATCAGTCAAGCGTTCCGACGATCTGGTGGTTGTCCTGGATGCGGTGAATCCAGACATGAATGTAGCGAGCAAATGGACGAAAGGAATCAAACAAGGCTATCTCAAATCTCTGAGACAGACTCGTGACTTTATCAAACAGGCTCAGGAAGATGAGCGAACTGGGCACGAAGAAGCTGCACTGAAGACCTGGTGTCAGGTCTTTGGAGACGATTTTCGGCGGTTGAGCCAATAAAAATGGTGCATGAGCTTTGAGAGAGACTCTCAAGATACTGAGGCCGAGGGTATGATGAGATTTTTCCGCCTGAGACTCGTGCGACGTTTCGGGCAACCTTCTCGTGATTTGGGATGGTTCTCCGATAGCATTTGATGGCAGCCAGGGAGACGGGAGACGCCAAATATCTGTACGATCTCGGCCCTCGGACGGCCCCTAGTCTACTGCCCGCAGCACCTGTGCTCGTACATCCCTGGAATACGCTTTCTACCCTCATTCTAACACACTGTTTAACTCTTCTACACACCGTTGTAAAGTGAGTTAAGCTCGGTAATACGATCGGACGTCGGATACTTGTCGATTGCAGTCAGACAACCACCTTATGCTTGTTTCGACAGCCAGGAAGTGCGCCATTTTGAGGTTTGCGCAAGGAGCATGAAACACGCGTCTTTCTCTCCATTCGCGAGCGAGATCGCAGGGGTTGTGATTTGCTCCTAACCGGTAGTCTGTTCCCGCAGAGAGATGCTAGTCCACGTCGGGATGGATGCGGGCGGATCAGCCCTCCAGGTCGTATGCGATGGGGTGGCGTGGCTGGTAGATCGACAGATCAGAGCCGCTCGACAGCCGTATCGAGGCGAGCAGGCCCCAGCCCTCGTCGCTCGGTGGGTGGGAAATCGTGACACCCCTGGCGGTCAGGTCTGCCAGCGTCTTCTCAATGTCGTCGCACATCAAGTAAAGCTCGTGCTTCCCCAGCCCGTCAGTGGAGTGGACGGCGATCTCGGCGGGCGGCAGCTTGAAGATCAGCCAGCCATCACCGGCGTCGACCCCGGCAAATCCGAGTATGTCTCGGATGAAGACCCGGTCGGCCTCCGCGTCGCTGCTGTAGAGAATAACATGTGCTCCGTTGATCATGTTTTCCCATCACTCTCATGTTCACCGACCGTTTCGTTTCGCCATTGCTTTGCTCTTCAACCGTGAAATCCTGCTGATCAGCTTCACGATGTGAGTCTTTTGTCTTCTTGTGGTCAGTCTACCACACCATGCTCTTGCAGTCTAGATACGATACGCCCTCTTTCTCATTTATCTCATTTACATGCAAAAGGATCATTGTGGTCAATGTCGTCACTCCAAAAATTGTAACGATGCTTGAGAAAGTCTTCAAGCGCAGAAAAGTCTGGAGTCGTTTGGTGCAATTCTAGACCGTATGTTTCCGCAAAAGCGGACATGTAGATCGTCATTTGTAGGCGCAAATTTTCTTCAGTATATTCGGATAACGGTACAACAAGTGCATCTTCTGGCTCTGGCAGACTGAACCAACGCTGAATAGCGGCTTTTTCAGCTTCGGGGCTAAGAATGATCTTTCGTTGGCTGAGGCGATGGTTCATTGTGATGTGAAAGATAGCACACAACAAGTGCCAGTCCTTCCAACCATCCGCGCGTAATGCTGCCACTACTGCTTGAAATTCCGACGTGGATGCCAAACGTTTCACCGTTCGTTCAATCGGGCGAGCGAAACGGCGATAGCGGTTTTCGATATACTCCAGCACGTTTTCTGATTCGTACCCGGGACCAGGTGTGTCACGCCACGGTAGCGCTTGTGGAAAGTGGGGGGCAAAAGATTCGGCCAAGATGGATACCATTTGCCTGTTTCGCGCTGAACCCTCAAACAGATCCCGGTGAACAAACTCACGGAAGCACCGCACATAAGGCGCACCAACCAGGAGTTTGTTCAGCAGTCCCTGGGTGAAGCGATTCGCTAAAATTTCCTGAAATCGCGGTGTTGGCAGTAAGGAAGCCGCAGCTAGGAGTTGGCTGGCGATACTGAGTATGCCCATCCGGAGGTCATCATAGGTAAGCGTTCCATCGCAAAAGTGTCTATAAGGTGGTAAGGTGATGAGGGCTCTAGATTCCTCGTTGGATAATTCAAACTGGATGTCGAAGCTCTCATAACCAGTCGCATTGAGTCGTTCAGTATCCTTTGCAAGCTTGATGGAGAGTTTGAAGATAGAACGCATGAGACAGAGATCTTCACCAGCCAGGTCAGAGAGAAAGACCTGCAAGGCAGCCAGAACTCCTTCAGCAGCACAGGTCGTTTCGTAGTCGTTAGCCCATTGCGCGTGCCACATCACACCGTACGTTTTCCATACAGCATGACGTATCGGTCCCGCATCACTCCACGGCAATCCGGCGGCCTGCTCCTCAATTGTTCTCCACAATTCAAGCGGTTCCCGGTTGACCCACGTCTTTTCGGCGTGAGGTAGTACTTCTTCTAACACATCCACCAAGCCTACTTGCTGTGCGATGTGCGTGCAACGCTCACGCGCAAAAGGCCCACTCTCTGGATATAAGAGCCTGGTTACAACCGGCAGCATACCGAGATGAAAAATCAGGCGCTGCAAAAAACTATTGGGAGCGTCGAAGTCAGCATCTGGCTCGGGAGAAAAGTTCCAATGGCAAAGCAAGCTGACCTCAGCTAATTCCAGGAAACCATGCCATGCTCCTACAGCGTAATCGCACGAGGCTGCCGATTCTAAGCTGCGGGCGGCAATTTGTTTGACGTTGGGATCGGTAGCACGAAGCGCTAAATACGCAGCAGCGAGAGCGTAATACTTCGCCGCGAAGAACAAATCCAGGCTCTGGTATCCGTCACTTAACCAACTTAAGGCAAGCAACGACTTTCCAAGAGTCTCTTCTGCGAACCAATCGACCTTCGCCCGGTGCAATTGCTCCATAGCCCGTGGCAAATCGCCAGCCTTTCGGAAGGCTTTCGCTCGATCTAGACACTTCTCAGCGACTTTAAAATTACCGAAACGTTCGGCCAGAAGCGTATCAACGGCTTGAGTGAGTGGTTCATAGGCGGAGTGTGTCCCGAGATATCGTGCGTACTCAATGAGTCGGTTTGCAAAATGCTCAAGCGGAAATAGTGGTGCATTCTTCGCAACTTCCGCCAACTGATTCCAATAGAAGAACGCACCATCACTATCCATCTTGCCCTGGTTAAAGTGATGGAAGAGCGCTACATGCCCACGTATTTCGAGTAGCATGCATTGCGTGTTCATCTTGACGTGTTGGTTTGTATCACGCAAGAGCCCATCCAAATGGGATTCAAGTGCCCCATACCAGTTATGCACTTCAGTAGCGGTGAGGTGAATAAGCCCCTGCCGACTTGCAGGGAACAAGTAGGTAAGTAGAACCTCGGTATCTTCTACGTCGGCGACGTCCTCCAATTGCGGGATCTCGGCGAAGTACTGGCGGAGACGTTCTTCCTGGCCAATAAGTGTACCCAGACCACGCAGTCGAAGGACGCTGGCTTCGTAAAGCGCATGCCGGCGCAAAGCGTCTAAGGCAGACTGACCAGCAATTTCGTCTAATCTATCAATCCAAAATGGAAGCTCTGGTCGCTCGTAACGGTGAATAGGGCGTCCGTCATCGGAGTAGGAAAAAGGACCAAGGGCTGTGCGCGCAGCTATTTTTATCTCCGTAAAGTCGGCAAAAGTCTGTGCCGACTCGGTGACTTGTTGCCACTTGTTAAGTACTCTCGTATACCAATCTTGCGCTTCCGTGGCAGGCAATGGGGGAAGTAGATCGGCCGGAAGCTCTAGATAGCGTACCGCGATCCAAAACGTATCGTGGGCGCTCAGCTCTTGTGCTGTCCACTCTCCATCTAAAATCTCAAGGTAAACCTTATAGGTAGCTTGTGCCCATTTTTGCAGTTGATGACGCCTTGCTATCGCTATACCACGAGTGCAAAAGAAGTAGATGCTTTCAACTGGTGTCCCTCCTGCCATTATTGTTTTTACATCACTGCGCGCTTTCGCTTCTGCACGCTTTTCTAATGTGCAGGCAAATGCGATCGGTTTATCAGCTATCAAACCAACGAATGATTGCTTAGCTAATGGGCTTCGAGATAAATAAGTACGAAATGTTTCAAAGTCGCGCCCCTGGTCTCCGCCAAGTTGAACGTGGCCGGTTGCTGGTAAAACGTTCGAGCAGAGACGAGCACGCGTTAGGTGACGACATAAATGCTCCCAATCATGCTGCGCGTTGAGTTCTGAAAGTCGTTCAAGCGCGAAACGAATCTGCGCAGCGAGTTGTGCCGGATCTGAAGCCATAAAGGTAGATGAACACCCTTTCTATCGACTATTGTCTCCCATTATATCTGAGATGGCAATTATAGAGAAGATTCAGAAGAGTAATGTTTGTAGGTGAACGAATGATGTTTGAGAGCCAGCGCCATAATCCCCCTCTGTAGTTTATCCTCTTTTCCCTTATTGGTTGTATCTCCCCTTGTGACTCATTGCATAGTCTGGCGGCTGTTGTATCTCATAGCGTGGCAGTAAAACACATCCCTTTATGCTCGATAGTCCAATAGACCTGCTTCTCGCGAACACGATAGTTTGGCGGAAAATGCGTGATACGACCACAAATTGGCACCCAAAGGTCACCCATGAGTAAAGAGATGGCACATCATCTCAGCCAAATATCTACATACAATGCGATTCGCGTAGAAGCAGTATTTCGGTGGAATTTCTTGAAAAGCTCTTTTTCTAAAATTAGTGCGGATTTCGGTCTATTTTCTAATTTTCTGGCGGATTTTTCTAAATTAGGGATGAGGCGCATATTTTTTTCCCTTCGCAGGTATTCGCTACTCAAATTATACCCAAGCATTTCCTAATTTAGAAAAATCCACATTATCTTTAGAAAAGTGGCTAGAATCCGACCTATAATTAGAAATCACCATCAGATTGTAAGCCCGCCTCACCCGCTTGCAAAGCCAGCTCATAAGGCACTAAAGCCTATCTCTTTTCTAATATTACAATGGAATTTTGGGTTTTTCTAAAGTTATGGCGGACGGCACAGGAGCTCATTCCAGCATAACTCCGAAAAAAGTAGAAATGGAGCTGACTAAGTGTGATTTTACCCCTGTCTAGGCAGTGCTTTTGAAGCATATCGTGGCACTGCCTCACGCTCCCAGGCCGATTGATAGCAATCAGTCGGTATGAGGCAATGAAGCATAATTTGGCTCTTCCGCAGGCCCGATGATGCCTGTGGGACGAGCAAGAAGGAGCAGGAGGCATCTACAAAGTGTTGAGGAACGCATTCATAGCAAGCAAGACTGGCTCTTTCTCCTGTGTGTGTAAGGGATGACCAACCGTTT
>WNGQ01008145.1_pt1 | contig 12176 bp, 11 predicted proteins | sample 5407661 | NCBI WGS metagenome assembly WNGQ01 (sample SAMN13153382, study PRJNA577476) | soil metagenome | isolation source: 60 cm soil or saprolite under Garry oak tree replicate 2 | place: USA:California | collected 2016-06-15
GGGTGCGGCTCGTTTCGAGTGAGGGCAGTCAGGCTTTGAGCGTGTACTGGCTTTGTGTTGTGCCGGGGTAGAGCCGCTGGTGCTCGCGGGCGAGGTGGAAGCGCCAGTATTCGTCGAAGTCGCCGTTGCTGAGCACTGCACGCAGGGTGAGGACGGCTTCGGCGCCTTGCAGGCCCCACCGTGCCCCGGTGATGTCGAGCCGGTCGCCGATCAGGTGGCGGCAGGCTCCCTCGATGACCCCGGTGGCGATGGGCCAGCCGGCGGCCAGGGCCTCGTTGTAGCGCAGGAATTCCAGCTTGCTGGTCAGGTAGCGCACGCACGCGTCCGCGCCGTGCCGCTGGCCGGCGGTGAGCCCGGCGGCGTCGGCCTCAGCGGTGATGTCCGTGGCGACCCGGGCGCTGTCCCCGGCCAGGATCGCGAGCGCCTTGACCGCCACCCAGTCCTCAGTCGCGGGATCGGCTGGGGGGTGCAGGGACCAGGCGGCCTTCCACAAGTACTCAAGCACGTGGATGAGGTCGATCAGGATGTGGATCGTGATGCCGCGGCGGGCAGCCTCGGCGCGGATCAAGGCGAGCTGATGCTCGGCCCCGTCGACCAGGACGACCCAGGTCCGCCGGCGGCCTGGGTCGCGAGCTTCGGCCTCGCTGAAGGCGGCAGCGATCACCTCGGCCGGATCGTGTTCCACCGACCCGGCCACCCACTTGGCCCTCGCTTTCGGCCTGGGCCGGAGCGTGCGGTTACCCTGCCGGCCGCCGGGTGGGGCGATTACATCGTGCGGGCGGCGCGGCGCCGGGCCGGCGTCGTAGACGCACGCCAGGGTGGCCATCCGCTTGCGGTTCGGCTTCTCCCCGGCCGCCAGCCGGGTGCGCATCCGGGCCTGGCGGGCGGCGGCCTTGGCGGTGGCCGGGCGCAGCGCCCCGGGCCGCATCACCACTCCCTTGGCGTCCGCGGAGATCACCAGCAGCGCCGGGGCGGTGCACGGCACCGGGATGCGGGCGGCGTAGAAGGCGGCGATGCCGGCGGCGGCGTGCACCACGGCCTGCTCGATCTGCCGCTTGCCCATCACCGGCCCGCAGCGGCTGGTGATCGCCGCGTGCGCGCTCTCGAACGACCCGCGTACCGCCTCCAGCGCGGCCAGCCGGGCCAGGGTATGAGAATGCCGCGACGCCGGCAGCGACAACGCCGCATCGGCCGGGTAGAGGTTGCCCGCCCCCGCACGGCGCCAGGCGCACCGGGCCACCTCCACCGTGCCGAACAACGTCGCCAGCAGCCTGCAGTGGCCAGTCTCCACCCGGGTCCGCGTGATCCCGTCTGCCCCCACCGCCGGGGTGCGCTGCTCCCGGGCGGCCTGCTCCTCTCGCGCCGCCCGCAGATCCAGGTGATCTTGCAGCACCTGCCGCAACACCGCCCGCCCCCGCCCGGCAAGCAGCTCTTCCAGCTCCGAAGCCGGCAGCCCAGCCGCTGCGGGCCCCTGCAGGTCAGTGACCAGCGCGGTGAACAAATTCACCGAGGCAGCGAAGGGGGCGGCATGCGGGATCGGGGCATACGGTTCCATAGGGCTCTTCTTCCTGTTGTGGTTCGTACGGGTTGGCACCTTCGAACCTAGGAAGAAGAGCCCGCTATCACCCCAGATTCGCCGCTTCCCCGGCACCAGCACTGCCGTTGCACGCCGGCAGGCCAAACAGTCCCGGCCCGGCCTCCTCGGCCAGCCAGCCCCGCTCCACCAGCCGCTTCAGCTTCGCCCGCAAGCCCTCAACCTTCGACTTGTCCGTGCTCAGCCCCGCCGCCGCGGCGATCTGCCCCGCCCGCAACGGGCGGCCGGCATCCTCCGCCACCTCCAGCAAGTCCCGGTAGGCCTGCGGCAGCACAGAAGCCTCCACACCCGCCCGCCACGGCGGCACCGCCAGCACCCCGGCCGCAAGCAGGTGGCCAGACCGCGACGGCACCGTCCCGTCCGCCATCACCGCCGGTGATGCCTCCGGGCCGGCCTCGCTCAGCACCTCATCCACCGTTTCCCGGGTGATCACCAGCCGCGACAGCCGGTCCTCGACACCGGCCAGACGCCCAGTCAGCTGCGCGATCTGCCCACGCAACTCCTCCGCTTCGGCACGGGCCGCCGCCTCCCGCCGCTGCAGCTCGTCAACCAGCGACCCCATCAAGCGCCTCCTCACCCTCACCGGAACGGTAGGGCGCCTCCTCACCCTCACCGGAACGGTAGGAGACAACACCCGCCCACGGCAGGCCAACCATCAACTTCCCCGGTCAGCCACTCCCTTCACAGGAGCTGCACCCATCGGCGTTCGGCTCGCCTTATAACGAAACGACGCAGACGAGTTCGGCAATCATCGTGGCCATCAAGCCTCGATGGAATATGCCAAAGGGTGCATGAGTATGCGCTTGGGCAACGCCCGCTATTCGGCATGTGAGTGAGCGGGCAGCCGTGTCAGCCAGGCGCAAAGGCGCACAGATCACCCTGCCCGGCGCGGCAGCGTCGGCGTTCCGGTAGGCAGAAGCTGGAGCGCCGATCGGCGGATATCGCACATGGTGCGAGTATCGTCCGTAGCGAAGCGCCAGGACGCAGTAAGCGGCAGGTCAGGTGATCGGCGGGCCGATCCCGGACGGCCGGACCCGTCACGCTGAACATCACTGCGTCACGGAAACATCGTATAGCGATTACGGTCAGCAATATCGAGGCGGTCTGGCAGATCGTTGACTGCAGGGAGGACGTGAGAAAGCCCGGACACGATGGATTCGTTAGTTTGTTCGAGCTATCGAACATTAGCCACGCTAACGAAATGGCTGGGAGCCATCTTGGGAGCCAACGTCGCCAGGTACCAGCCCACGCCCGGCGACGCTCGGCCGCTGTTGTCACAGGTGAACGGCATACAGGGCGACATCCGGCACTGTCTGGCGACCCCCGGAATCTGATTTGGGAGCAGGAGGCCGCCGGTTCGAATCCGGCCATCCCGACCAAACATGCAGGTCACAGTGCTTGCCGGAAGCAACAAGAGGGCTTCCAAGATCGTCTGACCGTCAAAAAATGACCGTGGGTTGAACGCCTACGAGCGGCAGCCGCTGTCACGGTTCGGACCTCACGGACATGGCCTACTGGCGTGTCGATGGCTCGCGTTGAACAGGTTTGTCCAGTCGGCGCGGGGATCCGCAGGGGTCATCGGGTGGCACAGGGCGTGCTCGGGCCTGCCGAATGTTTGCGCCGGGGCACTAGGCGGTTGCTGTCATGCCGGTCAGGTTGGCGCTGGCCTGCCACAGCCGGGCGGCGGCTGTGGTGTCGTAGGAGGCCTTGCTGGAGGTCTTGGGTTTGCGGTTGGCGTAGTACCGGCCGGTGACGCCCTCGACCTGTGGTGAGGAGGCGAGGTAGACCGGGGTGAGTGCGCCGTGGGCCGGGGTCTTCATGAACAGGCGCGCCACGCGGGTCATGATGGCGAAGTACGCCGCCTGGTCTTCGGCGCCGAAGCTGGTGCGCACCACGCCGGGGTGGCACACGGTGGCGGTGACGCCGGTGCCGTCCAGGCGGCGGGCGAGCTCGTAGGTGAACATCACGTTGGCCAGCTTCGACTGGCTGTAGGCGCGCTGCCCGGAGTAGTTCCGCCCGCCTTGCAGGTCGTCGAAGTCGATGCGGCCGCTGGCGTGGGCGCCGGAGGAGACGGTGACGATCCGGGCGGGTGCGCTGGCGGTGAGCCGGTCCAGCAGCAGGGTGGTCAGCAGGAACGGCGCGAGGTGGTTGAGCGCGAAGGTGTGCTCCAGGCCGTCGGCGGTGAGGTGCCGGTGGGCCCAGAACCCGCCGGCGTTGTTGACCAGCACATCCAGCCGTGGATAGGTGTCCAGCACCAGCGCGGCCAGCCGGCGCACCCCGGCTTGAACGGACAGGTCCGCGGCAAAAGCGTCTATGGCTGGGCTGCCCGGTGCGGCGCGGATGCCCGCCGCGGCCGCCTCGGTGCGGGCCTGGTCGCGGCCGGTGATGCCGACCCGGGCACCCAGCGCGGCGAGCCCGATGGCGGTGGCCTTGCCGATGCCACTGGTGCCTCCGGTAACCAGAACGGACTTCCCGGCCATGAGGGCGGCGTCAGCCATGGCTCATTCCTACCCCAATGCCTCCCGAAGGCAGTCGCGCACCCGCCCGGCCAGCATCTCGCCATAGGCATGCCCGGACCGTAGGACCCCTCACCTTGCGCGATCGACCCCGGCGTATTCGAGCGCTCAGTCCCGCCTAATACTCCAACCGGACATCGTTATGTCCATGGTTGGCGGGCTTGTCGCTGGTAGTGGCTGGTTTTGGCGCGGTGCTGGCGGCGGCGGCGCCAGGCGGACCATCGCAGCCGGTGCCGGGTGCCTGTCACCGGTTTGATGATCAGCGTGCTGAACAGCGCGGCGATTTCATTGCGGGTGATCGGGATCTGGTCAGCTGGGCCCGGATGATCAGCATTCTCGGTGGCTGCGGTGATGGTGAGGAAGGCTAGGGCGAGCATGGCCAGGGTGGTCCACCGGTACCAGGAGTCCCAGCGGCGGACCTGGTGCTCGTCCAGCCCGGTCAATCCCTTGCCGGCTTGGAAATTCTCCTCCGTAGCCCACCTGATTCCGGCGATCTTGGCCAGCGCGGGCAGCGGGACGTGCCGGGGGCTGTGGCAGCGGTAGTACGCCAGCTCGCCGGTGTGGCGGTTGCGGCGGATCAGCAGCCAGCGGTGACCAGGCTTGCTGGGGTCGATGGCCGCCCAGGCCCAGTCGTAGTAGCGGTGGCCCTTGGCGCCGGCACCGGCGGAGTAGCGTTGCCAGGCCCGGCGGGGCAGGCGGCGGGCGATCGTGCGCACCTGGCAGGAGCCCGCTGCGGTGGTCACCTGGTGGCTGGCGGCCACCGCCAGCACGTAGCCCGCCTGGCGGGCCTCCAGGTCAGCGCGCAGGCCCGGGTCCGCGCCGTAGACTTCGTCGCCGGTGACCCAGGCGGCCGGGCAGCCCGCGTCCAGCGCGCGGGCGATCATGCGCCGGGCGAGCGTGGGCTTGGTCGCGAACACCGTGCCGGCCGGGATGCCCGCCGCGGCGCACCGGGCCGCATCTGTGGTCCAGGACCTGGGCAGGTACAGCTCGCGGTCGATCAGCGCGTGCCCGGCCAGGGAGGCGTAGGACAAGAACACCGCGACCTGGCAGTTCTCCACCCGCCCGGCGGTCCCGGAGTACTGGCGCTGCACGCCGGCACTGGCCCTGCCCTTTTTGACGTCGCCAGTCTCGTCGACCACCAGGACCGCATCCGGGCTGCCCAGGTGCTCCACCACGTACTCACGCACGTCGTCGCGGACCGCATCGGCGTCCCACCGGGCCGCGGCTAACAAGTGCTGCATCCCGTCCGGGGTGAGATCCCCGGCCTGCTCGGCGATCGTCCAGCAGTTCTTGCGCCGCAGCCCCGACAACAGCCCCAGCACGAACGCCCGGGCCCGCCGCCGCGGCTCCACCCGGGCGAACCGGCCCGCGATCCGCGCCATCAGATCGTCAAACTGTTCCCGCCACTGGGCGGGGTCTACGCTGAGCCCAGCGGCCACCGCCAGATTGTCATGCGTCGTCACAAACCATGATCATCAAACGGTGGCCGTCCCGCGTCCAGCGCCCGTTCACCGCAGGTCACGAAGTCCGGTTGGAGTACTAATTGCTGCACGGTCGACCGGCAGGCCAGAGCCCGCTCCGCGCTCAACACAGGTCTGGTCGCTCCGGCCCTCAAGAACGGCAACGACTGCCAACGCGACTCCAGCGCAGAGCGGGGACTGATCCGGGCCTTTCTGATAAGTCTTGGATGGGCACGGTGGCATCTGACCGGATGGTCATGACGGAGTGAGGCGGAGCCGCGATGACGAATTCGGAGACAGTCGGCCGGAATCCCGTCGAAGAGCAGCTCAGTCGCGTGCACTGGCATATCCTCCGGGGGGACAGCCTCCGGAGCACCGTCGCGTCACGAGCCGGAACCTTGCTGAGTACCAACGCGCTTGTGGTTGCCGGGATCGCACTTGCCGTCGGCTCGGGCAACCATCGGCCAAGCGTCATCGTGATCGCGGCCACGCTGGTGACGTTCGTCTGTGTCTTCGGTTCGGTCACCAGCGCGGTTCTGGCTATGGTCTCCACCTTTCGCTGGAGCCGCCAGTTCCCCGATGAGGCTGCCTCGGCCGGGACCATCTACAGCTTCGTCGACGGCAGTGGTGCCAGCACTTTCGAGGATTTCAAACAGCAACGAGCTACCGAGCCTGCTGAGAAGATCCTTGACGAGGCACTCCGGGAGCTATGGCGAATCAGCCAATTGCATCGTGACCGTTACCGGTGGCTTCGCCGCGGCCACCGGTGGCTGTTCGTCGCGCTCTTGTGGCTGCTCATTACAGTCGGACTCGCCGTTAGCTGATTCGGACGCCGCGGCAGGCGGTTGGATGAGGCGGCGGAACAGGTGCGCCGGGGCATTCCGTGACCGTGCCGGAGCGTTCAAGGTGATTGGGAAAGTGGTCCGCGGCGGAACGCGGCGCGATTGCTCTACTACCTCTACGGCCCCGGTAAGGCGAACGAGCATACCGATTCGCACCTGGTCGCCGCCATCCCGACCATAAGTGCAGGTCAGCCGCCTTGCGGCGGCCTGTGGGGTGGCTTCCAAGATCGTTTAAATGTGTCCCGAACGCTTAGGACGTAGGCGGCGTCCCCGACCTCGCGGGTCATCCACTCCGCCCAGTCCTGTCGTTGCTCCCCGGCGAGCTGGTCTAGGCGAGCGGGCCGGTTACGTGAGGTGCCGGGTGAACCAGTCGGTGACCGCCGCGTCTACGAGCTTGGCCTCGGTGGTCTGCGGCGCGGGTTCGATACCGGGTTCTGCGGCGAAGGCGTGCTTCATGCCGGGGATGCTGGTCAGGACTGCTCGCTCTGGATCGCTGTATAGCTGGCGAAGCTCGGCTTGCAGCCGTTGTGCCTGCAGCGCGAAGGCGGGGTCGTCCTGGGCGCCGGTGACCAGCAGCACCGCGGGCTGTGGATCGGCGGCGGCGATCTCGTCCGCGCGGGAGACGAAGTCGAACCGGGCGGCAACCGCCCGGGAGGCCTCGCTCCACGGGTAGGTGACCTTGAACCGGCGTTCGTTGGCCGCAACGACTTCGGCGAGCTGGATGACCGGGCTGATCAGCGCTGCGGCGCTGACCTGCGCGGCCCCGCCGGCTATCACCAGCTGCACGGGAAGCGTGCCGATCGAGGCTCCCACCAGCCCGATCGGGCCGCCGGTGACGGGCAGCCGGGCGCGCAGTTCGGCGAGCACCGCCGGGAACTCGTCGGTGGCCTGGGTGACTTGCGGGTCGAACGCCTTCAGGACGGCGTCCTGGTAGCCCAGGGCCATGAATTCTTCCTGCCCGCCGGGCAGCTGCCGCCTGCCGTGCATCGGCAGATCCAGGTAGACGCGCCAGGCCGGGACGGCTGCCAGGGGAAGCGCGGCGGCCATCGCGGCCGCGCTGCGCGGCGGGTCGTTCAGGTGCCAGGCGATGATCAACGGTGCGGGCTCGCGGCCGTCGCGCCGTCCCGCTGGCGGCAGCGCCACGTAGGGAACCCCGGCTGCCACGCCGCGGGCCATCGCGTTGTGATCGGTCATCGATTCCTCCTGGCTGATCCTGTCACTGGTTTACCAGCCGGGTACGACGCCAAGCAGTAACCGGCGGCCTGGGCCAGCCGGGCCGTGGCCGCCGGGCCGTATGTTGATCCGATGGCACACTTCAGCCGGCTGATCAAGGTCGTCATCGACGTTCCCGCCCGCGACCACGACCGGGAGGTGTCGAACTGCGGCAGCGGCACTCGGCCAGCCGCTGCCGCAGTTCGCCTTCCCCGAGTACCACGGCGCGGCGCTGCATGGCCAGGAGTTCTGGCTGCTCACGCAGAAACTGGGGGACGGGCCCGCGCGCATGCACCTGGACATCCACACCGACGACCTGGAGGCCGAGGTGGCCCGGCTGGAGCAACTGGGCGCCGAGCGCGTCCAGCGGGTGCTGGCATGGCAGCTCATGCGGGACCCGGCCGGGCTGATGTTCTGCGTCGTCCCGGACCCGCCCGGGACCCTCCACGAGGGCAACGCCCGCCGCTGGGACTGACGGATCACGGGCAGAGGTCCCAGAGCAGCCGGTAGTACCGGGTGCGGTCCGGGTCGGGGGCGATGCCGTAGGCGTCAAGCAGCGGTATCTCCCAGCCGGGGCCGTAGTTCCAGGTGGTGCTCCAGGTGGCGATGGCCAGATCCGCCCAGCGGTCGGCCACGCCCAGATCGCCCAGATCGACGTGGCCCGACCAGCGGCCGTCGTCGGTGATCAGGGTGTTGGGCGCGCAGCTGTCGCCGTGGCAGACGACCAGCTCATCCACGGGCGGGATATCGGCGAGCAGGGCCAGGGCCGCCTCGATGCTGAGGCCCTGGTGGTCGGGGTGCCATTCGGCCGGGTCGATGACGCCTCGTACGGCCCGCTCCCGGGCCCGGCGGAGGCGGCCGGCGGCGCTCCAGGAGAACGGGCAGCGGCCCGCGGGCAGCGCGTCGTGCATCGCGCGCAGGCCCTCCCCGATCGCGGTCACCGCGACGGCCGGCCGCGCCTGCCACCGGTCCGCGACGGCCATCTCCCCGGGCAGCGCCCTGGTGACCAGCCAGGCCCCGGTGTCGTCGGCGCCGTGGGCGAGCAGGTGCGGCACCGGCGTGAACCGCACCGCCCATCTCATCCTGGCCGCTTCGGCGGCCAGGTCGATCCCGCTGCCGGCCGGGGCCCACTTCACGAACCGCCGCTGGTCACCCGCGCCGATCTCGAAGGTCGCCGAGCCCAGCTCGTTCGCCCAGACCGGCCGTACCGTCGCGGCGCCGGCCTGCGCCGCCACCTGCGCCGGTACCGGCAGGCCCGGCGGCGGCGGCCCGGCACCCAGCACCACCGGCGCCGGCGGGTCCTGCGGCGGCAGCCCCGAAGCCATGTGCCCACGGTGGCACGAACGCCGCGTCACCCGCCACGCGATATCCCCGATCGGCCGGGCAGGGATCCCCCGGACCCAGGCGGGCTGGTCTGCCAAGCTGGCAGTCGCGCAGGGCAGCGGAGGGACTGATCGTGGAACTCGTTCACTCGGGCAAGGTCCGGGACCTGTACGCGGACGGGGACGACCTGATCCTGGTCGCCTCCGACCGGGTGTCGGTCTATGACGTGGTCCTGCCGACCCCCATCCCGGACAAGGGCGCGATCCTCACCGCGCTGTCGCTGTGGTGGTTCGAGCGGCTGGCCGATATCGCCCCGAACCATGTCATCTCGGCCACCGACGTGCCGCCCGAGTTCGCCGGCCGGGCGGTGCGCTGCCGCAGGCTGGCGATGGTGCCGGTCGAGTGTGTCGCCCGCGGCTACCTGGCCGGCGGCGGGCTGGACTCCTACCGGGCCACCGGGGCGATCCACGGCATACCGCTGCCCGCCGGCCTGACCGAGGGATCCCGCCTGCCGGGGCCGCTGTTCACCCCCACCACCAAGGCCCCGGCCGGGCAGCACGACGAGCCGATGACGTTCGACGAGGTCACCGCCGCCGTGGGCGCGGACACCGCGGCGCAGTTGCGCCGGATCACGCTCGAGGTGTACCGGCGGGGGCACGACATCGCGCTGCCCCGGGGCATCCTCATCGCCGACACCAAGCTGGAGTTCGGCCGGGCGCCGGACGGGACGCTGGTGCTCGCCGACGAGGTACTCACCTCCGACTCCTCGCGGTTCTGGCCGGCCGGCTCATGGCAGCCGGGGCGCCCGCAGCACGCGTTCGACAAGCAGGTCGTCCGCGACTGGTCCCGGACGCTGGACTGGGACAGGACGGCTCCCGGCCCGGCCATCCCGCCGGACATCGTCGAGGCCACCCGGCAGCGCTATATCGAGGCGTACCAGCACATCACCGGGACCGCCTGGCCGCCCGGCTGACCGCCCCGCCGGGCCGGCTACAAGGTGTCCGGTGGTGCCGCCAGCGCGGCCCGCACCGCGGCGTCCACCAGTCCGGGCCCCGGGACCTTGGCGAACGCGGCGAGCATCGCCGCCCGCGCGCAGTCGTGCACCCACTCCGGCCCGATCCGGTGTTCCGCGGCCGCCGCCAGGCCGTCCCTTGCCGCGCGGGAGGTGACCACCAGCCGCAGGTCCGTGCCGCCGCGCCGGAGCAGTGCCCGCAGCGCGCACAGCGCCGCCCTGGCGTCGTCGTCCAGGCCCGCGCCGTCCAGTTCCAGGACCACCGTGCCTGCCCGCTGCCCGGGCCCGGCCAGCCGGGCGAGCACGGCCTCGGTCAGGCCACCGGCCCGGTCGCCGGTGAGCGTGCAGGCCAGGCGCAGCACCGGGACCGGGCTCCGCCGCACGGCGGGTGAGGCCGCCGCCGGGCGGGCGGCACTGACCGCGATGGCGCGCGCCTTCGCCCGCCGCAGCCCCTGGGCAGCGGGCAGGCGCACGAAGTCCGAGATGCTCACGGCGCCTCCAGACGGGCGTCACCAGACGCCCTGGCCCCCGTGGGCGGCCCCCGCCGCTCCGGGACCATCACCACCGTCGCGCACCGCGGCGGAATGCGCATCACCCTCTGAAGGTGACCGCGCCCGGCGCCGGCGCGGCCTATGGTGCACAGGTGACCGAGGAAGGCACGCGGGCGGTCCCGCCGGCCATTGCGCCCCGGTGGCTGCCGCGGCTGGATGCGGGCAGTTTGATATACGGAACGATCGTGTCGGCCGCCGCCCTAGCCGTCGGCGCGGGCCGGGGCGAGACCGTATGGCGAACCGGGCACCGGCGGGCGTGCCGCCGGATCAGGCCGGGTCGTGCCAGGTGTCGCGGTGCGGCAGCAGGCGGTCGGCCTCCTTGGGGCCCCAGGTTCCCCTGGCGTAGGGATGGACCGGCGTCACGTTGCCGACGACCGGGTCCACCACCCGCCAGGCGGCCTCCACCGTGTCCTGCTCGGCGAACAGCCACCGGTCCCCGTCCAGCGCCGCGCCGATGAGCCGGTCGTAGGGGCGCATGTCCTCGCCGGGCTGCTGCGCAAAGGCCAGTTCCTGCGACTGCGGTTCCCACCCGGCCCCAGGCTTCTTGCCGGCCAGGGTGATGGTGACCGCGGTCTCCGGCCAGACCCGGAACCGCAGCTCGTTCGACGGCGGCAGCGGCGCCAGGCCGAAGATGTCCCGCGGCGGGCGGCGGAACCGGATGGTCACCTCGGTGGCGGTGACCGGCAGGCACTTGCCCGCCCGGATCAGGACCGGCACGCCCGCCCAGCGCCACGAGTCCACGGTGAGCCGGACCGCGGCGAACGTCTCCACGGTGGAGTGCGGGGCCACGCCCGCCACGTCCAGGTACCCCTCGTACTGGCCGCGCACGGTGTTCTCCGGGGTCAGCGCGGTGAGCGAGGCGACCAGCCGTGATTTGGCGTTGCGCCACTGGCTGAGCCCCTGGCCGTCCGGCGGGTCGGCCAGCACCGTCGCGAGGACCTGGAGCATGTGGTTCTGCACCACGTCCCTGATGGCGCCGGCGCCGTCGTAGAACCGGCCCCGGTCGGCGACGTCGAACGCCTCGGCCATGGTGATCTGGACGCTCTCCACGTGGTCGCGGTTCAGCAGCGGCTCGATCACCGCGTTGGTGAACCGGGCGAACAGCACGTTCTCCACCGGGTCCAGGCCCAGCCAGTGGTCCACCCGGTAGATGTCCTCCTCGGCGAAGTACTGGTGCATCTGCCGGTTGAGCCGCCGGGCGCTGGCCAGGTCCGAGCCGAACGGCTTCTCCACCATGACCCTGGCCCCCGGCGCAAGGCCGGCCGTGGCGATGCCCTGGGCGATCCGGCCGAACAGCGGCGGCGGCACCTCCAGGTAGAACAGGGCCCGCTTGCCGCCGCCGATCTGGGCGGACACCGCCTGGTAGGTGGCCTCGTCGCCGAGGTCGCCGTCCACGTAGCGGAGCAGCCCGAGCATCTTGACCGCCGCCGGGCTGGCCGGGTCCATGTTGTTCAGCTTCAGCGACGCGGCCGCGTAGTCGCGGAACTGCTCCAGGCCCCAGCCGCTCTTGGCCACGCCGACCACGGGCACGTCGAGCACCCCGCGCTGGACCAGCCCCACCAGGGCCGGGAACGTTTCCAGCTTCGCCAGGTCACCGGTCGCCCCGAAGATAACCAGCGCGTCGACGCCGTCAGCCGCCATGGTCTGTCCTCCTGCCTCGATGTCC
>WNGQ01022455.1_pt1 | contig 12176 bp, 14 predicted proteins | sample 5407661 | NCBI WGS metagenome assembly WNGQ01 (sample SAMN13153382, study PRJNA577476) | soil metagenome | isolation source: 60 cm soil or saprolite under Garry oak tree replicate 2 | place: USA:California | collected 2016-06-15
CGACCAGGCGCGCACCATCCGCATCCCGGTGCACATGGTCGAGGTGATCAACAAGCTGGCCCGGGTGCAGCGGCAGATGCTGCAGGACCTGGGCCGCGAGCCGACCCCGGACGAGCTGGCCGTCGAGCTGGACATGACCCCGGAGAAGGTCATCGAGGTGCAGAAACAGGCCCGGGAGCCGATTTCCTTGCACATCCCGCTGGGTGAGGACGGCGACAGCGAGTTCGGTGACCTGATCGAGGACTCCGAGGCGATCCAGCCCGGTGAGGCGGTCAGCTTCACCCTGCTGCAGGAGCAGCTGCACGCGGTGCTCGGCACCCTGTCCGAGCGCGAGGCCGGCGTGGTGTCCATGCGGTTCGGGCTGACCGGCGGGCAGCCCAAGACGCTGGATGAGATCGGCAAGGTCTACGGGGTCACCCGGGAGCGGATCCGCCAGATCGAGTCCAAGGCGATGTCGAAGCTCCGCCACCCGTCCCGATCCAAGGTCCTGCGGGACTACCTCGACTGACCTGACCGGCCGTCAAGCCCCAGGATCCAACCAGCGATCCCCGCCCGCCCGGCTCGTGGACGCACAGAACGCCCAGATCCGGACGGCCAGCGTCGTGACCGGCATCGAGCCGAAGCCCGCGCCGGACGAAAGCCTCTGTAACGAAACTTGGGGACCCCAGCTGGCGCGCGGCAGCGCCGGCGAAGCCGGCTCTATGGTGATATGCCGGTGACGGGCGGGTTGGCTTCAGGCGGCTGGGTGCTGGCTGGGGCCATCGCCGGGGGCCGGGGTGCCGTCACCGGGCGGGATGAGGGTGACCTGGTAGCCGAGCCGGGCCAGGGCCTGCTGGTGGTGGCGGATCAGGTGCTCGCGGTAGCGCTGGTCGCGCTGGTCATGACCGCCCACGCGATGCAGATCAGGGTACGGGCGACCGCGGCCGCCTGCCGCGCCACGAGCACCGTCTGGCGCTGCGGGAGGACCAGGACCCCGGTGGCGAAACGGATCCGCTCGGTGATGCCCGCGAGATAGGCAAACATCACGAAGGGGTCGTGGAACGGGTCGTGCTCGGTGTAGGGGCCGGCGAGCGGAGGCGTCCGGCCGGCGTGAACGGCGCCGAGCACGTGGTCGTAGGCGAGGATGTGGTCAAAGCCCAGGTCCTCGGCCCCTCTCCCGATCCGCCGGACAGCGCCCGGGTCTCCGCGGAGCTCGGTCTGCGGGTAAACGACGCCGATCTGCATCGCGCCGCCCGGCGGCTGCTTCAGGGTCTCCATCGCGCTTTCTCCCAGTCGTGCTGCTGCCGCTGCTCGCGCGGCAGCGCGATGAGTCAGTTCCGAGTGTTCTAGACGTTCATGACAGCTATGCCAGGTTCCATGGCTCGCGGGAGGCCTGCACCCGTACCGGCAGTTCCCGGGCGTTGCCCTGGCTTCGGTGCCGACGAGCTGCCAGGTGATGGCCGCACCGCCTGATCACGGGCAGCGCGGCCCTGCGCTTTGCAGGATTACCTCTGGTCCGGCGTCGGCTGGCTCCTGGGTGGCAGCCCAGCTGCCGAGGACCCGGAGGGCGTCGGCGGGCAGGTGAGCCTGCTTCGGCGCTGAGGCGACCAGGGCCAGGCCTGGTCGGCGGTCAGCTCCATCACCACCGCATTGCACGCCTAAGGGCAATCTCAGGATTCGTCTCCCGCTTCCGCAGCCGCAGGTGAAATACGGTCTTCTTGCTCGTGCGTGGCCGCCCAGCTCATGAGGACGCGGAGCGCGTCATCGGATGGCGAGCCAGGAGCGGCCGTGTACGCCAGGAGAAGGAGTCCTCGGTCGGATGTGAGGTCCATGGCTTCGTAGCTGAGGTCAAGGTCGCCGACGACGGGATGGTGGATGATCTTAATGCCGGTGCGGTGTTCGCGGACGTCGTGGGATGCCCACAGGGTGCGGAAGGCGTCACTGCGGGTGGAGAGCTGGCCGACGAGGTCGGTGAGGGCGCGGTCGTGCGGGGCCCGGCCAGCCTCGGTGCGCAGGAGAGCGACGGTCTGATACGCGGCGTCGTCCCAGTCCCGGTAGAACGCCTGAGCCCGCGGGTCGAGGAAGACGAACCGGCCGAAGTTCGCCGGTCGCTGGGGCTGGACGTACATCTCGGAGAACACGGCGTACCCGAGCCGGTTGATGGCGATGATGTCGAGCCGCCCGTTCTGCACGAACGCCGGCACGTTCTCCATTGCGTCGAGGAGCTGGCGTACGCCGGGCCGGACCTGCTGCGCCTTGGCGCGTCCCCGCTGGCGCCGCGGGTGGGCTCCCTGGTTGGCCGCGCGCACGAGGTCGTAGAGATGTGATCGTTCGGCGTCGTCGAGCTGGAGGGCGCGGCTGATGCCTTCAAGGACGGCTTCGGAGACCCCGGTGGCGTTACCGCGTTCCAGGCGGACGTAGTACTCGATGCTCATGCCGGCGATGAGGGCGACCTCTTCGCGGCGCAGCCCGGGGACGCGCCGGCGGCCGCCGAAGTCGGGCAGGCCGGCCTGGTCCGGGGTGAGCCTGGCCCGCCTGGTGGTCAGGAACTCGCGGATGTCGTTGCGGGTGTCCATGGGCCGAATCTACGTGGCCGGCCGCAGTCCAGGGAGTCACTGGCATTAACCCTATAGACAGGGACTCCCTAGCGCCCGCGAAGCGCCCTTAACTGGATCTCATCGCAGGTCCGGTTGGCAGTGGGGACCGGATCGCGCAACGGGAGGACCACGAACATGAACACCAACACCGTCTGGTTCATCACCGGCGCCGGCCGGGGCATGGGCATCGACATCGCCCGCGCCGCTCTCGCCGCAGGACACCAGGTCGCGGCGACCGGCCGCAGCGCAGAACGGGTACGTGCCGTGGTCGGGGAGCACGAGAACCTGCTGGCCGTCACCCTCGACGTCACCGACCCCAGCGCGGCGAAGGCCGCTGCGCTGGCGGCTGCCGGCCGCTTCGGGCGTATTGACGTACTCGTGAACAACGCCGGCAACTTCTACGCCGGCTACTTCGAGAACATCAGCCCCGGGCAGTTCCGGGCGCAGATGGAGACCAACTTCTTCGGCCCCCTCAACGTCACTCGCGCCGTTCTCCCCGTCATGCGCCGGCAGCGTTCCGGTCAGGTCATCACGATCACGTCGACCGGGGGCCTGATCGGGCAGGAGTTCTGCGCCGCGTACTCCGCGTCGAAGTTCGCCCTGGAAGGCTGGATGGAGTCCCTGCGATTCGACCTCGCACCGTTCGGCATCTTGACGATGGCGTTCGAGCCCGGCTTCTTCCGCACCGAACTGCTCGTCGAGGGCGCCTCGACGATCTGGCCCGAGCTGCAGATCGAGGACTACGCCGAGCGCACCGCCCAGACCATCGAGGCATGGAAGAGCATGAACGGCCAGCAGGGCGGCGACCCGGCAAAGCTCGCCCGGGCACTCGTCACCCTCTCCGACTCAGGACAGCTGCCGCTGCGCTTCATCGCCGGCGCCGACGCAATGGGCGCTGTCGAGCAGAACCCTCGCCACCATCCAGGGGCAGATCGACGCCAACCGCGACCTGTCCGCCTCGCTCTCCTACGACACCTGACACCGCCCGGTCGCGCCTGACCCGAACGGGCGCGACCCGCCCGCGCCGGTCCCCATCCCTGGACTGCGGGCCATGCCCGCAGCCCAGGACTGAACGCCACATCACCAAGGAGTCATGACATGAAGAACGCACACCTCGGACGCCTGGAGGTCTCCCGCATCGGCCTCGGCGCGATGACCATGGCCGGCACCTACACCAGCGAGGGCGGCCTCGATAACGCCGAGTCGATCCGCACCATCCACCGCGCCCTCGACCTCGGTGTCACCCACATCGACACCGCGGAGATCTACGGGCCGTTCCTCAGCGAGGAGATCGTCGGCGAGGCCGTCAACGGCCGCCGCGACGAGNNNNTCGCCACCAAGTTCGGCCTGGTCTCGCACTCCCGCGGCGGCACCCGCTTTGCCGACAGCACCCCGGCGAACGTGAAGACCGCTGTCGAAGGCTCGCTCAGGCGCCTGGGCACCGACCACATCGACCTCTACTACCAGCACCGGGTCGACCGGAACACCCCCATCGAGGAAACCGCCGGTGCCATCGCCGGCCTGATCGCCGAGGGCAAGGTGCTCCACTTCGGCCTGTCCGAGGCCTCGCCCGAGACCATCCGCCGCGCCCACACGGTACAGCCGGTCTCAGCGCTCCAGACGGAGTACTCGCTGTGGACCCGCGACGTGGAGGCCGAGATCCTCCCGCTGCTGCGCCAGCTCGGCATCGGGTTCGTCCCCTACTCGCCGCTCGGCCACGGGCTCCTCACCGGCCAGATCCGCACGGTCGACGACTTCGCCGCCGACGACTGGCGCAAGACCAACCCCCGCTTCACCGGTGAGAACTTCCGGCGCAACCTCGCGATCGTCGACGAGGTGACGGCCATCGGCGCCGAGATCGGCGCGACCCCCGCGCAGACCGCGCTGGCCTGGCTGCTGACCCGCGGCGACGACATCGCCCCGATCCCCGGCACCCGCCGGGTTGCTCGCGTCGAGGAGAACACCGCCGCAGACGGCATCGAGCTCACTCCCGCGCAGCTCGACCGCCTCGACAGGCTCACGCCCGCGTCGGGTGCGCGCCATGACGACGTGAACATGGCCAGCATCGACGGCTGACCGTCGCGCCCCCAGTTCGCACACATCGAGAAAGGACACAACCATGGCCGATTGGTCCGCTGATCAACTCAAGGCGATCGCCGAGAACGACGATCTGTTCGTCTCCCCGCTCCGCGAGGACGGCGTGACGTACGGAACCCCCACCCAGACCTGGGCTCTCGTCGTCGGCGGCAACGTCTACGTGCGCGCCGCCAGCGGGCAGGAGTCCCGCTGGTACCAGGCCGCGGTCGCCCGCCCGGCGGGCCGGGTCCGCGTCGCCGGCCAGTACTACGACGTCGTCTTCGAGCCGGCCGGCGACGACGACGCCGACGCGATCGACGCCGCCTACGAGGCGAAGTACCCCGGCAGCCCCGCGGTCCCGATCATGCAGGGCGCGGGCCCGAAGTCGGCCTCGGTGCGGATCTCGCCCCGCTGACCGCGCCTCGAACCGATCGAACACCACCCGCACCAGCACCGAGAGGACCCGCCATCATGCGCGGCTACGTCATCCAGGAGAAGGGGCGCGCCGGCTGGCAGGACGTCCGGGTCCCCGGGATCGGACCCTACGACGCCCTCGTCCGCCCCACCGCGGTCGCGACATGCACCACGGACGTCCACCTGATCGACTCGCTGTCGCTAGCCAATGCGCTCGGCAAGGTCATCGGCCATGAGGCTGTCGGCGTCGTCGAGACCGTCGGCAGCCTCGTCACCGACTTCGTGCCAGGCGACCGGGTCGTCATGCCCGCGGGCCTGGCGGACTGGCGGCACCCGCGCGCACAGCGCGGCGAGGGCAAGTTCCACCAGAGCAAGAGCCCGTACTTCTCCGACGACCCCGCCAACGGCGGCTGGTTCTCCGAGCTGGCCAGGTGCTTCGACGCGGACTCCAACCTCGCCCGCATCCCCAACGGCGTCACCGACGTCCAGGCGGTCTGCGTGGACGACATGGCAGCGACCGGCTTCACGGGTGTCGAGCGGACGGAAATCCTGTTCGGCGAGGTCGTCGTTATCATGGGCGTCGGCCCGGTCGGGCTGATGGGCGTCGCCGGAGCCGCGCTTCGAGGTGCGGGCCGGATCATCGCGGTCGGCTCGCGCCCCAACACCATGAAGCTCGCCGAGCAGTACGGGGCGACGGACCTGGTGGACTACAAGAACGGCGACGTGTTCGGCCAGGTCATGGCGCTCACCGGCGGACAGCAGGCCGACAGCGTCCTGGTCGCCAGCGGCGGCAGCGCCAGCGGCCAGATCAGCACCGCGATGCGCCTGACAAAGTTCGGTGGCCACGTCTCCGTCGTCTCAGGCTTCTTCGACGACGAGACCGTCACGATCCCGATGGCGGTCTGGAACTACGGCGTCATGGAGAAACACCTCACCGCCGCCCAGGCTAACCAGGGCCGCGACTACATGGAACGCCTGTTGCTGCTGATCGCCAACGGCAAGCTCGACACCGCACTGCTGGCCACCCACGTCCTGCACGGCTGGGACAAACTCGCCGACAGCCTCGAGCTCATGCGCAGCCGCGACCAGACCGTCATCAAGCCCGTCGTCATCGTCGACTGACTCCCGCGAGCAGAACCGAGGACCAGGAAGTGTCACCCATCCAGTCAGCAGGTCATGACCGGGTTCCCCTGCTCGGCAGGTGAGAGGTTGGCCTGTTCGACTATGGCGGGCCGAATGTCCTGCGGATCGTGGACCTCCCGGAAGGCCATGCCGACGCAGGGCAGGTCCGAAGCTAGCCGGGTCCTTGGCGATCCGGACAACACGGGACTGCGGCGGAGCAACATGACCTCAGGCAACACTGGCCTCTTTCCGGGGAAAGACAGCGACCGCAGCTCGCGCTCGTAATAGCTGGATGATGCGTCAACTGGCTAGTGCGGCGACGCCAGAACTGGAACATGTGCGCGCAGATGCGGCCTGCGGCGGCCCGAGCGCCAGCCGCGGATGTTCGGCTATCCGTCCGGCGGAAACGGTACAAAGGTGCAACGCCGAATCCGGAGGGGACACCGGAGTGAGTGATACTGCTGGTGAGAGCTCGCCGCCCGAGTACGGCGTCTCCCCGAGCACTCAGTCCGGGTACTCGTCCTTGCGCCAGGAGCGAGGCTCGGCGGGCTGGGCTTTCGGCGTCCGGTCGAGCAGGGAGCTGAAGTATGGCGCGACGAACGGGTCGGGGGCCGCCACCGTGTAGGTGTGGTAGACGGTTCCGTCCTCGAGCGCGAAGGCGATCCAGCTCGGGTTCTCGCGCAGGCCATCTTTGAGCTCGGCGCCGATCTGGTGCGACCACTCCTCGAGCCAGCCGGGCGGATTGTCGATCATCTCCTTGACCTCTGGGATCTGCTGTGCCTGCTCCTCGGTAATCGCAAGGCCGAAGTCGAAGGCGAAATCGGTGCCGTAGGTGGAGACGTAGGGGAACTGCCAGCCCATGCGCTGCTTGTAGGCGGTCAGTCTCTCGATCGGCGCCCGCGAGAAGCAGGTCAGCGTCACGTCGCGATGGTTCAGGTGGACGAGCGTGCCGTCGAGCCCGTCGGCCAGGCCAGTGCAGCCGGGGCAGGCACCGAGGGTGTAATCAGGGCCGAACATGATGTTGTAGGCCAGCAGCTGGGAGCGGCCGTCGAACAACTCGGCGAGGGTCTTCTTGCCGTCCCCGGCGTCGAGCCGGTACTCCTTGCCGACCGGGACCCAGGGGAGATCGAGACGCCTCACCTTGATCTCCTCATCTCGCCTGGCCTGCTCAGCCTCGAGCCGGGCAAGCTCCTCCCGGGCCGCCTGCCATTCCTCGCGGCTTCCGATCCTGTGCTCGGGCATGGTGCCTCCTCTGGTCAGACCACACCAATCAGACACCCGGTTAGGGCGAAACTCATCGCCGGGCGAAGAGTCCCGAGCGCGACGGGGTCACGTCACCCATCTTGGCATTGCTCGCATGAGCCACCGTGACTCTCGAAGCCGGCCCGCGATCGAGACCCGCCGGCTAAACGCTTCGACTCACGCCGCGTGATCAAGTCCTCGTTTTCACTGCGGCGCACACTGCCGCCCAATGCGCGGCTGATCGCCGCCTGTTGGCAGCCCGTCGACGGCGCGCCGGGGTGAACATTCTGCGTGTGGTGCGATCCAGCATCAAGATTCCGGCCGTGCCGGGCTGGCCGGGGGTGGCGCTGGCCGCAGCCCAGGGATCTACCACCTCATTGCCGGTGCCGTCAAAGTTGGGCCGCCGGTTGGTCAGCGCGAGGTTGGCCTGTTCCCGCTGAGGCGGACACTCATGGACGCGCTGCCCGGCGATTTCTGGCTTGCCGCGGGGTCTAACCAGGTGGCGGCCTGTTCCCGGCCGCATGAAGCAGGAGCCCCGACCAGCAGCCAGGAGCAGGAATGAACGACCTACTCGAGAGCGCCGTCGCCGCGCACGGCGGCCTGGACCGATGGAATCAGATCAAGTCGATCACCTTCGACGCCTCTATAACCGGGGCCTTCTGGCACCTCAAGGGCAAGGGTGACGCGCTCAAGGACGTTCGCCTCGAGGTGGACACCACGCGGCAACTGGTGACGATAGAGTTCGTCGGCCAGGACAAACGGTCGGTCTTCGAGCCCCACCGGGTCGTCGTGCAGCGCACTGGCGGCGCGCTCATAGACGCCCGCGACGACCCGGAGAGGTCGTTTGACGGTCATCAGTTCGAGACCCCGTGGGACGACATTCATCTCGCCTATTTCGTCGGGGAGGCGCAGTGGACATACCTGAATATGCCGTTCCTTTGCACCTGGCCCCGGGTTCGTCACCGAAGAGATCGCCCCCATCGAGGTCGGCGGTGAAACGTGGCGGCGGCTGGAAGTAACGTTCCCCAATCACATCAAGAGCCACACCCGCCAGCAGATCGCGTGCTTCGGCCCGGACGGGCTGCTGCGCCGCCATGACTTCACCTTCGACGTCCTCGGCGGGGCGCCCGGGTCGCTGTATGCCACCGACTACCGCGACGTCGACGGCATCATCATCCCCAGCACGCGACGGGCCTACGCCCAGGAGGGCGACGACCAACTCGTCATGGTCGCCATCGACATGGGCAAGATCACCATCCGCTGACCTCACGTCCCGGGCTGCACTACCCAGAAGTCTGCGCCTCCCCGGGCACGTGACTTACGATTGCCGTTTCCTGCCCATGCGGCGTGCACCGCGGTCAGCCCGAAGGGGTGACCGCCCGGCACGGGCGGCCCATCAGTGCAGATCCGCCAGGCCTGCCAGGATCGCTAGGCAACCGGATCGCGCTGCCCGGCGAGTTCCGGCTTGCTGCGGGGTCTAACCAGTTAGCGGCCTGACGTCGGCTGCTGCCGACAGGACCTGTGGAGGGTGGGGATGACGCCCAGTGAGGAGTTCGAGCGCCTGACCCGCTGCGGCGTGAACTGGTGGCGCACTGCTACCGGATGACTGGTTCCGCCGACGAGGCCGAAGACCTGGTGCAGGAGACCTACCTGCGCGCATAGCGGTCGTATGCACGATTCGAGGGCCGCTCGTCGCTGCGCACCTGGCTGTACCGGATCGCGACCAACGTGTGCCTGAGAGCGATCGAGCGCCGTGGCCGTCGCGCACTGCCGGCCGGGCTCGGCCCGCCCGGGGACGATCCCGAAGGGCCTGTCGCCGCCGCGGCGCGCGACGTGGCGTGGCTGCAGCCGTTCCCTGGCCCGGTGAACCATCCGGAGCCGACCGACCCGGCCGCGGTTGCGGCGTCCCGGGCCGGCATGCGGCTGGCGCTGATCGCCAGCCTGCAGTACCTGGACTGGCCCGCCGCCGAGACCGCCCAGGTACTGGGGACCACCACCGCGGTCAACAGCGAGCTCCGGCGCGCCCGCGCCCACCTGGAGCGGGTGGTCCCCGCCGCCGAGGACATCGCCGAGCCGGCCGACCCGCGCCAGCGCGAGCTGGCCCGCCTGTCACGAGTCCCCTCACTGCGCCGGCAGGTCCTCGTCGGTGACGGCGCGGGCCATCATGAGCGCACCGGCCATCGCGCTCAAGATCAGTGCCGCCCGCTGCCGGCCGGCCAGCGTGCCGATCAGGTCGAGATACTGCCGCAACTGCCGGGGTCTAGGCGATGCGCGCCTGGTCAACGCTGATCGATAGGCCGCGACCAATAACCGCCGGTAGGGACGGCTTGTTCCCGGTCTTGTAGGGGCGCCTGCAGGGCGCGGTAACGGAGGTTCTGGTGACGTGGGCAGCCGGTGAGCTGTGCACGAGGCGGACCACGGTGCCCGGCTGTGACGACAGGCAGTACCGGGACGGGGCGGTAGCGTCGATGGGATGACGCCAGCCGGACTCGTCCTGATCGGCGTGCCCACCAATTCCAGCGGCACGGTGGACGGGGTTGCCCGGAGCCCGGCCGTGTTGCGCCAGCGTGGCCTGGCCACCGTGCTGGCTCGCCACCAGGGGTTCACCGATGCCGGCGATCTGGTGCTGCCGGTTCCCGTCCCGGTTCCCGTCCCGGTGCGCGGTCCGTCCGGCCTGCTAGCCGAGGATGCCCTGGTGGCGATGATCGAGCAAGTGGCGCAGGCGGTCGGTGCTGCCCGCGGCCGCGGGTGGTTCCCGCTGCTGCTCGGCGGGGACTGCCCGGTGATCCTCGGGGCGCTCGCTGCCTTGCAAGCGGAGCGGGATCGTCCTGGCTTGCTGTTCGTCGACGGGCACGAGGATGCCTGGCCGCCGCGGGTGTCACCGACCGGAGAAGCAGCTGACTGCGAACTCGGGCTGGCGCTGCAGCTGTTCGATGCCGGCCTCAGCCCGCAGCTGCGCGCCGTGCTGCCCCGGATCGATCCCGCAGATGTTGCCGCCGTCGGCCCGCGCGACACCGCCGAGCTGGCCGCCGCGGGCCTGGCCAGCCTGGACGGGCAGCTGGGCGCGCTGATCCGCCCGTCTGAGCTCACCGCGGACAGGTATGCGGCAGCGCTGGCCGCCCTGCCGCCGCCCTGGTGGCTGCATACCGATCTCGACGTGCTCGCCACCGGCGAGCTCGCCGCAGTGGACTACCCCCAGCCGGGCGGCCTGACCTGGGGTCAGCTCGCCGGCCTCACCGCCACGGCCCTGGCCACCGACGGCTGCGCTGGCTGGTCGGTATGCATCTACAACCCCGACTTGGATCCCGGCCGCGACGGCGCCGACGCCATCATCAGCTACATCATCCAAGCGATCACCGCCAGCGATCAGCCAGCGCGCTGAGGGCGCGCGCTAATCCGCCCAATTGCTCGTTCAGTGGACCCGGGGCGCTCGTGAGTTGAGCCGCGCAGATCCGGGGAATCTGGCGTATTACGGTCTCCGCTTGCGTCTTGGGAGTCGCTCTGCAGGATGCTCCTGGCTGGCCGCAGGCCGCGGAGTGCTTCAGGTCGCGGCTTGACCGATGGCAAGTAGGTTGCCCTCGCTGTCCTTGAACCAGGCGGCCTTCTCCCCGACGCCTCCCTTGCTGGGATAGTTCCCTTCGACCTCGGCAATCCCGTTGACCGTCTCGAGTCCCGGCACGTCGTATTCCTCGAAGATCACGCCGCGCTCGCGAAGTTCCGCGATTGCCTCCTCGAGGTCGTCGACCTCCCACGCCATCTGCGTGTGATCTCCAGCAGCGGCCCCGGCGGATTCGAAGAGCGCGAACTCGCCATTACCGCACCGGTAACGAAGCCCGCCAGGCCGCTCCTCGACGGGCTCAAGACCCAGCTTCTCGGCATAAAACGATCTGGCCCGCCTGAGATCTCGGGCCGGAATCCTTGATGCGACGTTGCTTTCCGCAAGCACAGCCATCTCCGTCCTTCCGTCTCGACGCGTTGTCACTGGTAGCTCAGTTGCTCGTCCCAGTCCATCGGCCGGCCCTCCCGCGTCAGGTCGAACAGATTCCACAGCGGCTCGAGGGTGCCGACGCTTCGGTGGTCCTGTCCCGGGTCGGCTGGGGCGTAGGTGAGCTCCGCCCCCCAGAAATGACGGATCATTGCGCCCTCGCGGTGAAAGACGTTGAGCATCGGCACCTGCCATTCCTCCCCGTCCTCACCGAGGTAGTCGCGGTTATACGTGTTGCCGGCCGAGGAGAGCAGTCGCAGGTGCCGCCAGCCCCGCTCGTTTCCGAAGGTGAGCAGGCGCGGCAGGGAGGTCTTCGCGACGACGGCGAGGTTGAGCCGCTGGCTGACATGCCCCGCGGCGCCGTCGAGCTGATCCAGCAGCGCGACGCAGGACGGGCACGGGCCCTCCTCCAGTGGCAAGAGTGCCGTTTCACCGCTGGCCGGCCCCGGACGCGGTCCCTTGTAGCCCCGCGGGAACATGAAGTTGTAGATGACGAGCGAATCGTTGCCAGGCGCGAAGAGCTCCGAGAGGCGCACTTGGCTGGCTTTGCCGTCTGGACCTGCGGCCTCAAAGACGTAGTCCTCGGGCACGGCTCCACCGGGCGGTAGCGCGCGCCTGGCGGCGGCCACCGCCTCCATCGCGCGGCGGAGCTCGATCTCGCGCTCGAGCAGGCGATCGCGGGCCGCCCGGTATTGGGCTGGCTCGCCCGGAAAGCGGATCTGCATGGCGTCTCCTTCGGTCGCGTCTGGGCCGTCCGGCTT
>WNGQ01005676.1_pt1 | contig 12175 bp, 10 predicted proteins | sample 5407661 | NCBI WGS metagenome assembly WNGQ01 (sample SAMN13153382, study PRJNA577476) | soil metagenome | isolation source: 60 cm soil or saprolite under Garry oak tree replicate 2 | place: USA:California | collected 2016-06-15
CTCGTCAAGGTCAAGGCCGCATGCCAGGAAATGGGACGTGACCCTTCGACTCTTGGCATCACCGCTCTAATTGGTCTCTGGTTCCCAGAACTCCAAGCAAAGAAACCGCGTTTCTTCGACAATCCCCTTACGGGGACAGCGAAGGAACTCGCCGTGGCAATGCGCGGCTATGCAGAACTCGGAGTGCAGCATGTCATGTTTCAATGCGAACCCTACACTCCCGAATCGATACGGCGGCTGACCGAGGCGCTCCAACTCTACCGAAGGGTGGACAGCAATCCTTAGATTCGTCGCCGCTTGGCCAGATTGGTGTTCGGGAGGGAGGCATACGCCGTGTCTTGTCGCTAGACGAAAGATCCCAAATGGCCATCTATCGTCTCATGAACCATGGCGTAATCGCGAAGCTCCAACACCCCGTCAAGCAAGGTAACGAAGGCCTCGTTCTACACGCACTAGCACCAGATGGAAGAGAACTCGCAGTCAAAGTCCACACATCAAAAGTCTTCAGAGAACACGAGAGAAAACAATACCTCTTCGGAGACTGGCGCTACCGACACGCCAAGCGACACATTGCCCTGAGAACCGAAGCAATCAACTCCGAGAAAGAGTTCAGGAACCTATCTCGACTAGAGAAAGCAAGAGTCCCAGCGCCACGCCCGGTCTCTTTCTACGAAAACATTGTTGTCATGAGCTTCATAGGAGAAAACGGAGAAGCAGCCTCGTCCCTGAACACAACGGAGAACGTCGACTACGAGGTTATGGCGAAGAAAATTCTCCGAGCCACCAGGGACCTGGTGCTTGAGGCCCAACTGGTTCATGGGGACCTAAGCCCGTACAACATACTTGTCTGGAAGGAAGACCCCTACATGATCGACTTATCGCAGGCAGTGTTGATAACCCACCCGGACGCGGCTCGTCTACTGAGAAGAGATATGGAGAAAGTTGAAGCATTTTTCTCTGTGCAAGGAATCCGCACTGAACCCTTCCGCCAACTGTCACAAGAACTGTTCGAGCAGGTTGGACAGGGTCCACATGACAATACTGATTCAACCCGTCTTTCAGAGTGATTAACAGTCAGCGGACCATCTCGACACGAGAAAACTCTTGAGGGAGAGACCACTCATCGATGGCTCCACGATGACCCTGATTCTTCACATTACCACCCGCAAAGATTGGGAACACGCCAAGCAGGTGGGAATCTACAAGACCGAATCATTGGAGAAACAGGGTTTCATACACTGCTCATACCCGAGCCAGCTGGAGAAGGTAGCAGACGCAAACTACTCGGGTGGAAAGGACCTAGTATTACTCTGTATCGAATCAAACCGAGTCCGAGCAGACGTTCGGGAAGAGGGCGTGGGAGATGAGTCATACCCCCATGTTTTTGGCGCCCTGAACCTAGACTCCGTTGCCAAAGTGGTTGAATTCATGCCCGACAAGAGTGGCAAGTTCAAACTGCCCCCTGGTCTCAAATGATCCCTTCATTGACGAACCGCTAAGCTCTTCACTTGGAATTCTTTGGCGGTGTTAGGAACCACGAGGTCTCTGTCAGGCCTTGCCTGGGAGTGCGGGGAGAGTAGTTTGGAAAGGTAATTGCCTTCGCAATGAAACTAAAGTTCCTTGAGTACGCTCAAAGGAACGGTATTGAGCGGATCAAGACGGAGAACGCTACAACCAACGCTCCAATGCTCGCCATTAACATGAAAATTGGGATTCAAGAGAGAAGTTGGCTGTATAGCCTTCTCAATGACCATATGACACTTGGCGTACGAAGAGCCAACCTCGTGAAGCTGTCCGCGGCCATCGTGATTTTCCTCAAGAATAATGAATCCTTTCCCCCCAGCTTCAGAACCAGCCCATCATGTCCTGGCGTCGTCCCTGTCTGAGCCGGTTTTAAATCGGGACAAAGCTTGATTTTTGATGAGAAGGCGACCTACGGTCAATTGAGCAAGCAACGGTGTCAGGTATGCAAGAAATGGTTCGAGGAGGAGGAACTAGATGCTCACTTGAACGAGCATCTCGAAAGTCCTTCGGACGAGCATGGGCGGCCAGCTTTGCGGTGCCTTGTCTGCGACATCGTCATGGATGCTTACTACGGCGTTCCCTTTCGAGTTGGCGGGACTGGGCCAGCAATGAGGGTTCTGATCGGAGAGTGGGCCGAACTTGGAGAGGAGCCCATTCCAATAGACTTGTTTGTTTGCCGTAAATGTGGTCGAATACAACTGGTCGCTGGAGAGAAGACTAGGAAGAGATTGAGCCGAGCCGCACCACACGACCCGTAAAACCGTGCAATTGAGAGAATAGACGAGTGACGGGATTGTGAGAAAGAGGTTCGGACTACTTAGTACTGACTACCATTTCTGGAGATATGGTCATTCAATCTGACTCTGTTGAGCGCGTCGTAGAACGGAAACTTTCGTCAATGCCGGATCGCTACGATTATTCCTTGGGGCGTTGTTGGAGGCTATCTCTGCAAACAGGTGTTCTTAGCCCCTTAGAAACGGGATCGTTCTGTGTTTATATTCCGAAGACTCTGTTCCGCCGTGCTCCCGAATCTAGTGGTGAATAGTTGCCACTCCTCCAATTAGACAAGCCCCTCTTTTTAGGAAGACTGTGCCAGAAAAAGAATATCGACCGGGTTCTATCACGATATTGTTTGTTTTTGTATACAGATTCGCCTGCTGCACTGGAAATTCATTGTACGCCAGACAGTTCGGGCATTGTACAACTACATTAGTGAGAGACAACTGCCATGCTCTTTTGGAGAGTATAGTTCCACATGATGCGCAAACGTAGTCGATGTTTCCTTCTCCCTCAAAAAACCACGAGTATTTACTTCCTGCCCAAATAATAATTGCCCGATCATAGGGCTCCCTTGGGAGAAGTCGGAGCCTTTCGACTTTACCCCGAATTGGAGCGATTTGGGCTTTGGGAATTGCAGCTGGAGTCGGGCTATTTTCGATCTTATCGATTTCTCGCTGCAGAATGGTGAAGTCTCGAACGACTGTTTCCGTTAAAGGTTCCCGGATCTCCGTAAGCGGCGTTCCACCAGACCGAGTCGTTTCGCCTGTGGGTTGACGGTTCATTTCAATGGACCCAAAGTAAGCAGGGTTTTGAATGAACTCAACCATAACTATGGGAGAAAAATTGATGTCTGTCGGGGATCTTGTTGCGAGATTATTCTGAGAGAATAGCATAATACCTGACAGAGCAGCTCGCGATGTCTGCGCAAGTCGAGCTAAAGCGGCTCGGCTAACGACTTCCAGATTTGAGACAGGTTGGTTGTAAGTGCATAAAGCTAGAATTCCAGGAATTTCCGAGCCGAGTTGGAATTTGGCTTTTTTCATAGCCTCTTTGAGGATTTTGAAGGCATCTGCCAAGTAGATGCGCACAGGTCTTCCAGCCAAGAGCTTGGGCTGATAACATTCGACTTGAAGCCATTCTTGCTTTCCTCCTATTGCCTGAACTTTCAGATCGGGAGTGGGCCTTGAGTCCGTGGGCACTAACTCGACTCGGTGGCCAGAACCTTTCCAATGTTCAGCAACGAGTAAGGTTGCAATGACATGGGAGAACTCCGTGGGATTCACTAGCGAGGGTTCTATCTTTGTCCAAAGTGGATCGTTCCTCCAGGTTCGAATTACGTCTAATAAGGCGCTCAGCTCGGCTACAAGCCATGGGTCCCTGATCTCTTCCGGAAGCCTCCTCAGCGATTCTTGGGCTGCTTCGACAAGCACATGGAGGCGGTGACGCTCAAACCATTTGGATTCTCGAGCTTTTGCCTTTTTGTCCTCAGCGGCAGTTTGTTCTATGACAGTTCCGAGTAACCTGCGGGCATCACTAATCATTTCTTCGATTTTGGTTTGAAGATATGAGATATTCACAGTCATGTCTTGCTAACAATTAATACATCGAATTCAGACGTCGAAAGATTGTTGAATCTCCGGGTTTTACCTGTGATGGCATACAACATGCTGCCTTCGACCAAGAGCCAATGTGCACACTCCAGCATATATTCTACGAATCCTTTGTTCCTTCGTCAGCTGTTAGAATACAATAATGAAGCTTGAAAGCCCCCTAAGAATCCCGTGGGAGTCCAATGATTCCGGGGTTAGGTTGATCTTGAGTTCCACGGTTAGGACGGGCCCTAAGACTGAAGGTCTACAGGCTGTCGAAGGTCGACATAGAAGTCTGGGATCAATCTCTATTGAGCCGGGCTCGATGGCTGGCACTCTGCCATCGCGAGGTAGACCGAAAGCATCGCAAAGTCAACGAATCGCCTTCTCAACGTCTGTATACCCCAGCACGGGAATGACAGCGCTTTGAGGCATCAGAACCCTTCGTACACAAGGCGTCTTTCGTCTCAGTTTCTTCCGTGATGCCTAAACCTGCCTCCGCTCCTGCTCCGCTTTTGTCTTCCGCGATTATCTCTTCTCCTCCTGCCTCCCCGATGACCAGCAAAGCCTATGGGCCGTGGAGGCAGTAACAAGCGGGTTCGAGCTGAGCCCTCTACTGCGAATCTCGTGTCCTGTTCGATCTGGAACCCGGTCGTGCTCTTGACTTTGTTGAAAATGTCGTGGTCTTCGCGGCTGATCAGTGAGATTGAGGTTCCCTTCTTTCCCGCGCGGGCCGTCCGTCCGACTCTATGGAAGTACATCAGGGGATCATCAGGCATATCATAGTTGATCACGTGGCTGACCCAAGGTATGTCTAGACCCCTGGCAGCAACGTCTGTTGCCACGAGAACGTCGATCCGCCCCTGCCTGAACGCTTGGGACACGGCGTTTCTCTGGCCTTGAGACATGTCTCCATGCAAGGCTTCAGCGTTCACACTGTTTTTTGCAAGTGCTTCTGCTAGATGGGCGGATCTGATCTTGGTCGAGCAGAAGACAAGCGCCCCCTCCATCCTCTCAGTCTTCAGAATTGCCAGAAGTATTGGGAACTTTGCGCCCTCTTCCGCATTGACGTAGGATTGGCGGAGTGATTCTACAGCGATCTCTTCACTGTCGACAAATACTCGGAGCGGATTGGAAAGATACCGTTCGGAGAGCTTGACGACTTCCTTCGGCATTGTTGCCGAGAACAGGGCTGTCTGATGGCCCTTGGGTACATTCTCAAGGATTGACTTGACATCGTCGATGAAGCCCATGTCCAGCATCCTGTCGGCCTCGTCGATGACGACGAACCGTGCACCGTGCAGATCTATAGTCCTCCGTTTCAGGTGGTCAAGCAGTCGGCCAGGCGTCGCCACAACGATTTTTACCAGTCCGCGTCGGAACTGTTCGATCTGGGCTCGCATGCTGGAGCCTCCGTAGACCGGCATTGTCCGTGACGGGAGATGTCTGGCAAGCCGCTCGAACTCCCCAGCAACCTGTACAGCAAGCTCCCGAGTCGGGACAAGGACCAGTCCTTGGATTCCGCGCGAGTGTGGCTCGATTCGTTGAAGCATTGGCAACGCATAGGCCAGTGTCTTGCCGGACCCGGTCTGCGCCTGACCGATCAGATCACGCCCTTTCAAAAGTGGCGTTATTGCTTCGGCCTGTATCGGGAACGGCTCGTGGAAGCCCATATCCCGGATGCCCTGGAGGATACGGGGGTCCAATCCGAATGCTTCGAAGCCTTGAGCCAAACTATTCAGAGCAGAAACTGTCCAGCCTTGTTAACCCTTCCAAAGGAAACGAAGATGACGACGACAGTTGACTGAAAGTCTCCGCTGGTCTTTTCCATCTATCGAGCGTGGGGATTCTAGATCCACCAAAAGTACGTCGCGCAAACCAAATTGTTGTCAGAATCCGTCCGCACAAACACTCTGTGTTCAAATCCACCTTCTCGCTGATCCAACGGGGTGAAATCGATATTTTGAGGTCAATCGAAGATTTAGTGGCTGAAGCGGAGTCTCAATCGTTCTCTGGATGGGACTTCTCCTATCTGAAAGGTCGGTTCGATGAAGGAAAACCATCTTGGGACTATAGTCAGAATGTGAAGTCGGCAATGATTGGTGTCGAGAGGATGCTCGACATTGGCACGGGAGGCGGAGAGGTTCTTGCATCGTTGCAACCGTTGCCAAGCAACACCTATGCAACCGAGACCTGGGCGCCGAATGTAGAGGTAGCAAGGATGGCCTTAGAACCGTTGGGTGTCCGAGTAGCCGAGGTCGCATCAGAGGAGCACGTTCCATTCGAATCGGGTTACTTTGATTTGGTGATTGACCGGCATGAAGAATTCTGGCCCGCCGAAGTCTACCGGATTCTGAGGCCTGGTGGAGTCTTCATCACTCAGCAGGTGGGAGGCTCGAATACTGATGAGCTGAATCAACTGCTACAGAAGAAGGTTCACGGGATCGTAGCCCATCCGAACCCTTCTTGGAGCTTGGCCGAAGCGACCTCACAACTAAGGGACATTGGGTTTCGGATTGTCGAAGGGATGGAAGAGACATATCCGTCGTACTTTAACGACGTTGGTGCAGTAGTATACTTCCTGAAACACGCTCCTTGGGAGATTCCCGATTTCGACACAAAGAAGTACCACAAGCATCTCTTCGAGTTGCACAAGAGGATTATTCGGGAAGGCAGACTCAAGGTCACGACATCAAGATTCTACATGAAAACTCTGAAACCCGCCTGAAGCCAAGAGGGGAACGTCTCATTCCGGAGTTGAGAACACAGGGTCCACCTAGAGTACTACTTACCCGGGAATAGAAACTTCAAGATCTGCTTGAACCCTCCGCGCTCCAGTTTTCGTTGACTCCTTTCCATTACAACCGAATAGACTATCCGGCGAGCTAGAAATCCCGTTTGGGTTTCGCGGTATGACTCCCATCTCGGCTCCCACCCCGCAGCTCTCATCTCTGATACATTGCCCTCAAGTGCAGCTTTCTTTCTGAATCTAACCACCCTGGTCTCCTTTCCCTCTTCATTCATCCTATCCAGGCGCTTCTTGATTTCTCCACCGAACCAGCTTCCAAGCAAGACTCCTGCCATAGCCCCGCTCACCGCCCACGGAAGTAGCGAGAAGAACCCGGCTAAGAGGAAGAGAGAACCACCGAGGAGACCGATAACCAATACTAACCTAGTCAAGCTGGGACCAATTCCGCGTCAGAGCGCTAGGGCCTAACATGCGACGCGTATCCGAGTAATTCCTAGCGTTCCTGAACGGGTTCCCTTTGGGTGACATCGACAGGGCTGGGGAGTAGGCTTCCCGAATCAAGCGTGACTTTCCAGGCCAGTTCACGTGACGAGAGTGATGCCGAATTGGTTGTGCCGTGCACTGATAATCGTGATCGAGTAGCTGTTGCCCGGCTGGAACGTGAACGCTTGGCCGTCGATGAGTATGTTGAACGATGCTTGTGTATTCATCGGTATCGAGGGGCCCGCCCAGCTCGTATTAGAGTAGACGTCTTGTCCATAGTGGACATAGTAGGCTATGAGAGTAGTCGTGTAAGGATATCCACAGTTCAGCAGCGTAAGCGTCGCGTTAGTAGGAGAGTTCAAACTGCTTGAGACAAAACACAGCGATTCATGTGGACCACCCGGATGAACGAGCAATGACTGGGGTGGGAACACCACGGCCATAGCCGTGAAGGTTGCAACAGCAGCTGCCAACCCAACAAAGCCAAGGGTCAGGACCATTCGCGTTCTATGTTGCATGAAACCTTCGGAAATTCAATGGCTCACGCGGAATAATGGTCCACTCCAACCAGTCCACTAGGAATTCGGTGACAGATATGGAAAACGCTCATAATCATAAGGGACCATCTCGCGACGTGCAACACTCTTTGTGAAGAGATGGAAGCCTTTTTCTTTCTCACTGCTCAGAAGCGTAAACAGGCACCGAGGCATTCTTCAAGAGAATCCGCAAGAACACCTAGGCGTTCGTGAACAAGGTCATGAATAGGGCGTGGCTAGTAAACGCGACCTACGACGCAGGCCGCGTCACGCTAACTTTTCTCAGAAACGATACTTCCCATCCATTCACATGGTCTGACACAAAATACCAACCATATTACCTTACAGAGAATCAACAGCAATCAACGAACGTCAAGAAGATCGACCTCTTCACAGGACAAGAACGATCACTAGCCAAGATCGAATACTCGACACGGCCACGAAAATACACCGAGGGATGGGAAGTCGACATCGCTACCGCCCTCAGCTACGCGTAAGACAAAAGATTGAATGGTCGCTTTTCCTATAATTGGCCTGATGTTCCGCCCCAGTCTTCTGGAGCGACATCTGCAATCGACTGGGAGAATACCCACACATGACCAGCTAGGTCCTCAGCTGTATACTGTCGTTCGCCATATGGATAGTCAGCAGGTGGCGATAGGATGCGAGCTCCAGACCTCCTAGAACGCTCAAAATGAGCGTCAACATCCTCAACGCGAACCATCACTGAATGGCTATGATAACGTTCACCTGGCAAACGGTGAATCCCCTCTAACGGTTGCTCCGTGACGGCAACCACGCCATCACCAGCATTCATTTGGGCTCGGTGGTTTCCAGCCTGCCAACGAAGAATAAACCCGAAGGCATCGCAGAGCCAACGAGTCGCCTTTTCAACATCCGGATACCCCAACACAGGAACAACAGCGCTCCGAGGCATAGAACGGTTCGATCGCATCAATTAGAAGACGTGACGAATGACGAGATAAGATTCTCCCCCGAAGGAACGAGTTGATTACACTCAATTCCTCAACTCGCAGGCAAATTCTAGGAGAGCGAAACTAATCCTCCCAAAATTCCACGTTCAAATCGCCTATAATCAGCCCTGAATCGCGTTTTGAGAGCCGGTTTCTCTACAGCCGATTCGGCCCGAACGAAAGTCCTAGATTTCCAGATGTCAAAAACCCGATCCGGGCAGATTCCACGGGATTAAAGGGAAAAATCGCCCATAACGGTTCCAAATAGAAAACGATTCTCAAAAAAGGGGGTACCACTCCTGGCAGATCGCGTCACAGACCCGGCGTTCCGAGTTGTCTCGATAATACAAAAGACAATTCTCAGAGAACGGATACCCGGCAGACCCCAGGCGCTCGGAGCAAGCATGGAGAAAGCGTGGTTAGCAAACGCGGCCTACGAGACCGGCCGCATAACGCTGACTCTCATCAGAAACGATAATCTCCAGTCGTTCACATGGTCCGATTCAAAATACCGGCCGTACTATCTCACAGAGGATAAGCAGCATGAAAAGTCGATCAAGAAACTCGACCTCTTCACAGAACAAGAACGATCACTAGCGAAGGTCGAATACTCAACACGGCCACGAAAAGACACCGAAGGATGGGAGGTCGACATCTCGCCCGCCCTCAGTTACGTCTACGACAAAGGACTACGGTTCGGAATATTCCACGAATTCCGCGAAGACCGCTGGATTCCTCAACCATCGCTAACCACTGAAGAAGACATACGTCTCAAGATTCTCCTTAGCCAAGTCTCCAGAAACGATCCGCTAAAGGAATCCATCCTCAGAGAAGCCTACTCCTACTCGACACAACCTGTACCGAGTGCTGGACCCAAAGCGCTAGGCTTGCCTGAAGAGACTTGGTCCCAGGAAGAATACCACCGGGCCGTACTTCTCAGTCGTCTCACTAATCTTCCACTGCGAGTAACGTACCGGAAGAACGCCGCGGCAGAATGGCTACGGGGAATGTTACACAGTTACTACCGCGCCCACAATATTCTCATCCCGAACAGTGACGAGCTCAGACTCGGCAGCGACAAGCAGGCCGTCACCGGCGCACTCACCATCACGCCAGCCTCCGGCACATACTTCAACATGGTAGTCCTCGACTTCGAATCCCTCTACCCGGGAGTCATCGACGTCCACAACCTATCCTACGAAACAGTCCGCTGCCCCCACCCAGAATGCAGAGACAACCTCGTCCCCGGCCTCGACTATCACATATGCCGTAAACGCCGCGGCATCTACAGCGCCATCCTCGGCGCCCTACGCGAACTACGCCTCCACCACTTCAAACCAATCAGCAAAACACTACCCGCAGACACGCCAGAAGGCAGAATCGCCCGCGGAGCCAGCCTAGCCCTCAAACTACTACTCAACGCCTCCTACGGCGTAACAATCCGCATACACGGCCTCGCCAGCCCCCTACTAGGCGAAGCAATCACAGCCTACGGCCGACACGTCCTACAAACCACCTACGACATGGCCAAAGAAAGAGGGCTCAACCCCAAGTACGGCGACACCGACTCCGTCTTCCTAGACAACCCCAGCGAAGAACAAGTCCAACAATTCGTCACAGAGATCAAGACCAGGTTCAGCCTCGAACTGGCCTACGACAGGAAATACGACGTGTGCGTGCTCAGCAACGCGATGAAAGCCTACTTCGGCGTACTACCCAACGGCGAACCCGAAATCAAAGGACTCACAATCGCCAAGTCCAACAGCCCAAGATTCTTCCTCACAACATTCCAAGAATGCCTCAAAGCCCTCTCAAAAGGACGAAGATCACCCCAAGAATTCGAACAAGCAAAAGACCAGGTCCAAACCTTGGTAACCGAAGCACTCAAGAAACTGAGAAAAGGCCAGGTCCCCCTAGACGACCTAGAGTACAAGGTCGAGATAAGAGACGACCCCGCCATGAAGTCAAGGGCAAAGACTATACCCCAACCATACCAAGCAGCCATCCTACTCCTCGAAAGAGGAGTCAGAGTAACACCGGGCGAAGAGGTAGGCTTCGTCAAAGTCCGCCCGTTCAAACATGGGGCACGAAACTTCACGGTCAAACCATTCTCCCAGGCAACATCCAACGAGCTGAACGTTGACGACTACATCCGCAATCTAACCAGCTCACTACAGCAAACGTTCGAACCAATGGGCATAACACTGAAAACCGAACAAGCTACAACCGGACTAGACCAGTTCAGTTGAGGCTCTGACCAGAAAGTCAGTGTCAGCCGAGTATTGTGAATGTGAACTGGTTGTTCCGAGCAGTTATCACTGTCACTGCATAATAGTTCCCGGTCTGGAATGTGAACGAGCTACCGTCTATTGTGACTGTAATCGGTGAGAGAGCATTCGGTAGTATAGTTGGTCCGGACCAGCTCGTGTTGCTATACTGCTGACCCGGTGTATCCTTGACGTAATAGGCAAACAGACTAATGACCATGACGCCCGTGTTCCTGATTTCCAACGTCACGTTGGTAGGAGAATTGAGCGTTTGAGACTCGAGGGCCAATGCTTCCCTCCCTGGCAAGGCGTGGGTCCAAGTCCGTCACCGCAAAAGTTGCCCGATGACGTAGTTGTCAAGGCCAACCCCAGAAACAGGGTAGCTACCACGAGTATGGAGACCAGCAAACCTGCGGCGGTCCACTCGCCGGGCGACCAGTGAGGATTACTCAACAGAGGGCCTAGAGTACGCTGGTCTGATAGACCAGTCGCTTGAACTCTGAGCTTTAGAGCTCCGAAGACCAGGATGATACTGCCGACCACTCCTAAGGAGAGCCCGATTTCCGTAGCGGTCATCGGAAATGCGGAGCCAAAATGAACAACGTTCGAGATGGAAAAGCCAAGCGCTGAAATCACTGCGCCAATCGCAACTACCAGCCCTCCACCCTCTGCACGTACTCTCTTCCTCCCGATGCCAGCCTCCCAAACACCGATGGCAGCAAGCGCGCCTCCAACAGCTCCAAGGAAATAAGCCGAATCTGCGACTCCGTTGGAAAGCGTGCAGCCTGAACCTGAAAGATAGAGAGGCGCTAGTGGAGGTTCGAAGCAGGATTGGAGAGTGATCACGCCGCCAAATGCAACGGCGAGAGCGCCGGCTGAGGAGAAAAGAATCCCTCTCAAGCCGTGCTTATCCACTGTTCACACAACAGCAGGATATTCCCTTGGCCGCATCTACCCCTATCGTCACAGGGCTCGCAATGAGCCAGTGACAATTACAATGCAAGGCCAGCACGAAGAAGAGAGAAGGATTTCTTCCGGGAACGCTAACCACTAATGCCCAGAACGCCTGGTCTCACAATCTCAAGAATGGCGAGCGCGTTGCCGCTTGGATCGTTGAACCTGTAGCATGGTCCCTCGGGAATCTCAAACTCTTCACCCTCAGGCTTCCAACCACGCTTCCGAAGCTTCTCAGAAGCCTCCTTCAGACTCTCAACCTGAAAGATCATTATGCAACTTCCAGCGGGACGGTGATCAGCCAGTAGAACCAGTGGAC
>WNGQ01005678.1_pt1 | contig 12175 bp, 14 predicted proteins | sample 5407661 | NCBI WGS metagenome assembly WNGQ01 (sample SAMN13153382, study PRJNA577476) | soil metagenome | isolation source: 60 cm soil or saprolite under Garry oak tree replicate 2 | place: USA:California | collected 2016-06-15
AACGGGCCACGGTGGGTGTGCCGGTGCGGCAGCGCTTCCAGCATCTGGCGCTCCCTGGCGGTCATCGGTTCGGCGGCGCCGAGTCTGACCCGGGCGAGCAGCCGCAGCCGGGCCGGGTCTGGGAGCAGTTTGACGACGGGCAGGTACCCGAGCGACCGCACCGCTAGCCGCAGCCCGAACAGGGCGGCGCCGCAGCTGATGAGCATCTCCCGGCCGGCCGGATCAATGCGCAGCTTGCGCCGCTGGTCGGCATACAACTCGATCACATACTGGCCAGCCCGGAACCGCCACGGCTGCGTGTTGTGCACCGACGGCGCGCGGGCCGCCGTGGCGATGAGGTAGCCGGCCTGACCGGCTGGGATCGGCACCCGCCCCTGGCTGGCTTCCTCGGTCATGCTGCTCACCTGCCCTGGTTGCAGGTCAGGATCTCTCACCCGGAATGGGACGGTAAGGGCCCTTAGGCGGCCCGGCGCGGTGACCAAGGTCCTGCAGCGCCGAGGCCGGCCAGCCCGGCACGGCCGCTGCTGTGTTCCGCTGATTTCCTGCCTGTGGTGCCCGGCGGCAGAACGCCGGGACTAGGGCTGAGGGTGCGCCGCGTATGGTGCCGCCCACGCCGGGGAACCCGAGCATGACATCACCGTGGACCTGGCCGCTGATCGCCGCCCGACCCCCGGGGTTGTTGCCGAAGAAGACCACCGCCGGGGACCCGGTGAGGCCGGTGAGCCGGGCGCATGCTGCGGCCAGCTGATCGCTGCGGACCGCGACCAGGACAAGGTCGAACGGGGTGCCTGCCGCGTCAGGAACGACACTGACCCGGGCGGCGGCCCGGCTGCCTTCGAGCACGTCATGCGCAACCAGCCCGTTCCGCGCCACATCCTCTGTCCTGGGCGGGTGGCTCAAGACCGAAACCGCATGCCCCGCGCCAGCGAGGTGCGCGCCGTAGACCGTGCCGATCACGCCTGCCCCGGCAATCAGAACTCGCATCGAGCGCTCCATATGTTTACGCCACTTAGTTTTCTAAACGCTGTTAACTAGAATAGTTATGGGCGCGGCGGCGGCTGGCCAGGGACGAAGGTCCCGCTCATGCCTGAGGAGCGCCCCGAGCGGGCGGGCATCACAGACCCACGGCGACCCGCGGGCGGGCCGCCGGCTCATCGACGTCAGCCAGCACGGCTGGGCGTAGGCGCGCGCCCGCAGCGATCGCCGGGTTCCCGCGTCGACGCTCGCCTGAGAACTGATCGGGTACCCCAGCCGTAGCTGCGTGTGTCCGGCCAGCAGTCGCCGCTGGTTGCCGATCGCGGACGAAGGTCCCGCCGAGCGCAGACCTTCGGACCTGCGCGCTGGCCTCGGCCGGGGGTCGGCTGGTGGCATCGGCGATACTGCCCGCTGGGACCTGGGAGGAGCCATGGACATTCTCCCGTTGCCCGGCGAGAGCCTGGTTGGGCCGGAGCCACTTACCGCGGAGGAAATGGCGAGGTACGTCGTAGGGGCGGCGGTGTGGGCACCGTCGGTGCATAACACCCAGCCGTGGTGGTTCAGCGCCGGCAGGCAGGAGATCAGCCTGCACGCCGACGCCGGGCGGCAGTTGGTGGTGGCCGACCCGGGCGGCCGCGAGATGATGATCAGCTGCGGCGCCGCGCTGTTTACTGCCAGGCTCGCCCTGCGGTCACTGGGCTACATCCCCGAGACTTGCGTTTTGCCCGATCCGGGTCGGCCTTTCCTGGTCGCCCGGGTGGGCTGGCAGCGGCGGGCGGCTACGGCCGAGTATGAACGGCGGCTGTTCAGCCAGGTGCTGCGGCGGCGGACGCACCGCGGCGGGTTCGATCCCCTGCCGCTTGCGCCGGAGCTCCTGACCGTATTGGACGAGGGTGCCAAGCGGGATGGGGCAATGCTGCGCATCGTCGACGGCGAGGGGAGACGGGCGGTGCTCGCCGCGGTGGTCGAGACAGCCGAGCACGCGCTGCGGCTCGACAGCGCCTACGCCCGGGAACTGGCCAGCTGGGCGTCGCCGCCGGGCAGCACCCGGCGCGACGGGGTGCCGCACACCGCCTACCCGGCGCGCTGCGAGCGCACCGTCCCGCACTTCCCCAGCCGGGACTTCGCCCATGGCCGCCGATGGGGTGCCTCCTGGTCCAACCCGTCGGCGGCGCCCCGGTCCGCCGGCCTCGTCTGCCTGCTGACGACCACCGGTGACCGCCCGGTGGACTGGGTGAATGCCGGGCAGGCGCTGCAACGGGTGCTGCTGACCGCCGCCACCTGCGGGGTGGCGGCAGCGCTGCACAGCCAGCCGCTTGAGCGTGCCCGGCTGCGCGAATTCATCCGCACCCAGCTGAGTGACGGCAGCTACCCGCAGCTGGTGCTCCGGCTGGGGACCGTCATCCAGGCCGCGATCAGCGTCCGGCGCCCGGCCGCTAGCGTCCTGTTCGCCAGCGGCGGCGAACATCTCGGCGCCAGCCATGAATGAAAGACCGAGGCGCTGGCAGGAGCTAACCAAATCCGAGTGCTTCCAGCTGCTGGCCCGAGAGCATCTGGGCCGGGTGGCTGTCGTGGACGACCGCGGGCCAGTCGTGTTTCCCGTCAACTTCATCCTCGACCGCCACATGGTGGTGTTCCGCACCGCTGAAGGAACGAAGCTGGACGCTGCCAGCCGTGGCAGCAGGGTCGCTTTCGAGGTCGATGGGACCGACGCCGCGACTCACACTGGCTGGAGCGTCGTGGTCCGCGGTGAGGCCGTGGAGGTCACCGATCCGGCGGAGCTGGCGCGGCTGCGCAAGCTGCCGCTGGACCCGTGGGCACCAGGCGCCAAGAGCCGTTACGTGCGCATCCTGCCCGCGGTGCTGACAGGCCGGCGGATCTCGGTATCCGACGGCCCCGCGAGCGGGTCCGGCTAGCCGCAGCTCGGCGGCAGCAGCCTGTCCAAGACGGTGAGGTCCGGCACATGGGAACGGAGATAGATAAAGAAGAGTTCGACGAGCGTGATTACCCGCGCTTCCGGGAACGGCTCGGGGAATGCCTGTCCACCCTCGGGCAGCTGCTTGAACGGCCTGGCTTCGGCGTTGGCCCCGCCACTGTAGGTGCCGAGCTGGAGTTGTTCCTTATTGACGGCGCGGCCCGGCCGCTGCCGCACAACCAGGCCATCCGCGCCGCGGCGGCCGATCCGCGGGTCACCGTCGAGCTGAACCGCTTCAACCTGGAACTCAACACCTCTCCGGCCCTGCTGGCCGGCCGGCCATTCTCCGCGCTCGGGGGCGAGCTGAACGTGCTGCTTGACCACGTGGCCGACGCCGCCAGAGACCACGCAGGCCGGCTCGCGCTCATTGGCATTCTGCCCACCCTCAGCCAGGCTGACCTCGGCCCCGGCGTCATGACGGATATGCCGCGTTACCGGGCGCTGAACAGCAGCCTGCGACGGCTCCGCCAGGACCCGTTCCGTATCCGGATCGCAGGCGAGGACCCGCTCGAGCTGGCCAGCGAGGATGTCACGCTGGAAGGGGCGAACAGCTCGTTCCAGGTGCACCTTCGGGTCGATCCGGCCGACTTCACGCGCACCTACAACGCGGTCCAGCTGGCCACGGCACCGGTGCTGGCCGTGTCCGGCAACTCACCCACGTTCCTGGGCCACCGGCTCTGGGACGAGACACGGATCGCCCTGTTCAAGCAGTCGGTTGACGATCGGCAGAGCCACGGACCACGCCGCCGGCTGGCCCGCACGGCACTGGGAACGGGCTGGCTGCGGGGCGGGGCGCTGGAGCTGTTCACCGAGAGCATCCGGCTGCACCAGCCGCTGCTGCCGGCCTTGCGCCAGCCGCTGCCGCCGGTGGTGGGCGGCTCGGGCCTGCTGCCCGGCTGCGCCGGGTGGCAGGCACCACCCCTGGACGAGCTCCGGCTGCACCAGGGCACCGTGTGGCGCTGGAACCGGGCCATCTACGACCCCGCGTCGGGCGGGCATCTGCGGATTGAGATGCGGGCCCTGCCCGCTGGCCCCACCGTGATTGACATGCTGGCCAACGCCGCCTTCCTGACCGGGCTGTCCCTGTGGCTGGCGGGGCAGGACCAGCAGTGGACCTACGCGCTGCCGTTCGAGCGTGCCGATCATGGTTTCTACCGTGCTGCCCAGCAAGGCCTGTCCGCCCAGCTGAGCTGGCCAGCCGGGCACCGAGATCAAATACGGACGGTTGCCGCTGCCAAGCTCGTGGCCGAGCTGGTGCCGGCGGCACGGCAAGGGCTGCTCCAGGCCGGCGTGGCAGCGGAAGAGGCGGACGGGCTGCTCGAGGTGATTTCCGGGCGGGTGGCCTCGGGACAGACCGGCGCCGTGTGGCAGCGCGCCACGCTGGCCGCCGCCAAGCGACGTCATGACCCGGAGCGCGCGCAAGCCGTCATGCTCGACCGCTACCTCCAGCACGCGGAGACCGGGCGGCCAGTCCACACCTGGCCCGTCGCCAGCTAGCCGGGGGTGGCCCGCCACCCCCGGACCCCGGGCCAGCACCGGGTGCAGAAGCCTAAGTGTGATGCCCGGGCAGTGCACGCTGGAGGGCAGCCATCGCTGCCGCGGGCCAGCACCTGCTAAGGATGGGCGCGGGCCTTTTCGCCATGGCCCCTCCGACCGCGCGGCGGCAAGGGAGGCCCTTGGCGCGGGGCCGCCTCGTCGGGCGCCACTTCACCCGAGCCTCACTGATGCCTCAGTCGGAGGCGGTCTGCGGTCCGGTGTCCCGCCGCCACGGGGCGGGTTTCTCCTCGGCGGCCTGTGCTGTGCCCTCCAGGGCGCTGGCGAGGCGGGTCAGCAGAGACCTCAGGGTCAAGCTGGCCACCGTGTGCATGAGCATCCTGTCCAGCCTGGCGCCCAGCGCGCCGAACGGGGGCCGGTAGCAGCCGGTGAGCGCCACCCGGGTGCCCTGGCTGCCCTCGGCGCTGAGCTTGATATCTGCGTCCAGCACCGGGAACAGGCCACCGGTCACGCCCACGGTTTCCCAGCGCACGCCCACGGTTATAGCGTCCTCCCGGTACACCGGATCCAGGAACTGGACCCGCACCAGCCGGGATGCGCCCGGCAGGTCACCCAGCGGCCCGACCCGCAGCAGGTGATCCATGCCGCCCCGAAAGGCGGAGTGCGAGGCTCCGGTGAGCCAGCCGTCGTGAACCAGGTTCGCCAGCCGCACTTGCGCGGCGCCGACACCGACACCGAGCACCCGGTCCTCGGAGAGGAACATAACATCAGGCAAGCGCGCAGCCGACCGTCCGCTCAAGGGACCAACGTCACCGGCGTGATGCCGAAAGATCCCGGGCATGCCAGCACGCGACAGAAGGCCGACGGCGGGCGGGCTCGATTGCTCGCAGTCCTTTGCCCGGGCGCTCACGAGCCTGCCGCAGGAGCTTGCGTGAGTTAGTGAAGGGATCTTTGGAGCGGAGCGCTCCATCCTTACCGCGCTATGGCACCGCGGCCGCCGGGGAACAGGTGACTGAAGTCCCACGGCGCAGGGCCGAACCGCCCTGCCCTCGGCCGTCCGGCCGGAGAAACAGTGGGCCATGCTCAGGCACCATGCCGGAGCGGGTGGCCTGCCGCACGGCCTTGAGGGTGGCCGGCGCGGCGAGCGATTCCCGCTCCTCCGCCGGGTCGGCAGGTCTGTCAGCCGGCCTGGCCTTTGGCGCGCACGCGCGCGAAGCGCGTATGAGGTCTGGTGGCTGAGGCTGACAAGGGAGGCAGGTCATGACTAACACCGAAGACGTGCAGCGCTACGCCGACGCCATCATGGCCATGATCGAGGAGGATCAGGACACCGGGCAGGTTCCGCGCGACGTTTGTTCCTGGGACGAACTCGATGACACTGTGGACGCTGGCGATTATTACCGGCTGGCCCAGATGCCATCGGGGACCCGCGATGCGATCGGCCTGCGGAGTGCTGTCAATGAGGAGGTCGGCCGGCGCCTTGCCAGCGCAACGGTGGCCCGGAGCGAGGCCTCCACTCCGCGTAGCTGATCGGGGGTGGCGGTCAGTGGCTTCTGGCTGCCGCGTGGCGTGACGGCCGGGCAACAACGCTGGTGAGGAGGCTGAGTGGGTGAAACCGCGGTCACGGATCCCCCGTGGCGGGCTGATCGCCGCCGGAGCGGTTGGGCTGGTCGTCGCCGGGATTGCGGGCTACCTGAGCTTTGGCTATTCGCCGTGGGCGGCGGTGGCCATGACTCTGCTTACGCTGACCACGGTCAGGTTTGCGTCCAGCAGTCATCTCTCAACTGGTGTGCTGGTTTTCACCGCCGGGCTGGCCTTCCTCGGCGTCGGCCTGTTTTTCGTCATCCTGGGCCTGGCCGCGACCGCGGTCGTGGAAGGCCGGGTGAGCCTGTTTTCGCGGAGCCGCCGGATGCGCCGACGCCTTGATGAACTACGCGGACACTTCATCGTCTGCGCCTACGGCCGGGTCGGCCGGTCCATCGCCCGGGAGCTGGAGGCCGAAGGTGTGCTGTTCATCGTCGTGGACAGCAAAGCCGAACTGGCACCGGACCTGGAACGCAACGGGCAGTGCTACCTCATCGGCGATGCGTCGGACGAGGCGGTGCTGCACAAGGCGGGGATCAAACGGGCACGAGGGCTGATCTGCGCCGTGGACTCCGACGCCGAGAACGTCTTCATCACCATCGTCGCCCGCTCGCTCAGCCCCGATCTGCTCATCGTGGCCCGGGCCGCGCGGGAGCAGTCGGCCGACCGCTTGTACCGGGCGGGCGCTACCCATGTCGTCTCACCGTATGTGACCAGTGGACGGCGGATGGCGAATCTGGCCGTCCGGCCCCATGTGGTGGAGTTCTTCGATGTCGCAGGCGCCGGCCAGCCCGGCCTGCGGCTGGAGGAACTGGCGATCACCGAAGGGTCCCCGCTGGCAGGCCGGAGCTTGCAGGAGCTGCGCGGGCCAGCGGTGCCATTGCTGGTCCGCCACCCCGACGGGCAGCTGATCGTCAACCCTGCCCGCGAGCTCCAGCTCCAGGCCGGCGATGTGCTTGTCGTCTTTGGTGAGGTCAGCGACTTGAACCCGCTCGACCGTGACTAGGACACCGGCACTTCACCAGGACTCGTCGCCTTCGCCTGGCCGCCACTCACGTCACCGTGCCTGACATGCCAGGCTGCTTCCAGCAGATGCCCTGATTCCAGTGGCCTGCCACCGCAGGCCCGCTGGGCCAGGTGACCCCAAGCCCGGCACCCGGCGGCCGGCCCCGTGCGCGAACCCCATCGGCGAAGGTCATCGCGCCGAGGAACAGCTGTGACACGCGAAGCCCGCTGGCGCCCAGCGGCCGGTAGCGCATCAGCCGAACACCCTGGCCGCCGCCGCGACGATCTCCTCTTGCGGCACATCCCGCAGATGCTGGCCGATGTTCCAACGGTGTCCGAACGGGTCATCGAGCTGGCCATGCCGATCACCCCAGAACATGTCCGCCAGCGGCTGGCGCACCATCGCCCCAGCAGTGAGCGCCTGAGCGAACACCGCCTCGGCGTCGTCCACCTCCAGGGCCAGCACGACCGGTGTGCCGCCGATCGTGGGCGGGGCGAGCACGCCCATCTCGGGGAACTCGTCCGCGACGTGCAGCAGCCCGTCGCCGATGCGAAGCTGAACGGACATTAGCCGCCCGTCCGGCACCGGTATCCTGCTTACCTCCTCGGCGCCGAACGCCTCGGCGTAAAAGGCGGCGGCGCGCTCGGCGCCCTGTACCACGATGTGAGCAGTGATAGGCATACTCCGACAGTAGGACGGAGCGCAGGATACGGATTGAACGTTCTTGCCCCCACGTTGCCCGCGGCGACGGTCGCCCCCAAATCGGCGGTGAACCGGCCCAAGAACTCCTCCAGCTTGCCGATGTCGATGGCCATCACGATCTCCCCTGAAGGTGCAGGTCCTGGCGTGCCGGATGGTCATGCTCCGGGGCGGCCGCTGCGGTCGCCGGCCGCCGCGCCGCCCATGCCCGGTCGGCGAGCACCGCCACCACCGCGGCCACCAGTGCGGCCGCGGCCGCGATCAGTGCGATCTGCCGCGATCGGGTACGGGTCAACGGTGGCAGCGGCAGGTCTGCGGTTGATCTGAGAGCCGCTGCGGGACGGCTCCGACCAGCTATGTGCGCTGGTATTCCTGGACCGCCCACATGTTTCCGTCAGGGTCTTGGAAAAAGCAGTAGCGTGAGCCGGGCGTGCCTTCGGGGCCCATCTGCTGCACCTCGCTGATAGCTACGCCCCGCCCGGCCAGTTCGCCGCGGACCGCGTCGAGATTCTCGACCACGAGCTGGACTCCTTTGACCGAGCCGGGCTCGCCCAGTGGCAGTCCCTCGCCGATCACCACCGAGCATGCCGAGCCAGGCGGGGTCATTTGCACCACCCGCATGGTCTCGCTTGGCCTGATGTCGTGGTCGAGGTGGAAGCCGACTTGCCGGATATAGAAGTCCTTCGCGGTATCGACATCACCGACCGGGACGGGGACGACCTCGAGCTTCATATCCATGACGTCACGCTAGCCAGCCCGGTAACCCAGGCGTCATGCGGGCACCCCAGTTGGGCATCCGGCAAGGCGATACCGCGCATCCGCTTCTGCAGCAGGTGGCGTACCTGCCGGGCTTGGGGTCCTGCCTCTAGCGTTGCGGTATGCGCGGTGATGAGAAGAGAGTGATCGACGCCTATGTGACCTGGCTCGAGCGGAGCAACTGGACAGTCCGACGCGAGGTGGACTTCGTCGACGTCTATGCCGAGCGCGGAGAAGAACGGCTTTACGCCGAGGCCAAGGAGCAGACCACAGCACCAGGCCTGGACGTTGACACGCTCTATGGACACTTGCTCCGGCGAATGAGGGACCCGGAGCCGGGTGCCCATACGCCGTTGTGGTACCCACAGCGCTTAAGCCATCTCGGAGGTGTCCCTGCCGAATACGAGCGGCTCGGTCCTGGTCAGCTTGCGTGAGTTCGGCTGCCCGTGCGCAGGGCGCACGCGGTCTGGCCACCCGGGCGAGGACGAGCAGGCTGGCCGCGACGCCGGTCGCGCCGAGAACGATCAGCCGCGGGTCGGACTCGGAGATGCCGAAGACGCCCCAGCAGAGCAGTTCGCCGAAGATGAGCAGCCAGGTGCCCTTGGAGATGCCTGTGGTGTGGTCGGCTCGGTACGCCGTCCAGACCGAGGGCGTGACCTGGAGCAGGAAGGCGACCGTCAGGGCGGTGCCCAGACCCGCGCGGCCGAACAGGCTGGCAGCGGTGATGAGCAGTGCGGTCCACACGAGTGCGAGCGCCGCGGGGCGGCGCGGGAATCCAGCGCCACGGCGGGCGAGCATCACGGCCAGTGTGCCGGCGAGCACCGTCGCCGAGATGGCGGGCACGAGCGCAGTCCAAAAACCCGACAGCGCGAAGTAGCCGGCCCAGGCGGCGTTGTTGATGCTCGTCAGCGCTGCCCACGACCAGGACACCCCGGCCGTCTCGCCGGTGCGCGCCAGGCGTGCCAGCTGGGGCAGGAACTGCGGCACGGCAAGGATCGCGGCCACGAGGGGCAGCAAGCTGAAGACGGCGCGCATCCGATGACCCCTCTGTCGCTCGGCAGGAAAGCTTCGCGGCGAAAGTCTATTGCGACATTAGCCGGAGATTTTTGCGAATATCCCGAGTCATCAGCGTTCTATTGAAATATTCTGTGTGCGTGGACGATATTGACCGCAAGATTCTTGCTGAGCTTCAGGAGGACGGCCGCCTGACGGTGACGGCGCTGGCCGATAGGGTGCGACTCACTCCTGCGCCCTGTCACCGGCGGCTGCGCGAACTGGAGCGCAACGGCGTCATCGCCGGCTACCACGCCATCCTCGACCCGGCCGCTGTCGGCCTCGGCTTCGAAGCGCTCGTCAACGTCACGATGGACCGTGAGGACGCCGGCACCATTGCCGCCTTCGAAGCCGCGCTCGTCGCGGTACCGGAGATCCGGCATGCCGAGCGGTTGTTCGGCGACCCCGACTACTTGCTGCGCGTCGTCGCGATAGACCTGAATGACTATGCGACGCTGCGGGACCAGAAGCTCGCCACCTTGCCGGGCGTCCAGCGCATCACCTCGACGATCGTGATGAAACGCATCGTCAACAACCGGCCGCTCCCACTGCTGGGAACCCACAGCCGCACGGCGCGCGGCGCGGCCACCACCCCAGACCGGCAGCGCACCAGTTCACCAGGCAGGCGCGCCTAGCTTGTCCCGGCGAACCTCGCCCACCCCGCCCGGCTCGCGTCACGGCCTCAGCGCGGCTCCCAGGCGGACCCGGGACCCGACGAGCGCGCCTCCCGCCACGGCGCGGACTCCGCGGCTGAGCCGACTGCGTCCGAACCGGCGGCGAGCACATTCGATGAGCAGCGGACCGCGTCGTAAACCAGATTTAGGCCAAGACTTGGCCGCCCCTCAGGCCGTGGCCATCACCCGAGGTTAAGCCTCAGACGACGCGCAGAATGACCATTCGGAACGCAGCGGAAGCAGCAATTGACGGAGAACCGGCCGATACAGGTAAGGCGGCTCGGTGAGCGCACAGTAAGCGTCGGGCCAGGGAGTGATCGAAGGCTGCCTGGCCCGACCTGAGCCGCATGAATATTCATGAGCCGCCCCCGCGAGAACGCGCTGTCCTATGCCGCAGTCCGTGAACAGGTGATCGCGCCAGCTGGACAGGTGCAAGTCGTCGCCGTGTGCGCCGGGCCGCGCTGGGCAGGGGTGATCAGCCCTCGCGGCCGGGATCTGCCGGCGGCGCCACGTAGCCCTGCATGACCAGGCGCTGCGCGCCGGCGGCGTACAGGGCAGGGTCGTCAGGAGCCGTCGTGGCCAGACCGTCGACGTACCTGTTGAACATGCAAAACGCGGCCGCGATCAAGACCGTGTCGTGAATCTCCACATCCGTCGCGCCCGCCGCGCGGGCCTCGGCGACCTGCTCCCCGGTGACGGCGTGGCCGCTTTCCCGTACCGCCGAGGCGATCGTCAGCAAGGCTTTCAGCTTGGCCGGCACCGGCGCGGTGCCAGGGTCGGCGCGCACCTGCTCCACCAGCGTCATGCCCCCGGGCAACTGGGCCGCGGCGCAGGCAGAGTGGGACGACGAGCAATACCGGCAGTCGTTGAGCGCCGACACATAGGCCGCTATCAGTTCCCGCTCGCCCCGGGTCAGGGTGCTCGGCCCGCGCAGCAGCACCTCCGCCAGCTCGCTCAGCGGGCCAGCGGTCTCCGGCCGGTAGCGGAGCAAGCCACGGATACCCGGTTCGGCGGAGTTCAGGGCGATGTGCGGCATGACAGCTCACCTCCGCGGGGACGACCACGCCTAGCATGCAGCATCGGTGCCAGCACAACCCCCGGTCAATCCCGGCGCCACCGCCCGGCAAACCCGAAGAACCCAAGTGCATGTTGCCGCCAACCAACGCCCGCTCATGGCTAGCCGCTAGGGGAGTGCAGCGTGGTGGAGCATTCGGCCGGTTCTGTGGGGCGCCCGCAGACTTGGGCGATCGTGGGGCACCCTGTTCGGCGGGCAGTCGCCCAAGATAGCAGCAGCCGAGCGGGCCATAACTGGTCAGCCGCTCGCCCTCAGCCGGATCCGACCAGTAAGGGTCCTTGTCAGGAACTCCTCAGCTCCTGCAGTCACGGAGCCGAGAGCATGGAAGCCGCCTGGGTCGGCCGACGCCTAGAGCGCAAACTGATCGCCAGGGAGGATGGCCATCCGATGGCGCGCGACGGTCCAGAAGCGAAGGCTGTCAGGGTCGGCCAGTGCTACCAGATGGAGAGGGTGCTACGTTGCCTAGACTTAGGCACGATCGCCTCGGAGGACCTATGCAGCGAGGGCGGACGCTCTTCTGGACGATTATCGGAAGCGTCGTAGCTGCAGTAGCGGTAGTAATAGCATTGATCCTTGTCAACTCTGGCACGCCGCCAAAAGCAGCCTCTTCGCCCGTGGCTCACACTTCGGCCAGTGCAAGCTCTCCAGCTGGCAAGTCTGCCCCAGTGGTAATTCCGAAGAATTCCAGCACGTCCTCGTTCTCATATCTCGCAGATCTGACCCCTTCCGGGAACCTCGGCGAGCTGGTAAACCGGGGCCCGGTCAAGATATCCGGATCAATTTACCCCAAGAGCATCTCATTCTATTGTAACGTAGGTGACCCAACTGCTTTTCCTGCATATAAGCTGAAGCAGAACGCTCGCCGGTTCCAAGCCACTGTTGGA
>WNGQ01023789.1_pt1 | contig 12175 bp, 13 predicted proteins | sample 5407661 | NCBI WGS metagenome assembly WNGQ01 (sample SAMN13153382, study PRJNA577476) | soil metagenome | isolation source: 60 cm soil or saprolite under Garry oak tree replicate 2 | place: USA:California | collected 2016-06-15
CTGATTTGTGCGACCGGCGGCTACCAGTTTGAGCACTTCCATTTCACGAGGTGTGAGAATGGTCAGCGCTTCTGCTAGCTCGGAAGAACGAGGGGGAGACTGTCGTACATAGGGGCCAGGTACCTGTTCTTCTTCGTGCGATGCGACATAAGCGCGTACGAGCGCTTTTGCCAGGCCAGGATAGAGATAGGCCCCGCCGTGGGCGATAGTGCGTACGGCGGCGCTTAGCTCACCAGGAGCGGCTTTTTTGACAATATATCCCGCTGCGCCAAGCCGCAGTGACTGGAGAAAATACTCTTCGCTTTCATGCATGGTTAAAATCAGTACCTGTACCGTGGGGAGCTGGTTGCGAATGCGTTGACAGGCGGTTAAACCGTCCAGGCCACTCATGCTGATATCCATGACAACGACATCCGGTATCAAGGTCATGGCCTGCTCTATGGCTTCATAGCCTGTGCGTGCCTCACCCACGACTTGCATATCTTGCTGCGCCTCTAGAAGAAAGCGCAGGCCCTGGCGAAGGATATCATGATCGTCAGCCAGTAGTACACGGATGGCTCTCTCTATAGGGAATGGCATAGACATAGCTGTTATCCTCTCACCTGTTCTATTACTGCGCGTTCCTGGGGCAGGGGTAGTATGACCTGGATGGTAGTACCGTGACCTGGACTTGACCGGATAGTTAATGTTCCTTTAAGTAGCGCTGCACGCTCGCGCATGCCGATGATGCCAGAGCCTGCATGATGCACCGTGGGATCATAGCCGCAGCCCTCATCGCAGATACTCAAATCTACCTGTGAAACGTCTCGTTTTAGCGCGATGATGGCCTGCTGCGTTTGCGCATGACGTGCGATATTCGTCAGGCTCTCTTGTGCGATACGGAAGAGCGCCGTTTCATAGGCGGGGGGCAGCGCGGAATGGGAGGAAGCGGTGCTGTCCACGCGTAACTCCACATTCAGGTGCAGTCTCTGCTGGCTATCCTCTACTAACCAGCGAAATGCCGGGAGCAGACCTAAATCGTCCAGCACACTGGGTCGCAGTTGTTGGGCCAGCACGCGAACGTTCTCCAGCGTATACTGCGTCAAGGATGTGAGTTGTTGGATGCCGCTCTCTAATTGTTTGCGCGTTCCCCCATCGATGGACGGTGCTGGTAGCGCTTGCAGATGTTGGAGGAGGATCTCGGTATGGATGAGGAGAGCCGTAAGGTTCTGCCCCGCCTCATCGTGCAGTTCGAGACCAACCCGTCGTCGCTCATCTTCCTGTGCCTGCAGGATGAGCATGGTTTGTTCATGGCGTGCCGCCTCCAGGCGATCCAACATACCGTTAAATGCCTGAGATAATTCTGCGATTTCATAATCATACGATGGAACTGGAGCGCGGGCGCTGGTGTGTCCGGTGGTGATCTCGCGTATCGTCGCGAGTAGACCAAAAAGCGGCCGAAAGCTCATGCGTAACAAGAGAATATTGATCAGTAACGTTAACAGGGTTGCCAGAATGATGAAACTGGTATCGATGAGATAATGATGGGCCTCCAGATTGTGGCTTGTCACCCATAATCCGGCTAGAGCTTCACCGACAAGCATAATGCTATTGACGAGAAGCACCTTTTCGAAGAGCGAAAGGCGCCAGCGCCGCAATACAGTCGCGAAAATGGCGGTTATCTTATGCACGTTCTTATTCCAGTGTTATACTACCTGTACTGACAGCGTTCGTTGCTCTACCATAAAACCCGTTGCTTGTGCCTGAATGGTGATTGCCCACGGGCCTGACATGTTGAGTGCGAGGTCTACCTTGTAGCGCCCATGCCCCAGGTCTTTGACGGTACTGGCTTTGGCAGACATGTTCATATTGGTCATTTTTGCGCTTGGCATAACCTGGGCCTTTTCGATGGGCAGTCCCTGAGGATCTGTAAGCTGGATCCGTAGGGAGGTCATGCTGTCCGCTGCCAGCGTATGCTGATCGATAGCCACGTGTAAAATCGCGGGCGAGTTTGTGCGCGTGAATGTGGCAAAAACGAGCACACCCATACAGATCACTGCCAGCAGAAACCAGAAAAAAGGTCGGATGCGCATTAGAATATCCTCCACGACCGGTAACCTCGAAAAATCTACTCATCAAAACGTTCAAATTATAGCATACGATTCAAGCTGTAAGATATCTATTAATATATATCCCTATTTTTAGTCACTATCATTATGATTCGTCCCGTGGAGGTAGGAAAAAACCGATATAGACACGTTGTGAATTTTGAGGATTAACGAGGAGCACAACGAAATCTCCTCGCTCAAAGTGCTGCTGCTTTGTCCAGTGTAGCCCTGCATCATTGGAGTACCAGAGATCATGATCGGTCAGAGCATAGAGCACCTTCCCCGAGGCATCGGACGCGATGCGGGCAAATGAAGTCACTCCATCTGAGGGTAGTTGCATTGCCTGGATTGTAGAAGATGTGTTCTGTTGCCACTTAAAAAAACCTTGATCGGTAGCGCAGTAGATAGTAGCTGGGCTTTGTGAGGATGCTGTTAGCGCCTGTACAGAGCCATGAACGGATGTAAGCTGTGTCCAGTGTGTCCCATCATCCTTGCTCTCAAAGAGACCTGTATCACCTCCCAGCAATAGATGGGCCGGGTCTCCTGGGAAGGTGAGTATGAGCCGGTTTTGTATATTGGATGGCATGTCACCTGTAATTGATTTCCAGTGTAGACCGGCATCGCGTGTCTCGTACCAGCCTGCATAGAGATAGAAAGCATAGAAGTGGCCTGAGCCAGCAGACCCTGTATGCACTGTGAATGGATAGGCTAAGTCTGGTAATGCAGCGGGCTGGCGTAAATTCCAGCTTGTGCCGCTATCCTGGCTAAAGTAAATGCCTGCTTGCGCGCTTCCGCTGGCACTAGGGATTCCCACAAGCGCCAGCGATGATGCATCTTCTGCATTGATAGCCACAACCGTGATCATGAGCGACGGAAGTATGCCGCGAGCCTGAGGCCATGAACGCCCGCCATCGTTGCTGGTAAATAAGCCATAGTGTGTTCCTAGGTAGACCACGCCGGGCTCGCCACCAAGCGCGACCGTGTACAGGTGCATCTGAGGGTTGGAGAGCGGTCGACCAGGAACCCTGGGATCGGTGCTGTTTGTTCCTACGCTGAATAGCTGCCAACCGATCAGGAGAGCCACACTAATGAGAAGAAGGAGTAAGAGGGGAACAAGGCGCGACCTCTGGCGTGGTTCTTGTCCATCTGGTAACTCCACTACTTTCTTCACATCGGAGGACGGTTGTTTAGCTGGCATGGCGCTACTATGCATCTTTCTAACTTATAGATCTGCGTATCAAGAAAGCCATTTCTCTACTGATCACGATAATAGATAGGTCAATAGGTAGTACTCCCTAGTGTGGGCGAGACTTCTCAGCACCGAAGGTGCTTCGCAACTCTGTTTGCGTGGTTACGGGTGGTGTCGCTAGCAGCGACACCACCCGTAACCACGCAAACAGAGCGCGCCGCCGCAGGCAGCGTGAAAGGGCACCTGAATGGTCACTAATATACTATACTAATGTGTAAGCATATTGAAGGAGGGATAGGCAACCAATGATGGAGGAAAGATGGCCTGTCGCTCTGAAGCGGTGTGGAGAACTATTGAAAGGTAAAAGCTCATGATGGAAGTAAAGAGTATCGTGCTCTTTGTGCCTGACATCAGTTGCGATCACTGTGTAAAAGCGATCAGTTCATCGTTAAACGCACTGAACGGCGTAGAGAACATTCAAACGGATATAGAAACAAAAACTGTCCATTTGCGTTATCATCCAAACCAGGTTACCCTGGCTCAGATCGAGAAAACCTTGGACGAGTCTGGCTATAGGGTCGTCAGATAGCAAGAAGTGTCTAAAAGAGCCTATCTGGATGGATGTCATCAGGCAGGCTCTTTTTCGTACACATTTCTTACGATGGCGTCTCCCCAAATTGCTTTGCATCTTTCTCGTTTATTCTCACGTACCCTAAATAAATAATCAATAACTTCAACAAGTGGCCTGGCTACTTTTGTGAATCTCATGGGCAGTCCTGATGTTGCTGTTGTTGTGTTTCTAGGAGAAGAAGGATGTCTGATGGCCTGGGCACGCGCATGGTTGAGATGGACGAAGCGAAAACGAGCGAAAGTGATACTCGAACAAAACGTCTACAACTGCTTATTGGCGGTATTCTCTGGTGCGTAGCGGTTGTTTGTATGATTGGTCTATCCTGGTTCGCTCATATTCAGCGCCAGCCACTTGCTTTTGAGCTAACATTGAGCAGAGCATTACAGGACATGATTACTGCCCCCTGGATTGGTATGCTCTTCAGGTTTCTGACTGCTATTAATGATCCCTTGCCTGATGCTATAACTGTAGTGCTTGTGGTGGTGATTTTTGCGTTATTTCACTGGTTCCGTCAGGCTATCTTTCTTGCTCTATCAGTAATGGTGGGCAACGGCATTGATGCCCTTATCGGTGATTATGTTGGTCGCCCTCGGCCAACTGCTAAACTGGTGCATGTGGATAGTCATCTCATCTTCAATAGTTTTCCTTCTGGTCATAGCTGTCACATGATGGTCTTTTACGGTTTTATCCTCTTCCTCACCTTTACCTCGTCAGTACGGCAATGGCGCTACCATTGGCTGGTATTCATCGTGCAGTGCTGGGCCGTGCTCAATATACTCATCGTCGGTTTCGCACGTCTCTGGGAGGGGGAGCATTGGTTTCTCGATGTTGTTGGCGGCTATCTTGATGGCGTTATATGGATGACTCTTTTCATCTTTCTTTACCAGATAGCCACAAAGCACCATTGGCACCTGTTCCACAGGAAATCTCTGCTATCACAGCCCTCGTAAAATGATCAATGGCCTTTTGCTTCCATCTGTTCAAATGCGTAACGTAGTGATGATGGAACGGGATGAGGCCGCCCGGTTTTGTAGTTACACCAGACCATGACCGATCGGCCGGTAGCAAAGATGCTCTCATGCTCATTGATATCGCGTATCAGGTGTTCCATCGTGAAACTGGTACGTCCCACACGTGCTACGTGTGTACCCACTTCAGCCTGATCTGAACGTATCAGTGGCAACTCATAGGTGCAGGTGGTCTCTTTGACGAGCACGCCATAGTGGCTTTCGTTGGGGCGTGTCTGAATACGTGGGTTATGTGGCGGATGTGACACTATGCTTGCCGTCTCCTGGTGCTCCTCGCGTGAAGGCCACTCGTTGAGCCATGTTTCAAGCTGATCGAAGTAATAGCTTCTTGCTTCCTCGAAATAGGTGAAGTACACGGTGTTGTTCACATGGGCCAGCGGATCAAGATCCCGAAAGCGAATTTGCAGCGGATACCAGCAAGGAAAATCATTACTCATAACATTCCTCCCACCTCTTTACAGATTCTTCTTGATTTAAATCTTACCAGAACTGGCTTACTGAAGACAATAGCTGTACATATATCCCTTATGGTTCATCCAGAGGGATCTTGCCCAAATCGCCCATAAGATAGAGTTTATTGTGTAAAGGATCGCTGTTCGCATTAGTTATTCAGGTATGTTTACAGAGAATAGCACTATTGTACTGCTTACTTTCTAAATATGCTTGAATGTCTGTGAGTGCGTTATACTGCGTAAATAAACACACGCGGATATATTTTAACGAGGTCAGGGTATGTCATCTGTGATTGTCATGGCGCTGCTGTTTGTCGTCATGCTGCTCATTATTTCTAGTCTCCTGGTTGGTGTTTGGCAGGAGAAACGACGTTTTAAGCAAGCTCTGGGACTTGAGGCACGACTGTCTCCTCATGCGGTTGACCGGCATAGCATGGGTGTTTTGCCATTGCAGGAAGGCCGCCTCGTGAGTGTTGCGGAGGCAAAAAATCAACTGCTATTTACCTTACCGGCTGCATGGTATAATCGACGCCGCTCATTTGTCTCGCTGGGGTTGCTCCTGATGGTATGTTTGACCCTCTCTGTGCAGAGTGGGTTAGCAGGAGGAACCATACAAACCGTCACAAAGGGCCTGGCATTTACGTTTCTCAGACCAAATGCTCCGATCGATATCCAACCTATTGCGCATCCAATTGTATTGACTGCCAGCGCCCACCTGGTGCGTATCGACTCGGCAGACCGTAATCAATATTATACGGATGACCAGTGGCACACGTGGAGCTACTCTTCCTGCTCCGGCATTGCGATGGCGATGGTGATGAACTCGTATGGTCGTCATTTGATCGCGGCTGATGTCTTGCAGAGAGAAGCCAATCTAGGTGTGTGGGATGTCAACCTCGGCCTGCTGCGAGATGATGGTATCGGCATGACGGCAGCGTATTATGGCTTTGATAACGATACCAGTCACAGCCGTACGTTGCAGGACGTTATTGCGATTGCTAATAAGGGCAACCCGGTTATCGTCAGCGTACGGGATAGCTATTATTTTCCTGGTGGTCATATTTTCGTAGTGCGCGGCGGGGATGGTCAATATGTCTCCATCGCCGACTCTTCGCCCGGAAACTTCACGCGTATGTCGTACGCCATGTTCCAGGGCATGTGGCAGGGTCTTAGCGTTGTGCTAACGCCGCGCAAACACTGAACATTGGTAACTCCTCAGGTCACCTCGGCACCTGCGGTGCCGAGCATGATTGTGTGGGTGGTGGGCCTGGCGGCCTCAGGCCGCCAGGCCCACCACCCACACAATCATCTGCGAAGCGCCGTAGGCGCCGAGGAGTCTTTAGTAAATGATAATGCTGGTGTAGACTTGTACATAGTTAAAGAGCCAGCCTGCATTGCTTTTTGAGATGTTGACGCAACCATGCGAACCTTGCGATGAAAAGATATACCTGCCTTGAATACTGTATGTGCTTGTTTTCCCTCTATCCACCATACGCCGGGAATGCTAGGGCGATCTGGTCGTCCAGTTGTGACCAGAAAGGCATTTACCAACTTACCCTTATCGTAGACACGCATGGCCTGTTCTTCCAGAGAGACGACGACAACCTTGCCTTTGAGCTTGTTATAGTGCTTCATCAACTCAAGATCACTTTTATGCGGCAGATTATAGGCCGTCTGATCATGGGTGTTGTCCGTCATCGCCTGGAAGTTCGAGAGGTACATTTGTACATTCTCAATGGCTTGCTGATAGTCGGCCAGCGTCTGCGCGCTGTTTAAATCATCCTGTGCCCAGCCCCCGATACCTTTATCGTCGTATTCATACCCAAGAGGATAGGTCGTATTGTCATAACTATTATAAAAAGTATGTTGTTTCCCCCAGCGCTGTACCTGCTGTTGCAGTTTATGCTGCAAATTCAGGTCTTCGGTCTTCATCGCTGGAAACTTGATCGCGTCTACCTGTGTCACCAGGGTATTTAGCGTAGTGGTATATGCCTGCCTGGTCTTTGCATTCTGTAGTGCCAGTTGATCGGTGTCGTATTGTTGTTGGTATGTGGTTGTGTCACCACCATTTTGTTTTACGAGGGTAATCCATTGCTGAAACGTCTCCAATTGCATGTTCCCTTGACTTTTTAAGGATACATCGATAACAGGCATATTGAGAGATGCCGAGCTATAATTGGGGGGAGATGAGGTAGTCTTCTGTGTTGAGCATGCGCTCAACACGATCATCATACACAGCGTAAATATCGCGAGGAGTGAAAACTGCCAACGCCCTATGATCCGCTTGTGAGGCAATATAAGCTGCTTTTTCATAATATTGTTGTTCCTCTACGTATTAAAAGTAATAATAGCCTGCAGTTGGCATCGCATTGTATACCATGTAATATAGAGGTCTCTGTATAAGTATACACGAGAACTCAAGACGGTACTATGCACTAATGAACACTGATTTTGTTAATAAGGGCCGTATGAAGTTTTTTCGTACTTGCGACCACAATGGAGTAGCCTGCCGTCAAATTGGGGATGGAGCGCAGTGGCTTACCATGTCGATCGCTGATCTGGCCGCCTGCTTCGAGTACAATGCTGGCGGATGCCAGGAAAGATTCACCAGTAAGCACATCCCCGACATCGATATATGCGTCGTAGGCACCACTGGCAATATAGACTACATCGATGGCCGTGCTACCAGTACGTCTTACATGAGCTGGAGTGGGTTGGTGTGAAAAGAGAGCTTCAAGAGTAGGTATATCACGACTATCCAGGTTGATGCCGAGTACACATTGTTCGATATCGGTAACGTGGCTTACCTGGCAGCGTCTGCCATTGCGAAAGGCGCCCCCACCGCGTTGAGCCTGGTACACTGTGCCGCTAAACAATTCTCCTACCAGCGCCCACTGTACTTGTTCGGGGACAACTTGTGCGTTGATGGGCAAGACTGCCAGCGATATCGCGGCCGTCATAATGCCTCGTGCAACGTTATCAGAACCATCAATGGGGTCGATAATGATGCGATAATTCGGCCTTTCAACCGTTGAGAATGTGGCACGTTCTTCTGTGATAACCTCGAAGCCATGACCACTATCTATTAATCCTTTGATGATAATATCTTCCGCATCACGATCAAATTGCATGGTGGTATGCCTGGGGGATTGGAGGTAGACCCGTTCGCGGTCGAGGCGCTCAGATTGTGCGTAATTACGCACCTGGCGAAATAGTTGTTCCAAAAGTTCTAGCATAATTGATCATTCTAGCCTATCTCTTGAGCATGCTATTCATAATATACGTTATTATAGCATAGCCAACTGTCCAGGATTACTCGCACTTCTCTATTCTATCGTTGATTGATCTCAATGCGCCAATTGTAGCCTATAGCTAACCTAAAGGTCCCAGTTGTATAAAAGATCTCGTATAGCGCCTGGTTGTTTGTTCCATTGAGAAGGAGTGCAGCTATATATCTGCAATGACCTGTTGTAGGACAAATGGATGATTGAAGTCCTTTTGCGTCAGGCGCTGATTTGTAAGCGCAATGGCCAGTTCACTTTGATCGCAGGCAATCCAACGGCGTTCATTGCGGTCGGCGACAACGGGGGTGACGCCGCTGCCGCAGAAGCAATCAAGCACTAGATCATGCTCTTCGGACGAGGTCAGGATGATGCGCTCAAGCAGTGTCGCAGGCTTTTGTGTCGCATATCCGACACGCTCAGGATCGCGCTGATGGAGATGACTGATATCGCTCCATACATCGCTGGGAGCCATAGTGGTGTCTTCATGATAACTGTAGGTACGACCGCCGGAGCGAATCGTCCACAGAACACGACCATCAGGACCAATCTCTTTACGCATATGGTTGCGCTTATGGGCTCCGCGTCGCTCGGCGACGCGCTCGCCATGAAAGCAGTATTGTGCGGATTTCGTATACAGCAGAATAACGTCGTGCTTGCGTGCATAGTATTTTTGGAAGTTGCCGCCCGATTGGTAGTGCCAGATGATTTCGTTTTTGAAGCCCGGTCCCTCGCCGCGAGGGTTGAAACCGAAGATCTCATCCAGAACGATTTTTGCATAGTGACAGACACGCCAATCGAGATGCACATAGAGGCTACCAGTGGTAGCCAGCAGCGCGTACAACAATGTGAACGTGTCGTATAGCCATTGCAAGTACGTGTCGATGTCATTATTCCAGGTATCGCTATACGCTATCTGCTCGCCCTGAGGCCCTCCAGTAAAGGTTCGGCCTGTCATAAATGGTGGATCAATGTAGATAAGATTTACACTGCCTGCGAACTCGGCAAGGAGGGCCGGTAATGTTCTGTCCTTATCGCCGAGGATCAGCCGATTATACCAGTTGTCTGCTGCATGAGGGGATGGTTGCGCATCAGTAGAGGGTGGGGCGTGCATTTCTTTTGTGATGAGCTGATAAGGTGATGAAGTAGTGGATTGCTCGTACCCTGATAGGCCGGATTGTATGCGCTGCTTGCCTTTCCACGCCAATTCTGCCATGTCTCTGCTCACTTTTGATTTTTTCTTGCCAGCTACGTCCAAAGAGCATGATAGGGGAGATGGCGAGTGGTGTCAAGTGCACAAATTACTAGTACGTAGCTGGCATTATGAAGTAATGTATAGTGTGAAATGATACAATTGGCGTTGAAGGCGAAACCTGGTTGTAGGATGCCAGTAACATACTTCCCTTCACCATAATCATCTGATATTACTAGAGGATACTATACATGCAATATACCATATGGATGCTTTTAAGTATTATCGCGTATGCCAGCGGCCTGTTTGTCATTATAAAAGTGACTCCGCGCCTGCTTTCGCGCTCTTTCGATGAAGTAATATTTATGGGGATCGCCTCTTTAGATATTCTTGGCGCATTGCTGGCTTTCGGTGGCGTGGTGATCGCTTACTTCTTATTCAACGGCGCGCTGGCCATAAAATTTCTCACCTTTTTCCTGGCCGTTGGCATATTCATCGTGGCTGTGCGTACATCGCTCTATTGCTTTCGTGGCGCGGCGATAGGCGCTTTTCGGCTATCGCGCATTATTGCCGGAAGCTATGGGCTTTTTCTCGCCGCCGCGGCCGTATTCTATATTGTCCAACTCTTCCTGTAGCGCTGATCGGATATGCTATCATAAAGGAGGATGACTGTGATGTGCTGTCGTACGGAGCGTGGTAGGGGCGATCCACGCACCTGTATGAGGGAGAGTAAGCTGTGATCGTGCAAGATATTATGACAACCGGGCTGGTAACAGTCGCACCCGATGACACGCTGGCTCATGCCGCGAATCTGTTGCGGCAGCATCAATTCCATCACTTGCCGGTGGTACATACAGTCTATCTGGAACAGCAGCCAGGCGAGAAAAAACGCAAGACCCATCTGATCCTTGAAGGATTACTCACGTCCCAGGATATTGATCTTGCGGCCGCGTTGGGAGAACAAAATACTGGCGGGGCGACGCCGACGGCAAATTGGATGGAGCGCAGGGTGGTCGAGGTGATGCATCGTGCGCTCATGCGTGTGACACCGACCACGACGGTGGCATCTGCGGCCAGGATGCTTGTTGAGCGTAATCTGAATTATCTACCCGTTGTAGAATATGATGAGGTTGAACAAGAAAGCAGAGCCACCCTGGTTGGATTGGTTACGCGCAGTGATCTATTGATTGCCCTGGCACGTGCTATGGGCTCGTTTGAGCCAGGTATGCAATTAGGTATCAAGTTGCCGCTGGGCGATACCACTGCTCTAGCACGCACACTTTCTCTCGCCTCTGAGCTGCATGTAAAGATACGCAGCATTATGGCTGTGCCATTGAGCGAAGGGGTTCCCAATATGGCCACCCTGCGCCTCGGGACGATCAATCCCGCGCCATTATTGGTCCGTTTACAGGAAGAAGGGATTCACTATTCCTTCGGCAATCCCATATTAGAAAATGATAGCAAGTAGCGAAAGGGCGTGTCATGGCTGAAACAGGCTCACAACAGCGCGCGCGACTCATATTTGATCCTAAAGAGTTGCGCTATGACTTTGGCGAGCAACATCCTTTGCAGCCAGGCCGCCTCCGAGCACTGATGCATCTTTTAGAGGCCAGCGATCTCTGGCATCAAAGTGATGAACGCGCCAGCTTAGAACTGCATCCGGCCACGCTCGAAGAATTACAACTCGTGCATACGCCTGACTATGTTGCTGCCGTGCAGCAATTGGGCGAGCAGGAGAGTGCCGCAATGAGCGAAGAAGAGCGCTTGGAGAGTGCCAGACTCACGCTGCACTACGGCTTTGGGGATGGCGATACACCGGCGCTGCCAGGTATGCATGAGATATCTTCGCGTATCGCAGGCGGTACGCTGGTGGCTATGAGCGCCGTTATGGGCTTGCCCGAGGGCGGTGTATTCACTTCAGAAGCAGGGCGACCGCTCCACGTCTTCCATCCCGCAGGAGGGCTGCATCACGCCTGGGCCGAGCGTGCATCTGGCTTTTGTATTTACAATGATATCTCCGTGGCTATCGCGCATGTCTTACGCTCCACAGATGCGAAGATTCTCTATCTTGACTTTGATGCACATCATGGAGATGGTGTACAGCGCTCATTTTACGATGAACCGCGTGTAATGACCATCTCACTGCACGAAACGGGACGTTATTTGTTCCCTGGTACCGGAGATGTATTAGAAACGGGGAATGGCAGCGGAAGAGGTTACTCCGTCAATGTTCCCCTTGAGCCGTTCACCGAAGATGACTCATATATAGAGCTGATGGATTTACTGCTATCTCCCCTTGTGACTTCTTTTGCTCC
>WNGQ01005679.1_pt1 | contig 12174 bp, 11 predicted proteins | sample 5407661 | NCBI WGS metagenome assembly WNGQ01 (sample SAMN13153382, study PRJNA577476) | soil metagenome | isolation source: 60 cm soil or saprolite under Garry oak tree replicate 2 | place: USA:California | collected 2016-06-15
TGGCGATCACGGCCCCTCGCCCCTTCATTGCAGTCGGCGCGCCCGCCGTGTCGGAAAGGATGTCGATGAGCCGTTCGGCGGGGAGATTGAGCGGCTTGCAGATGGCCAAGGCCTCACCGAGCGCCTGCCAATAGACCAACAGCGGCAGATTGACGGCGAGTTTCATGGTGGCGCCTGCGCCGAGAGCGCCGATGTGCTCGATACGTCGGCACAGTTGGTTCAGAACCGGCATTGCGCGCGCGAGGTCGACCTCCTCTCCGCCAGCCAGCGCGAACAGCTTGCCTTCCCTCGCAGGCCCTGTGCTCCCACCCACGGGTGATTCGACAAAAGCGGCACCCTGCTTCGCCACGGCGCCGCCGATTCTTCGCATGGTATCCGGACGAATCGTGCTCATGTCGATCACGAGCTTGCCTGCGAGGTTGCCTTTGAGCAGCCCATCCGGACCGCGGTAAACCGCTTCGCTCGCAGCATCGTTCAGCAACATCACGATGATCGTCTCGCAACCATCGACGAGCGCCGCCGGCGTCAAGAACGGCTTCGCGCCCGCGTCGGCCAGCGGCCTGGTCTTGACCTGGTTACGATTCCAGACGCCGATCTCATGTCCGACGACCATCAACCGCTGCGCGATCGCCGATCCCATTCGTCCGGTTCCACATACGCCGATTTTCATGGCCGACCTCAATAACAGTGTGGGTTTGTTGATCTAATGAGCATGATAAACGCCGAGATGTTGAGTCATCAGTTCTTCGTTGTTCACGAGTTCCGCAGCCTCGCCGGCGAACACGCAACGGCCGGTATTGAGAATGACCGCCCGGTCAGCGACATCCAGCGCAAGCTGACGATTTTGTTCGACGAGTACGATGGATTGACCTTCGTCCTTCAGACGCCTGATCGTTCGGCCGACCTCGGCGACGATCAGCGGCGCGAGACCTTCGGATGGCTCGTCGAGCAAAAGCACGCGTGGATTCCCCATCAACGCTCGCCCGATTGCGAGCATCTGCTGTTCGCCCCCGGACAGCGTGCCGGCAAACTGGGTATGACGCTCGCGCAACCGCGGAAACAAGTCGTAGATCCGATCGACGCTCCATCGATTGGCGCCTTGGGTTCTTCGCTGTTGAGCCACCGCGAGGTTTTCCCGAATCGTGAGCGAGGGGAATATCCGACGGCCTTGCGGGACAAGTCCGATCCCGAGATGGGAGATGCGCTCGGGGTTGAGGCCCTCAATCGATTCGCCGAACAGCTGGATTTGACCTTCCCGCGGCTTCAGGAAGCCGATGATAGTCGAGATGCAGGTGGTCTTTCCCGCACCGTTGCGTCCCAAGAGTGCCAATACGCCACCTGGCGGCAATGAAAAGCTCACGCCATGCAAGATATGGCTGTCGCCGTAGAACGTGTGCAAGTTCGTCAAAATGAGCGCGTCAGGTGCCAAGATACACCTCGCGCGTTCGTTCATCCGCGATTACGGCGTCCCGCTCACCATCGACTATCACGCGGCCGTAGTTCAGTAGCGTCACGGTTTCCGCAAGATCGAGCGCCGTGTCCATGTCATGCTCGATCATTATGACGGTGGTTTCGCGTGGGATCGACGCGATGAGCGACTTCACTGCGGATCGCTCGGTGTTGGACAGTCCCGCCAGTGGTTCATCCAGCAACAACACGCGTGGTTTTTGCGCGATCGCGATCGCGAGTTCGACGCGCCGCTTTTCCCCATAAGCGATATCGGAGATTGGATAGGCAGCAAGGTGCAGGAGCCCGACGGCGTCGAGAGCCCGGCGTGCCTCGGTCGCGAGATTGTCGTAGACGGACATCGGCCGCCACATCTGCCACCGCGTGGGTCGCAAGCCCAAGAGACCGAGCGCAACGTTGTGTTCGAGCGTGTCGCCGGTAAACAACGTGATGATCTGATAGGTTCTTGACAATCCAGCGTGGGCACGCCTGTAGGGTGGCAGTTGCGTAATCTCCGTGCCAAACAGTCGAATGAACCCAGAATTCGGGCGCAGATCGCCGCTTATTTGATTGAACAACGTGGTCTTGCCGGCCCCGTTGGGGCCGATGATCAGCCTGCGTTCGCCAAGCCGAACGGAGAGCGACACATCCTGTGTGACGATGAGGCCGCCAAAGGTTTTCGTCAGATTGACGACCTCGAGCGCGAGATCGAGCGCTGCAGTCATCGGTATCCCCCACGCAACGCGGCGGTCAGTCTGCTGACGCCGGGAACAATACCCGTCGGCATCACCAGCACGATGAACAGGAACACCAAACCCAACAGCATGTTCCAGCGCTCGACATAGGCTGAAGCATAGTTCTTCAGCAGCAGCACGAGCGCCGCGCCGACAACCGGTCCACCCAACGTCCCGGATCCTCCGGCAATGACGCCGAGCAAGGCTTCTGCCGAGCTTGTGGTCGAAAGCGAGGTTGGGTGGATGTACTTGTGATAGTACACGTAGAGCAGGCCGGATACACCTCCCCAAAAGCCGGCATAGATGAACGTGATCCAGCGGATCAGCCAAGGGTTGAAGCCGAGAGCTGCCATCCGGCGCGGCTGATCACGAACCCCTTTGAGGGATGATCCAAAAGCCGACGAGACAAAGACAGCCATCATAAGGAAGGCGAACGCCGCCACGATCAGAACGAACCAGTAGAACGAGGCCGGGCCGTCGAGCGAGATACCCAACGGCGCGGGCCGGGTAAGGCCGGTTATGCCGTTGTCTCCGTTCGTGACGTTGGACATTCGGTAAGCCAATCCCCACAACACCTGCGACAGCGCCAACGTGATCATGAGGAAGCCAAGTCCGGAGGCGCGGAGGGCGATGACGCCGAAGAACGCCGCCATCGCAACCGTGCCCGCAATCGATATGATGGCCGCTGGGCCATGGCTGAGGCCATATTTGCTGGTCAACAGCGCCGAAATATAGGCGCCCACCCCGAGATAGGATGCATGGCCAAGCGATGTCATCCCGCCGAAACCAACAAGCAAATTGAGGCTGAGCGCGAAGATGCCCGCGATCAGGATCTGGCTTGCGAGGTTGATATAGAAATCGCCCGCGAGAATGGGCGGGAAAAGGAGCAAGGCAACGATGATTGCGATAGAGAGCCATTTCATGCGCCGACGCGCCCAAACAAACCCTGCGGCCGAAAGGCGATGACGAAAATCATCGGCAGGAATAGGATGATGTAGGCCAGCTCCGGAAACAGCGCCGTACCGAACGTATAGATGAAGCCAATAATGAAGCTGCCGATGAAGGCGCCCAGAAGGCTGCCGATGCCTCCGAGAATGACGACGATCAGCGCCAACGGCAACATGTCGGCATCGAGCCCCGGGTAGGCCGAAAGGATCGGGCCGCCCAATACGCCGCCGGCACCGGCAATTCCCGCACCGAGGCAGAATACGATCGTGAACAGGTTCGACACGGGAATGCCGACGGCGCGTGCCATCTGGCCATCGTCGACGCCGGCGCGGATCATGGCGCCGAGCCGTGTCCGCTCCAGCAGGAAATACAGGACCACGGCTGCGGCGACCGCGCACCCGACCAAAACAAGGCGATAGGTCGGGAACACGAAGCCGAAGAAGCGCGTCGGCGCTTGCAGATTTTGCGGCGTTGGAACCGGAATCGAGTCGCCGCCCCACAGCGCCAGGCAGGCATCCGAAATGACGAAGGACATGCCGAGTGTGACAAGCACCTGACCGAGCGGATTGGTCTTCAGTCGGGTCAGCACCAGGCGCTCGAAAAGGCCGCCAATGGCAGCGACCGCTACTCCAACCACGATTGCGGTCACCCAGATACTGAGGCCGTCATAGGAACGCATTGCGGCTGCCGCGAAATAGGTGCCGAGCATGAAGAAGGCGCCGTGCGTCAGGTTCGCGAGCCGCATCAACCCAAAGATCAGGGAGAAGCCGGATGACAGCAGGAACAGGAGACCGCCGAGTGACAGGCTGTTGAGACCCTGGATGATCCAAAACTGCATCGTCGCCCGTTCTTGTTCTTGGAAGTTGCGAGATCGCGTCCCGCTCATTGCTCCAGATTCTTCGCTGGCGGGTAATCGCGTGAATAGACCGGATCCCTTAGAAAGGCGGTCTTGTCATAGGTCCAAAACTGGGTGACGTCCGGGTAGGTCTTGATGACTGAGTTGACCAGCCTGCCGTCGCTCTTGGTCACCTTGCGGATATACACATTGCCGATCACGTTGCCGAATTCGTCGAACTTGACGAGGCCGCGCACCGTCTCTGCATTGCCGCCGCGGATCGCGGCCATCAGTGCCTTCTTGTCCTCGACATTTCCCTTGGTGGTTTTCAGCGTGGCCTCCAGAACCTCGCCGGCGACATAGGTGCTGCCGGCATAGTAACCTGGATCGTATTTGAACTGCTTGCGGAATGCCGGCGCGAAGCTTTTGTTGAGCGGGTTGTCCAGTTCCGCCGAATACCAGCTGGTGGTCAGAATCCCCAGCGCTTCGTCACCCATGTTGCGAAGCACGGATTCGTCGAGCGCCGTCATGCCGCCAATGACGGCCATCTTGTCCTTCAGGCCGTATTCAATGAATTGCCGAAGGAAGCGGAACCCGTTCGAGCCGGCCGTACCCAGGAAGATCGCGTCGGCAAGCTTCACTTGGGCGACATAGCTGCCATAGTCCGGCGTCGCCAGCGGCGTAAATATCTTTTGAATGATCTTGCCGCCATTGTCCTCGAACGCGCGCTGGAAGCCGGCGCACATTTCGTGGCCATAGGCAAAGTCGTCGGCGATGGTGACGATCTTCTTGTATTTCATTTCCTTGGCCGAATATTCCGCGAGCGGGTAGGCGCATTGCGCCGATGTCGAGGTGAGCCGCACGAACCACGGGTTTGGATGCCGTTGTGTCATGTCCTCGGCGGCGGCGACCCCGAGAGTGGGTATCTCCTTCTCGGTGAGGTAGTCGGCAATCGCCAAGGCCTCGAAGGCAGCAAGCGGGCCGATCATGCAGTTGACATTGTTCTTTTCGATCAGTTCTTGCGCCTTGGTTCGCGCGGTCGCGGGAACGCCGGCGGTGTCCGCGACGATGAGCTCGACCTTGCGACCGGCGAGCATGTTGTCGCGCTCCTTCAGGAACATCGTCAACGCTAGATCCATGTCGATGCCACCGGATGCGAGGGGACCGGTCTTGGCCGCAAGCAAGCCGATGCGGATCGGTTCGCTGCTTTGGGCAAAGACAAGATGAGGGCTTGCTACGCTGGCTATCCCTCCACCGGTTATACCTCCGACAAACTGTCGTCGCGATATCGTCATGTGTTCCTCCCGGAACGCTACAGATGACCGTCGGCGTTATTTCTTTTCTTGATTGGCCAAGTTATCCGACGGAAGTCACAAATGATCAAGTGATAACCACGCAAAGGTTCGGTGCGCCGGAAATTTCAACTCCTGGCTGGCGCCGTCCCCTCGTGACCTTGATGCAGTGCGACATCAAAGGGATTTTTCGTCAAATTGGCGCTGCGACCACTGATTGAAAGCGCTAATCTATTTTACCGTGCGGGATCTTGGAGTCTTGACGATGGTCTTTTTTAGGACCTCGAAGACCGAAGCCGTGTCCTGATCGCCCAATCCCATCGTCAGCGCTTCCTCGTAAACCGGCTGGGTCAAGGTAAACAGCGGCGTCGCACAGCCGACGTCATCGGCGAATTCCGCGATGATCGCCATGTCTTTTTTCCAGGTCGAGACTCTCATGGTTGCGGGGGCATAGACGCCTTCGACCATCATCGGCGCGCGCATTTGAAACATCCGTGAGCCGCCGGCTCCCGGTCCGACCATGTCGACCACCATTTTCGGATCGAGCCCAGAGCGCTCGGCGAGTAACATCGCTTCGGCGGTCGCGACGTTGTTGATTGCGACCAGGTGATTGGCGATGAATTTCATCCGGCTTCCATTGCCGTATGTTCCGAGATCGGCGCTTTGCTTGGCGAAGTCGGCGAAAAGGTCCATGCATCTTGCGATGGCGTTGCTGTCGCCGCTGGCATAGACCACGAGATCGCGGGCCTTGGCTTGGGCGCCGGTGCCGCTGAGCGGGCAATCCAGCGCGATGTGGCCGGCTTTCTCGAGAGTCGCCTTGAAGTGGAGTTTGTCGGCGAGGCTGAGCGTGCTGAGCTCGATCACAATCCGGGGCGATTGCCCGGAACTGGCGATCGCGTTCGCGACTTCGTTCACGGCCGCGGGGGCGGGAAGGCTCGTCATGACGAGGGGCGCTTGACGCGTCAGTTGTACGACGTCGCTGGCAAACGTGAGTTTTGCTTGCGCGAACTCGGCTCGCCGCGCTGGATCGATATCGAAGCCGATCACATGCCACCCACGATCGATCAGATTGCGGGCGATAGCACCTCCCATGATGCCGAGGCCGACGATTCCAACGGTCTTGTCTATGCCCACTTGTTTCCCCAAGTTTGATTTTGATTGACGTGCAACGCTGGCCGCGCCTTAATTGGTGATCACGCGATAAACAATCGCCAAGTAATGTCGACAGGTCAAGTGGTTTTCGGATTCGCCGAAGGAAGCGAATAAGGTGGTGCCTATCTGCGGATCGGAATCCATCTGGAGACTACGCAGTCGGCAGGGAACGAGGAACGCCAAATGGCGGGTGTTGGTTGGAAGCCAAGCACAGACCAGCCCATGGCAGGGGACGCGAACCGCGCTTACGCAGACATGGTCGCTCGTGCCAAGGCGCTCATCCCGCGACTCCGCGATCGCGCGGCGCGCACCGAAGAGCTGCGGCGTCTGCCGCCTGAGACGGAACGTGATCTCCACGACGCTGGCCTGTTCAAGATCGTCCAGCCGCAGCGGGTCGGCGGCGCCGAACTCGACTATGTCGCGCTAGTCGATTGCGCCGAACTGCTCGGGCGTGCCGATGCATCGGTGGCCTGGAATCTGGCTAATCTTGCCAGTCATCACTGGATGCTTGGCATGTTCGACAAGCGTGCCCAGGATCTCGTCTGGGATCAGGATCCGAATGCGCTGATCGCATCTTCATTTATTTTTCCAGCTGGTCGGGCAAAAAAGATCGACGGTGGGTATGGGTTGCGTGGCAGTTGGCCGTTCTCGTCGGGAGTGGCCTCTTGCGAATGGAATATGCTTGCCAGTGTGGTTTCCTCCGACGACGAAGCCGACGGAATCGAGTATCGGATATTCTTGGTACACAAGAATGATTACAGGATCCTCGATACCTGGGACGCAGCCGGATTGCGGGGAACCGGATCGAACGACGTCGAAGTCAGGGATGCTTTCGTTCCCGAGCCACTGACGGTTGCCGTGAGCGACCTTGCTGGCGGGCCGACACCGGGCAGCCCCGTCAATCCAAACGCGTTGTATACGCTGCCGGTATTCTCGCTGTTTCCGTATGTGCTTTCCGGCGTCGCGCTCGGCAACGCCCAGGCCTGCCTCGACGACTATGTCGAGGTCGCTCGGCATCGCGCATCGACCTACAACCGCGCGAAGCTTGGTGACTTGCAGAGCACGCAGATCAAAATCGCCGAGGCGTCTGCCAAGATCGACGCCGCGCGCCGGATCATGCGTTCAAATTGTATCGAGGCAATGGCGGATACCAGACGCGGCCTTATTCCGGACATGGCCGCCAAGACGCGATCGCGACGCGATGGAGCCTATTCCGTTAATCTTTGTACCGAAGCGGTGTCCTTGCTGTTTGCCGCGAGTGGCGCCCGCGGGTTGTTTACTACGGGCGTGTTGCAGCGCCAATTTCGCGATGCCCATGCTATCAATTCGCACCTTGCATTCAATTTTGATGCCGCGGGCACCAACTACGGTCGAGTCGCGCTTGGCCTGCCGTCTGAAAACTTGACGCTTTGAGGCCAAAGGATGAACGACGCGCCTAAGCACCCGATCGGTCCGGACGCCACCAACGAACTCGCCCGCGACCATTCGTCGATCGACCCACGGGACTTTCGCAATGCGCTCGGCAGCTATGCAACGGGCGTCACCATCATCACGGCTGCCGACGCGGACGGAAAGCCCTATGGACTCACTTGCAATTCCTTCGCTTCTGTTTCGCTGAACCCTCCGCTCGTGCTGTGGAGTCTGGTGCTCTACTCCACGAGCCTGAGCGTGTTCCGAAACGCCAGCCACTTCGCTGTCAATGTGCTTGGAGCGTCGCAACAGGCACTCGCCAACAAGTTCGCCAAATCCTCGGAAGACAAGTTTGTCGGCGTCCAATGGACGCCAGGCCTCGGGGACGTCCCGGTTCTTCTGGATAGCGTCGCAAACTTCCAGTGCCGCGCCGTCAATCGGTACTACGGCGGCGACCACGTGATTTTCCTCGGTGCGGTCGAAGCCTATTCCTACAACCGGAGAGAGCCGCTGCTGTTTGCACGTGGCGGTTACGGCCGGTTTGTTGCAGCAGATGAGCGGCAAGCTACCGACAAGTCCTCATGAGAAAGGCTCCGCCCAAGCGTGCCCGTATCAAGCAAAAGCGGCTCTCTCCGGATGATCGCCGTAATGAATTCGTCGCAAAGGCGACCGAGTTTTTTGCGGAAGACGGGTTCGGCGGCGGGACGCGCGACCTCGCGCGCCGGCTGGGTGTGACGCAGCCGCTCTTGTATCGGTACTTCCCAAGCAAGGACGATTTGATCAAGGAGGTCTATCGCACGGTCTATTTAAAACCGCTTGATACCGGTTGGGAGAAGTTGCTCGCGAACCGCTCTCGGCCGGTCAGGGATCGGCTCCAGGAATTCTATCGCGCCTACACCGGCGTGATTTTCACCCGGAAATGGATTCGTATCTATCTCTACTCGGGCTTGAAGGGACTGGACATCAATCGGTGGTACGTCGGCATGGTGCGCGACAAGATTCTAACTCGCATCATCCGAGAGTGCCGCCACGAGGCAGGTCTTCCGGTGCAACGCAAGCCGAGTGCGCCCGAGCTTGAATTGGCGTGGGTGTTCCACAGTGGGATCTTCTATTATGGGGTTCGCAAGTACATCTACGAGTCTCCTGTTCTGGAAGACAAGGAACAGATGATCAGCGATGCCCTGGATGCTTTCCTGGCCGGCTACGAGCGGGTTTTTGGGCGCGGGTGGCTGAACGTCGAGCGCACGCAAGTCAAAGCGGTCGGTTGAGGCGGCTGGCCCAACTGCGGCGGATCAGGCCTTCGCCGTTTGTTCTCGATACCAGTCGCCTATCTCGCTTGCGGTCATCAGTGCAACGCCCTCATGGCCGATAACATAGTCGAGCAAGGCCTCGAGATATTTGATGCGATGCGGAACGCCGGTGATGTAGGGATGGATCGAGATCGCCATGATCCGCGCATTGCTTGCGCCTTCCAGATAGAGCCGGTCGAATTGATCCGTGCAACGCTTCAGAAACTGCTCAGAGGGCAGGTGTTGCAATGCGTGAATGACGATGTCGTTGGTCTCGACTGAATATGGAATCGTCGTGATGGTGCCGTAAGGCGTCGCGATGTCCTGCGGCAGGTCGTCGATCACCCAATCGGCGACATATTCGATGCCATTAAGTCGCAGGAGGTCCAGGGTCTCCTCGGTTTCGGTGAGGCCCGGGCTCTCCCACGATCTCGGTGGCTTGCCGGCGAACATGGCAATGGTTTCGACCGCCCGCTTGATCGCGTCGCCCTGGTTGTCGAGCTTGTGCATCGGCCCCTGGACGAATCCGTGGCCCATGAACTCGAAGCCCGCTTCCAGCGCCGCCGAGGCGACACGCGGGTAGGCGTTACAGACATTGGCATTGAGCGCCAGCGTCACCGGCATCCTTCGATCCGTCAGCGCCTTGAACTGCCGCCAGAAACCGGCGCGCATTCCGTATTCGTGCCAGGACCAGTTGGGTACGTCCGGCACCAGCGGTAACCCCATAGGTGGGCTTAGCACGGCTCGCGGCATCGCGTTCTCGATCCGCCATTCCTCGACATTGAGGATCACCCACACGGCAAGTTGCTTGCCGTCGGGCAGCTTGAGCATCGGCCGGTCGACCTGGGCCTGATAAGGGATGCGATCACTTAGGGCCACGTCGCGCTTACTCCTGTTAGTCTAACTACACACTATTCCGCGGCGTTGGACTGCTTTGATGTCCCGGCACTGACACGCGGCATGACTTTTTCGGCCATGAGGATCATGGATTGCCGTCCGAGTTCGCGGTCCTTCCAGTCTTTGCCCGCGTACAACAGCGTGCCGAACTTGCCGACCTCGTCCTGGAAGGCCAGCAACTGGTCCGCGACGCTTTCCGGCGTTCCCCAGATGATTAGTTTGTCGCAAATCGCCTCCAGCGTCACCTCGTCGTCGGGCTGATCGCGTCTGGTTTTGAACAGCTCAATGCGGCCATTCCTCTTCAATTTCGTGAACAATGAACGGTAGTAGTAGACGTACGGCCCCGCCGGATCGGTGGCATAGGCTTTGGCGGTGGCGGCATCCTTGGCGACAAAGACGCTCTTCGCAACCCGCCAGTTGGCGGGATTGGCCACGCGACCGCCGCGATCGCAGCCCTCGACATATTTCGGCCAATGGCTCTTTACCCACGCCGGCATCAGGAAGTTGGCTGAGATCGGGTCCCAGCCACGGGCCGCTGCCTCGGTCACACCCTTTGAGAATGGTGCGACGGCCGTTACGACGATCGGCGGATGCGGCTGCTGCAACGGACGAGCAATGAAGCCCTGACCGATATCCGTCATCAGGGTCTTTTCCGTCGAAATGTTCCAATATTTGCCTCGGAGGTTGTAGGGCGGCTCGCTTTCCCAAATCTGAAGCACCTGGTTGATGGCCTCAAGGAACATTGCGTTGCGATCAGCGTCGAGATTGCCGAACAGTTCGGCGTCCGAAAGAAGGCCACCGGGGCTGATTCCGAAGATCAAACGGCCTTCCAGCATGTGGTCGAGCATCGCGATCGAGGCTGCGACCGCAGCGGGATGGGCATTCGGCATGTTGACGGTACCGGTGCCGAGCTTGATCTGCCTGGTTGCGGCAGCGACCCAGGCGAGGAAGGCGATGCAGGAGGTGATATTCTCCGCCCTGTCCGTGACGTGCTCGCCGACATAGGCTTCCGCAAATCCCAGTTCGTCCGCCAGCAGGAAGGCTTCGCGATCTTCTCTCAGCGAGACCCGCCAATCCTTTTCCAGAGGATGGATCGGCATCGTAAAGAAACCCAGGTTCATTTGCGTGACCTCCGGAGGCCTTGTCCATTGGGGGCGAACGTGCGTGGTTCACGATCTCATGACAAGTGCAAAAGTCGAGTTCGGTCAAATAATCGTTCGATAAACAAACTTGACGTTTGATGGTTGCCGCCTTCTAATCGTTGAGAAATGCGCCTAAATCCAGCCGAGGGAACCTCACGCCCATGAAAGCCTCGGCTTTCGCTTACGAACGCGCAACCAGCATCGACAATGCGCTGAAAAGACTTGCCGCGCACGGTGCCGCGGCAAAGGTGTTGTCTGGCGGCCAGAGCTTGATTCCGGCGATGAACCTGCGTCTGATCTCTCCCGAGTTCATCGTTGATATTGGCGAACTGGATGAGTTGCGTGGGATCGTCGTTCGAGGCGACCGTCTCATCATCGGTGCGCTGACGCGCCATGTCGATCTCTTGAAATCGGTCGAAATTGCCAAGCATGCGCCGCTCTTGGCCGAGGCGGCTGCTCACATTGCCCATCCGGCGATCCGCAACAAGGGAACGCTGGGCGGCAGCCTAGCCCACGCTGACCCTGCTTCCGAATTGCCGGCGTGTATGCTGGCACTTGATGCGACCATCGTCGTTCGTAACGAACATGCCGAGCGGCGAATTGCCGCCGGCGAGTTCTTCAGAGGAATTTATGAGACTGTGTTATCGGCGAGCGAGTTGCTGGTTGCAGTCGAGCTGCCAATTGCACGGTGGAATTCCGTTCACTTCTTTCACGAGTTTGCCCGCCGTAACGGCGACTATGCCATTGCCGGGCTTGCGGCGCAGACGATCGTCGAGGGGGGCGTTTTCAAACACCTGCGCCTGGCGTTCTTCGCCGTCGGCGACCGGCCGGTACTCGCCAAGGTCGCAGGCCGGCTGGTCAACGTCCAGATCACATCGGCGCTGGTGTTAGATGCCATGGCGGCGCTTGGCGAGGAACTCGATCCCCACGACGATCAACAAGCCTCGCCCTCCATGCGACGGCATCTGGCAAAAGTGCTGTTGAGCCGCTTCGCGGCCACGATGCTTGGCCGTCCCGAACTTACGGGAG